>Ga0209210_1000227_pt1 | contig 63993 bp, 74 predicted proteins | sample RifGroA1_FD_183991 | JGI IMG/M metagenome (GOLD analysis project Ga0209210, IMG submission 183991) | Contaminated groundwater microbial communities from Rifle, Colorado, USA - Rifle Groundwater A1 (SPAdes) (version 2) | ecosystem: Environmental > Aquatic > Deep subsurface > Groundwater >...
AAAGGTAACTTGCCGGCTGGGACTGAATTTGTTTTAAAAGATATAGCGAAAGATATCGCCGTTGCGCGCAACGACCAGGCGTTGGCAGGCGGCACAAGCCGGGAAGTGACGGTGGTATCACGGGCTGATATGGATGCTCTGGTCAAAGCACTTACCGAAGAGTTGGTGATAAAGGCAAAAACTGATTTGAGCCAGGGAGTAGCCGGAAGTGATGTACTGATCGATGAAACCGTGCAAACAGAAGTGACGGCCAAACAGTTTACGCAAGAATTGGATCAGGAAGCCACGCAACTGCAGGGATCCATCACGCTTACTGTTTCGGGAGTTTCCTATAGCAGAGATGATGCCATGCAGCTGTTTTCCTCTGGGCTTGCGTCAAAACTTCCGCAGGGGTACAGTTTGGTGCCAAACCGAACGGAAGTTATGCTGTCCAGTGTGAAGGTGAAAAAGGACGGCACGGTGACGGCAAATGCCGCTGTGTCGGCTGATGCTGCGCCAACACTGGTTATAGAAGATATACAAAAAGCGCTGGCCGGAAAAACGATTTCGCATGCAGGAGAGTATTTGCGCGGATTGCCGGGAATCGGGAGCGTGGAATTTAGTTTTCGTTGGAGATTGTTTCAAAACCGAATGCCTATAAACTCCAAAAATATTTCGGTAACGGTTGCGGTTGAGGAATAAATAAGCGAATAAACGCGAAATAAATTTCGCTATTACCATGTTATATCAATATGTTAAGGCCGCGCCAAGAGCGTTAAAGCCCAAAAAGAAAGCGCCGATGGCTTTGTCTTTTGTTCTTATGGCTGCGGGATTTTTGGTGCTTACGTGGGTGCTTTGGCCAATAATTTCCTTTAGTGTAATTTCCGATACGCTGTTTGCCGGCATTGTAGCACCGGTTCCGGACGGACATAAGGAAGCGGTTGTGGGAACAGGATTTTTGGCGCCGCTTGCTCTTGCCGCGGGTGATGACAGCAATAGTGAAACATCAGTTGATTTTACCAATGCCAATGCGTGGTTTCCCAATAAGCCGCAAAAAAAAGTGGTGACACCGGTCAACACGTATACGCTTTCTATCCCGAAGCTGAAAATTTCGGGTGCTGCTGTTGTGATCTCCGGAGACGATTTGTCCAAAAGTCTTATCCATTATGGCGGCACTGGATTGCCGGGCGACTACGGTACGGCGGTAATTTTTGGCCATTCGACACTCCCGCAATTTTTCAGCCCGACGAATTATAAAACTATTTTTTCAACACTTCCGACGCTTGTGGTGGGTGATGAATTTTTTGTTACTTATGACGGGGTAGAATATCGATATCAGGTGCATGAGATGATCGTAACGGAGCCCACTGACCTGACACCGCTTGAGCAGCATTTCGATGATTCCTATATAACGCTCATCACCTGCGTGCCGCCCGGGACATACTGGAAACGCCTTAATGTACGGGCGCGGCTGGTGCGCCCCGCGCGATAACATCATGATATCCGGAAAACAGTTAGCGATTGACGCCATCAAGAAAAAATTGATCGGTAAATCTCTTTCGTATAACGAGATATTTGCGATCATGGATGAGATTTCCCACGAGCGGTTAGGGCCTGTGTTGACGACGTATTTTGCCGCTGCAGGATTTAAAGAAGGGTTTAACAGCGAAGAGTTAAAACACCTGACGCGCGCAATGGTTGCGACCGGACCAAAACTGCATTTTAAAGGTATCGTTGCTGATAAACATTCTACGGGAGGTGTGGCGGGAGCACGAACGACGATGGTTTTGGTGCCGATTATCGCGGCCGCTGGATTTCAAATTCCAAAAAATTCTTCCCGTGCCATTACGTCACCTGCAGGAACGGCAGACACCATGGAAGTGCTGGCTCCGGTGACATTTACTCCCAAACAGATAGAACATTTAGTGAAAAAAGCAGGCGGGTGCATCGTATGGGGCGGGCATTTGGGGTTGGCACCTGCCGATGACATCATCATACAAGTGGAAGCGCCGCTTGCCTTTGAGTCGTTTGACAAAATTATCGTTTCGATTATGGCTAAAAAAGTGGCTTCCGGGGACACGCATTTGGTGCTTGATATTCCTGTTGGTCCGACGCTGAAGATCCAGCACTTCAGGGACGCAGAGGCGATAGCACAAAAATTTACATACCTTGCAAAAGAATTTAACATAAAAGTGATCATTGATATCAATGAAACACGCCAGTCTGCGGGGCGTGGTATCGGTCCGGTGCTTGAAGCGCGCGACGTGATGCAGATTTTGGAACAGCATAAAAACCGGCCGCTGGCATTGGAAAACAAAGCGCTGCGGTTGGCAGGCAAGCTTCTGTCGCTGTGTTTTGCCGATACGCCGGGAAAAAAGCAGTTGGATGGAGAAGAAGTAGCGCGCGAAATCCTCACCAGTGGGGAGGCACTTGCGAAAATGCGGGAAATCATCAAGGCGCAGGGGGGAGATGCGAGCGTGATGAGCGATGATTTGACACCGGGAAAATACAAGAGCGATATTCGCGCTCCCCGTTCGGGCAAAGTAAACAGCATACACAATCGCAACATTACCGTGATCTGCCGCATCTTGGGCTGTCCAACGGATAAAAAAGCAGGGATGTATCTGGCAACAAAACTTGATGAGCGGGTAGACAAAGGTGATATACTATGTACGATCTATTCGTCAGACCCGCATCGGTTGCGGGAAGCGGTGGAGACGATAAAAAATATGCCAGTCTATTCTATAGAATAATATGTTAAAAAACGTTATTGCTCCCATGCAGGCGTGGTTACTGTCCCAGGGCAGGTGTGTAGGGTGCGGCAAACCGTTGCCGCAAAAGTCCGGCGCCGGATGGGTGCGGGTCGATTGCAGCTGCGGCAGAATTTATATGCATGATCCGTCGGGAGCAAAATACAGGAGAGCAACACTTGATGAAATCAAATAAACGATTTACCAATCGGCTTGTCATTTTTCTTCTTGTTATCGTGGTCATGTTGGGGGGAAGCGCTGTATGGTGGTGGCAGGATATCGCACCTATTGATCCGGCAGATAAAACCCCCATTATTTTTACCGTTGGCCGCGGCGATGGGGTAAAAACAATTGCGGCAAATCTTTCGCAAAAAAATCTTATTCGCAGTCCCATGAGCTTTTTTATTCTGGTGAAAGTCCTTGGGATAGAGCGCGAACTTCAGGCAGGAGATTTCAGACTCACGCGCATCATGGATGCCCGGACTATTGCCGAGGAGTTGACCCATGGCATGCTTGACGTGTGGGTGACGACGCTTGAGGGATGGCGGGTAGAAGAAATTGCCAACCGGCTTGCCAAAGAACTGGACATTCCGGAGGCGGAATTTTTGCGCTATGCAGAAGAAGGATATATGTTTCCGGATACGTATCTAATCCCTCGCGATGCAACCGCAGCGGCTATTGCGGCTATATTTCGCAGAACGTTTGACGAAAAAGTGACGGATCAGATGCGCCAGGATGCAAAAAAAACAGGATTAACGTGGGGTGAAGTGGTGACCTTGGCATCTATTGTGGAGCGGGAAGGGAGAAGCGACGAAGACAGACCGTCAATTGCAGGTATTCTTCTCAAGCGCCTCAAAGCAGATTGGCCGCTTCAGGCGGACGCTACGCTTCAATATGCGCTCGGGTATCAATCGTTTGAAAAATCGTGGTGGAAAAAATCACTGACCAATTCTGATAAAACGGTCCGATCCGGCTACAATACCTATCGCAATCCCGGACTTCCGCCGGCGCCGATTGCAAATCCCGGACTTGCGGCAATTAAGGCCGTCGTATACGCACAGGAAACAGACTATTGGTATTATCTTCATGACCCGCAAGGGGGCGTGCATTATGCCCGAACAATTGACGAGCATAATGAAAATATTGCAAATTATCTGCAATGAAGATTACGTCGGGTATTGCTCCGCTATTGGTGATTGCTGCAGTTATCGGGGGATACATGCTCTTTTCCCTTCCGGATAGGCCGATAGAGCAGTCGCGTCCGGTTCCGGCCCAAACAAAGAAAGAATTTGCCATTGCAAGCTCCGCGTTTGGAAATGACGGAGAAATCCCCCTGCGCTACACATGCGACGGGGAAAATGTAAGTCCGCCGCTGACGATCAACAATATCCCGGAAAAAACAAAATCATTGGTACTTATCATGGATGACCCCGATGCACCCAATGGCACATGGACGCATTGGGTGGTGTGGGATATTTTGCCGGAAGTTCGCGAGATTATGGAGGGAAACGTTCCACAGTGGGCAGTAGAAGGGATGACGAGTCGTGATCGACCAGGATATAGCGGACCGTGTCCACCCAGCGGATCGCATCGCTATTTTTTCACCATATATGCGCTCGATGAGCTGCTGCGATTTAATAACCAGAAAACCAGAGCCGAACTGGAACAAGCGATGGTGGGCCACCTCGTCGGTCAAACGCACTTCTTTGGCAGATACAGTAGGCGCTGAGGTCGGTATGCCTTGGTTCTTGCGCCAATCACAGGTTTACCGTAATAGAATAGACAAAAAAGTCAGTGCCGCCGAAATTGTATTTGTAGCGCTCGCTTCCCTGCAGAAAATTATATTGCGTACGTTCTTGCTCAATAGCTTTTTTGACCGTCATTGCTTTTAGATACCATCCGGCGTTGGGACAACACTGTTTATCAAAACCGGAGTTATAAAGAAGTACTCCATTGTTTGCAATAAACGAAAGTGTAGCGGCAGCAGGTTTATCTTCCATCATGAGCGTCAAAAGAGAGATGTCTTCGGGAAAAACTTCCGGGAGTTTTTGGAAAAATGTCGTCATTTCGGCCGTTAGAAACGTTGCTTTCTTTTTGTCTTTTCGCATGAGGTCAAGAAGTATTTCTATATCTTGTTGGGGGTTATGGCTATTGATGAGAGCGATATGTTTGTGTTCGCGCTCGATTTTGCGGATTTTACGGCGCAGTTCGTGGCGGTTTTTGTAGGGAAGCGATGCAATATATTCATCCCAAGTAGCAGGAAGACGGATGATGGGTGTAGTATCTTCTTGTGTGACCGTTGCGTTGGCTAATGATTGGAAAAAAGAAACCGTAGCCGAGGATTGCGGGACGTTGCGCAGGCGAATTGATGTGACGCCGTCTCCCTTAAGGAAATCAACAATTTGCTTGCATGCATCGAACTTATGCTTATCTGAACCTATGATATCTTGATAGTCGGAAATTTCCTCCCCGCCGGAAAAAATTATTTCATTAGCTTTTCTGGCAAACGGCGCGATTATAGTTTCATCAATAACAAGAGGATACGGTTGCCAATCCTTAGCTAATACTTCGTACCACAGCACATGCCATTGATAGGTAAAAAATGGAGCGCGGATTAGATTTGTGTCGTATGCTGTAGTCCAGGTGTTTTGAAGCGACGGACCAAATGATACCCGTGTAACCATAGTGTCTAATGCTTTCTATTATAGCAGTTAATTCTGTAAGTGATTTTAGATATTTGTCAAAATTTCCAATTGGAATTTTTGACAAATATAGTTTATGGGGTATATGCTGAATGTATATGGGGCGAAGGAAGAAAAAACCAGAAAAAAAAGAACATATAACGAAAGACATCTTACTTCGGCTACTTCAGGGAGGCGCTTTATTGGGAGTTGCGCTGATTGCACCAAACGCAATCCGCATGCTGAAGCCACTTAGTCGCAACGAAGAGGAATGGGAAAATTATTACCCATCGTCGCTCCAGCGATATACGATGAGGCTTTGGCGTAAGGGGCTGGTAGATGTGAAGGAGACTTCTGAAGGCTATACCGTCGTGATCACAGAAAAAGGGAAGACAGAAATACTTCGCTACGACATGGAGGCCATGAGCATTAAAAAACAGGATCCGTGGGACCGAAAATGGCGGATGATATTTTTTGACATCCCGACTGGCGAAGATTCGCCGCGCCACGCATTTCGTGAGCATTTGCGTAGTATGGGATTTTTTATGATGCAAAAGAGCGTGTATGTTCACCCGTATCCCTGCCACAAACAAGTACAATTTCTTCGCGAAGTATTTGGTATCCCGCACAGCGTGAAGCTAGCGACCGTAGATTTCTTAGAAAATGACGACGATTTGCGCCGCTTTTTCCGATTGAGTTAAACACTATTTTTTGTCAATTTTTCCAATTGGAATTTTTGACAAATATTTCTGCCTGAATTCTTTTATTTTGTCTAGCGTGGTATAGTATGGCCATATGGGAATTGTGAGATCGAGTGATAATAAAGGAAAGCAACACCTTCTTTTTGTCGGTGCTCATCCGGACGATGCTGATATTGAATGTGGCGGGACTGCAATAAAGCTACTTCAAGCAGGACATACGGTAACATACGTTTCCATGACAAACGGTAATGCGGGTCACCATGCAATGAAAAAGGAAGATCTTGCAAGCCGTCGCCTTAATGAAACAAAAGCAGTTACAAAATTATTAGGGGTAAATTACATCATTGTTGATAACAATGATGCCGAACTTCAGGCGACTCTAGAAAATAGACACAAGCTTATTAAAATTATCAGAAAAGTTAAACCCACAATTATTGTGACTCATCGGCCCAATGATTATCATGCTGATCATCGAAACACCTCTCTTCTTATTCAAGACGCGATGTATCTTGTAGCTGTTCCATTGGTGTGTCCAGACATTGCAGCGCTTACGTATAATCCTGTTGTTGTTTACCATCAAGATGGTTTTACAAAACCATACCCTTTTTCACCTAATGTTTTTGTGGATATCACAGACGTCATAGATAAAAAAATGGAAGTATTGTCGCTTTATGAATCGCAGGTGTTTGAATGGTTGCCATGGATTGAAGGATATCTTCATGAAGTACCGAAAGAAAAAGATAAGCGCATTGACTGGCTCAAATCTAAATGGGGGAATCGAGGGGACGTGAATACGTTGAAGTCGATCTTACAAAAATTAGTTTCTCCCGCGATATACAAAAAGGTTAAACACATTGAGGCATTTGAGGCGAGCGAATATGGGGCGCGATTGACAAAAAATAACGCTCCAATTATTTTCCCGTTCGGAATTGTAAACTTCTAAAAAGAATGGTGAAATGTTGCATCGTATGAAAGATAAATATTCGGCGGTGTGGGTGTCGCATTCTTCTATTTCCGATTACCTGTCGTGTCCGCGGGCATACTTCCTTAAAAACATATACCGCGATCCCAAGACAAATCATAAAGTCATGCTCATGTCCCCGCCTTTGGCGTTGGGCCAAGCGGTGCATGAGGTGATCGAGTCGCTGTCGGTGTTGCCTGTTGGAGAGCGCTTCGCTGAATCCTTAGTGGATAAATTTGAGAAAGTCTGGATGGGAGTTTCCGGCAAACGGGGAGGGTTTCGCGACCATGAGGAGGAGGATACATTTAAATCCCGCGGGGCTGCCATGATCCGTCGCGTGACGGAACATCCTGGGATTTTAAAAAATAAGGCGATCAAAATCCGGCAGGATCTTCCGTCATATTGGTTATCGGAAGAAGACAACATTATATTATGCGGCAAAATTGATTGGTTGGAATATCTGGAAGGCGACGGGAGCGTACATATCGTAGATTTTAAAACCGGGAAATCTGATGAGGACGGAGCGTCTCTGCAGTTGCCTATTTACCTGCTTCTTGCCGCCAATTGCCAAACGCGGCCGGTGACGCGTGCCAGCTATTGGTATTTGGCGCGGGATAATGAACCCGTAGGCGTGAGCCTGCCAACAAAAGAAGAAGCGCACAGGCGCGTCATGGAAGCGGCACAAAGGGTTGCGCTTGCCCGCAAGCTTGAGCGGTTTGTCTGCAAGCACAAAAATGGTTGCCGGGCGTGCCAGCCATACGAAGCAATCATCTCCGGTCAGGCAGAATTCGTGGGAGTAGGCGGATACAAACAGGATATCTATATACTATAGTGGGGGTATTGACAAGTGTGGTAAGGACGCTATAATAAGGATAGTTCAATAGCCTGAAAGAGGCGAACGTTCATTGTTCGCTTCTTTTTGTCGTTCACTTAAGAATAATTTTCCATTATTTCTAAAGGACTTATCTCAATGGCAGCAAGCGCAACGCACAAACGATTGTATTGGGGGAAAACATACCGTGATCTTCCTCCGTTGGATTTGACCCTCGTACAACGGGAATCGTATCAGTGGTTTTTGGAGAGTGCAATCCGCAATTTACTATTGGAAGTATCCCCGATTTCAGATTTTACCGGCAAAAACTGGACACTGTCTTTTGGCGATTATTACTTTGGCAGGCCCAGACTTACTCCCGAAAAAGCACTCGAAAAAGGACTGACCTATGACATGCCGCTTAAAACCACAGCGACGCTGGTCAATAAACAAAGCGGCCACCAGGTAACCCAGGAAGTATTTTTGGGTGATATCCCGGCCATGACGGCAAACGGCACATTTATCATAAACGGCATCGAGCGCTGTGTGGTAAACCAGCTCGTGAGAAGTCCGGGTATTTACTTTACCGGACAAATTGACACCGTAACCGGCCGCACGCTCTATAGCGCGGAAATCCGGCCGATGCACGGCAGCTGGCTGGAGTTTATCGTGACGCGCAACAATGTGCTCATGGTGCGCATTGACCGCCGGCGCAAATTTGTGGCAACGACGTTTCTTCGGGCAATCGGGATGGGAAGCGATGAAGAAATTGCCAAAACATTTGCCGATGTAGACACGAGTCCGGACCACAAATATATTGAAGCGACGCTTGCCAAAGATCCGACCAAAACCCAGGTGGAAGCGGTGTTGGAACTTTACCGGAAACTGCGTCCCGGAGAGCCGATCGTGGTAGATAACGCGCAGGAGTTGCTTCGCACGATGTTTTTTGATTACCGCCGTTACAGCCTCGAGCGCGTCGGACGGTACAAGATGAATAAAAAATTGGGGATAGGGGTGCCGAATGACAAAGAGCACTGGGTTTTGACGCGTGACGATATAATCGGCAGCTTAAAATACCTTATCAATGTCGGCAACGGTATCGGCGACGTGGATGATATAGATCATTTAGGTAACAGGCGCGTGCGCCGGGTAGGAGAACTCGTTGCCACCAATGCATTCCGGGTAGGGTTGCTGCGCCTCGAGCGCTCGGTTCGGGAAAAAATGAGCTTGGCAGGTCCTGCAGCAGAAGACCTGACGCCCATGCAGCTTATCAACGCCCGGCCGATTATCGCCTCTATCAACGACTTTTTCCGCACGAGCCAGCTTTCTACTATCCTGGATCAAACCAATCCGTTGGCAGAAGTAGACAACCTGCGCCGTTTAACGGTTATGGGCGTGGGGGGTATTTCACGCGAGCGGGCGTCATTTTCTATCCGCGATATTAATGCATCGCAATATGGCCGCATTTGTCCGGTGCGATCTCCTGAAGGACCCAATATCGGACTGGTGACGTATATGTCTCTTTATGCGCGGGTGAATGAATATGGATTTTTGGAAACGCCATACCGGAAGGTGGAAAAAATCAACCGGGGCGGAAAAGCCGCGCTTCGGGTAACCAACGATATCGTATATTTGGATGCAAATGATGAACAATATCACTACATAACCCACGCAGGAATTCCCATGGATAAAGACGAAGTGATTACGGAAGAGCGCCTACCGGTACGGTATAAGGGCGAGTTTTTGGAAGGTGATGCGGTGAACGTTGAATACATAGACGTGGTTCCGCGCCAAGTGGTGGGCGCGCCGGCATCGCTTATTCCCTTTATTGCCCATGATGAAGCCAACCGCGCGCTCATGGGGACGCACATGCAGTGCCAAGCAGTGCCGTTGTTAAATCCGGAGGCTCCGATTGTAGGTACCGGCATGGAGGATGCAATTGCACAAACCATGGGCCGTGTGGTGAAAGCGAGTGAAGAGGGCGTGGTGGTGTCGGCAGATGGTGCTACGGTGGTTGTGAAAAACCGTGACGGCGAAGAAGACCGCCATACACTGGAGAAATTTAAACGATCCGCGCAATCTACGTGCTATAACCAACGGGTATTGGTGAGTACGGGTGACCGCGTACAAGCAGGCGATGTGCTGATTGAAGGGCCGGCAAGCGAAGGCAGCGAGTTGGCGCTTGGGGCAAATTTGACGATTGCCTACATGAGTTTTGACGGATTGGGATATGAGGATGCTATCGTTATTTCCGACCGGTTGGTAAAAGAAGACGTTTTGACGTCGGTTCACATCGAAGAATACGAAGCAAGTGTTGTGGATACCAAACTCGGACCCGAAGAAACCACGCGGGATATTCCCAATGTCGGGGAAGAAGCCCTTCGCAATCTTGACGAATCCGGTATTGTGGTGGTGGGCGCGGAAGTAGGACCCAACGATATATTGGTTGGCAAAATTGCGCCAAAAGGCGAAACCGAACTGACGGCAGAGGAACGGCTTCTCCGTGCAATATTTGGAGAAAAAGCGCGGGAAGTGCGCGATACGTCGCTTCGCATACCTCACGGTGAGCGCGGTACGGTGATCGAAGTCAAAATTTTAGACAAAGAGCAGGGCGATGAATTGGAGCCCGGAACCAACCGGAAAATTATCATCAAAGTGGCCCAAATGCGTAAAGTCGTGGTGGGTGACAAACTTGCCGGCCGCCATGGGAATAAAGGAGTCATTTCTAAAATAGTCCCTACATCTGACATGCCGTATACGGCCGACGGAACGATTGTAGATATTATCATTTCACCGCTTTCGGTGCTTTCCCGTATGAACCTGGGACAGCTGTTGGAGGCTCACTTGGGATTTGCCGCTAAAAAGCTCAATCTTCGCGTTGCGCTTCCGGTGTTTGAAGCCGTATCAGAGGCAAATATTGTGAGTAAACTTGAAGAAGCAGGGCTTTCGGTCACAGGAAAAGATACGCTCTATGATGGGCGCACCGGTGAGGCGTTTTCTGAGCCTGTGGTAGTGGGAATTGGATATATCATGAAGCTGATCCACATGGTGGAAGATAAAACGCATGCCCGGTCAACCGGACCGTACAGCCTCGTTACCCAACAGCCGTTGGGAGGAAAAGCTCAAATGGGAGGACAGCGGTTGGGAGAAATGGAAGTGTGGGCGCTTGAAGCCCACAGGGCATCCCATATCCTTCAGGAAATGTTGACGATAAAATCCGATGACGTCGTGGGCCGTGCCAAAGCATTTGAAGCAATTGTAAAAGGGATGGATATTCCGGAATCTACCGTACCGGAATCATTCAAAGTATTGGTAAAAGAATTGCAGGCGTTGGGCCTGCACGTGACGCCAACCGGAGTGGTGACGGCTAAGCCGGCAGCACCCGCGACAACTCCTGCGGATGAGGTAGCGGTTGCAACGGTGGCACAAGATTTAGCCAAAGCCAGCGGGCAGGAAACGGTAGCGGAGAACTAATATGGATAAAAAAGGTACATTTGCATACATTGTTGATTTTTCCGGACTCAAGGTTACACTTGCGTCGGCGGAAGATATAAAATCATGGTCGTATGGCGAGGTAACCAAGCCGGAGACCATAAATTACCGTACGCTCAAACCTGAAAAAGACGGATTGTTTGATGAGCGTATTTTTGGTCCTACGAAAGATTGGGAGTGTTACTGCGGCAAATACAAACGGATCCGGTATCGCGGCATTATTTGTGATAAATGTGGTGTTGAAGTGACGCAAAGCAAAGTCCGGCGTGAACGCATGGGCCATATTACACTGGCGTGTCCGGTGGCGCATGTGTGGTTTTTCAAAGGTGCCCCGTCCAGACTTTCACTTCTTTTGGATATTTCCCCGCGGGCGCTTGAAGAAGTTATTTATTTTGCCCAATATTTAGTGACCAAGGTAGATGAAGAAAAACGAAAAGCGGTGTTTGCGAGTCTTGATGATGTGGGCAAAACACGCATGGACGAAGTGGATAAGCGGTTGAAACAGGATCGGGAAGAGCGGGAAAAGATGTTGGGTAAAGAAAAAGAAGATCTCAAAAGCCATGTAGGAAGCGCGGAAGCCAGAGATTTGGCCATGGCAGAATTGGAACTTCGCAGGCGTCAGGAACTTGCGCGCCTAGATGAGTCCGCAGATAAGGAAAAAGACAAAATTAAAGAGATCGTCGATTCGCTTCAGGCGATCGTGCGGGCCATCAAACCGCTTTCTACCATTACCGAAGATGAATATCTAAGGCTTTTGGAATACGATGCCGCGGGGTGTTTTTCAGTCGGGATGGGTGCGGAAGCAGTTTTAGAGGTAGTGAAGCTTTTGGATTTGGATAAACTGGCAGCGGCGCTTCGGGAAGAAATTCAAAACACGGGCGGACAGCGCCACATAAAAGCAACCAAAAGACTTCGGTTGGTAGACGGGATGCGCAAAGCCACAATTGCCCCCGCGTGGATGATTTTAATTCAGCTTCCTGTGATTCCTCCGGATTTGCGCCCTATGGTGCAGCTTACCGGCGGCAGATTTGCAACGAGCGACTTAAACGATCTGTATCGCCGCGTCATCAACCGCAACAACAGGCTTAAACATCTTATGGATTTGGGAGCGCCCGAGATTATTCTTCGCAATGAAAAACGCATGTTGCAGGAAGCCGTAGATAGTTTGATTGATGCCACCCAGCGCCCGAGTTCCAGAGCAGTCATTGCTCCGCTTCGATCACTTTCTGACATGCTTCGCGGAAAGCAAGGCAGGTTCCGCCAAAATTTATTGGGAAAGCGTGTGGACTATTCGGGTCGGTCAGTCATCGTGGTAGGGCCGGAGTTAAAACTTACCCAGTGCGGCTTGCCCAAGGAAATGGCGCTTGAAATGTTTAAGCCATTTGTTCTTCGTGAACTTATCGTCCGTGGTATCGCGCCGAATGTGAAAAATGCCAAAAATGTACTGGACCGCCGAACGCCCGAAGTATTTGATATTTTGGAAGAAATTACGCGCGACCACCCGGTACTTTTGAACCGTGCGCCGACGCTGCACAAACTCGGTATCCAGGCGTTTTACCCCATCCTTATCGAAGGATCGGCAATTCGTATCCATCCGTGTGTGTGTGCCGGATACAACGCCGATTTTGACGGAGACCAAATGGCAGTACATATCCCGCTTTCTTCCAAAGCAAGGTATGAGTCGGTGCACCTCATGTTGCCGACGCACAACCTTTTAAAGCCCGCAGACGGATCACCGATCACGGTGCCAAACAAAGAAATGGTGCTGGGATGTTATTTCCTGACGACGATTGATCCGCTACTTGCCAATGTGGAAAAAGAAAAACTTCCGATTTTTACTGCAGATGAGGCAATATTTGCCTATCAAACCGGCAAGCTTCAGCTGCGGGAACCCATCCGCGTGAGCGGATACGGGGAGCTGATTACTGCAAGCGTCGGCCGGGTGCTATTTAACGAAAAACTTCCAAAGGAACTTCGGTTTGTCAACACGCCGGTAAAGGCAGCAAGTATTAAAACTATCATCACGCATGCACTTTCTATTTTCCCCAAGGAAGAAGTCGTCACGCTCATAGATGCTATAAAAGATATCGGTTTTTGGGGAGCAACGCGCTGCGGCGGACTTTCCGTTTCGGTATTTGACTGCAAAATGATTGATGAAAAACAGGAGATTATCGACGAGGCAGAAGGCAAAGTTGCAGAAGTGGATCAGAACTACCAACAGGGACTCATCACACTTGAGGAAAAAAAGCGGTTGTCCAATGAAATTTGGATAGAAGTGACGGAACGGATTGCAGATTTGACGTGGCAGATATTGGCTCCAAACAATCCGGTGAAAATGATTATCGACTCCGGAGGAGCCAGGGCTTCCAAAGATCAGTTGAAGCAACTATCGGCAATTAAAGGATTGGTGGTAGATCCGTTGGGTAAAATCGTGGAGCTTCCGACGAAGAGTAATTATCGCGAAGGACTATCTATCTTTGAATACGTCACCAGTACGCGCGGATCACGCAAAGGACTGACTGATTCGGCGCTTAAGACCGCCGATGCAGGATACTTAACCCGCCGGTTGGTGGATGTGTCCCATGACATGATTATCCGTATGGAAGATTGCGGCACCAAAGACGGATGGGAAATTCTCCGCGATGAAGATCGGCAGACTGCGTTTATCACCCGTGTGTTGGGAAGATTTGCGGCGGAAGACGTGGTAGGGGCAGACAAAAAAGTCGTCATTGCCAAAGGAGAAGAAATTACCGAAGCCCATGGAAAACTTTTGGATGAACACAAAGTAGATGTGGTGATCGTGCGTTCGCCGATTACGTGTGAGGCGGCCGTGGGACTTTGTGCCACCTGTTACGGTCGGGACTTTTCTACCAACGCCCATGTAGAACATGGTACGCCGGTTGGGGTCATCAGTGCCCAATCTATCGGAGAACCGGGAACACAACTTACTATGCGTGTGCGTCATGCCGGAGGAATCGTGGGGCTTGACGTGACGCAAGGATTGCCGAGAGTCGAAGAACTGTTTGAAGCCAGGACTCCCAGGACACTTTCACCGGTTGCTGAAATTGCCGGAAAGGTTGAAGTAACAGAAACCGAAGCAGGATACAAAATACGCGTGCGAAATACCAACATCAAGCCGCCGGAAGAGCGTGAATATTTGATACCGCTCACGAGCGAGTTGAAGGTAAAAGATGGTGATTTAATCGGCTCCGGGATGCAGCTATGCAGCGGGTATTTGGATATTAAGCAGGTGTTGGCCGTACGGGGCCTGCGGGGCGCGCAAAAGTACCTTATAAACGATGTTCAAAAAGTCTACGAATCCCAGGGGATCATCATCCACGATAAACATTTTGAAGTGATCGTGCGAAAGATGAGTGAAAAGGTGCGTATCGATACACCGGGAGACACCACGCTTTTGCCGGGAGAACTCGTTGACCGCGCACGGTTTAAAGAGGAAAACGCTAAAGTATTGGCAGCAGGAGGGGAGCCAGCGACCGCCCAAATTGTGGTCCTGGGCATTACCCGCGGATCACTGTTTACCGAATCGTGGTTGTCAGCGGCATCTTTCCAGGAAACGACTAATGTGCTTACCGATGCGGCGCTTGCCGCCAAAGAAGATAATTTGCTGGGACTTAAGGAAAATGTTATCATCGGTCGGCTCATTCCGGTAGGTCCGGAGCAGGCAGAAGTACAAAGTTAATCTATGCCAACCATAAACCAGCTCATCCGAAGAGGAAGACGCAGTAAGCCGAAAAAGATCAAGGCTACGGCATTGCGCAAATTTTTTAATGCCAAAGACCGCGTGACCCACCAAATACCCAGTCCGTTTAAACGCGGAGTGGTGACACTGGTGAAAACCATGACGCCCAAAAAGCCCAATTCTGCGCTTCGCAAAGTAGCCCGTGTGCGGCTTTCTAATAAGCAGGAAGTGACGGCCTATATTCCGGGTATCGGCCACGAGTTGACGGAACATTCCATCGTGCTGGTCCGCGGCGGCCGGGTGCCGGATTTGCCGGGTGTAAAATATCATATTGTACGCGGAAAATACGATGCAAGTGGCGTCGCGAACCGTAAAAAAGGCCGTAGCCGATACGGGACCAAAGCAGGTGGTCCGGGACCGGCAACGGCAGCAGCCAGTTAACCTATGCGTGGAAAACGAGTAAAAAAACTATTGCTTGTGGCTGATCCTATATATGGAAATCGCCTGTTGACCCGGTTTGTGAACAGGGTGATGGAGAGCGGCAAAAAGCGCATTGCCGAAGGATTGGTTTATGGTGCGTTTGATTTGCTCCGTGAAAAAGGGGAAGATCCGATAAAAGTATTTGAAACCGCTATTGCGACCGTTGGCCCCAAAATGGAAGTAAAGGCGCGCCGCGTGGGAGGGGCGTCATATCAGGTTCCGACTGAAGTGCGGGGTGACCGCAGGGTCGCGCTTGCGATGCGCTGGATTATCCAATTTGCCAAAAAGCGTGCGAATAAGGAATACAAAACGTTTGCAGAAAAATTGGCCGTGGAACTTCTGGATGCTTCCAAGGGTCAAGGAGAAGCCATCAAAAAACGCGATACGATGCACCGCATGGCAGAAGCCAACCGCGCATTTGCGCATTTTAAGTGGTAATGGACAATCGCGTTATTGCCCACTTTAAAAAAGCAGATCCCGTTCTTGCCCGACTTCTGCAACAACTCCCAGATACTTCCGGTCTGACTCCGACGACGACCACAGATTACTTTTCGGATCTCGTGGAAACGATCATTTGCCAACAGTTATCAGACAAAGCAGGGGCTACGATATTTGGAAGAGTTCAAAATCTTTTCCCCAAAAAACGGATCACCGCGAAATACTTACTGAAGATTTCAGACGAACGCTTGCGTAGCGTGGGACCGTCGCAGTCGAAAGTGCGCTACATCAAGGGCTTAGCCAAGAGTGTGACGGAGAAAGCGATTGACCTTGAAGCGGTATCAAACATGGGAGATGAAGAAGTCATTACAGAACTGACCAAACTCAAGGGCATCGGGCCTTGGACCGCGGAAATGTTTCTTATGTTTGCCTTGGGGCGCAAAGACGTATTTTCCCACGGAGATCTGGGTCTGCGTAACGCCATAAAAAAGCTATATGGATTTAAAAAAGAACCGAGCAAAAATCAAATAGAAAAACTTACCCGCAAATGGTCGCCCTATCGCACGTATGCGTGCCGGATTTTGTGGAAGAGTTTAGAACTTCCTGATATAGTAAAGAAGTGACGAAGATTTTGTTTTGGATGTCTTTACTGCTTACCGGTGCGGCGCTTTGGTTTACCGTACCCCTTACCCAGGAAACGGTCATCTGCTATAAAAGTACCCAATTGAGTTTTGATGAAATAGGGTTTCGCACGCGCACATCGGGTTGGAACGAGCGGCGTATTTGCGAAGAAAAAACAGACGTAGTGGTCCAGCTTGCCGAGTGTTTGGAAACGGTGCGTGAGTCTCGCGATAAAACAGTCATGGCGTATGTCGAGCCGTATATCCGCGAGACACTGCGAATGGTGTTGCCCTATGTGCGCGGGTATGAACAGCAAAAAGAAGATGTAAACGCCGAGTGCGGCAGGTTTCGGGATTTACTGATCGAATAGCAGTAAGTGCTTACTATACTTGCATCGATGCAAGTTGAACAATGAAGAAGCAATTAGTTATTGTTGGACTTGTAGTAGTGGGGTTTGCAATATGGGCTGGAAGATTTTATTATCGAAATCTTCGCGGCGCGGCGCCGGCGGTATTGCCCCCGGCTAAAGAGATTACGAAATCAGAAAATACCACCGGCTTGCCGCTGACCCTTCCGCCCGGATTTTCCATTTCCATTTTTGCCAAGGACTTAGATGGTCCCCGGGTACTTGTACAAGATATGACAAGGACGGTCCTTGTCAGTGTGCCGGGAAGCGGAAAAGTGGTGGCATTGCCGGATGTAAATAGCGACGGAGTTGCACATGAGACAAAGACAGTTGTTGACGGTTTAAACCGGCCGCATGGGTTGGCATTTCGCGGCGGCAAGCTCTATATTGCCGAAACGGATCAGGTGGCGGTATACGATTACGACCCAAAAGTTTTCAAAGCAACAAATAAGAAAAAATTAGTTGATCTGCCCGGGGGCGGCAACCATTTCTCGCGAACTATTGCATTTGGACCAGACGGAAAACTCTATGGCACTGTCGGGTCATCGTGTAACGTATGTCGGGAATCAGATAGGCTGCGGGCTGCGATGTTTGTAGCAAATCCGGATGGATCCGATGTAAAAGTTTTTGCCCAAGGACTTCGCAACGCCGTGTTTTTTACCTGGCACCCGACAACCCGCGCATTATGGGCAACGGAAATGGGTAGAGATTTATTAGGAGATGACATCCCGCCGGATGAAATAAATATTGTTAAGGAGGGTGAAAATTATGGGTGGCCTATTTGTTACGGGAAACAAATCGCCGATAGAGAGCTTACCAAAAATAGTAACCCCAACCATATTTCTCCTGAAGCAGTCTGTACCAGTACTACTATGCCATCTCACATCGATCTTCCAGCCCACTCGGCGCCGTTGGGACTGGCGTTTATTCCGGACTCGTGGCCGGCGGAATATCGCGATGATTTACTCGTTGCCTATCATGGGTCGTGGAACAGGACCGAGCCGACCGGGTATAAAGTTATGCGGATGAAACTTGACGAAAAAGGGAATTATTTGGGCGCCGAAGATTTTATCACCGGTTGGCTTACTGAAGGAGGGGTATCAGGCAGACCCGTAGATCTATTATTCGACAGCGACGGATCGCTGTATATTTCCGACGATAAGGCAGGGATTATATATAGAGTGGAACGTCGTCAAAAAATAACCCACTACCTCCAATTTGTCGACGGTTAGGTTTTGATTTTGGGTTGAATTAAGTTTATGACGCTTCGACCCATGTTCTTTGCTATTTCGATAAATGGTTTCCTAATCTCTGGAACAACAACAATAGGACTGAACGCGACTATAGTATCAACAAGATGAGCTGGACTACCAAATTCATGATTTCCCACTACAGGAGCAGTTACTCCACCAATCATTACGCCTAAGCTAACAATACCTTTAATTCCATCTGGTACTTGTCTCCATGATCTTTCTATAGCTGAAGTACTCATATTTTCCTCCTTAACTTCTGTAATAGTAAACTTGTCATTTTGTAAAGTCAAATTTTTTTAGCCAAACGTAAACGCGTAGAGTTCAAGGTTGTCGTCAAGGAATTCGAGTTTCAAAATATGAGCCCCGCCCGCTGGGAGCTTGATGAGCTTGTATAAGCGGTCAGCGGTCACGGTGACGGTTCCATTTTTTACATCCTCCCCGGCTTGGTTGGAAACCAATGTGTCATCAAGATACACCTTTACGTTTCCGGCATCGTTTTTGGGTCGCATGACGAGAAATACTTCTTTGGCATCAAAGTGTAAAAGAAGCGTTGCGCCTTTGGTTGGCATCGCACGCTGATAGCCGACGGTCCAGTTGCCCAGGTAAGCAAATGTGTTGCGCTTGAGGTCAGTTGGCACAGAATAGATTGCGGACTCATCTTCCACAATGCGCTCCGGTGAGGCGAAATTGGCAATGCGCCAGTAGCCCAGATAGAGTTCCGGCGTGCGGCTTTGCACCTGATACGTCGGGTTGGTCACCTGCATATCTGACACGTCGGTTCCGGCTTCAGCAAGTAGCGCTTGGATGGCTTTTTCCGTTTCGTCATACTTGCCTTCGCCAAAGTGGCTGTAGCGGATGTTCCCGTTTTTGTCTACTAAATATTTGGCCGGCCAGTAGCGGTTGGCATAGGCGTCCCATGTGGCGTAGTTATTGTCCTGCATCACCGGATAGGTGAGGCCAAAATCTTTGATGGCTTTTGCTACATTCCCCGCGTCTTTTTCAAATTCAAATTCCGGGGTGTGGACGCCCACGATCACGAGCCCTTTGTCTTTATATTTTTCCCACCACGATTTGAGATATGGCAGCGTGCGGATGCAGTTGATGCAGGTATAGGTCCAAAAATCTACGAGGACAACTTTTCCACGTAGCCCCTGAATAGTCAATGGATGTCCATTGAACCACTCGCCTCCAGGGATAAATTCGGGCGCTCGGCCTATATCAGTCAAATAGTCATACATAGGTTTCCCCCTTTCACGACTCGCCGGTTTTGCCGGCTTCAGATTGTTGAGTGCTGCTTTTATGGTTGGGTTATCTTCAAATTTTGTTAAGCCCACGCCGTAGTTAGGAAAGACATCCAAAATATATGTTTGAAGTTTACGATCGAGGTTGCCGGCGATGGCGAGAGCCGTGGCAATCATAAGAACGCCGAATATTTTTTGAATGAGTGGAGTGTTTTGCGTCAGCCACGGGGTTTTGGCAAGAAGTTCCCGCCCACCATAGGTAATGGCAAGCATGGGAATAGCGGTACCGCTTGCATAGGCAAGGGTTATGATTGCCGCTGTTCCCGTCACGATGCCGGTGAGTGCAAGGGAGATAATGGATGCCAAAATCGGCCCCACGCAGGGCGTCCAAAGGAGCCCAAGGCTTATGCCGACTAAGATACCGGCAACGAAATCCGACCGGACAGTTGCTGCCGTTTGTTGGCCTTTTTGACCCAGCGAGACAATGCTGGAAGCAACCTGCTCAAACACCGTTTGGAGTTTTGGCACCAGAAGCGAGAGGCCAAACACAGAGATAACGACGACAGAGACTATACGCAGGGTATCGGGATCTATGCCGGTTGTTTTGACCAACGTCGTTAAAAACAGCGTGAAAAAGGTAAAACTGGCGATAAACCCGGTGACTACGCCCAATGGCCGGCTTTTTCCGCCAGTGACGGAACCGGAAAGCACAATCGGCAGTACCGGCAAAATGCACGGGGAAAGGATGGTAACTAATCCTGCTATGAAGGCAAAGACAATAAGAAGGATCATGTGCTATTGTGTGTTGGCGATAAGTTCTGCCAATCCGCCGCCGCTCCAGGCGGTGACTTTATTGCCCTGTGCATCGACCTGGACAAACGTATGCTGGTAGGTGACGCCGTATTTCTTTTTGAGTTCTGTTGCCGTGTCATAATTAAGTTTCAGAAGAACCACATCTTGGGGTATCTCGTTCACCTTTGCGCTGAACTCTTTATCCAGCGGTCGGCATGTGGAGCACCAGTCGGCATGAAAATAGAGGACGCGCTTTTGGTTTTTTGCCGCATCAAACGCGGTTTGCGAGTAGGCAAGATATCGGGATGAAGTTGTTGGTACTGTTTGCTCTTGAGTTGCGGGCGATTGGATACCTGCGGGAGTGCTGGATTGGGGAGCGGTGGAGCGTGATACAATAGATATTATGACCACTATGACAATAACCGCCAACCCGATAAAAACAAGCAGCCGCCCCTTCATATATTCATGGTATGTGAACTATATTACATTTGTCAACGCTTGCATGCCGGATGTCCGCATCGGCATCGGGATCATTAACAGCGGAAGTTATGGTATCATAGTGACGCAAATATTTGTAAACTGAAAGGACGAAACAAAAATATGCACCTGGCTCTTATTGGTTTTGGCAATATCGGAAAAGTGCACGCAGATGTGCTAAGAGAAACGACGAATCGGACAGGAATTGTGTTGCATGCCGTCGCCGACATTAAGGAGAAACCGACGTTTGAAGATGTTTATTTTGTCTTAGATTATAAAGAACTACTGCGAAGAAACGATATTGATGCGGTAAGCATAGCGACCCCGCCGGACAGCCATTACGCGATTACATTAGATGCGTTGCGAGCCGGGAAGCATGTATTGGTGGAAAAGCCTCCCGCGCTCAACCTCGAACACCTGAAGGAATTAGAACGCACCGCCAAGGAACAGGGAGTTGTTTTGTTTACCGCATTTCATGCAACGCATCGGCCGGAAGTTGCGGCTGCAAGGAAAGCATTACAGGGAAACATTATCAAAGAAATTACCATTACATATAAGGAATTTGTTTTGAATTATCATGATGCCAATGGGTGGATTTTTGATCCGCATATCGCGGGCGGCGGTGTGCTTATGGATAGCGGAATAAACGCACTATCCGTTCTTTACAGTATTCTTCCCGACCTCCCCAAGCTTCGTATTGATAGCGTCATGCTAAAGAAGGCACAGAATTTTCGCGTTGAAACTAGCGCCAATGTCACATTTTCAGTTGAAAGACAAGGAAGTGGAATCCTTGATATGGATTGGATGTACCAGGGGCCGGAGGTGCGCCAGATTGTGTTTCGTACCGAGTCAGATGAATATATCGTCGATATTGTACAAAGTAATTTTCTGAAGAATGGCGTGGTCGTTGAAGGCAAGACGCAGCAAGGAAGGGAAATGGTTGATCAATACCTTGAATACAGAGGAGTCTATGTAGATTTTGCAGCACATGTTGCGGCTGGCACATCATCTGTTCGCACAGCAGAGTTGAGGTTTGTTCTCGATACATATAGAAAAGGTAATCGGTCATTTTAGCTTCGAAGAATTGCTATTCCAATCACTCCAATAAACGCCAGCAAGATTCCAAAATATTTTCGCATGGAGATTTTTTCTTTCAAAATGAACCTTGAAAGAAGAACGACCAATGCCCCATTACTTCCTGTAATTGGCGAAGCAATGGATGCCGGAGCGAAAAAAAAGCTTAGCCACAAAAAACCTGTTCCAATAATATTGAAAAGTCCGCCTAAGAGTGCAAATTGATAGTTTTTGAATTTATTAATAAGTCCATTAAGGGATTTCATGAGAGATTGTTTTTCAATTTTGAGATACGCAATCGCTACTGGAATTTGCACAAACCCCAGGGAAAACAAAAAGCTAAAGTCATTTGATCGATTGATATAGCCTTTAGAAATGGTATCGGAAAGCCCGATACAAACTGCAGCAATAAACGGCCACAGTATTTCTTTTTTGGGTTTTAATTCACCTAGTTTAATTTTGTCAGGCATACTGGCCATAACACTACCGAGTATTGCGATCGTTACAGCGATAGTTATCGGAAAAGATAAGATTTCGTTATTAAACAATCGCGAGAAGATGACGGTATAGACGGGATAGGTGGCAAGAACAGTAGTGGTAACGGCAAGCTCTCCATGTGATAACGCGTAAAAAACAATTGCTTCGGACAAAATTGCGGAAATCACGGCAAATATGATTGCCTCGCCCCAATGTACCACCCCTGATATTCCCATGAATATTGCCAGCGGAACCCAGATCAATAGTCCAAATATGGCATCGAAGAAAAACGCAATGGAAGGGGGTAACTCTTGATAGCTTTTTCTCAACGACAATTGAGAGAAAGCAATAAACACGGCGCAAAGAAGAGCAAAAATAATTCCCGTCATTCCCACATTGTAGCGCAATAGGTGGTTTAGAGGAAATTCAAAGTCAGTGTAACGCCTCGGCGGTGAAAGTCGATGACAACAAGATTTCCGTTGTATCGGAAGGAAAGTGGAAGAAGTTTAATTAGTCGAGTATTTGCTATAATTGCCTCATGAGTTCACTTTTTGAAATGCTTGACAATCGTGGATGAAAAAATAAAACATGAAAGAATTGAAACTGATTATTCAGATTCGCCGCGCCCCTAAAGATATTTTTGATTTTTACCTAGACCCCAAAAATACGCCGAAATGGATAGATTCAATCGTTACCGAACAGACGAACGAGTGGCCGCCGAACATCGGAACGGTTTACAGAAATCAAAACAAGAGTGGCGTGTGGTCGGAATACACAGTTATTGGGCTGGAACCGCCAATAATGTTCGAATTTCAGTCAAAATCTTCTAGCTATCATGTGCGATATACTCTTCGCCGGATAAACGCTGATACGACAGAGCTGGAATACTTCGAATGGATGGAAGAAGGAGAACTGGAGCAGCCGTTTACCTTAGACATTCTTCAAAAACTCAAACAAGTTTTGGAAAAATAAGCTAGGGTGGCTGGTTAATTCTAGACAGCGGAGAGAATTTTTAGTACAATACGACTGTTGAAGCATGGCTGTCTCGCCTGTGCGGGGCAGTTTTTTGTTTTATAATGAGCTTATGGCTACACCACAGACACAACTGACGGAAAAACGGGACGTAACGCTCGATAAGGTGCGCAATATCGGCATTATTGCCCATATTGACGCGGGCAAAACCACGACCACGGAGCGCATTCTTTTTTACACCGGCAGGAGCTACAAGATCGGCGACATTGACGAGGGTACTACGCAAATGGACTGGATGGAGCAGGAGCGCGAGCGCGGCATCACCATCATGTCCGCAGCCACGACCACGTTTTGGAAAGGCTACCGGTTTAACATCATCGACACGCCCGGACACGTGGACTTTACGGCAGAAGTAGAACGGTCGCTTCGCGTACTTGACGGCGGCATTACGGTGCTGGACGCGGAAGAAGGCGTGCAGAGCCAGTCGGAAACCGTGTGGCACCAGGCGGACAAGTACAACGTGCCGCGTATCTGCTTTATCAATAAAATGGATAAAATCGGTGCGGATTTCCGGGCAACGATTACCTCTATTGAAGAGCGATTGGGAGCACGGTGTGCCATAATGGTCGTCCCTATCGGCCGAGAACACGAATTTAAAGGTTTGATTGATTTGCTTACCCGCACCGGATATGTATGGAATAGCGACGATTTGGGATCCCATCCGGAAGAAGTGCCGATCCCCGACGAGCTAAAAGAGGAAGTGGAAGCCTCCCGCCGCGCGATTGTTGAGCGCATTTCCGAAACCGACGATGTGCTTATCGAAAAGTTTTTAAGCGGCGAGGAGCCGACCATAGAGGAACTGAAAGCTGCACTTCGCCGGGCGGTTATTGCCTATAAACTTGTCCCCATCTATTGCGGTACCAGCTTGCGCAATAAAGGCGTCCAGCCGCTTTTGGACGCAGTGGTAGATTATCTTCCGTCGCCTTTGGACCTTCCGGCAGTAACCGGTACACACCCCAAAACAGGAGAAAAAGAAGAGCGCAAACGCGTGAACGAAGACCCATTTTCGGGTTTGGCGTTTAAAATTCAAATTGATCCGCACGTAGGAAAATTGACATACGTGCGTATTTATTCCGGAAAACTTACGTCGGGCTCGTATACCTATAATTCTAGCAAAGGTGCGACCGAGCGCGTCGGGCGGCTCCTCCTTATGCATGCCAACCAGCGGGAAGAAATCAAAGAAGCATATGCCGGAGAAATCGTGGCCGTCGTCGGATTTAAAGATACCGGTACGGGCGATACGCTGTGTGAAACGGAAAAGCCTATCGTACTTGAAAAAATCACCTTCCCCGATCCGGTTATTTCCCTTGCCATTGAACCCAAGACGAAAAATGACCAGGAAAAAATGGGGTATGCACTGCAGCGCCTGGCCGAAGAAGATCCGACCTTTAAGATCAAAAGCAATCTGGAAACCAACCAGACCATTATCTGGGGCATGGGTGAGCTGCATCTGGAAATTCTGGTTGACCGCATGAAGCGGGAATTTAAAGTGGAAGCCAATGTGGGTGCGCCGCAGGTTGCCTACAAAGAAACCATTAAAATAGAAGCCGAAGGCGAAGGCAAATACATCCGGCAGTCCGGCGGCCGCGGGCAATACGGGCATTGTTTCCTGCGACTTGAGCCCAAAGCCAGGGGCGAGGGATTTGAATTTATTGATGCTATCAAAGGCGGCGCCATACCAAAAGAATTTATTTCGCCGATTGAAAAGGGTGTGAAAGAAGCCATGGAAAACGGCGTCGTTGCCGGCTACCCCATGGTGGATATGGCAGTAGAACTCTATGACGGAACGTTTCACGAGGTAGACAGCTCGGAAATTGCCTTTAAAATCGCCGGGAGCATGGCATTTCAAAACGGGGCCAAACAGGCGCAACCCACCATACTTGAACCCATCATGAAGGTAGAAGTGACCACGCCTGATGAATTTATGGGCGATATTATCGGTGATTTAGGAGCCAAACGGGCACAAATTCAAAATACCCACAAGCGGGGATTTGTGACGGTCATCGTAGCGCTCGTGCCGCTTGCAGAGCTTTCCGGATATGCTACAACGATACGAAGCATGTCGAAAGGACGCGCCACGTACTACATGGAACCGAGTCACTACGAAGAAGTGCCAAGAAATATTCAGGAAAAGATCATTGCAAAGAATGTGTAGGGTGTGTTACAATGCATGAAACAACGAGACTCTCGTTGAGCGTATTTATTGTTTAAAAAGGAGGAGTTATATGGCAGATCAACAAAAATATCAGAGAACCAAACCGCATTTGAACATTGGAACCATCGGTCATGTGGATCATGGAAAAACGACGCTTACGTCAGCTATCACGCACGTGCTTGCCAAAAAAGGACTGGCAAAAGCTCTGAAATATGAAGAAATTGACAACGCTCCGGAAGAAAAGGCCCGCGGCGTCACCATAAACATTCACCATTCTGAATACGAAACAGAAAAACGGCACTATGCGCACATTGATGCGCCGGGACATGCCGACTATATCAAAAACATGATCACCGGTGCTGCCCAAATGGACGGCGCCATTTTGGTGGTATCGGCTCCTGACGGCCCTATGCCGCAGACCCGCGAGCACATACTGCTTGCCCAGCAAGTAAACGTGCCGGCGATTGTCGTATTTATGAACAAATGCGACATGGTGCAAGACAAAGAACTATTGGATTTGGTCGAAATGGAAGTGCGTGAACTTCTGACCAAGTACAAGTTTCCCGGAGACAAAATCCCGGTCATCCGCGGCAGTGCGCTGAAAGCGCTCCAGGGAGATGCGGAAGCAGAAAAGTCCATCGAAGAACTCATGAAAACGGTGGATGAGTATGTGCCGGAACCGGTGCGGGAACTGGATAAGCCGTTCCTGATGCCTATTGAAGACGTATTTTCTATCAAAGGCCGAGGTACGGTCGTTACCGGACGCGTCGAGCGCGGAAAGGTAAAAGTAAACGACACCATGGAAATTGTGGGTATGAAAGCCACACAATCGACCGTCGTGACCGGTGTGGAAATGTTCCGCAAGCTTTTGGATGAAGGATTGGCCGGCGACAACATCGGAGTACTTTTGCGCGGTATCGAAAAAGATCAGGTGGAACGCGGACAAGTGCTTGCGTTTCCCGGATCGGTCAAGCCGCATACGGAGTTTGAGGCAGAAATTTATATTCTGGCCAAAGAAGAGGGCGGACGGCACACGCCGTTTTTCACCGGATACCGGCCGCAATTTTATATCCGGACGACCGACGTGACAGGAGAAGTGACGCTTCCCTCAGGCGTGGAAATGGTGATGCCGGGAGACAGTACGAAGATGACCGCAAAATTGATTGTGCCGGTAGCGCTCGAAGAGGGGCTCCGGTTTGCTATCCGCGAGGGTGGTCACACAGTTGGGGCGGGAGTCATAACGAAAATTATTGCCTAAAAAGGATTAAAGGATGCCAAAAGGTCGGATTCGCGTACGTTTAAAAGCATACGATAGTAGGATCATCGATGACTGCTGTCAGAAAATTTTGGATACCGCCGTACGGACGGGTGCTCGGGTCGTGGGACCGGTGCCAATTCCTACCGATCGGGAGCACTTTAATGTAGCACGAAGTCCATTTATCGACCGCAACAGTCGCGAAGATTTCATGATCAAAACGCACAAGCGGCTGATAGACATCATAGAGCCTACGGACAAAACAATAGACCAACTCATGCATTTGGACCTGCCGGCGGGAGTAGACGTAGAGCTGAAAATGTAAACATTTGAGTTATTGGGGATACTTTGGTATACTATAGAGATTGATATGACGGATCAACCCATCATATCCTGACAGTTACCAAAAGTCTCGGATGAGAGCACAACGACCTCAACCGAGGTCGCTTTTTGTGGTAAACATATGATACATGCACTGCTTGGTACAAAAATGAGTCAGTCACAGGCATTTACCGAGGAAGGGAAACGAATGCCAGTAACCACTGTGGCCTGCGGTCCGTGCTGGGTTACCAATATTGTGGATCATGGCTCCTACCGAAGCATTCAGATTGGATTTGGAACCATGAAACACCTCTCCAAGCCGATGGCAGGACAGATAAAAAAAACGGGGTTAGAAATAAAGCCCCGTTTTTTGCGGGAAATTCGGGTAGCTGACGCCGGAGAGCTTGCGGTAGGGAAACAAATAACTGTGGGTGAAGTATTTGCTCCAGGGGACACCATCCGGATTACCGGTACCTCCAAGGGGAAAGGATTTGCCGGCGTAGTCAAGCGGCATCATTTTGCTGGCGGACCGCGTACGCACGGACAATCAGATCGCGAGCGTGCGCCGGGATCTATCGGCCAAACGACAACCCCAGGACGCGTATATCGCGGGAAGCGCATGGCCGGCCGCATGGGTGGCGAACGGGTTACCGTGCGAGGACTTGAAGTCGTTGCCATTGATCCGGAAAAAAACCTTTTAACGGTAAAAGGATTAGTGCCAGGAGCTCGAAACGGGCTCCTTATCATTCAAAAAGAAAAATAAATTCCTATAAATTCCTTTAAAATCCTTTATGTCAAAAACCAAACCAACAAAACCAGCAAAGCGAATCGTCAAAAAGACCGTAACCAAGGTCAAAGGGGTCAGCGCACCGGTAGTTGGAATGGACGGAAAGTCAAAAAGCCACATCAATTTACCCAAAGATCTGTTTGATGTGAAAATAAACAAGCAACTTCTGGCTCAAGCCGTGCGGGTGTATTTGGCTAATCAGCGACAGGGGACGGCAAGTACAAAAACAAGAGGAGAAGTGGAAGGATCGACCCGAAAAATCTATCGGCAAAAAGGCACCGGCCGCGCGCGGCATGGAGCAATCCGTGCCCCGATTTTTGTAGGCGGAGGCATCGTGTTTGGGCCTACTCCACGCGATTACTCACTGAAGATGCCGCAAGTTATGCGCAGAGCCGCTTTGGCATCCGCGCTTACCCAGCAATACAAAGCTGGCAATGTGATCGTGGCAGACGGTTTTGAAGCACACCCACCAAAAACAAACGTATTTGCCAAATCGTTTTCGGCAATGGGTGCAACCGTAGATACGCTTTTGGTCACAACGAAACAGGCAAATGCAGTGACTCGGGGTGCAAAAAATCTTTCATACATAGATCTACTGCCGGCGACATCGTTGCATACCTATGCCGTACTATCGCATCGCAAAATCGTATTTATGAAAGAAACGATCAAAGAGTTAAAAGAACTGTTCGATAAACAACACAGCGCATGAAACAGATTGTCATAAAGCCATTGTTGACGGAAAAAACACTCTCTCAAACAGGAAGGGGTTGGTACGGATTTGTGGTGGCAACGCATGCGACAAAAGGCCAGATAGCAGAGCAGATTGCCAATCTTTATAAAGTAAACGTTGTTGGTATACGAACTGCCCGCATGCATGGCAAGGCCAGACGATCGGGCAGGCGGCAAACAGCAGTTGTCCGGCCAGACTGGAAAAAAGCACATGTTCGGCTTGCCAAAGGACAAAAAATAGACGCATTTGAAGTATCGGCGGAAGGCGCGAAATAACCTATGAAAATACAACGGGCAAAAGGATTATCGGAAATATTGCAAAAGCACTCAGGCCGCGACGCGTTCGGTCATGTTTCGGTGCGCCACCAGGGCGGGCGTCACAAACGGTTTTACCGGGCAATTGACTGGAAGCGGGATAAAGACGGAGTTGCCGCGCGTGTGCTATCGATCGAATATGATCCAAACCGAACAGCGGATATCGCGCTTTTGCAGTATAGCGACGGCGACAAGCGGTATATTTTGGCGCCGGTTGGACTTACGGTCGGGGCTACGCTTATGTCAGGAGCCTTGACAGATGTAAAACCCGGCAATACGTTGACTCTGGGTAATATGCCGATTGGGACAGCGGTGCACAGTGTCGAGCTTCAGCCGGGAACCGGAGCTAAGATGATACGCAGTGCGGGGTCAGCCGCCACTGTTTTGGCGCTTGATGGAAATGTGGTACACTTGAAGCTTCCTTCTGGAGAAGTTCGCAAGTTTGATTGGATGTGTCGGGCAACGGTGGGACAGGTGGGAAATGTAGAGTGGCGCAATCGAGTGATCGGAAAAGCAGGAACAAGCAGACATATGGGAAGGCGTCCGGAAGTGAGGGGAGTGGCCCAAAATCCGCGAACACATCCACATGGCGGAGGAGAAGGAAGAAGCGGAATCGGTATGAAATCGCCGAAGAGTCCATGGGGCAAGCGGACACTGGGAAAAAGAACGAGAAAGCGCACGAAGTATAGTGATAAACATATCATTCAGAGAAGGAAATAAGAGCTTAGTGGCTTAGAGCTTAGTAATTGCTAAACTCTAAACTCTAAACTCTAAGACTATGGCAAGAAGTTCAAAAAAAGGACCATACATAGACAAGAGGTTATTGGAAAAGATAAATAAACAAAAAGCGGGCGGCGACCGAAGCCCAATCAAAACATGGGCACGCGCATGCCAAATTCCGCCGGAGTTTGTGGGACACCGGTTGGCGGTACACAACGGACATGTATTTATCGAACTGTTTATAACGGAAGCAATGGTGGGACATCGGTTGGGAGAATTTTCGCTCACCCGGACATTCCGGGGTCATGGACAAGTGACGAAAAGAACCATGGACAAAACATAAAAGAGAGTTTAGTAGTTTAGAGCTTAGAGTTTAGTAAACACTAGAATATGGAATATAGTGCAACAGCAAAATATGTACGTGTGGCACCCAGGAAATTACGCCTGGTGGCAGACAGTATCCGGCGCCTTACGCCCGCTCGTGCGCTTTTACAGCTGAGCCAGGTAACTAAGCGCGGCGGGATTCCGCTTTCGGCGGTTATTGAATCGGCAATTGCCAATGCCAAGCAAAAAAATGTCAGCACAGATTTACTGCGATTTAGAATGATAGAAGTTATGGGGGGCCCGGTGATGAAACGGTGGCATGCGGTTTCAAAAGGAACAGCACATGCATACAAAAAACGAATGACGCATATACGAATCGTTTTAACAGACGATGAGGTTAAAAAATAAAAATATATGGGACAAAAAATTAATCCAAAAGGATTTCGGATCGGACCAGTATTTGGCTGGGAGTCCCGATGGTTTGCTGATGACCGAAGATATAAAGAGTTTTTCATGGTAGATGTGAAACTTCGTGAAGTATTATTTGAAAAGCTCAAAAACGCAGGTCTGGCGCAGGTGGAGATCGAGCGGTCGATAAACAAAATAAAAGTGACGCTTCATGTCGCGCGACCCGGAGTAGTCATCGGGCGAGGCGGAAGCGGTTTGGAAGATCTGAAAAAGTCTATTGAAAAATTTATGACAAGCATCGATAAAAAGAAAGACTTGCAAGGACGCTTAAAGCTGGATGTAGCAGTTGAGCCGGTGAAAGAGCCAAATCTCAATGCGTACCTGGTGGCAACAACGGTTGCCGATCAGCTTGCCAAGCGGTTGCCGGCCAAACGCGTGGGTAACCAGGCAATTGAGCGGGTCATGGGGGCAGGAGCCAAAGGCGTCAAAATACTTTTAGCCGGCAGAATTGCAGGTGCAGAAATAGCCCGTCGTGAACGGTTTCAAGCAGGCACCGTGCCGCTTTCGACCATACGGGAAGAAGTGGATTTTGCAGCTGTACCTTCTCTTACGCGATCGGGATATATCGGGGTAAAAGTGTGGATTTGCAGAAAATAATATGTTAGCACCAAAACGAGCAAAATTTCGAAAATCATTTCGGGGAAAAAGGAGAGGCAAATCGATCCGAGGATCCAACGTGGATTTCGGAGAATTCGGACTGAAGGCAATAACTGTAGGGTGGGTAGGCAGTAGACAAATAGAAGCTGCGCGCCGAGCGCTCACCCATTCGATCCGTCGGGGAGGACGCGTATGGATCCGGATTTTTCCGGATAAACCCATTACCAAAAAGCCACCGGAAACCCGTATGGGAAGCGGTAAGGGTGACGTTGCAGAATATGTGGCAGTGGTGCGGCCGGGAAGAATTTTGTTTGAAATGGCGGGTGTAAGCCGCGAAGTGGCAGCGGAGGCGATGCGATTGGCAAGCGCGAAGTTGCCTATCAGGACCAAGTTTGTCGTGAAGGAATAATGTGATATGAAAACAAAAGATAAAGCATCATACAGAGCAATGAATAACGCAGAGTTGGCGCGGGCAACCGCCGAGCTTCGCAAAAAAATCAGCGATGCAGGGATTGCGCGAACAACGCGTGAAGTTAAAAATATCCGGGAAGGGAAAGAGCTTAGGAAGCGTTTAGCGGTTGCGCTCACCATAGCCAATGAAAAGGAGTCAATCCATGAATAAGAAAGAAAAAGGCATCGTGGGTGAAGTAGTGTCAACGAAGGGAACTAAAACAGTGATTATTGAAGTGACGCGTTTATATCGCCACCCTTTGTACAAAAAACAAATACGAAGGACCGGACGGTTAGCGGTGCACAATGAGTCTATGGAGCTTGTCGTTGGAGACAAAATCATGGTCGTTGCGACGAGGCCGTTGAGCCGTACAAAGCATTATAAAGTGAGTAAAAAACTTATATGATTCAACGAAGAACAGAGCTAACAGCAGCAGATAATTCAGGCGTGCAATGGATGACTGTCACGCATATATATGGTGCGTCACTGCGTAAGTTTGCAAGCCTTGGCGATATCGTTCAATGCGTGGTGAAGCGTGCCGACCCGCAGGGAATTGTAAAAGATGACGAGTTGGTGAAAGTAGTGATCGTGCGTACTCGAAAAGAATTTCATAGAGCGGATGGTTCATACATCCGATTTGGTGATAACGCAGGGGTAGTGATAGATACTCAGAAAGACAAAAATCCCAGAGGCAGCCGGGTATTTGGTCCGATTGCCCGCGAACTGAAAGAAAAAGGATTTGATAAAATCGTCAGCATGGCTGAAGAAGTCTATTAACTATGAAAATTAAAAAGGGAGATACGATTATTGTGACAGCAGGAAAAGATTTGGGCAAAAAAGGCAAAGTGGAGCGCGTGCTCCCGAAAAAAGCAATGGTTGTGGTGCCGGGAATAAATATGTATAAGCGCAACATGAAAAAGCGTGATGAAAAAAATCCGGGAGGGATCGTGGAGTTTCCGAGAGCCATGGGTTTTGGAAAAATCGCCATAGTATGCCCCTCCTGCAAAAAACCTACACGCGTGGGGATTATCACTGGAAAAAATGGTAACGTACGGATTTGCAAAAAATGTAAAGGAAAAATATGACAACGTTACAGGAAACATATAACAAAGAAATCGTGCCAAAGCTCATGAGTGAATTGGGACTCACCAATCGTATGGCAGTGCCCAAGCTCACCAAAATTGTCGTCAATTGTGGACTAGGAGAGGCAATAAGCGACAAAAAAGTTATAGAAAAAATGGCAACACAGCTGGGTGTGATTACGGGTCAAAAACCGCAGGAACGCCGGGCAAAACGCGCGATTTCCACCTACAAACTGCGGGCCGGTGACGCCATAGGGTTGCGGGTGACGCTTCGGGGACACAGAATGTATGCGTTTTTTATGAAGCTTACCGGCATTGCGCTTCCGCGCGTGCGCGATTTTCGCGGAATTCCGGCAACAGGATTTGATGAGCGGGGAAACTATACATTGGGTGTTCCTGAGCAGACTATTTTTCCTGAACTTGAATATCAATTAGTAGATAAAGTACGCGGGTTTGAAATAACATTTGTGACAACGGCAAAAAATGCCCGCGAGGGAAAGTTATTACTTTCTTTATTGGGGCTACCTTTCGTAAAGGCCGCGCCAGAGGGGGGACAGGAGTAATATGGCAAAAACATCGGATGTCGTAAAGTTTCATAAAAAACAAAAATTTGCAGTGCGCCACCGCAATAGGTGTAATCTCTGCGGCAGGGCGCGGGCGTACATGGGTAAATTTGGCATTTGCAGACTATGTTTTCGAAAATATGCCCATAAAGGAGAATTGCCCGGTGTGATAAAAGCATCGTGGTAACAGAGAGAGCTTAGTAGTTTAGTGCTTAGAGCGTAGTAATTACTAAACTCTAAACCCTAAACTCTAAATACTAAATTATGGTAAATGATCCAATCGGTGACATGATCGCTCAAATAAAAAATGCCTCCATGGCAAAAAATCAATATGTTGCCTTGCCGCATTCTCGGATGAAAGAAGCGGTGGCGGCTCTGTTGGTTGCCCAGGGGTATCTTGCATCTTTGGAAGCGACGGGCGAGATGCCAAAACGTACACTTCGGCTGGGTATAAAATATGATCACGGGGAACCTGCAGTTCGTGATATTAAGCGGATAAGCAAACCCGGGTTGCGCTGGTATGTGCCCCACGACAAAATTCCCAATGTGGTAGGCGGGATGGGCATTGCTATAGTTTCAACATCGCGCGGTATTATGACGGGTGGCGAGGCAAAAAAACTTGGTATTGGCGGAGAAGTATTGTGTACCGTTTGGTAAACTATATGTCACGAATAGGAACGACACCAGTGGTAGCACCTAAAGACGTAACCGTAACAGTCAGTAACGGACTGGTGACGGTGGCAGGGGTAAAAGGGCAAATTATTTTTGGTTTGCCCGCAGGGGTGACGGTTGAACATGAGGCGGAAGGTGTATGGAATGTAAAATTGAAAAAAGGTGGCGACACGGCGTTGCACGGGTTTATCCGTGCCCAGTTTGCCAATGCCGTAACGGGTGTCAGCAAAGAATGGTCCAGAACTCTTGAACTTGCGGGAGTCGGATACCGCGCAGCCATGTCCGGGGAAAACTTGGTACTTACGGTTGGGTTTTCTCATCCGGTTACGGTCACGCCGCCGCAAGGCATAACGATTGCGGTATCTGAGGGCAAAATTATCGTATCCGGCGTTGATAAGCAAATCGTAGGCCAAGTGGCAGCAAATATCCGGGCGATTAAAAAGCCGGAGCCGTATAAAGGCAAGGGTATAAAATACGAAGGAGAATACATCCGAAAGAAAGCAGGAAAAGCTGCCAAAGCAGTGGGAGCAGCGGTGGGAGGAGCAAAATAATATGAACCAAAAAAAAGAACTGCGTTTGCGCAGGCGCCGTCGGATCCGGTCAGAAATTGCAGGCACGCCTAGACGGCCGCGGCTGGCCGTGTTTCGGTCAAACGCCGGATTGTATGTGCAGCTTATAGATGATACAAAAGGAATGACGATTGCCAGTGTCCGTGCAAAAGGAAATAACCGTGCGGTAGCCCTTGCCTTAGGCCGCGAAATTGCCCAAAAGGCAAAAGAAAAAAAGATTACGTCAGTCGTATTTGATCGAGGCGGGTTTCGCTATGGCCAGGTGCTGAAAACTCTTGCGGATACCGCTCGCGGGTGTGGATTAACATTCTAATCATATGAGATACCAACAACGAAGAGACGAACGAGTAAGTGAATTTGAAGAAAAAGTAATCCAGGTAAACCGCGTGTCCAAAAAGACAAAAGGCGGCAACAAAATTGGATTTTCGGTTCTTATGGTCGTCGGTGATCGCAAAGGGCGTGTGGGAGTGGGATTGGGAGGAGCGCCGGACGTGGCATCAGCAGTGCGTAAAGCCGTGGTGTATGCCAGAAAGCGCATGATCACCGTTCCCATGAAGGGAACGACTATTCCCCATGAGGTGCGTATTAAACGGGGAGCCGCGCAGGTACTACTTAAGCCCGCGCCTCCGGGAACAGGAGTCATCGCAGGAGGAGCGGTGCGTGCAGTGGTTGAAGCGGCAGGCATTCGAGATGTGGTGTCAAAAATATTAGGCAGTAAAAATCAGGCATCAAATGTATACGCGACACTGGAAGCGCTAAAGCATTTTAAAATAAGAAAGAAGAACATAGTATGAGCATTCATGAATTATCGGTTGTTGTCAGAAGGCCCAAAAAGCGTCTTGGCCGCGGACACGGATCCGGAAAAGTAAAAACTTCGGGTCGGGGAACCAAAGGTCAAAAAGCCCGGGGCACCATACCCCGCGGGTTTGAAGGCGGACAATTGCCGCTTATCAAACGAATGCCGTTTTTGCGCGGCAAAGGCCGCAACGGGAGCCAACAAGGCAAAGCGTTTGCACTAGATGTGGCTGTACTTGGGAAGCTGCCGGAAGGTAGTGTAACGATGGCAACGCTTATCAAACATAACCTGATAGATAGAGATGTTCGTCGGGTAAAGATTGTAGGAAATGGGACGCTGCCGCGTGCATTTTCAGTGTCCGTGCCTTGTTCAACGTCTGCCAAGGCAAGCATTGAGAAAGCAGGGGGAACAGTACCCGCCAATTCATGAATCGATTGCTTTCACCGCTGGTAAATAGTTGGAAAACACCGGAACTTCGGCGAAAAATTCTTATCACTGCGTTTCTTTTTGTGGTATTTCGGATTTTTGCGCATATTCCATTGCCGGGGGTAGACGGAGAGAAGCTCCGGGCGCTGTTTGCCCAAAATCAGTTTTTGGGACTTCTGGATATATTTTCCGGCGGAACACTCGTAAATTTTTCAGTTATGGCATTGGGGCTTAATCCTTATATCAATGCATCCATTATCTTGCAGCTGTTGACGATTGTTTTCCCGAGTCTTGAAGAACTATCCAAAGAGGGAGAATATGGGCGAGAAAAAATCAATCAATATACACGATTTTTGACCGTGCCGTTGTCTGCCGTGCAGGCAATCGGTATGTATGCACTGTTGAAAAATCAGGGCATTGTATCGTTTGTTGATCCGCTTACGCTACTCACCATGATGCTTACTATGACAGGCGGGACGCTGGTTGCCATGTGGATAGGGGAACTCGTGACGGAATACGGTATCGGCAACGGCATATCCCTTCTTATTTTTGCCGGCATCGTGGGGAGGCTTCCGGTGGTGTTGGGACAGACGGCAACTACCGTGACGGCAGAATATGCCACCAATATTGCGCTGTTTGGCGCACTTGCCATTGCAGTGATTGCCGCCACAGTTTTTGTAAATGAAGCGGTACGGCGTATCACCGTACATTATGCAAAACGGGTGCGGGGAAATAAAATTTACGGAGGATCTACGTCATACTTGCCGCTTCGCGTCAATCAGGCCGGCGTGATCCCGATCATATTTGCCGTATCTATGGTGCTGTTGCCGTCTTTGGTAGGAGGATTTTTGGCACAGGTGAATAATCCTATGGCGGCAAATGTGGGTCGTTTACTAACGACAGTGTTTAATCCCAACGGTATTGCGTATAACGCAATATATTTTTTCCTGGTGATCGGATTTACGTATTTTTACACCGCCATTACGTTTAACCCGACGAAAATTGCCGGAGAGATTCAGAAGTACGGTGGGTTTATTCCCGGTATCCGGCCGGGTGCGCCTACTGCCAGCTATCTCAACTATATATTGACGCGCATTACGCTAGCCGGCGCTCTATTTTTGGGGCTTATTGCGGTACTGCCTTCATTTGCCCGGCAACTATCGGGAGTTGCAACGTTACTCGTTGGCGGAACAGGTGTACTTATCGTGGTATCGGTTGTCCTTGAAACGGTGAAAGCGCTTGAAGCGCAGCTTGTCATGAGAAACTACGACGGATTCCTGAAAGAATAAATATGCACATTATTTTTTTTGGTCCTGAAGGATCCGGCAAAGGGACACAGGCAAAACTTCTTGCAGACAAACTTGGTCTTCCGGTGTTAACCTCTGGCGATCTCGTTCGTGAGGCAGCTGCTCATGACTCCGGTATGATTGGGGATGCCTGTCGGCAGGCGCTTAAAATGGGCGGGTATGTAGCAGATAGCGAAATGTTTGTTCTTTGGAAGCGTCGTCTTAAGGAAAAAGATGCCGCAAGAGGGTGGATATTAGACGGATTTCCCCGTAACGTCAAACAGGCGAAATTTTTGGATAGCAAAATCAAAAAATACGGATACGGCGTAGACCGGGTATTTTATCTGAAGCTCTCCAAAGAAGAGTCCATGCGCAGGCTTTTGAAACGCGCCCGGCCGCTTATGCCAGGAAGCGGCGAACTTCACGATTCCCCTGAGCGCATAACAAGCAGGCTTGGGGTGTATTATGCAAATGAGCCGGCACTCATTGACTACTATCGCACGCAAGGAGTGTTAGTGGAAATAAACGGTGAGCAGCCGCGTGAGGATGTGCAAAAAGAAATAGTGTCGCACATGAGCCTAGATCGATCATGAAACTTATCGCAATTGTCGGCATGCCGGGAGCAGGCAAAAGCGTCGCCGCTGATTTTTTTGGCAACCGCGGAATACCGGTGTTGCGCTTTGGAGACCAGACAGATATTGGCCTCAAAGAAGTAGGTAAACCCATCAATGAACAAAATGAACGTTGGTATAGAGAAAACATTCGCCAAGAATTAGGGATGGCGGCAATGGCGATAAAAATTGAGCCACGGATACGGGAGGCGGTCTCGCGAAGCGAGATCCCGCTTCGCGGGACGAAAAATCATGACGTTATTGTTTTGGATGGGTTGTATTCATGGGAAGAATATGTGTATTTAAAAGAGAAATTTGAGGGGCTTACGCTTCTGTGTATTTGGGCTCAACCTGGTATTCGATATGAGCGCTTATCCAAGCGGACTGTTCGGCCGTTGACGAAACCGGAAGCAAGGAGTCGTGATATTGCAGAAATAGAGAAATTAAATAAAGGCGGCCCGATTGCAATGGCTGATTATCTTATCGAAAATAATGGCGACGAAGCTTCATTTTTGAACCGGCTCGAGCAACTTTTTTCCAGCATATGAACATCAAAACAAAGGAAGAAATTGCCATCATGAAGGAAGGCGGGAGCCGGCTGGCCAGTATTCTTCAGGAACTCCTTGATTTGTCCCAGCCCGGGGTGACACTTCTGTCCATAGATACGCGTGCGGATGAGCTTATTGCAGCGGCTGGTGGATTTCCATCATTTAAAACCGTCAAAGGATATAGTCATGCGACCTGTCTTTGCCTCAACGATGAAGTGGTTCACGGGGTGCCCAATGAGCGAGTTTTAAAAGAAGGCGATTTGTTAACTATCGATATTGGACTCGTGTATCAAGGATTACACACCGATACGGCGTGGACGAAGATAATGCAAAGTGCAGAGAATAAAGAGCAAAGTGAAGTCCAAAAAGACAAAGAACAATTTCTTAAAATCGGGGAAGAGGCGTTGTGGAAGGGGATACGGGAGGCACGTGTAGGAAACAGAATTGGAAATATATCAAAAGTTATTCAGGAAACAATAGAGGGTGCCGGGTATAGCATTGTCAAAACATTAGTAGGTCACGGTGTAGGCAGGGAACTGCATGAGGCGCCCCAGGTACCCAATTTTCTCAAAGGGGATATTGGCTCAACGAGCGAGCTTGAAGAGGGTATGACGATTGCCATTGAACCTATCTATGCCGTGGGTGGAGGCGATATTGTTTATTCAAATACCGACGGATGGACGCTTGCCACAAAGGATCGGTCGCTGAGCGCCGAATGTGAGCATACTATCGCCATAACCGCCGGGGAACCGTTGGTATTGACCGGAGGCGCAACTTAGGGTACAATAGTGGCTGTAGTAAGCCCCATGGGCGTGATGGGGAATTTTTTGTTGTATGACGCATCAAGGGAATATCGAAGTAGAAGGAGAAGTTACGGAGTGTCTGCCCAATACACTGTTTCGAGTGAGACTTGCCAACGGAAGGATTGTACTTTGTCATCTGTCAGGTAAAATGCGGCTTAACTTTATCCGGATTATGCCGGGAGACCGCGTACGATTGGAGATGACGCCATACGATCCGACCAAAGGGAGAATTACGTATCGGACAAAGTAACTATAGTATGAAAGTTCGTGCAAGCATCAAACCGATGTGTGACAAATGCAATATAGTCCGCCGACGCGGCCGGGTGTATATCGTGTGCGTTAACCCGAAACATAAACAGCGACAAGGATAACTATTATGGCTCGTATTGCTGGAGTTGATTTACCAACAGAGAAACGACTTGATATCGCCCTAACCTATCTTTACGGAATAGGCAGAACCAATGTCGTGCCCATCATAAAAGAGGCGGGACTTGAGGCAAATAGACGGGTTGGCACACTTTCAGATGAAGAGACCAACCGTATTGCTAAAATCATCGAAAAAAAATATGTCGTAGAGGGGGATCTTCGCAAAAACGTGTCCGATACGATTAAGCGATTGATAGAAATCAAATCATATCGAGGCACGCGACATGCCAGAAAACTTCCGGCACGAGGACAACGGACCCGTTCCAACGCCCGCACGAAACGCGGGAAACGGGTGACGATCGGGGCACTCAAGAAAGAAGATCGTGTAAAGACAGAGACAACAAAGACAGAGGAGAAAAAATAACCTATGGCAACCAAAGGTATCAAAAAAGTAGTAGAAAAAGGAAAAATATTTATCACGGCGACGTTTAACAATACGGTGGTGACGATCACGGATAGTGCCGGAAATACGCTCTACTGGGGATCATCCGGCATGGTGGGATTTAAAGGGGCACGTCGAGCTACTCCCTATGCGGCAACTACGGCTACCGAGGCAGTTGCGCGTAAAGCCCAAACCAACGGCATGCGGGAAGTAGAAGTATACATCAAGGGGCCGGGCGCGGGTCGTGACGCGGCGCTTCGAGCGATAAAAGCGGTAGGGCTAGGTATTACTCTTATTGCCGATGTGACGCCCATTCCGCATAACGGCGTGCGGCCAAAGAAAAAGAGGAGAATATAATGGCACGATATACAGGACCAAAAAATAAATTAGCAAGGCGTGAAGGAATGGATTTGGGGCTGAAAACCATAGGCAGCAAATCTCATGCTTCTATGCTGCGCCGGCAAAACGTAATACCGGGCGCTCATGGCGTAAAAGGGCGCCGCAAGCTTTCGGATTTCGGCGTACAACTTCGCGAGAAACAAAAAGTTAAGCGGATGTACGGAGTGCTTGAGCGACAATTTCGAAAAGCATTTAACCGGGCGAGAAAATGGAAAGGAAATACCGGAGAAAAACTGTTGGAGTTTATGGAGCGAAGATTGGACAATACGCTGTACCGCTTGGGGTTGGCGCCTACACGCGCATTTGCGCGTCAGGTGGTAGGTCACGGACATGTATTGGTAAACGGCGCAAAGGTAAGCATACCGTCGTATTTAGTTTCTGACGGAGATGTTATAACGCTCAAAACAAAAGCACTGAATATGGCGCCGGTTACTAAACTTTTGGAAGATACGTCGTTGAAAGCGCCTGATTGGCTTGAGAGAAAAGGACCCGCGGGAAAAGTGGTTCGGGCACCGATAAGAAGTGACATAACAGAAGATATAAATGAACAATTAATTGTCGAGCATTATTCTCGATAAGAAAGGAAAAATATATGTCTGATCCAAATTTTCAGATAAAAACAGAAGTAGAAGAGAAAGGCTTTGGCCGGTTCATCATCGAGCCTTTAGAGCAGGGGTATGGTCAAACACTTGGCAACAGTTTGCGCCGGGTGCTGTTGGCATCATTGCCGGGTTGTGCCATTACGTCTGTGAGTATTGAAGGCGTTAAACACCAGTTTTCGACGCTTACGGGACTTAAAGAGGACATAACTGAACTCATTTTGAACCTGAAAAAAGTGCGTTTGGCAACAGAGGAAAATGAAGCAGTAACGCTTACGCTTTCCAAAAAAGGACCAGGACCCGTGACGGCTGGTGATTTTGAAGTACCGGCAGGAGTAGTAATCGTTAATCCGGAATTGGTATTGGGTACGCTTTCCGATAAAAAGGCAAGTTTGGAAATTACCGCCACCGCAGGGCGCGGGTATGGTTATGTACAGGCGGAAGAAAAACATTTGGATACCGTCGGAGTAATACCGGTGGATGCATTGTTTTCTCCGATTGTACGGGTAAATTATCGCGTAGAAGCAACCCGTGTCGGCCGCATGACTAATCTGGATCGGCTGGTTATGGAAATCTGGACCGATGCAACGATTGCTCCGGTCGATGCACTAAAATCTGCAGCAAAAGTGTTGGTGTCATATTTCTTACAAGTATATGAACCGAAAGCAGAAGGAATAAAGGAGAGTGTGGCCGTGACACCGACGGTATCAGACGAGATTCTCAAAATGCGTATTGAGGAGCTTGATATCCCGACGCGTATCGTGAACGCTCTTGCCAACGGAGGCATAGAAACAATCGGACAGCTTTTGGGCGCTCCAAGGGGAGAACTTATGAAGATTAAAAACCTTGGAATTAAGTCGCTTGGAGTGGTAGAGGAAAAGTTGCGGGAGAAGGGAGTGGCGCTTACTGTATGAGGCATGGCGTGTTCGGAACAAAATTTTCGCGGACCAAAAATGAGCGCAGGCGTTTGCTTGCCGGTTTAGCGCGCGATGTATTGTTGCACGGAAGCATCAAAACTACCCATGCACGCGCCAAAGCAGCGCAACCGGTGGTTGAAAAATTGATAACCCGCGCCAAGCGCGGTGGGGATACTAACCGGAGAAGAATTCTTCGTGTGATTGGCGATACAAGAGTTGTTGATGGGCTTTTGGAAGACGCCAAAACCAGATTTGCCAACCGGAAGAGCGGTTTTACGCGGGTCATTCGGTTGGGTTCACGACTGGGAGATGCCGCAGAAGAAGTGTTGTTGCAGTTTGTCGACGAAAAAATAATTGCCGAAGTGATTACGCCGAAGAAAGAAGAAAAAACGATTAAAGCTCAGAAAGTAGTGAAGAAAGCAAAGAAACCGGTAGAAAAAAAGTCAAAACGCGCAGCAAAATAATTTATTATGCATACCACAAAACCAACAAAAATTTCAGATATTACACGAACGTGGCACCTTATTGATGTGAAGGATAAAGTCTTGGGTCGTATCGCTACGGATATCGCGCTTGCTCTTATGGGTAAATCCAAGCCGTATTTTGTGCGTAATCTGGACTGTGGCGATTTCATCGTAGTGGTAAATGCCAAATATGTGGCAACGACCGGTAAAAAAGAAAAACAAAAGTTGTATGGAAATTTTTCCGGTTTCCCGGGAGGACTGAAACAAAAAGCGTTGTGGCAGATGAGGGCTGAAAAGCCGACAGAAATTATACGTCATGCGGTGTGGGGGATGTTGCCGAAAAATAAACTTCGGGACCGGTTGATTACACGGCTGTATATTTATCCGGAAGCGGAGCACCCGTATAAAGATAAAATTAAAAATTAAAATTATGAAAATTGATAAACCAGAAGAATCAAAAGAAATGCAAAAAGAGTCATCCGCTGTGTCATATTATGAGGCAGTTGGACGACGCAAGGAGTCAAGCGCCCGTGTGCGCCTGTATGTCGTGAAAGAAACCAGTGTTTCCGTAGGTGGTCAAGTCATGGAGAAGGGCGCAATGGTCGTCAATGGCCGTCCGGTTGAACAGTATTTCCCCGGCGAGGTGTATAAAAAAATGTACCAGGAGCCGTTCCGGACTACCAACACGGTAAGCCGGTTTGCCATAAGTGTAAAGACGAGCGGCGGCGGATTGGCCGGTCAGCTTGGTGCGGTGATCCACGGAATTTCACGGGCTCTTGAAAAAGTAGATAAGGAAAAATTCCGGCCGATTCTGAAAAAGCGAGGATTTATGAAGCGTGATCCGAGGGCCAAACAGCGCCGCAAAGCCGGTTTCGCCGGTAAAGCGAGAGCAAGAAAACAATCGCCCAAGCGTTAACGGAAGGCGTATTTTTTCTGAAAGCGGGAAACCCACCAGAGGTACAAGGGGTAACTCAGCATAATCAATCCAAGAACATAAAAGATACCGTTTGGCGTCGGCTGGAGCCAAAAGCTAATAATGGTAAGAATAAATCCCGTGACTCTTCCGGCTGCCAAGACGATTTCTCTTGCCGGTATGGCTTTATCTAAATTGGGATGGGTGTCAATGATCATAGATGTGGACGTGTTCCAGAAAAGCGGCAAGAAAAAATTCATGATGCCTGTGACGATAAGCCATAGCGCGAGGTTGTTTGTTGCTTGGGGAAACAGAAACGTCGTTATCGCCAGCACAAGTGTTAATGGGTAGAGAAACAAAACGCGCTTTTGTAACTTATCGCTCATTTTGCCCAATAGAAGGTTTGCGGCAACACCGATAAATGAAAGATAGGCGGCAAACGCGCCGTAGGAAAGCGGGGTTTTTATAAAATAGAGCGTATAGACGGGAATAATAGCAAGCGGTAATGCCTCCCATATCCCTTCTAAAAAAATAAGCACGCGGGTTGCGCGTAACTGGGAAAACGATGCGGCAAGTGAATACTTGATAGAAAAATCTTCCTGTCGTGCGATAAACAAGTAGCTCACTACAAAAAACAGTACAGAAAGCACCCAAAATATGAGGGCATTCCACTGCATGATAAATCCGGCAAGCGGCGGGGCAATAATGTTAAGCATTGGGAAGACGCTAAACATAATCGCGCTTCCCAATCCCGTTTTTTGTTTGGGCGTTGCGCCAAAATAGGCAATGTTATACGCGACCCAGAATGTGGCCATAGAGATGCCGCTAAAAACGGAAGCCAGGTAATATTGCCATACAGAGGCAAGTTGGATAATAAGAAGTAACGAAATAAAACTTGCAATCATTGAAAGCCGCCAGAATGGTTTGGCACGGATTCTGCGTACAGTGAGAAGAAAGATTAATTGCGTGGCAAATGCAATCAGCGTTGCCACGATCATTTGATAAAGTGTGATTCCCTGAGAGAGATAGTACGGCGGGAGTATAGTTCGGGCAAACGCACTAAACCACAACGCTGATGTGACAAATAGAAGTAGCCGTTTGTATGGAGTGAGCCGCATGGGGCTTATTGTATCACTCTTCTTCTTCCACCCCCATCGCGACTTTAGCATGGGCGAGGCCAGCTTTCACGGCTTTCCAGATGGCGTCGGTTATTTCTTTGGCAACTTTGGCGTTTTCTTTCAGATATAGTTTCGCCGCTTCCTTGCCTTGTCCCAACATTTGCGTCCCGTATTTTATAAATGCTCCGGACTTACTTAAGATATTGAGTTCTAACCCGACGTCAATCAAACCGCCTTCTTTTGATATTCCGTCATGCATCACGTCAAATTCCGCAATGCGAAACGGCGGTGATACTTTATTTTTTACAATCCGCACGCGATGCCTGCTGCCGATGACACGGTCGCCGTCTTTGATGCTTTCGATTTTGCGCGAATCCATGCGGACACTGGCATAGAATTTGAGCGCCATGCCGCCGGTGGTCGTCTCGGGATTACCAAACATGACGCCGATTTTTTGGCGTAATTGATTGGTGAAAATGACAATCGTTTTGGATTTGGAAATCACTGCGGTTAATTTTCGGAGCGCCTGGGACATGAGCCGTGCATGCACACCCATCATGCTGTCTCCCATTTCTCCTTCGATCTCAGCTCTGGGAACAAGAGCAGCTACCGAGTCAATAACGATGACATCTATCCCGCCGCTTCGGATAAGGGTCTCGGCAATCTCGAGTCCCTGCTCGCCGGTATCGGGTTGGGAGATAAGAAGGTCGTCCAGTTTGACTCCGAGTATTTCTGCCCATTGGGGATCAAGCGCATGCTCGGCGTCGATAAATGCAGCTACTCCGCCTGACTTTTGCGCTTCGGAAATGACAGATAAACACACCGTGGTTTTCCCCGATGCTTCGGGGCCGTAAATTTCAACGATTCTTCCGCGCGGGAGTCCGCCGACTCCTAGTCCAAGGTCGAGTGGGAGGATGCCGGTAGGTATTACATCAATTGCTAATTTTCCGGCGGTTTGCTCGCCCAATTTCATGATGGAACCTTTACCGTACTGCTTTTCAATTTGTTCCATCGCAAGACGGATGGCTTGGAGTTTGGCATCAACTGGCATATATGCTCCTTTTTGTGGGCAGGAAGAAGAATTTATCCCATTCTTACACAAAAAATGATAGAATACAAGCTACCTAAAAGGTTAAAGCTGAAACGGGCTTGCCCGCCGAAGTTTTAACGAAGGCGGGGTGTAGCTCAGTTGGTAGAGCACACGGCTGGGGGTCGTGTGGTCGCACGTTCGAATCGTGTCACCCCGACAATGGATACTAACCCCACGTATGAACGGCTTCTTGGCGCTTCTATTCGGTTTGTATCGTACCGGCCACGGAGTGAAAAAGAGATCAGGAATTTTTTGCAAAAGAAATTAACGCGGTGGAAGATATTTGGCGGCACGGTCGTGCAAAAAGTTGCAGATCGGCTTGCCGAGTTGGGATACCTTGACGATGCAAAATTTGCCGCGTGGTGGGTGGAGCAACGGCAGACATTTAAGCCAAAGGGGATGCGTCTTATTACTCAAGAATTAAAAGCAAAAGGAGTTGATTTGCGTCAATTTTCCAGCGACCGCGGAAAAATTGACATGATTGATGAGATTGAGGCAGCAAAACGGGCTGTGCAAAAAAAGTTAACTCTGTGGGAGAAATTGCCTACATTGGATCGAAAAAAGAAGTTATCCGATTTTCTTTCCCGCCGCGGCTTTACCTATGACACGGTAGAGCGCGTGATTGACTCAGTTGCCAAAAAAGAGTAAAATAGAGGCAGTAACGGATTGAAGGCTGATACAGCATTTTGTAGGATTATGGATACTTATCAGTATATTTTTTCTCCTACGAGACCCCTATAAATCGGGGATTTTTTGCTGCACTTCTTCATCCCGCACATTTATTTCTTCTAAGGAGGATATATGTTTGATGTACTAAAAACACTTTCTCAATTGGTTAAGGAAAAACGTGTGACTGGAGATCGTGGAGTTGCACACGTAAGCCCAAAAGCGCCTCCGGCTCTCCATAAGCCGGCTGCTGTCCAACCTGCTCCGAAACAAACAGTTTCAAGCGTTGATACGCATGCTGCAGTGGTACTTGCGGAAGCAAAAGCAAAAGAGCTAATTCTTGAGGCAAAAGATGAAGCATTTCGTCTGCGTCGGGAAGCGGAAGAAGAAGCACGGAGAAAGCTGGGCGATATGGAGAGACGGGAAGGCTCTGTGAACACTCGTGAACAACGTGTGGGAGAGCTGGAAACACGCATACAAAAGAGGGTTGAAGAGTTGGAAACATTGCACAAACAGCAAGTGGACAAGCTCGAGGGTGTCGCGCATCTTACGCGTGATGAGGCAAAAAGCATGATGCTAGATACACTGGCTTCGGAACTTCGCGAAGAAATGGCAAAGATGATTCGCGAGGAGACTACGCGCGCCAAAGAAGAAGCGGAAGTCAAAGCGAAAGAAATACTGGTGGAAGCTATGCGCCACGGCGCTACAGATTACGTAGCGGAGTATACGGTATCTATCGTGAAGGTAACCGATGAAGATATGAAAGGCCGGATCATCGGCAAGGAAGGCAGAAACATACGCGCATTTGAAACGGCAACCGGCGTGGATGTGGATCTGGATGAAGAGGGAGTTATCCGGCTTTCCTGTTTTGACCCGGTGCGCCGCGAAACCGCACGGGTGGCATTGGAACGGCTACTTCGTGATGGTCGTGTGCAGCCGGGAAGAATTGAAGAAGTGATCGAACAAGTGAAAAAAGAGCTAGAACGCATCATGTTTGAAGAAGGGCAAAAGTTGTGCCATGCCGTGGGTGTCTATAATTTACCGGCGCCGCTTGTAGCACTGTTGGGCCGATTTAAATACCGCTTCTCCTATGGACAAAATATGATAGCCCACACCCTGGAGGAGACAAAAATAGGTATTGCACTTGCACAGGAAATCGGCGCGGATGTAAATATAACGCGATTGGGATGTTTGCTTCATGACATCGGAAAGGTGGTCATGGACCGCGAAGGGAGTCATGTAGACCTGGGGGTCGAGCTTCTTCGCAAATACGGCATACCCCAAAAGGTAACTGATTGTGTAGCCCAGCACCATGAAGATACGCCGTTTACGTCAATAGAGTCTATGCTTGTATATATTTCCGATGCGATATCCGGCAGCCGCCCGGGCGCCCGGTATGAAAATTATGAAGAATATATCAAGCGCCTGAAAGATTTGGAGGAAATTGCAAAAGCGCACAAAGGCGTGGCAGAGGCATTTGCATTTCAGGCAGGAAGAGAACTGCGCGTTGTGGTAGATCCAGGACTTGTAGATGATGCGACAGCGACGCTTATGGCGCAGGAAATAAAAAAAGAAGTGGAAGAGAAACTTACCTATCCGGGACAGATAAAAATCAGCGTCATTCGTGAGTTGCGTGCCACAGAAATAGCCAAATGAGAGAGATCCTTCACTTCGTTCAGGATGACAAGCGCATTAGAATGCGCTATCATTTTTGATATATTGACAGAGCGCCCTAAATTCTCTACATTGCCACTGACTGCTCGTTCTATCCTTCTGCCCGGAGGGAGGTGAAAATAATTTTATGACAAAAGCAGATTTGGTTGAAGTAGTTGCAAAGAAAGCAAGCCTTACAGCAAAGGCAGCACGTGAAGCAGTGGCAGCGGTATTTGGATCCGTGACCGATGCGCTCAAAAAAGGCGATAAGGTAGTGGTAACGGGCTTTGGTACATTTATGGTACGATCCCGCAAATCCAGAACCGGCAGAAATCCACAAACCGGCGCGCCTATCAACATCCCGGCCCGCAAGACGCCAGGATTCACCGCCGGCAAGGCTCTGAAAAAAGTTGTTCGGTAACTCGTCAGAGACTTACAAAAAGAGAGAAGCTTCCCGATACTCACGGGGGGCGTCTCTTTTTGGTACAATAACACTATGACGATATCCGTTTCCCATCTCAAAAAATACTATCAGGTGCACAAGAAAGAGCCCGGATTTATGGGCTCAATCAAATCCTTGGTTTCGCGCAAATACGAGAGCGTAAAGGCGGTGGATGATATTTCGTTTGATATTGCCGCCGGCGAGCTGGTCGGATTTATCGGGCCAAATGGTGCGGGGAAGACCACGACGCTCAAGTGCCTTTCCGGGCTTCTTTGGCCGACGCAAGGAAGCGTATCGGTATTGGGCTACACGCCGTTTGAACGCAAAACCGCATTCTTAAAGCAAATTGCGCTCGTCATGGGACAGAAAAACCAGTTGTGGTGGGATTTACCGGCAGCGGAAACGTTTTTACTCAACAAAGAAATTTACGAAATTGCCGATGACGAGTACAAAAAAACACGTAACGAACTCGTGGATCTTTTGGAAGTTGAGCACTTGCTGAAAATACAAGTGCGTAAACTTTCCTTGGGAGAACGAATGAAAATGGAGCTTATTGCGGCGCTTATTCACAGTCCCAAAGTGCTATTTCTGGACGAGCCCACCATAGGGCTGGATGTCGTGATGCAGAAGAAAATGCGCGATTTTATACAAGAATACAATGAGCTGAAAAAATCGACGATACTGCTCACTTCCCACTACATGGAAGATGTGCGCCAACTTGCCCGCCGCGTGATCATCATAGATCACGGAAAAATCCTTTATGATGGCAAACTTGACCAACTGGTAAAAAAATTTGCCAAACATAAAGTGCTCTCGGTGGTATTGGAAACGTACGTGCCGCCGGATAAGCTGAAAGAAGTGGGTGAACTTGTGGAATATAATTTTCCGCGGGCTGTAATCCGGGTACCGCGAAATGCAAGCAATGTTGCGGCAGCTCAATTACTCCAAAAATTTCCGGTAGATGACCTGAACATCGAAGAGCCGGATATCGAAGATATCATCCGGGATGTATTTACACTAAGCTCTAAGCACTAAACCCTAAGCTCTAATTATGCGCTATGTCCGGATACTTCTTATTCACTTTGAAGACGCAATTGCCGAGCGGGCAAGAAATCTCGTGTGGTTTTTGATTGCGCTTATTAATCCGCTCATGTTGCTTCTCTTTTGGCGGGGTGCCATCCTAGAAAAGCCGGAAGCATACGGCCAATGGAATATCCCGTCTATCGTGTCGTATTATCTCCTTCTCATTATCGCCGGAGCATTTTTGCAGGTACATATTGAAGAAAAGATTGCTTATACCGATATCCAACAAGGATCTCTTTCTAATTATCTGACCAAACCGTTCAGTTATCTGCTTTGGAATTTTTTTATTGAACTTCCGTACCGCGTGCTCCAGGGGTCATTCGGCGTGATCGTGTTTCTTATATTTTTTGTATTATTTGGAAATATCGTTTCGATTGCAAGCGATCCGTTGATACTTGTTCTTGCTAGTGTCGTAATTATTTTGGGATATCTGCTGTCGTTTTTCTTTAAAATGATTCTGGGTATATCTGCGCTATGGACCACGGATTTTTCCGGTCTCGTAAATCTTGTAGAGGTTGTCACATTGGTGTTCGGTGGATTTATCATGCCGATTCATCTGTACCCGGTCATACTTCAGCGGATTTCTTTTGCACTACCGTTTGCCTCTATGTTTTATTTTCCCATTATCGCGATTTCAGGAAAGTTGGTCGTGGTTGAATTATTTCAAGTTATTGCCGTGCAATGTATTTGGTTAGTAAGTTTGGGCAGTATCTATCAACTTGCATGGAGACGGGGAGTTCGGCTGTTTACCGCGATAGGACAGTGAAACTATGAAATTGTATCTTCGCCTATATAAAACATTGCTTCATCTTAATTTTGCGAACCTTTTGGCGTACCGGGTAAATTTTACGACCAATATTGTCTCAAGTGTTTCTTGGGGATTATTTTCGATCATATCCATTATATTGGTTACCGGTAAGGCAAATTCCATGTTCGGTTGGCGGCGGGATGAAATACTTCTTTTGACAGCAATATACAGTGTTCTTATCGGAGTGTTCCACATGCTGTTTTCTAAAAATTTTGAGCGATTTTCAAATCTCGTCTATTATGGGCAACTTGATAGTCTTTTGGTTAAGCCCATAGATTCGCAATTTTTAGTCAGCTTTTGGTTGATAAATTATACGAGCATCTTTCGTATTTTACTTGGTGCAGCATATACTTTTTATCTTTTATATGCATATCATATGGCGGTGAGCCTGGGTGCAGTTATGGGGTTTATTAGTCTGCTTGCCATTGGACTAACACTATTATATAGCGTGTGGTTTCTCTGTGTGACGCTGACTATTTGGTTTCCGCGATTAACCAACATTGTATTTTTTATGTATTCTGTATCGGGACTCACGCGCTATCCGCAAGAGATGTATAGGCAGCTGGCTAGTTATGTATTTCTCTTTCTTATGCCGATTACGCTCATTGTTACTACGCCTACAAAAGCACTGGTGCAAAGGCTCTCATTGGCGGAAGCCATCATGCTTATCGGATTTGCTTTCACACTATTTTATGCATCGCGAAAATTTTGGAAGTTTGCGCTGCGGTATTACACGAGCGCGAGTAGTTAGTGGTATTTTTTCAGGAAAACGTGGTAGGATACGTCATATGGCAGATGTTACAAAAATATGCACACAATGCGACAGGAAGTTTTTGGTGATTGACTTGGAGCAGAAGTTTCTCAAAAAGAAAAATTTGCCTTTTCCGACACTATGCCCAAGTGATCGTCAAGGACGGCGGCTTGCTTCACGCGGAGAAAGAACACTATATAAAACAACCTGTCAGGAATGTGGAGACAGTGTCATTACCTCATACGACCCGGTGAAGGCGACGAGTAAAATTCTTTGTAAAACGCATTATCTCAAGTATTTTGAGACGCACGAAATGGTGATCCAATGACGTTTGATGAATTTTACTCACAATATATAGCCCTCAAGCGATCTTTTCCGCTTTCGCCTACGCATAGTCATAGTAACGAAAATTCTGACTATGTGAGTTACAGTTACCGGTGTAAGAATTGTTACTATTGTTTTGATAGCGTCGATTGTAATAACTGTTTGTACTGTTTCGACTGTGTACGAAGTAATGATATTATTGATGGTGATTACTGTGTTGAATGTGAGCAACTCTATGAATCGGTGGATAGTTATCGCTGCTACAATAGTGTATTCTTAAATTATTGCGCGCGCGTGTACGATAGCTACTTCTGCCGCAATTGTTTTGATAGTCACAACCTATTTGGGTGCGCAGATTTAAAACAAAAACAATATTGTATTTTTAACAAACAATATACAAAAAAAGAGTATGAAAAACAGGCTGTCGAATTATTGAAAACCGCATCCGAGGAGCACCTCAAAAAGCTCGATGAGCTAGTAAGACAGTATCCTATTGGACCGACGTATGTGTCCAATTCCCAAAACAGTGATTATGGCAATCAAGTGCATTACTGCACAAACTGCTATCTTTGTTTTGATACGGCGCGAAGCACAGATTTGGCCTATACATACGATACCGCCCATTGTACCAACTCAATGGATTTAACTTACTGTTATAAAGCCGAACTTTGTTATGCGTGCAGTGATTCTTCTAAAATTTATAACTGCGACCATATAGAGTGGTCAAGCGACTGCTATGATTCTTCGTATCTTTCCGGTTGCAATGATTGTCACAGTTGTTTCGGATGCATCGGACTTTTTCACAAACGGTTTTGCATCCTCAATAAACAATACTCTGAAGCGGAGTATCAAAAGAGAGTTGCAGGAGTCAGAGCAGCGGCTCGGTAAATGTGGCGGTTTCCTTGATTTGATCTTGTGCGACTATGCTTTCTTGTTGTGCTATATCCTTTTCTACTTCCAGACGTGGTTTCGCCCACCTTTGCCGAGACATGCGCACGACGTCAGTCAGAATATCTTCATCCGGCATGGGGAAGTCTATGGTACGGCCAGAAAACGGATCAGCCGTCTGTCCATTGATTGTCGTTTTTATATAGAAATGACGCATATCCAAATTCATCATATCATGGGCTTTTAAGACCGGCGTGAATTCTTTTTCTAAAACAGCCGCGTCCTCGCCTCCGACGCGAAACGAGATGATCGTCCCTACATTGCCAAACACCGTTGAGCGGACTTCTTCAGGAAGTTGCGTCATATACTGGTGTGCGACCGTAAGGTTGAGGCGGTACTTCCGGGCTTCGGAAAGAATATTCGCAAAAGCGCTTGTGGCAAAATTCTGAAATTCATCGATATACAGATATGTATCTTTCCGATCGGCCTCCGGCATGGCAGCCCGCGCAACCGCCGCCTGCCAAAGTTTGGTCACGAACATGGCACCCAAAAGTGCGCTATTTTCTTCGCCGAGTTTTCCTATGGAGAAATTAGCGATAAGAATTTTTTCGCTGTTGATGATTTCGTCTAATTTAATAGAACTTTTTGACTGACCGACAATGTTGCGGATGATGGGATTGGCTACAAATTGGCCGACTTTATTAATAAGCGGTGTGATCGCCTCACCTGCGAATTGTTCATTCCAAGAAGAAAATTCTGTCGTCCAAAACTTTTTTACCAATGGATCCTGAATGCTAGCGATCACTTGTTGCCTGTATGGTGCGTCTGTAAGCATTTTGGTAATGCCCAACACCGTAGCCCCGGATACCTCCAGAAGCGCAAGCGTTGTATAGCGAAGTACGTGTTCCAACCGCGGATTCCACGTAAAAGAAAAAAGCTTTTTAAAGATTGCGATAAATCCTGCGACAACAGTTTGTTTGAATTCAAACGTGGTAACGCCTTCGAGCGGATTAAAGCTCATGGGATATTCAGTATCCGCTGGATTAAAATATACCACGTCATAGAGCCGTTCGCGCGGGATGTAGCGCAAGAGTTCTTCTGCCAAATCTCCATGAGGATCCATGACGACACACCCTTTACCTTCTTTGATGTCTGCAAGAGTGAGTAACTCGATGAGTTTGCTTTTACCCACGCCGGTTTTTCCGATGACATACATGTGTTTACGTCGATCCTCACGTTTAATGCCAAAAGGTGTGTGGGTACTTTGAAAAGTCGTCGTGGCAAAAGGGATGATGTGTGGTGGTACCGGGAGATTGGTCGGTGGCGGTGTGGCTTTTGTTTTGGTACCGACTGCCTGGGCAATATGGATATCTCTGGCTGGTAAATGAAATATGGTAGCGACTTCATCGGAAGTCAAGAGAAAAGTTTGTTTTTCTGGTTGTCGTTGTCGAAAAGCCGCTCCCGTAGTTTCACTTTGGGTTTTTTTGCGCGTTTTGAATGAGTTGAGGTTTGGATTATCAAGCGATTTGAAAAGTGAAGCAAGGGACGTAACAAGAAGGTCAGACTTTTCCTGTCCCCATGCGGCAATACGAAGGGTTGAGCGAAAGAGTGTTTTATCAAGCTTCTCTGTCTCCCTTGTTTGAAGGAGATCTTTTATGGAAGCATTTTTTCGAAGCAAACTTCTCCAGTAGTTTTGGAAAAAGACGCTCGTTTTGTAAGAAAATTGTTCTTTGTTCACGGGTTGTAGGACGAGTTGTACGGAAGTGACCGTATTTGGCTCGATGGACGTGGCCATACCGGCAAGACTTGCCAGAAAGTCAGTTTCCAGTTCTTTATATGTTTTTAGAGGATATGCATCGGGTCGCTCGAGTTTGAGAATGGCAATGGTTGTGGGTGAAGAAAGCGCAGTGGTGTAATCTTCTACTTCTTCGATATCAAGATGCGGGTATTGGGAAAACAATTGTCCTTTCACTAAGTCGCGAAATTGCTGTTCACAGATGACAAAAAAATAGATAAAGCCGCCTCGGATGACCAACTCAAGGCTTAGAGAAGTGGGGCGATGGCGAAACAGTTCTGCAATTCCAGATAAAGCACCTTCCATGGCCATAGGGCTCTTTTCATTGTCTTGTGGAACTTTGAGGTGAAGCACAACTGGGGAAACCATAGTACAATTGTACCACTGTGGCCAAATACTTCCAGATCATTAAAAATACCTGGGCGGATATGATGACATACCGCCTTAATTTCGTTTTGTGGCGCGTGCGGTGGGTCATCCAACGGCTGGTCGTATATTTTTTATGGTGGGCGATATTTTCTCAACGGGAGGAACTGTTCGGCTATACACAGTCCGCTATGCTTACATACATTCTTTTAAGCAGTATTATCGGCACCATCGTACTTGGAACCACGACCATGTCCATCGGTAACATGATCAACACCGGAGAGCTGTCCAATTTCCTTATCCGGCCGCTGTCTTTTTTTCGGTATTTCATCGCGCGGGACGTGGGAGATAAACTCATGAATCTGGCATTTTCAACAGTTGAAGTACTGCTACTTTTTGTGCTGTTGCGGCCACCAATCATTGTTCCCACAAACCCATTGATTTGGGTGTGGTTTGTTGTAGCTATTGCTATTGGCGTTGTTATGTATTTCCTATTTAGTTTCCTTCTTGGGATTCTTGGGTTTTGGTCTGCCGATATCTGGGCGCCGCGGTTTTTGTCGTTTGTTATGATGGAATTTTTTGCCGGAGGGTTGTTTCCGCTGGATATTCTTCCCACACCACTATTTGCGTTAAGCCAGAGTTTGCCGTTTTCGTATTTCCTCTTTTTTCCACTTAAAGTATATCTGGGACAGTTAAATAGTGCTGGGGCGATACAGGGATTGATGATCGGCCTCCTGTGGTGTATCGGGCTTTGGTGTCTGATGCAAACAATGTGGAAGAAGGGCCTGCGTGTATATACGGCAGAGGGCAGGTAAATCTATGAAGCATATCGGCAAATATATTCACTTGTGGACAAAATTGACCGTCAATTCGTTCCTGGTTTCTTTGACGTCGCGTCTATCGGCAATACTATTTTTCATCGGCAAACTATTGCGCTTTGTGTTTTTTGGAGTATTTTTAATTGTGCTTTTTTCCAAAACACAAGGCATTGCGGACTATACATTGATGCAGGGGATTTTTTTCTTTTTGACGTTTAACCTTATTGATACGGCGACACAGTTGTTTTTCCGCGAGGTATACCGGTTTCGGCAGCTGGTAGTTTCCGGCGATTTTGATTTGGTGCTTATCAAGCCTATGAACCCATTGTTTCGGGCACTGGTCGGAGGCGCAGATCCGCTGGATCTTTTGATGCTTATACCGTATGTTTGGGCACTTATCTTTGTGGGGAGGAGAGTTGGAGATATTACCGTCACAAATGCTACGATTTATGGTTTGCTTCTGGCAAACGGATTTATTATTGCTACCGGGTTTCATATTCTTGTGTTGGCATTGGCAATTGTCACGACGGAGATAGACCACGCGATCATGATTTATCGGGATGTTACCAGCATGGGGAGGTTGCCTATAGATATCTACCGTGAACCATTGCGAAGCATATTAACTTTTGTTGTCCCGGTCGGTGTCATGATGACGTTTCCGGCAAAAGCGCTATTTGGATTTTTGTCGCCGGGTCTCATTGCCATGTCATTACTTGTTGGGGGATTGTTTTTTTTGTTGAGCATACGCGTATGGAAATATGCGCTGACCAAATATGCATCGGCATCCAGTTGACCAAACAGCACAAAAAGCGATACACTTAATCTATGCCAAGTAAGCGAAAGGCAGCCAAGAAGGAAATACAGCCGGAGAAATCCGCGCAAGAGGAGCATCCGCGAGTTGAAGAATCCGAAGCCAAACCGGTTACCCAGGTGGTGGAGGTTGTAGAGGAAGAAATTGTACCTTCGGCCGAAGTTGCTCCATCCCAGCTTGAAACATTGGAGGAGAATGAGGTAGTAGAAAACAAGTCGGACGTGATGGACGCGGCTAAGGAGGAGGTTCGAAAAGAAATGGTAGACGAATTGTTTGACGAGCCGAACGCTCCGGTGTTGCCGGAAATTTCCGTACACAAAAAATCGGCTGTTAATCCTTTGATCATGTGGGTGCTTATTGTACTCGTTGTAGCGGGAATTACCGGTGGAGGATTGTATATTATTATACAAAAATCAGCGGTACCGTTGCCATTTCTTGCTGCGGAACCCACTCCTACACCAATGCCTACGCCCACTCCTACACCAATGCCTGCCAAACGCGAAGATATTAGCATCCAAGTGCTCAACGGTGGCGGTACACCGGGAGCCGCCGGAAAAATGAAAAAATTACTTGAGGAAAAAGGTTATACGGTGGCCGATACCGGTAATACGGACGAGTATACGTATGAGAAGACCGAAATACTCGTCAAACCCGGCAAGGAGGCGTATATTGCACTTCTTGAGGAAGATTTGAAAGATGCCTATACGCTAGGTTCTACAAGCGCAACGCTTTCTTCTGATGGCTCTTACGATGCACAGGTTATCGTGGGGAAAGAGTAAGGTTTGATGAAGTATAAAGCGCTCATCCTCGATTTAGATGGAACTACCATCGCCAATTATAGTTCTGATCCGCCGACGCCACGCGTGACAGAAGCGATCAAAAAAGCCCATAAGCGAATTCATATATCTATTGCCACCGGCAGGCCGCTGTATATTGTAAAGCACTTAATTGACCACCTGGAGCTTTCCGGGCCCTGCATCCTTAATAACGGGTCGCAGATTTATGATCCGGTCAAAAAGAAAATCATCCATGAAGTGATCTTTGACAAAGCGTTTATTCCAAAAATTTATGGATTTTGTAAAAAAAAGAAATTGCATGTGCGAATGTTTGATGGGATAAAAGATATCGTGTATAACGGGGAGGCGTTGCCCGGTAAAGTGCTGTCTTTATATATTCCCAATGGTTCTATAAAAGCTATCGACGCATTGATAGATTTTTGCAGTATACTGCCGCAGGTTGCAACCCACCGGATGGTTACGCTGGAAGAAGGATTTCATTCGGTTGAGATTACGCACACCGATGCATCAAAGCTGCATGGCATCGTGGAGGTGATGCGGCATCTTAATATACAAAAAGAAGAAATTATTGGAGTAGGAGATAGCTACAATGATTATCCGCTGCTTATGGCGTCGGGGCTAAAAATTGCCATGGGTAACGCCGTACCGGAACTGAAAAAAATAGCAGATTTTATCGCTCCGTCGGTGGAAGAAGATGGAGTAGCCACGGTAATTGAAAAGTTTATCTTACATCAATAACGCGCGCATGAACAAACTTTTAGTTATCTGCGGTCCGACTGCGACAGGAAAAACGGCAATGGCGTTAACACTTGCGAAACGGTTTAACGGCGAGCTTGTAAATGCCGATTCCCGGCAAATTTATCAAGGGCTTGATTCCCTAACGGGTAAAGACCGATCAGAAGACGCGCCGATTTGGCTCTATGATGTGGTCGCTGCCGGCCAAGAGTTTAGTGTTGCCCATTTTGTCCCGCTTGCGCAAGCTGCCATAGATGATATACATAAGCGGGCACGACTGCCAGTTGTTGTTGGCGGAACAGGGTTTTATTTGCGAGGGCTTACAGGTTCCGTTGGTACACTTTCCACACCGCCAAACCCTGAGCTTCGCAAAGCATTAGGTGTCAAGTCGATTGATGCACTTCAGTCGGAACTGCGGAGTGTTGATCATCTGCGTTGGAGTTCGTTGAATGATTCGGATCGGAAAAACCCGCGGCGACTCATTCGGGCAATTGAAGTGGCACAATCATTGAAAGATCATAGTCCGCAACAGACCATGCGACGCTATGATGCTCTATGGATAGGCTTGACATTGTCAAAGGCGCTGCTGGAGGAGCGGATCACAAAACGCGTAGCGGAGCGTTTTGACCGAGCCGCGGCGGAAGTTCGTGAGGGCTTGCCGCCGATACTGGGTGCTGATCCACTCCTTTCATTTGCGCGCGGACAGAGTACAAAAGATGAAGCGATAAAGAAGTGGGTACTTGCAGAATACCAGTATGCAAAACGTCAGCTGACATGGTTTAAGAAACAAAAAAATATCCACTGGTTCGATGTGCAAGACCCAAGCTACACACGCCAGGTAGAAGCATTGGTTGAAGGATGGTATACTAGCAACTGATGACGTCGAAAATAGAAATCTCTCACCGTACGATCATATTTACCGTCGCTTTTTTGGCCGGACTCTGGCTTATCCTACAAATTCGGGATATTTTGTTTCTTTTATTCATAGCGTTTCTTCTCATGACCGCGCTTCACCCATTGGTAAATCTGTTGGGAAAATTGCGGTTGCCCCGTTTTCTAGCCATAATGTTGGTTTACGTTGTGATTTTTGGGCTTTTTGGTGTTTCGTTTGCCGGAACCATACCGACACTTATCGTTCAATCAACGAGATTTGCACAGGAACTCCCGTCGGTTGTAAGCCGCGTGTTGCCATACTGGAATATAGACGTGAGTGCGTTGACTTCGCAGATTGCGCCAATTGGCGAAAACATGGTGAAAGTGCTCGTCGGAATATTTTCCAATATTGTGACCACGCTTACCGTGCTGGTATTTACGTTTTATTTCTTATTGGAGCGCAGTTCCGCACAGCAAGTATTTACTGCGATGATGGGGGGAACGGTTGCGAGTCAATTTTTGGATATTATCCGTAGGATTGAAAAACGCCTGGGCACGTGGGTACGGGGGGAGCTAATACTCATGGTATTTGTGGGGGTATTTTCGTTTGTGGGATTAACCATTCTGCGTGTAGAATTTGCACTTCCATTGGCAATTCTTGCGGGCCTATTGGAAATAGTGCCCACAATCGGACCGATTGTATCAGCGGTTCCTGCGGTGCTTGTGGCGCTTGCCGTCTCGCCGCTTTTTGCCCTTTCTGTAGTTGCCCTTTACTTTATCGTCCAGCAAATAGAAAATAATATATTGGTGCCGCTGGTTATGAAGCGGGTTACCGGATTTTCTCCGCTTATTACTATTCTTGCCCTTATGATCGGGGGCAGGCTTGCCGGGGTGGTCGGGTTTGTTTTGGCGGTACCGGTAATGTTAGTGAGTCAGGTACTGATAGAAGAATTTTTAGCAAAAGGCGGGCATAAGAACATAAAATAATTAATCTTCTTTGGGCCGATATTGCAGCGCTTCTGCAATATTTGGTGCGGAAATATCCGGCGATCCTTCTAAATCCGCGACGGTGCGTGCCACTTTTATGATTCGATAGTAGCTTCTGGCAGAGATATGCAGGCGTGAAACCGCGGTTGTAAGAAGCGCATGAGCATCGGCCGGCAGGGCGCAGAATTCTTTCACTGCTTTGGTCCCCATTTCGCCGTTTGCGGTATACTGGGTTTTGGTAAACCGTTTCACCTGCATATTACGGGCCATTTGTACACGTTTTTGAACGCTTTGTGAAGATTCGCGAGAGTTTCGGGATTCCGTTATATCCGTTAATTTTTCCACTTTCACCGCCGGTACATGCACATGCAGATCAATGCGGTCTATCATGGGTCCGGAAATGCGTTTTTGATAGCGGGATACTGTGCCCGGCATACACGTGCAGCGTTTAGTTTCCGATCCGAAATTGCCGCAGGGACAGGGGTTGGCAGCGGCAACGAGTAAAAATTTGGCAGGATAGGAAACGGTACCTGCGGCGCGCGAAATGGCCACGATGCCGTCTTCCATGGGCTGACGCAGTGCCTCCAGTACGTGCCGGGGAAATTCCGGAAACTCATCCAGAAACAATATGCCGCGGTGAGAAAGAGATATTTCGCCGGGCAATGGATGGGTTCCGCCGCCGATCAAGCCAATGCGCGATGTGGTATGGTGCGGGGCACGGAAGGGCCGGTATTTTATGACGGACGTACCAGCTGGCAGATTGCCCGTCACGGAATAAATTTTCGTCACTTCCAGGGCTTCCCGTTCAGTTAAATCCGGGAGTATAGAGGGCAGGGCCCGGGCGAGCATGGTTTTGCCGGCTCCCGGGGGTCCATGCAAAAATATGTTGTGGCCGCCGGCGGCTGCAATTTCCAGTGCGCGCTTAGCATGCTCTTGGCCCTGGATATCGGCAAAATCAAATTCAAATACCTGATCAGATTGCATGGCATGAAACGATACATGCCGCTGCGGCTCAATTGTCGTTATATTATTGAGATGATGAAACAATCCAAGCAGTGACGGGACGGGGATGATATGAAGTCCGCGCAGTACCGCTGCCTCTTGGGCATCAATTGCGGGCACGTAGATCGTTTTAATACCATGTTCTTTAGCAAAAAGGGCTATAGGGAGTACGCCGTTGGTATGCCGAAGACTTCCATCAAGCGAGAGTTCGCCGATTACAAGCATATCTTCTTTGGGAGCCAAAAGTTGTTCTGATGCGACTAATATACCGAGCGCAATCGGCAGATCGTATGCGGGGCCGGCTTTGGGTAGATCAGCCGGAGCCAGATTTACCGTAATGCGCCTGGCAGGAAATTCCGCGCCGCTGTTTTTGATTGCCGCCCGTACGCGCTCTTTACTTTCTTCGACTGCCTTGTCCGGAAGTCCTACGATGGTAAACGACGGCAGTCCCTGACTGGCTATATCCACTTCGACGGTTACACGTACTGCGTCAAGTCCCACCACAGTCCCCGAAGAGATTTTAGCAAGCATTACTCTTTACGATAGAAGAAATATGTGTTTACTGCAAGAAGGCGGGATAGACAAGAGAGGGAAAATTTGCTATACTACAGGCTGTACATTGGAATCCGGATTCTCGCCCGCCAACAGCTACGCAGTTGCTGGCGGGAGGAAAGTCCAGACAGCAGAATGCAGGGGACTGTGCGCAAGCACTGACGGGCAACCGCTGGTGACCCCGAGCCGAAAGGCGAGGGAGACGATCCCTGAATTAACAGGGAGAGAGAGCCACAGAGACGATCATTAGCCTGTAGCTTGACAGCTATGGCCGATGGGTGAAACGACCCCGCACCATTCGCAAGAGCGAATGTACGGGGTAAAGGCAATCCCACCCGCTGCAACCGACGAATGTCCCGTTATTACGATGCATTCCGGAGGGACGAAGTCTGCGGGCATCGCGTAAGATCGCGTGAGCGATCAACGCGATAGGCACGTTTTACGTGTCACAAGAGAAATGAGAATTCACCCGAACAAATTTTCGCAAGAAAATTTGCGCGGGTAAACAGAATCTGGCTTACGAGACTCCAATGTACTACAAAAAACCCCGCTATTGCGGGATTTTTTGTATGAATTTTACCCAATTAGCCACCGATTTTGTACATTCCGGTGCCACAAACGGGACACTTGCCTTTCATAGCCGGTTTCCCATTTTTCATCGTCACTTTGACGGCGTTGGGGTCTTCGCGCTTGGCGCGACATTTTACACAATACATGCTTGCCATAGTTTTATTTCACCTCCTTTCACTAGAAACTCTTAACGAGTTTACGAGTTTTAGAGTTTCTTGTGTCCTCCGCAGTCCGCTCCTCGAGCCGTCCCGATCTGATCGGGATAAGGCGAGAGGTAAGGACAGGAGGACGTATTACCTTTTCCACCACCAAAAAAGTCCAAACTCTACCGCAATTGCTATGGTTGCCAACAATACCGTTTTGATAAGATTGCCTTTAATGGCGGAAAATTCTTTAGCATCAAGCGCAAAAGCCGCCGTTTGTTTTGGAAGTGACGGACGGGTGGGTTGAAGCGATGCGGGAGCACTTACTGGATGGGGATGCACATCGCGTGAGAGGCGAAGTTTATTGCGATAATCTGCGATAATTTTTTCGCGCCGTGTTTTCTTCGGCATATATCAAACGAAGCTAATTAGCTTCGTGCGCATGAGCGTAGCACGATGGAGGCTAACTTGTCAATGCTTCGGTTTCTCCCCGTAAATATCCGACAGTCCATGTACAATCATGGACATGAATAACTTAACGCTCATTACGCTTGCCTGGGAACTCCATGAGCAAGGAGTACCCAAGATACATATTGCTCAGAAGCTGGGGAAACATCGGGAGACCATCATCCTGTGGATTCAGGGGATCGAGACCTACGGACTTCTTGGATTCCTTGATCGGTATGAAAAAGCAAAGAAGGTTCCCCGGATCCACCGCCAGGTGGATCCCATACTCAAGCGATGGATTTGGGAGATACGGGAGCGGGAAGCAGACTGTTGTGGAGAGAAAATCCAATATTACCTGGAGAAAGAACGCCATGTACACCTTGCGGCATCCAAAATCTACGAAATTCTTGCAGAGCGATATGTTCTTCGATCAAAGTGGAAGAAGAATCAGGTACGCGGTCCCATTCCTGTGGCCACCCATCCACGAGAGGTCATCCAGATGGATACGATTGACTTTGGAGACCTGTTTGCCTTCACCGGCGTGGATATCTGTTCCCGAGAGGTAGATATTCTCATGGCTCCAGCACTCACGGCATCCTACGGATACCGGTTCTTGCAGCAGAGCATGAACAGACGATTTGGGGGACACGTGAGCCTGCTCCAAACCGATGGTGGTCCGGAGTTCAAGGAGGAATTCAAATCCCATGTCCACGAGTTTTGTGACCGGCACAGGGTTGCCCGTCCCTACAAGAAAAACGAACAATCCTACATTGAAAGTTTCAATCGAACCGTACGAAAAGAGTGTCTGGGGTGGACCAAATATCGGCCTAATCAGCTTCTCCAGTGCACACAGCTTGTCGAGAAGTTTCTCGACCGGTATCATTACGACAGACCCCATATGGGCATTGGCATGAAACCACCATTACAACGAACGGACGACTGTCGGATTTCTACGGGGAATTGAGCGGGCACTTGACAAGCGGTTTTTGTTTGTTTTACGATATTGTTGCCCAGTGGAGAACTTGAAGACTATTTTTCTCTACAAGTTCAAAACAAATGAGGTAGTCCCTTAAGAATTAAGGGGCGACAGGACTATGTGTCGTCTACCCGTGGGTAGTTTGACCAGTCCATCCGATTGACTCGATCGGGAAAAATACTTCAAGACCACCGGGCGGAATAATTGTTCTTCTTTATTATTTCCCTCAATAATTGCTGTTCCCTATTCCCTTTGGTACAATTGAAACGGTTTTGCCCCTCTAGCTCAACGGCAGAGCGACGGTTTTGTAAACCGCTGATCGCAGTTCAATTCTGCGGAGGGGCTCAAGCAACTTGTGGAATTTCAACCGATTGAAGCGTTTTGATCATCCTCCCATCTGTGGCCGGAACTGGCACAAATCCGTGATCCGCATACAATCGGAAAATTGGTTCTCCTTCCGATTGAAGAGAAAATTCTGCGCGGATTTCGGTACATCCGGTTCTTCTCGCCTCATCCTCAATCCCCGCCATAAGCTCCTCTGCAACAGCTGGTGCATCAACAACATCAGCCAATAAACCAGAAATCACAAACCGTTTTATTCCTCTTTCATCGGTATCAAAGTGATATTCTGCTACGCAGTCATGATAAAACAGTTGACCGATACTCGTCCGCCAGTGCCAAATTCGATGAATATCCGGGTGACCAGGCAACGTCCCCATCTCTCGTTCACCCGCCAGTGTCTCACTTCTCGTTTCCACTATTTTTTGCCACATAGGTTATCGATTTTTGGGGGACAGGTATTGCCGTTCAAACGGCGTATCGGCCAAAAGTTTTTTTATCTCAAAAAACGCTTTTTCGTTTAACCGATACGTTACTGTTCTACCGACTTTTTCTTTGAAAACCCAGCCGGTAGCGTGCATTTGTTTCAGGTGATGCGAGACCAGGTTTTCCGCAAGGCCTAAATAATCCACAATATCGCGCACCCACAGCGGCTCATGCGCAAGCAAATACATGATCGCCAGCCGGTGTGGGTGCGCTATGCCCCTCACGCGGCCCGCGAATGGTTTTACTTTTTCATGCAATCGTTTCCCGGTAACCATAAAAGAGTGCTATAGCACTGAGCGATCCCGAGCCTGTCGAGAGCGAGTCGAAGTGCTGGGACCAGGATTCGAACCTGGGTAGCCCGTTAGGGCGTCAGATTTACAGTCTGATACGTTTGACCGCTCCGCCATCCCAGCCGCGCCATTATTATACACGGTATGGCCCCTCCTCTTCTACTTTCATTCTTGCGTCTTCCTCACGTGCTGTTTATAATCCGACTATCGTTATGGACATATTTCCCAAAAACCCCAAA
>Ga0209210_1000228_pt1 | contig 63927 bp, 59 predicted proteins | sample RifGroA1_FD_183991 | JGI IMG/M metagenome (GOLD analysis project Ga0209210, IMG submission 183991) | Contaminated groundwater microbial communities from Rifle, Colorado, USA - Rifle Groundwater A1 (SPAdes) (version 2) | ecosystem: Environmental > Aquatic > Deep subsurface > Groundwater >...
ATGCACTCCAAGAAGAGAGGCGGCTTTGTACACCCCACCAACCCGCTTATATGTACGTACTATTTCTTTTGGTTTTACCCTCATATACAACAGTTTAATCTTGTTGCATATGTGGTGTCAGATTACGTCGTAATTGTAATTTTCACAAATATAATTAGAATATTAACTAACATGGAAGTAAACGAAACAGGAGCCACAAACTTTGAGCAACCGAGAATTACAAAATTAATAATCGAGAAAGATACCGACTTAAATGCTCAAAATAGTAGCAACAAACATAATTTCGAGATTAAAGGTATTAGTATTTTAAGAGGAGATTCGAACAGGGGGGGGTACGACTACTATAAACTTAAAGATTTATCTCAAACAAGAGCAATTTCTATTACATTAAGAGAAAAAGATGAAGAAAAAGATGTAGAGTTGCCAGAAGACATGCTTCAAAATATGGCTAACTATCTAGCAAACAAGAACAACATAACAGGCCATTTCGATTGTGCTTCTTTTGCACATGCAGCAAACGGAATTCAATACGAGTCTCCTAACTACAACCCATCGAATTGGATTCAATCAGAATTTGATGGAAATATAAATCCTGGAGAAACAGTAATTATCGAAGATAAAGACAAACCCAATATGTTTAATCATTTTGCAATTTATTTAGGGGACGATTTGTATATATCAAAATTTGGAGGAGCTGGTCCTCTGATAGTTAGCGATCTGGATGCAATGAAAAAAGGTTTTGATGGAGATAGTGTTTTCAAATTGAAGCCTGCACAAAAAACAAACTAAACTACTTACTCTTCTTAGAAGTTTTTATTAACTTAAAACCACCCTTACCGAATTTGATTACTTGTCCTATCTTAGAAATTGTTGAGGAACTAACAGGAATCAGTTTTTCAATCTCATCATATGTTTTATCAGCCAGAATGTAGTTTGCAATCTTAACCCTTTGTGCAAAGTCCAATGTTTCTTCATCCGTAAATAGGTCTTGTATAAATAAAGCCAAATCTTTCTTTGTTCGTACTTTATAAAACGAATCAACCAGAAGTTTTTGGTCTTTACCTAATGCAACTTTCGCCATACCTAACTATATCACCTTTTTATTTTCGTGCTAAGTTGTGTGTTTTATAGTCAAAAACGCATGGTTCATTAATACCAAATATCTCTTTACAGATTAATAATGCAACTTCGGCGGCCTTAATATGGTGATTTCCAAAAGACACTTTTATATCAAGTTTATCCTTTCCGTACTTTTCTTCTGTGATAGACGCCTTTTTAATACCTGAATCAGATAATATATTTTTCAACTCCAACTTTCGGTTGTAAAACTCGTTTGTAAACCACACGGGAATATTCATAAGTATGTTTCCGCCAAGATTCGCAAATTGCACAAACTTTTGGTCAGTTGTATCGAAATCAAAAATTACAAACGATCCATTTGGCAGATGCTTCAAGGCATATTTTAAAAAGTCAAAACTCAGTCTACTCTTGAGGTAAATGTCCTTTCGCCAAATCCACCTAAGTCTAAATTCATAAACCTTTTGCCATGTTTTAAAGATAGAACCTAAAATATCAAATTCAATATCGACATCTGCACCAAGCATGTTTTTCTTAAGTATCTGCACAAGCATATAATACGCCTAAACACTTCGCTTTTGTACAATAGTGAACCAAGCCATACGATCAAAAAAGTGGTAAAATTAGCCTGAATGACAGATTTCATAAAAAGATACTTAGCAGAAAAAATTAGTTCTCAAAAGATGGCTGGAAATATTAGTCGTCTTTCTTCGGTTTTAGCAAAATCAACAATTGACCTCAACCCCCATCAGATACACGCTGCGTTATACGCTTTTAACAGTCCGTTATCTCGTGGTGCTATCTTAGCTGACGAAGTGGGTTTAGGAAAAACAATTGAAGCTGGAATAATTATTGCTCAATTATGGGCTGAGGGGAAGAAAAGAATATTGATTGCAAGTCCAGCATCACTTCGAAAACAATGGCAAGATGAATTATTGACGAAATTTGGTTTGGAATCAGAAGTTTGGGATGGTCCGTCTTTCGTTGAAAAAGTTAGTAGTGGTGAAAAAACACCGTTAACGTATGAAGGAATATTTATTGTTTCGTATCAATTTATTTATTCTCATTTACAATTAGTTAAAAAACAGCCTTGGAATGTTGTTATCATTGATGAGGCGCATCGGTTTCGTAGAGTTTATCGTGGGCGTGATGCATCAAAAATGGCCTATGAAATAAGAGAGGTTATTAAAGATAAACCAAAAGTACTTTTGACAGCCACCCCACTCCAAAACAACATCGAAGAACTTTATGGAATTGCCAGTTTTATAGATGATAAGCTTCTCGGTACACCATATAGCTTTAAGACAAGATACGCTGAACCAATCAAAGAGAAATCCGAATTATCCAAAATTCGCCTTGAAGAATTACGAAATTTAATAAAAGGAGAGGAAAAAGATGACACATTTTCGATATCAGGTGTAATAACCCGAACTTTAAGGAAGCAGGTATTGGAATATGTGCCATTTACAGATAGAACATCGACGACCTTCGACTTTACCCCCGCTGACGACGAAGTTGCGCTTTACGAAAAAGTGTCGGCCTATCTTCAAAGACCCGATTTGGCAGCAATAGCGGCTACCCAAAGAAATCTTATGGTTTTGGTATATAGAAAACTATTAGCTAGTTCCTCGTTTGCAATTGCAGGAACTTTGAAGAAATTAATAGAAAACTTAAAAAGCGAACTTGAAATTAGAAAACAAGAGTCTAGCAAACAGTCTAATCCAGAACCAGTTATAGATGAAGGCTTGGACGAAGAGTTAGAAGATTCAGAACTTGAAGATATTGAACAGAATACTAAAAAAGAAAAACTTAGAGTAGACAAAAAATACACAGATGAATTTATAGAAAAAGAACTGAAGGAATTGGAAGAATATTATGCTTTAGCGATAAGTATTACTCAAAATACTAAAGGAGGGAAATTAATTCATTCTTTACTTGCCTTATTTACCCAAGCAAAATCCAAAAAATGGCCAGAAAAGGCAGTTGTCTTTACCGAATCAACCAGAACACAAGAATATTTGGCAGGGCTTTTACGAGATGCCGGTATTACATATACTCAATTTAATGGGTCTAATAATTCTCCTGAAGCAAGAAAAGCGTTTGAAGCCTGGAGAAAAGAATTTCCTGAAGCTGCAAGTGTTGGTTCATCCTCAGCCAATATGCGACAGGCTTTGATTAACGACTTTAGGGAAAATACCAATGTTCTTTTAACTACGGAGGCGGGTGCTGAGGGGCTTAATCTTCAATTTTGCAATATGGTTATTAATTATGATTTGCCCTGGAACCCACAACGAGTTGAGCAAAGGATCGGCCGATGTCATCGTTACGGACAAAAACATCAAGTAGTGGTTGCTAATTTTCTAAATACAAAAAACTATGCTGATAAGCGAGTTTTAGAATTGCTTCAGGAAAAATTAAACTTATTTGACGGTCTTTTTGGGAGTTCGGATGAAATTCTCGGTGCCCTTGAATCAGGCCTAGATTTTGAGAAGAAAATTTTAGACATATATCAAAACTGTAAGACTCCGGAAGAGTACGATAAAGCTTTCACTGAACTTCAGGACAAGCTGAAGGAGACAATTTCTACTACTACTTTAGGGTATCGCAAACTTCTTTTGGAAAATACTGACCAATCTGTAGCCAACTTATTTAAACAAACAGCCTATGAAACTAAAAGAGTTATCTCAGATTTTGATAACGACTTGCTTAAACTTTGTAAATTATGCCTAGGTTCTAAACTAAAAACCACAAATGATGAGGCCGTTTTTACTATTGATGGGTTTGATTTTCCAATTGCTTTTAGAGAACTTAAGGGTGAGGAAACAGGCAAAATATCTCGTGTATACAAGGATCACCCTGTGATAAAGGGTGTTCTAGATAGTTCATTAGTTTTACAAACGAAACCCATACCTTCTATGTCTTTTTCTTTGAGTAAACATCCGAAGAAAATATCTCAACTGGAAGATTCTCTTGGAGATGAAGGCTTTATGTATTTGTGGAAACTGGCAATAACCGGTGTTGAGACCGAAGAAGTTCTTGTTCCATTTGCATTTATTAAAAGTGGCAAAGACTACAAAAGTATAGACTTTGCTATTTCCGAAGAGTTATTAACAGTAGAGGCCGTAGATAATCACAACAGCTTTGATTCGTCTCCAATCAAAAAGGATGAGTTTATATCAGTTTGGAACAATTGGAAAAAACCAGTACTCGAAAAATATCAAAAAAGAAATGAGCGTCTGTTTGACAGAGAAACAGATAGAATAAATAGATATTATGATGTTTTTCCTTTACGAGTTGAGGATAAACTGCGAAAGCTTGAAAATGAAAAGTCTGAAGTAAACCGAAAAAGAGACAACTCCGCTGATTTAGAAGAAAGACGAAAGTTGCAAAAAAGACTTCAAGATATAGCAGTCTTAACTGATAAATTACAAATTGAACAACTTAAGTTAAAACAGGAAGCCTCAGTGCTTAGGAAAAAAGAGTTAGATGAACTATGGAAAAAGTTAGAACCAATAATTAATGAGGAATTAGTAGCGATAACACACTTTAAAATTATCTAGTAATGACTAAAACTCAAGACAAGAAAAGAAAACAAAATTTAGGGATATTTTATACTCCTCAAGAGGTGGTAAATTTTATTTTCCAAATTTTGAAAATTTGGAAAGACAAAGAGGATGAGAAATTAAAAAGATGGCAATCAAGAAAACCCCATGCCCACTTTCCATCAGTAATAGACCCCGCTTGTGGAGAGGGTGTGTTTTTAAAAACCGCAATAACAAGCGGCTTTACTGGTTATCATCCAACAGAGAAAACACCCTATGTTTTCGGGATTGATTTAGACGGCGATGTAGTTAATAAATGGGAAAAGATATCTATACTTCACGATTTATTTAAAGGAAAGAAAGACAAGATGTTGAATCATTTTCATCAACAAGATGGTTTGCTAGAACTTCCTGAAAAAGTATTTAGTTATAAAATCGGTGGCTTGAAGGAATTTGACGCTGTAGTTGGCAATCCACCATTTGGGGGTATGGGTTTTTCATCTCTTAAGGGCAAGGATACTAAAGAGGTTATCGAAATACTTGAACACTTAAAAAAGTTTGAAGTACTTGGATATAAAAAAAGGAAAGTTGGAAATGAAAATAATCAGTCACCCTTATGGGGTGATTTTAGTTGGGGCTCTATGCCTTGGGGTGGTGGAAGTCGAATACCGGACCCAAAAGAAATTGAATCTATACCAATTGAAATATTGTTTTTGGACAGATTTATTCAGTTAGCAAAACCTGGTGGTTGGATAGCAATAATAATTCCCGACGGAATATTGACAAGCTCAAATTCTCATTATGTTAGAGAGTTTCTCTCCGACAAAGTTATAGTAGAAGCAATTATTTCATTGCCGAGAGAGACTTTCAAAGACGCAGGAACGAACGCTAAGACAAGTATCCTTTTTTTAAGGAAGCTAAAGGAAAAAAACAAACTAGGACAAGATTATAAAGTTTATTTAGCCTCAATTGAGACAATAAAGAAGTACAATTTTGATCTGATCGTAAAATCGTACAAGAAATTATATAATTCGAGTGGAGACCATATGAACAAATCAAATTTAGTCCAAATAACCAAGGACCAGACTGGCAAAGAGGCAGTCATGATTAGGGTTGACAGATCACTTAAAAATATGCTCGAAGAAAAGCCTTTTAGTAGACTTGATGTAAATTATTGGCATCCAAAATGGGACAACATTATTCAAGATTTCAGATCAAGAGTGGTTCAAAAAAAATACTTATATGAATATACACACAATGATAACTGGTTAATCTCAACAGACCACGTTCGAGCTTCTAAGGGTGAAAAAGAGGCTTCAAATTTACCAGTAGAATACTATTCGCCAGCAGGCTTTTTATTTACCGGTTACGATATAAGTCAAATTCCCAGGTGTTCAGAAAATGCTTTCGAAAGAATGAAAAGGGCCAGACCAGTAAAAGATGATGTGCTTCTTGGTGGTTTTGGTATGGGTCCAACTGGCAAGAGTTTGGTAATATGCCACACACCTTCAATAAAAGCAATAGTTGGAAATATTTTTATTCTAAGGGTAAAAGATTTTTACGACCCCTATGTATTAGATGTATTTTTTAAGACAAATTATGGTCAAGCTCAATTTAATAAATACAAGACTGGAGTTGCATTTAATAGTCTAAGCAATGAAGAGATTAAATACCTATTGGTTCCTGAATTCGATGAAAAAGTAAAAAAATCCATTCATTCTGAATATGCCAATGTGACAAATATGCACAACGAAGCGATGGAAGCGAAACAAGAGGGTAATGTTGGTGATTATAAAGAGAAAATTGTAATTGCGGAGAAAATGTTGAGAGATCTGATAGTCAAAACTGAAGAAGTTATTAGGGGTGAGCGAAGTGATGTAATTTAGTATGAATTTGCAAAATATATGGTTGATAATCAAAAGCAAGAAATAGAGTATGTAATACAAGATGTATTACCAATTTTTGCCTCACAACTAGGATATCCTCTTCCGGAAGATGAGAAGAATACAAGGATACAATCTATACCGGTGCGTATTGGGAGTGGTATAAAAAAACCCGATGTCGTCTATTATCACGATGGTGTTCCAGTGTTTCTCATTGAGGCGAAAAGAAGTGGAAACTTAGAAGATGCCATTAACCAAGCCTTGTCTTATATTCGAAATTATCCAGTCGATGAGTATTCAAGAGATGGTATTAAACCTCGTTTCTTTGCAGTAACGGTTGGAAAAAATTATTTTTTCTTTGCCCATAGATTTGAAATTGAAAAGAATAATTTCAAGGATTGGGCTGAAAAACTGGAAATCCCGATTACCTTCACTGAATTATTAGAAGAATATGGACTAAAAAAAATAGAAAAGAGAGAGATATTTACCCCAGATGTTTTCCGCAAAGAGATTCTAAATGAATTGGGTCCAATTTTTAAATTTGAGGACAAAATTACCCCTGACGTTGTTAAGAATGTTGGTTTGCAATTATTATCTTTTCTTCAGTATGGCAAGGATTTTACTGGCCATAGGCCATATGTTGATTTGGAAAATCATAAAGATCGACAAACTCAAATAAGACATGTTTATGAAAAGTTTGATTGGGCAAATTCTTTAGGACCAGAAAACGCTAAAGAATTCCGGTCATATATTCTTCGTTCATTTCAAGGTACCAATCTTAACCAATATCTAACAGAGCAGTGTGTCATAGCTTTCATGTTAAATTTAGCTGATAGTCTTAATCCAGAAACAAGAGTTTTAGATTTTGAATGCGGAAGTGGCGGTTTCTTGGCTGCTGTTATCGACAGAGGTGTAGAACTTGAAAATATCAGAGGGGTTGATATTGATGAATTACCATACATTATTGCCAAAACTTATCTGGCTATCTATTTTTCAAAAACTGGATTTGAATCCATAGATACATTACCAGTTAAAAAAGATAATGGGCTTTTCTATCAGGGGAACAGTTGGGATTTAGTTATTGGAAATCCTGCTGGCGGTAATAAATATGTGCATGGGGATTTGGTAAAGATTGGTGAAAGTTTGAATAGAGATCTCGACAACAACGGAAAGCTTGATGACAATCTTTCTGAATACAATTTATCTATTCAACAAGCAGTTACAAGTGCAATGACTGGAGGTAAAATTTGTTTAGTTCTCCCAGAAGGTTTTTTCTCTAATTCTCAAGATGAAATATTAAGAAAATATATTTCGAAACACTGTAAAGTAAAAGCGATTGTTAGCTTGCCGAGGGGCGTTTTTAAGAAAGGAACGAATGTTAAGCAACAACAAAGGGGGTCACAAGTATCAAGCCAAAAAATGTCTATTGTTTTATTGGAAAAGACAAATGAGGTTAATAAAGAAAATATTATCGGTGAATTGGATTTAAACGAGCTGGATTATCCGGTTTTTTTGGCTTCAGTTAATGAACCTGAATTCAAGGGTGGTTCAATCGAAGATTGGTTAGAGTCTGAACTAAATATTGTATTTGAGCAATGGCGAGAATGGCAAGAGAACAATAAGTTAAAAGAAATTCCTATAATTGATATTAAGGTAGTACCCATGGAAGAACCTAAAACGGCAACATTGTCTTTGTTTGAGGATAAAGAAGAAGTTGTTGTCAAAAAATCAATTGAAACAAAATCAAAGACAAAAATTAGTGAATTTTTAGAAGACTTATTCAAATGAAAAATAAACCGACCAAACGATTTGTAAACTTTACGATTTGACAACTGAAGAAATTGAAATTGTGGAAAATCATTGACTTTGTCCTTTTCACAGAATAAACTTGGAAAGGAATATGTTTCCAAGTTCAAAATTATAATCTTGTATTCTATCCAGTAAAACGATAATCTAATTATGTTGAAAGACGATATTCAAATAACACTCCGGTATAAAGGAAAAGAGGTCGATGACGGGACCATGTCTGTTGAAGATTTTATTCCTGCACTCCAAGGTTTTGCTAGTGCCTACGGCAAAATATCATTACTTAAAGAGCTTGATTATCAACACAAGCTTCGAATTACCGGAATCCAAAAAGGATCGCTGGATATATTGTTAGAAGTATGGAAAGCTATTGGCGAAAATGCACAACAATTACAAGCATTAGGCGCAGTGACGGCTGGAGGAGCTGCAATAGTGATGCTTATTCTAGAAGTCATAAAAATGAAAAAGCATGTGGAGGATAAACCCTATACTGAGAAGATTAGTGCTACAAATTCAATTATAATAACAAATTCTCAAAATATAGATTTAGAATTCCCGCTTGAAGTGTTTAATTTGTTTAAAGATAAATTAATAGATTCTGACTTAGCTAAGTTGGTAAAACCTTTAGAAAAGGACAGGATAGATAAGACAGAAATAATCGCAAAATACGATGGTAAAACCGTTTCTCAAGATATCTCAGTTTCCGAAAAGCCTTATTTTGATACTACAATTGTAGATGCTACTCAAACCAAAGAAGTTTGGCTGAACGGTAAATTTAACTCTTTGACAAAATCAACAAATAAAGGATTTCTTAATTTAACTGATGGAACTCGAGTTTCATATCAGTTCGCGATCGAAAAACCTGAAAATTTCTATAAATACTTTATATATAATGGTTTAGTAAAAGTTAGGTGCATTGCTCACTTAGATGAAAACCTTAGGGTTTCATCGATAGATATTTATGAGGTTCAAGAAATTCAACCAAGCCTTCTTGAAGAAAAAAATATTAAAAATGATAAAGATTAATTTTTTGAAGATCTGCAAAAAGCCGACGAGGTTGACTATTAAGGTTTAACCCTCAATAGTTGCTGTGAAAGCAAGAACTCTAACGCGCTCGGCTGAGCGTTGCGCATTTGCATGCGTGACGTAAGCTTCGCTTGTAGCAACTATTTCACCGTTTCCGGCTACTAGTCGCCACCGATAAAGGCCTGCTCGATCCAAATAAATTATGAATCTTGGCATTTTAATCACCCCCTTTCTATTTTTTTAGGAAGCTAGCTGCAGCTCCCCCCTGAAAACACCAATTAGATGCTCTCAAGGAGGAGGCTGAGCTAGGCTGATACCCAAAAATTAGCCCGGGAGGTTATCCTCGCCAGCTTTTTAAAGATCTTCGATTTGAATATAATACTTATAGCTACAAAGTAAAGTAGTATAATTGCTTCAAATGTATAAACTTTCACCATCAGATTTTGCATATTTATATGAAGAATGCAAACTTTGTTACTACCTCAAAATAAAAAAAGGAATTGGGAGGCCCCAAGGGATTTTCCCTGCTATTTTTGGAGCCATAAATTCTCGATTACAGGGCAACATGGTTGGTAAGGACTTGCGTAAACTTTCTGACAAGCTCCCAGCGGGAATTGTGGAGAGCCAGGAGGGGTTTGTGAAGTCTGCACTCGTCCCGGATACTAATGTGTATGTGGGAGGCAGATATGACTTACTTGTTCGCTTGGAAGATGGCACATATATGATCGTGGACTTAAAGCTTAGCGCGCCAAACGATGAAAAAATCGCAAAGTATCAGTCTCAATTATGGACATACGCATATGCATTTGAACATCCAGCTGAGGGAGAACCAAAAAAGATTACGCGTGCGGGACTTCTTATGTTTTATCCTGACACAGTTTCGTTTGCGAAAGGAAGTGCATCGCTCACCTTTCCGCCCAAATGGCTTGAGGTTCCTGTTGATGGTGATGCATTTATGAAATTTATTCAGGGTGTGAATGATTTATTGGAAGGGCCAATGCCACCAGAGAATCCTGATTGCGAGTGGTGTAAATACAGACATTTGGGAGATACTTTAACCCATACTGAAACCGCAAGTACAGACGATACAATACCGTTTTAAGATTACTTCCAAACTTTTACTATCTTCATATCTTGAAATTTGCTCCAATCAACTTTTTCTTGATAACCTACTTTTTCAGAAACTATAGTGGTAGTAAAAACAGGTGTCGAGGTTTGAACTTGACCTGCGTACTTAGCTTCGCCATCTCCAACACAGCCATAATAAAACGTTTGATTATTAACAAATGGCAGTGTTCCCGTCATTGCATAGCATTTATAGCCATTTTCTAATTCCAAAACCCAAAAGTCATCTTCATTGTTTGGAGTTTCTTTTGAATAATATCTCCAACCTCCTGAATCAGTAGCTCTTTCAGGTAGCGGTTCCTCAAGATCAACAGTAAATGCCTTACTGGTATCATCTGGGTATGAATCACATACAATCTTGCCTGTTTCAGTTTCGAAGCAAGGGTCGTAAATAAAATGTTCAGTCATACATCTCCATGCTTTGTCATTCAGCGGTGAAGCAAGTGAAGTTGTCCAACAATTGCCTTTTGTAATTTTAGTGGGAACTTCAGGTATAAATGCTTTAACTTCAGTTTTATATTCCTTTATCTCACCAGTTTTAGGATTTATTATTAGTTGATATACGGGTAAATATCCGCCGTGATCAGGTTGATTGTTTGAAACAACTATAGATGTATTTATATCGGATGCTTTTTCTGCCGAAATAAAACTTCCATTTCCAACACCTTGCTTAAATAAATTTGGAAAATCTTTCTTTTCAATACTTAAAGATTTTGCACCACTACAAACATTTTCAAAGGGTTCAAACCAAACACTATCAGAATTTATTACTACATACAGTTTGCAGTTTGGTGAAAGATCAATTGTAGTTAAAGCGGAAAGTGATTTTTCAGGATCAGTTTTAATTTTCTCACTGTACTTATTTTTGAAGAATAAAAAAGTTAATACAAGAATACCAATTACTCCTAAAAGAACTATAAGCTTGCGCATTTGCCACATTATAACACCACATAATTTGCACTGAAGTGGTAATATAAAAAGATGGCAGACGAACCAAAAACCCCCAAAACTTTAGAACAACTTGAAACCGAAATTGTTGGTTTGAAAATAAGATTGAGAAGAGTGGAAAGTTTTATTGAGAGTATGCCCACAGCAGATGATTTTATTGAACCGCTCGGTGAAGACGATCTTTTGGAGGAAGCAGAAAAAGTGGTAGTTCAATATGACAGAGCCTCTGCTAGTTTGTTACAACGTAGATTGATGATCGGTTATGCCAGAGCCGCTAGACTTATGGATATGCTGGAATCAAAAGGAGTGGTTGCGCCGTCAGACGGTTCTTCAAAGCCGAGAGAGGTTCTAAAAAAGAAATCGGATAAGCCAGAGAAGGAAATAAATTAAAAAATTTTTGCGTTTTCGAATTTGAACACAAAGGGAATGTTCGAGCCGATGTTTGCGGAGTCTCAGCCAAAGGCCGAGCCGGAGCGACGCAGTCAGAGTTCGCAAAAACGAGTTCTAACTTTTTCAAAGATCAGCTCACAAAAGGAGTGTGACAAGCGAGCGCCGGAGGCGCGAATTCCCGAAAGTTCCAAAAAAGCCGTATCAAAGCCCTTTTTATATTCTGCGGAAAGATGTCGGATTAAAAAGAACAAACACGAAAACGCAAAAATTTATTTAACTGCCTTATGAAATACATTGGATACTGCCGTAAAAGTACAGATGAAAGTGATCGCCAGATTCTTTCTATTGAATCCCAAATTGACGAATTAAAGGAGTTTGCTTCACGCCAAAACTTGGAAATTTTAGATATTGTTACGGAAGCTAGAACCGCCAAATCTCCCGGTAGACCATACTTTAATGATGTACTAAAGCGAATTGAAAGTGGTGAAGCACAAGGAATAATTAGTTGGCACCCGGATAGATTAGCCAGAAATAGTATAGATGGTGGAAAGATAATCTATCTATTAGACACAGGGAAGCTAATTGATCTAAAATTTCCCTCATTTTGGTTTGAGAATTCACCTCAGGGAAAATTTGTACTCAATATTGCTTTTGGCCAGAGCAAGTATTACGTTGATAATCTCAGTGAGAATGTAAAGCGTGGTCAAAGAACTTTACTTAAGAAAGGTGTTCTTCCTTCCCGACCTAGAAAAGGATATTTATACAACGATAAGGAATGTTTCCATGAGATCGATCCGGTTAAAAGTAAAGTTATCAAAAAGGCTTTTGAGAAATATGCAGACGGGGGCAGTCAAACTGAAATTGCTAAGTTTTTGTTCGTTAATGGAATTGAGAAAAGACGTGGTGGTGTTTTAAGTCTCACAACTGTTGAAAGAATCTTAACCGATAAGTTTTACATCGGTCTTTTCTATTTTAACGGAGAACTTCATCAAGGTACTCATAAAACTTTCATTTCAAAAGCGCTTTTTGATAATGTCCAAAAGCAACTTGAGCAAAATACCAGAAAATCTTTCAAGACACACAATTTTCCTTTTTTAAGAATGATGAAATGTGGTGAATGCGGTGCCTCAATCACAGCAGAGTATAAAACTAAGTATTACAAGCGAACCCACAATGAAGGTAAATATACCTACTATCGCTGTACTAAAAAATTAAAGCCTTGTACCCAAAGGTTTATTAGGCAGGAAGAAGTTGATTCTCAACTTAGGAAAATTGTGTTAGATGTAGCAATTCCTGTGGGTTGGCTTCCCAAATGGGAGAATTTAATCGAGAAATATGAGTTTATAGATAAGCAAAATCGTGAAGCAAATACTATTAAACTTGAAAAAGACTCAGAATCTGTCGATCTTAAACTAAACACTCTTCTTGACGCATTTTTGGACGGAACTTTGGACGGTGAAACATATAAGGCAAAGAAAAATGAATTGTTTGAAAGGAAACTGAAACTCCAGGAGAAAATCGGCCAAATTAGAACCGATGGTTCTGTTTGGCTCGAACCTATGAAGGAATTTCTGAATGTGGCGAAAGATAGCCAAAAAGTGGCGCGCGCAAAAAATAATTGCGAAGAGATTGCATCTTTCGCAAAAAACATCGGCTCGAACTTCTTTTTAACTGATCGGCGTCTTTCCGCAGACTATAAAAAGGGCTTTGATACGGCTTTTTTGGAACTTTCGGGAATTCGCGCCTCCGGCGCTCGCTTGTCACACTCCTTTTGTGAGCGGGATAGGGGAGTCGAACCCCTCTTCACAGCTTGGAAAGCTGTTGTTAAGCCGATTAACTAATCCCGCAACAAACTTCGTTTCTGAAAAGCTCCTACCACTCAGCAGAGTGGCAAGCTTTGCTTATTCTACCATTGAACCATACCCGCATTATTAATTAAGTTCAATGGCCAAGCTTCGCTTACCATTGAACCATACCCCACTACCCCCGAATCATCGGAATTACCAAACTTGTCGAAACATACCGAAAAGTTCGAACCTATTTCAAACTTCAATCGGACAGCTCCGGCTCGGCCTGATGGCCTCGCCTCCGCTTATTTTTTCTAACTACGCGATTTTTGCTCGGGCTTCCAGCCCGACAAGAGACACTTAAAAAAAGTTTCTCTGACTCTTCATATTTTACATTTTTATTGGTGAAATTGGAAGTATATCCTATAAGTTGTATTATGACATTTTTTGTATTATAATTCACTTAGAAACAAAAACTTTCTCAACCAACTGCAAGGAGGCAGACATGAAAAAGACTTTTGTATTTTTGGGCACAATTTTTGTATTTCCGATTTTGGGAGCATTGCTCAACATGGCGTTGGGTATCGAATTCCCCAATTTCGGCGCAGAATTGGCGTTCAAGGTGTTCTACATGGTGAACGGTGGCGTTTTAGCTTTTGTCATCAGTTCATGACGTGTTCATCAAAAAGGCAATTTTGGCAGTGGGCGCCTCTCTATAAAACAAATAGAGTTTACCCACTGCAAGTCTTTTTCCTCACTTCGTTCGGACTAAATTTGGGTATTGAAAAAATCTTCACAAAGAATAAATTTAAATAAGAACGATAGAACTTTAAAAATTTTTGCGTTTTGGGACTTGTTCTTTTGTAATACCGAAAACTGATTGCAAATTACAAATCTGAGTTTGATTTCTTGCGTGCGCCCGCAATCGCACGCAATGTTTCTGCCTCATTGTCTGCCTGTGTCGGGGACCAGGGAATTGAACCCTGTGCCTCTCGCTCCCAAAGCGAGCATTCTACCGTCGAACTCGTCCCCGACTGTGCTGTTATACGGAAAAATCCGAACTCAATTCCGAAATGTTTAACCGCTTCGCTCCGGCTCGGCCTTTGGCCTCGCCTCCGCTATTTTTGTCAACGCGATTTTTACTAACAGCTACAGGGAATTATATCAAAGTTTTGTTCTTTCTGTTTTTGATAATTATTTTTTAATTCGTTAGTTTACCCACCCACCCAATTAAGGAGTTGGCGCTGCCCCCTCTGCACTCACTTGGGCGTCCTAGGGGCCGCCTCACCGAAGTTCTAACTGATTTATTCACTTGTTCAGTATCTTCCTCGCTTCGTGCAAGGAACATTAATTGCCCCTTCGGGGATGCACTCAGCTTTCCTTTAATAGAACTTTACTTGCGTGGCTCGTTCCGGGGGGCGTTCCGTGTTTTCCGCCCCCGCGCTTTTCTTTTTTCCCCTTTTCGCGCGTGGTCGGCGGAAATGCGCTTCGCGCAAAGCGCCAATGCAGGGAACAGAAAACCAATCGGCCAAAATGGTGGAAATTGGCCGATTCAAACACTGAAATTCATTTTTCTTTGCCTGGGAACACGAACAGCAGAGGTCAATCTTTTTCAAAACAAACCACTTCGGTATAGTACAAGAGCGAAGCATACTTAATTTGTGTTAAAATATTTTGAATGATTAAGACAAGGTTATTTAATGCTTTAGAAGACCACAAATCAAAAGAATTTATTCCAGTTCAGATATTTCTTTCGTTTGTTACTCTTGTTTCTATACTCTCCATAGTTCTGGAAACGGTTCCATCATTGGAAGAATTTATGAACTTGTTTTTAATTATCGAATGGTTTTCTGTCATAATTTTTACCATGGAATTTTTAAGCCGTGTCTGGGTTAATGAACGCAAATTAGTTTACATTTTTAGTTTTTGGGGCTTAATCGACATTGTAAGTATTTTACCAACATATCTAGGGCTTGCTAACTTGACTTTTCTTAAGTCAGGAAGAACTCTCAGAATTCTTAGATTTACAAGAATTTTGAGAATGGGGAAAATTTTTAGATCCTATTTTAAAAACCTAGATATGGATAAAAGAAAAGCCGCCCATAACCAAATAAATATAGCAATATATTTTTTAGCCCTAGCTTCTGCTACTACGATTTTTGGTTCAATTCTTTATGTAATTGAACATCCTAGCCCCGCCTATGCCAACATTCCATTAGCCATGCTTCAGGTTGTCGAGGTTCTTTTTGGAGGTGTCTGGAGTCCTAGCACTACTCTTTCTGGCGAAATTGTTATACTTATTACCAGATTGGTGGGGTTGGCACTTTTTGGTCTTCTAATCAGTATTATTGGTGGTGTTCTAAACGAATGGCTTCTTGGACAGCGAAAGGATTGAATTTCTCCTTTATCGTGTTAAAATTGCCACCATGATAACAGTTTTTGATGCAAGGCTCAAAGTTGCTAAATTGCCCGATAGTCATGAAAAAGATAATCTTTCCTTAGCTCTCGATTTAGTTGCTATGAATTTAGTGGATCACGTTGGCGATGAAGGCTGTTTTGTATATATTGGTGAGGATGGCAAAAAAGTCCCCGATCCAGAACTTGCAGCAAAAACTTTCAAAAGAATTGAGGGCTAAAGATAACAAATAAAACCACTAAATAGCGCTTTAAACTTTGACTTTGCCACTCTTGACAAGATTGGAAAATTCTTGATAAACAGCTTCTGCAACAACCGTTCCTACACAAACATATTTTGTTCCTTCCGGTAGTCTATTTACTTTCTCCGGATCGTTAATTACCACAACAATTTCTCCTTCCTTTGAAAATTCATCTCCATAAGACTGAATTTGTGCGATTGTATCGTCATCTGTTGATCCATAAAAAACAGATAATGTATTTATACCATCCTCTTGGCTTGCAATTCTAGCCTTATCTTCAGCATCGCCCTGTTCAACTTTTAGATTATGTTCTTCTATTGTATTTTTTAAATAACCTTCGTATTCTTGCCTGCGTTCATTATTGGTAACAAGCTCTAAAGGAAGTGACTTAGAAGCTGCTATATGGGCCAACTGCTGAACAACCAACCGATCTGGATCAACCAAGTGTACATTTGGATATTTTTCAGCCACTACCTGCCCCACTGTTTTGATTTGGTAAGCTTGTTCTCCGCCCCTGGCAACATCAATTTCAATTTCTCTTTGGGGGTTCGTTACCAAAACGCATTGAAGTGATTCTAGCCCCATTTGTTTTCTAACGGAATTACGAGCATTTACGGTTCCAATGGCCTCTGCGTCAGTCATGTCCTGAGCATGTCCAGAAGGATCCTGAAGCCTTGATGATAAAAAGACATCATCACCATTGGAAACTAAAGTGACAGAAAATATCGATTCCTGAATATCGCCCCGTTTCAAAATTTCGGTACTAGTCCAGTCATTTCTGGTCTTTTGCCAGTAAGAATTTTCTGTAAATTGTAAATTTGCATCATCCCAAAAAGTAACAACTTCCTTTCCAGTTAAGTGAAATAATCTTGTTAAAAGTAACGCCGATGGATCAGATTTACCAACGTCAATTTGGATGTTGGCCCCAAGTTTGCCAGCCAAATTAGCCTCACCGTTTTTATACTCAGTCGCTAACGAGGCTCGGGCGGATTCACGTTTAGCTATTCCCTCATAAATTTTTGGGGGTAACAGTGTCCATACCGCCGCGGTACTTGCCCCTAAAATAATAGATGTTAGTTCTAGATTGTCGATCTTTGTTCCTGCCCATCCAACCAAATTATCTAAAACAATTCTTGACGCCTCCTGAATACTTGCTGGATTCTCGTGCAACAATCTTGCCCCCGTTGAAACCACAAGTGTGACAACAATTGCTTGGCCGATTAGGCCGAGCCGGGAACTTAGCCCTCCTTTACTCCTGGGTTCCAACTTTTCATATAAACCTGCAACATCGGATGACACACCAGCCGAACTTAATGCACCATGCAAATCTGCCTGTGCAAGATTTTGCTCAGCACCTAATTTAGTTCTTAATTTTGCAAGAACATCTAGTGATTGAGTTTCAAGCGGTTTGTTTTCAGTCATAATTTTGAGCAATTCTGCTTCCTAGCTTTTTCATTTCTATCTGAATTTCCGAAGATAAATTGGGAACCTTTTTTTTGGCGAAAGCCAAAAGCAATCCAAAGTGTTTTTCCTTTGCTACTTTTTCAAAATCTAAAATATCCTCTTTCTTAAGAGCTTTAACTATAATTGTTTTTATTTTAAGTAGAGCAATTTTGCCTATTTGCTCAAGGATTTCCTGTTCTTCTGTTGGCATTTGTCCTTTTGCCGTGTTCATATAACCATAATTATATCAGTTAGCACAAAATGTAAAGTGGTAGCGTGAAATGTTTTGTAATATAATGAAAATGTACTCAACTTTCGCGGATTGCTTTTTTAATGGCCGCTTTGGACAATTTGGAGCAATCCGAGTTGAGTACACCAGAGCGGCCATCTATTTTGAGTGGAACATTAAAAATTTTTTTGCGTTTTGGGAACAAACGGAATTCTCGCCAGCACTTTGCGGAGGCTTCGGCCAAAGGCCGAGCCGGAGCGAAGCGGTTAAACATTTCGGAATTGAGTTCGGATTTTTCCGTATAACAGCACTGACAAGGAAGTCAAAACGGAAGGGGTGCGCGAGCGAAAGCGAGCGCACAGAAAAAAGACCGAATCCCAGCCCAAATTTGGTGTGAAGGATATTTGACGGAGTAAATTAAAGAAAACGCAAAAATTTTAATTAGAATAGAAAAAACAGCATGAAATACATTGGATATTGCAGAAAATCAACAGATGAGAAAGACAAACAAGTTTTGTCCATCGATCAGCAAATTTCTAGCTTAAAAGAATTTGCAAAGAAGGATAAACTTGAGATCGCTGAATTTGTAACTGAAGCTAAAACTGCCAAAGACCCAGGACGGGAAAAGTTTGCAGAAGTTTTGAAAAAGATTGAAGCAGGAGAAGCAGAAGGGATAGTTTCTTGGCACCCGGATAGACTTGCAAGAAATAGTATTGATGGAGGGAAAATTATCTACTTACTTGATACAGGAAAATTAAAGGATTTGAAGTTTCCAACATTTTGGTTTGAAAATACTCCGCAGGGCAAATTTATGCTCAATATTGCCTTTGGCCAGAGCAAGTATTATGTTGATAATTTAAGTGAAAACATAAAGAGAGCGCTTCACTATAAACTCAAGAAAGGTATTTGGCCAACCAAAGCTCCACCTGGATATTCAAATAATCTTAAAACAAGAGAAATTGATATTGACCCTATTAAATCAAAAATCATCAAAAAGGCTTTTGAAATGTTTGCAGATGGGAATGTTTCTTTTGTTGAAATTGCTAGATTTTTAAAAAAGTTTGGAATGTGTGGCCGTACAGGTAAATTAATGAAAATTGACCAGCTTAAAAAAGTAATTTTGACCAATCCCTTTTACATTGGAATAATGAAGTATGGAGGCGAAATCAATCAAGGAAAACATAAATTATTCATTTCAAAAGACCTTTTTAACAAAGTCCAAAAACAGATAACTAAAATTGAAAGGCCTAGGTATAAAGGCAATCATTTTGCTTTTTCAGGACTTGCGAGGTGTGGAGAATGTGGAGCGGCCATTACTGCAGAAAAACACACCAAATTATACAAAAATGGCAATTCCCAAACTTTCATCTACTACCGTTGTACAAAGAAACTAATTCCTTGTAGTCAAAAATACATTTCTGAGCAAGAATTGGAGGAACAAATGAGAAAAAATGTATTAAAACTTGCACTTCCTGATTCTTGGCAAAATGATTGGGAAAACTGGCTAGAAAAAGACAAAATTTCTGAACAGAAAAAATCAGAAGCAAACATAAAAAATCTTGAACTAGAAATCAAAAATCTCGAAATAAAATTAAATTTGCTTCTCGATGGCTACTTAGACGGAACAATTGAGGCAGAAACATATAAGGCAAAGAAAAATGAATTGTTTGAAAAAAAGTTGGCGCTTGAGGATAAAATAGTAAGAATTAAAGAAAAGGGTTCTTCTTGGCTCGAACCTTTTGAAAGCTTCATAAATCAGGCTTTTCAGGCAGAAAAAATCGTTTCTGACAAAAATAATCCCGAAGAACTATGTTCATTCGGGAAAAGTGCCGGCTCGAACTTCAATTTACAGAATCGTCAAATATCCTTCACACCCAATTTGGGCTGGGATTCGGTCTTTTTTCTGTGCGCTCGCTTTCGCTCGCGCACCCCTTCCGTTTTGACTTCCTTGTCAGTGCCGAGGGCGGGACTCGAACCCGCATGGGTTATGCACCCGAGGGCTCTTAAGGCCCTTGCGTATACCATTTCGCCACCTCGGCTTATATTATCAATCTTGTTGTTAAAGTTTACATTCCTGCTTCGCAGGAAGGGCTCTGTCGCTTCGCTCTTGCTCACTTTTGATTAGGCTCGCATAAATACCTTGCGTATACCATTTCGTCCGCCTCGGCATTTTCTTTAGGTCTTTATTTTAACATAAAAAGGGTTTAATCTGGATGTAGACGATGGGGGGTGATAAAAATGAATTTTTACCTTAGATTCTTACTTATTTGGTTTATAAACTCTGTAATAATCCTTTTGGCAAACAACAATTTCGGTACGAATTACGTTCTGGGCAATGCTGTAATGCCGCCGATGGTTGCAGGCATATTTACAGGATTTCTTTTGACCGTTTTAACCAAATCTTTTAAGCCTTTATTGGCTAAGATTGGTATCGGCAAAAAGTCCAGAGGTTCTATGTTTTTAACATACTGGATTATTAATTCAGTAGTTATTTGGGCTTTGGCACGGCTTTCTGTCATAACAGGATTCGGCATTTCCGCTTTCTACTGGGCATTTGCCTTGGGGTTGGTTAGTTCCCTCGGCCAATGGCTGGTTAGGCAGGTGTTCAAAAAGTACAAGTTAATAGTGAAGTAAAACGGAAAATGTGGGTGCATCTGGGGGGAATATGAACTTATTGCTCTTGTGCACCCGAGAGGAATCGAACCTCTATTTTCTGTTCCGAAGACAGATACTCTATCCGTTGAGCTACGGGTGCTCTTCGACTTTACCAAGGGTAAACTGTACAATTATACCTCAGATGCAGACAATTGACGAACAAATCGAGGCAATCCAAGTAATCCTGCGTAAAACTCCCCATCACAAAGGCACAAATGGGTTTATCGGCGCGATGAGAGCTAAAATTGCGCGCCTTAAGGATAAACAAACAGAATCTTCGGGAAAGTCCGGCGGGGGCGGAGCGTCTTTCTCCGTTAAAAAACAGGGAGATGCCACTGTCGTTCTAATTGGCCCTCCTTCTTCCGGTAAATCAACTCTAATAAACAGGTTAACAAATACAGAAAGTAAGGTTGCCCCATATGCTTTTACTACCGTTACTGTAATCCCAGGCATGCTTAAGCATAAGGAAGCATACATTCAGATTTTGGATATTCCCGGACTTATCGAAGGTGCAAAAGAGGGAAAGGGGAGAGGTCGCGAAGTATTATCCGTTGCAAGAGGAGCTGACCTCCTAGTTGTGATGACAGATATCGAAAGGGTAAATCTGATCCCAAAGATGCTTGCGGAACTCGAAGGTGCGGGGATCAGAATTAACAGGTCGAAACCCAACGTAACAGTCGAAAGGAGAGCCGAGGGAGGGCTTGATATAGCTTCAAATCTAAGACAGGAAATAGATGAGGAGACCGTCAAAGAAATAGCCCGTGAATACGGCATTAAAAATGGCATTATCACCTTGAAGGAAAATATTTCATACGACCGTTTATTTGACGCTTTTTCCGAAAGCAGAGTTTACATCCCCACCATTTTTGTCATAAACAAGGTGGATGATCCCTCCGAATCCAAGCGCTATCGGTTCAAATCAAGTCACATTTTGAATATCAGCGCCGGAAGAGGAACCGGAATAAGAGAGCTAATTGATGAAGTTTGGAATACCTTGAGGTTTGTTACGGTATACCTGATAAAACCATATGAAGAACCCGATTTTGGTGATCCGATTGTTATGAAGCTTGGTGATACACTGAAGGATGTTGCCGAAAAAATTGGGGATGAATTTGCCGAAAGTAAAAAATTAGTTAAAATTTGGGGAACGGGCGCAAAATTTCCCGGACAAGAAGTTTCTTTTGAAACGAAAGTTCTGGATGGTATGCAGATTAGATTTCTTTAGGAGTGCTTGTAAGGTTGTTCCTTGCAAGGTAAACATGAATTACGAATTAATTGACAGCGGGGACGGGAGAAGGCTCGAGAGATTCGGGAAATATATCCTGGATCGGCCGGACCCTGAGGTTCTCTGGAAAAAAGCGCTTCCTGAAACAGAGTGGCAGAAAGCAGATGCTTTTTTTAAAGATCGCTGGGACAATAAGAATGTTCCCGAAAGGTGGCAGATGGAACACGAGGGCATAAAATTTTGGGCAAAATTGGCTCCTTTCAAACACACCGGAGTTTTCCCGGAACAGATTAGCCAATGGGACTGGCTAAATAAGCGAATAAGCGAAGCTTGGCAGGATAAGACCCCTGTAAGCGAATCAGCGAATAAAAATACAAATGTACTGAATCTTTTTGCTTATACAGGAATTGCTTCACTTTTTGCGGCAAAGGCTGGTGCAAAAGTAACCCATGTAGACGCCAGTAAACCGGCAATTACCTGGGCTAATGAAAATAGAGACTTAAACAGCATGCAGGATGCCCCAATCCGATGGATAGTGGATGATGTGATTAAATTTACCGAGCGCGAGGCCATAAGAAGGGTAAAATACGACGCAATTATTATGGATCCTCCCGTTTACGGTCACGCACCGAATGGGCAGCCCTGGGATTTTAACAAAGATTTTCCGAAACTTTTGGAAAACTGTCAAAAAATCCTAAGTGATAAACCTCTTTTTGTCCTCGTAAACGCTTATGCCGTTTCCTCTTCTTCCATTACTCTTGCCAATACTCTCCAAGGGATTTTAGGTCACCTTGGGGGTGTACTTGAGAATGGAGAATTGACACTTAAAGAGACCTCTGCAGGCAGACTTCTTTCTACCGGCATCTGGGCAAGGTGGAGCAAATAGTGGTAGAATAGGCTCGTACCAGATGACTCGGGCTCATATGAACCTGCTTGTGCAGAACCATATGACCCCAGGTTGCAAGCAATCTGGGCTCATAGCTCAGCGGTAAGTGAAAGCTTGGCCAGTCAAAGCCCTGGTAAGCGGAACTTGGCCACTTGTGAAGTGGTAGAGCAATTAACTCTTTAGATTAAAAGGGCCTGTAGCTCAATGGTAGAGCAGCATCCTCTTAAGATGACGGTTGATGGTTCGAATCCATCCAGGCTCACTAAATTTTCAGAATATTTCTGATCGTTCCGGTAAAGAAATTCACCAATTTGGCCTTATCAAAAACAACTAGCGCCGCTTCTATAGAAAAACTATTGGTTATCTTTTGATCTTTACCTCCATTCAGAAACAGCGAATTTGTATAAATTCTGTCGCTTTGCGACTGGGCCGCTCTAAACAAGACAAGCCCCAACTTCATCGGTTCAATACTGTTTAGTGAAAATCCTTTTATATAAAAATTGTCAGTTTCATTCCCGATAGCGATGTTGTTTTGTGTCCATATAGATTGGCCCGTATTCTTGGCAAGAATTGCTCCCACAAAATCTACTCCTGTAAATATAACAGGTTGGACAAAAGCGGCCAAAATTTGCCCACTTTCCTTTTGAACCGGAACTCCGGCTACTTTGGGAAGTTTTTGTACTTCGGTATAGAAACTATAAAATGTGCCGTCAGGTTTCTCCCAGGAAAAAACGTCATAGGGAGCATTCGTATAATCAAGGATGAAAGGAGTTACGGCAATAACTTTCGGGTCGTTCCAAACATTTTGATAGGCATTAATTAGGTTCTTACCGATCTGTTCTTCGCTGTATATATTTCTTGGCCACCCTGTTTCGGTCACAAAAACCGGAAGATCCTTGCCAATAAGTGAAAGTTCATGGTTATAAATATTTGTTGAACTGTTGAGATATGCGTGGGACGTCCAACCGTCAATATGGTCAAATACTTTGGGGTTTGATTGAAGCATTTGGGCCAGAAATTTGCCTTCCGTCATAGTGCTTGACGTGTTAACACTCGAAGGGTCAAGACCGGCAGGTAAGATAAAGAAATCGGAAGATGCTGATTTTAGTTTCTGCGAAATCTTTTCCAAATAGGAAGCGTAACCTGCCGGATCAATTCTTCCTCCCCATTCACCTGCGTGGTTTGGTTCGTTGTTGATGACAATATATCTGTTTTGGATCACCCAATTTAATGAATTTAAAAAGTCCACCCATTTGTCAATCTCGGCCTCCTGAGGCGCATCCCAGGTATTTCCGCTTGCCTTTGTTGCCAATCGAACGATGGGTATAAGGTGCAGTCTTCTCATTTGATCAAAAACCGATTGGAAACGCCCGTGATCACGTTCCGCCTCGGTAATTACCAATGTCACATAACCCCAATCTCCTCCGTTTGAATTAACAAGCGACTTTGCATTTTCAAGATCTTTTTCGCTAAAAATATGAATCCCAAATTTATTATTGGAGGCAGATGTGGGATCAACTATCGCCAAAGAGACCTTAACACTAAATAAAAATAACAAGGATGAAACTAAGAAAATAAACAACCTTTTATGCATTCATATCCATTTTAGCAAAGATTTGATAAGGATACCTTGGCCATTTCATGACGAAATGGTAAGGCAAGCTTGGCCATTTCCTTCGAAAATGGTAAGGCAAGCTTGGCCATTCCTCTAGAGAATGGTAAAATATGGATTAAGCCCTTGTAGCTCAATGGATAGAGCATCTCCCTTCTAAGGAGGAGATGAAGGTTCGATTCCCTCCAAGGGCACAATAGGAAGATGGGTATGTTATGGCACGCAACGGTAAAAGAAAAATCAGTAGGAAAAGTTTGTTGCAAAAGAACGCTAAATTTCCAACTAGGATGGTAATGGTTATTTTTGGCGTTGTGTGTGTTATTTTTGCAATAACGTTCTATAAATACATCTATTTGACAGGACTTAAGCAGGGTAGACTGAATTGGGAAAAAGAACTTCTTGCAAAAAGAGATACTGTTTCGTCGGTACACGACACACTTTGGGGATTGATTCTGGACTATCGTAAGAAGAAAGGACTCGGAACCTTGTCAACGGATAGTGTTTTATGCAATCTTGCTCAAAGAAGGGCAAATGAAGTAACAATCAACTGGTCTCATAATGGTTTTATCAATAATTCGGATCTGCTTTACATTAAATACTGCCCGGGTTGTACCCAAATGGGCGAAAATTTAGCCAGAGGTTTCAATAGTTCAAGTGAAATTTTTAATGCATGGATAAATAGCAAACCGCACAAGAATGAATTAGATACCTACTACACCAAAGGTTGCCTAGGCATCAGCGAAGGATCAAATGAGTACTTTGTATCCCTAATAATGGCCAGATAGTTTTAGGAATAACACCTAAATTAAGTTATAATGTCACTCGAGTGTGCTTTAACAGAGTCAGATTGGTTTGATCTAATCGCAGGAGTGGCGGAATTGGTAGACGCGCACGGTTCAGGGCCGTGTGGACTTAAAACGTCCGTGGAGGTTCGATTCCTCTCTTCTGCACTCATTAACATTCGTGCAATAGATCGGATTCGAAGTGCTCGGGAAATATTTTTGCACACGATTCCTCTCTTCTGCACTCATTAACATTCGTGCAATAGATCGGATTCGAAGTGCTCGGGAAATATTTTTGCACACGATTCCTCTCTTCTGCACCGAAGCATTTTGACATTTTTAAGCGCGGGTGGCGGAATGGTATACGCGCATGTTTAAGGAACATGTATCGAAAGGTGTGCAGGTTCGACTCCTGTCCCGCGCACCACTTCGCTAAAGCTACGTGGTGCATAGCATCATGTAGATTGAAGTGGCCGTACGAAGCCTTGGCGAAGTAGGGCAATGAAGTATTATTACGTTTATATTTTAAAATTATCTAACGGAGATTATTATATTGGTCGATCTGACAACCTAAAGAGACGTATGTCTGAACATATTAAAGGTCAGGAAAGAACCACAAGTAATTTTCTGCCTTTGAAACTAGTTACCTACTTAGGTTTTGAAAGTAAAACAAAAGCGGTTTTATTCGAAAAATACTTAAAATCCGGGTCAGGATTTGCATTTAGAAATAGACATTTGGTTTAAAGGTCGCTTGGCTCAGTTGGTTAGAGCGTCTCGTTTACATCGAGAAGGTCGGGGGTTCGAATCCCTCAGCGACCACTTAAAAATATCAAGCCGAGTTAGCCAAGGTGGTCAAGGCGGGCGCCTGAAGAGCGTCATATTTCAGTTCGACTCTGAGACTCGGCACACAGTTTCCTATGTCTGAGGTGATGTTTAGCTTATACTCTCGGCACTGATTATGACAATTGAAAGGGATTTAACCTTAATACACCAGGCCATACAAAAAGAGCTGTCAGAAAATCCATTTTGTCCCGTAGTATCGGATTTATATGCTCCTCTGCTTGAAAAAATTAACCAAGGCGATAAGGAGGCTCTGCAACTAGCTTTACAAATAGCCCATGATACATTAGCTTCCGGAAAATCTTTGTTCCCCTTTCTAAAAAGATCTAAGTGACTAGCAGGCCGCTGATACTGTAACTCTGGAGTTTTGGCCTCATTTGTTGTACCATTAACGCTGTAGAAAGATTTGAAAAGCGGGCGTAGTTTACCGGTAAAACGCTTCCTTGCCAAGGAAGAGACAGTGGGTCCAATTCCCATCGCCCGCTCAAGCTCCAAAGCTTGACACCAGACACCTGTTTGTGGCATTCTGACAATACTCTAACAGATGGAAAAGAAGCTTTTCACAAAAGATGAGGATATCAGTTTTTGGAAAAACCTTATCCTTGTTGCAATTTTCTTCACAATTGCCCCCGTTACACTTGGAATTAGTTTATTCTCACTCTTTTCTTTTAAGACAACTTCATTGAGACAAACAAGTGCCAGAATTTATGCGCCCCTTCCTCCAAAAATAGCATCGGTAGGTAGCGAGGTCGGGTCAGCCGAAGCAAGAGCTGAGATAATCCGGCAATACTTGAAATCCAACGAGTCTCCTCTTTTGCCGCATGCGGACATGATTGTTCAGACTGCAGACAAATATAGTCTTGATTATCGCTTAATTACCGCCATTGCCCAGCAAGAGAGTGGTCTTTGTAAAGTCATTCCACCGGGAACATTTAACTGCTGGGGGTGGGGAATTACGGGCGGAAAGAGTATTGGTTTTAAATCATATCAGGACGGTATAGAGAAAGTTTCAAAAGGTATAAAAGAAAATTATCTTAATAAAGGTTACGTTTCAATAGCCGATATTATGTCAAAATATACACCTTCCTCCGATGGCTCTTGGGCAAATGGTGTAACTAGCGCCATGACCAACCTTCAGTAATTGACTATGGGTAAACACTTATAATAGTTGACAAACCTATAGTGCTATGCTATAGTATATCCAGATTCCGAGGCTAGACCACGGAAACGTGATCCTGGCGTTGGGATATATATTTGGGGGGTACCGTCTGGTACCCCCCTTCTTTTTGTTATAATATCTCTTGAAAGGCCGGGGTGGTGAAACGGTATACACGCTAGGTTTAGGACCTAGTGCCCCTTAAAGGCGTGCAGGTTCGATTCCTGTCCCCGGCACATAGTGATATAATAGGCAATCAATGAAACAAATAATCTTACCTCTGATCGGAGTTGCTATTTTTATTATTGTTGTTGGACTGTTTGTTAAAAAATCCTCGTCTTTTAGTTTCCCTAAGGTGGTTTCTCCTTCTCCTACAACTATGTCTTCCGCCAATTCGGTAATCATTAACGGAAAAGTCATAGAAGTCGAAATAGTAAACACACAAGCCCTGAGAACCAAAGGGTTATCCGGCAGAGCATCGCTAGAAAGTGGTCGTGGTATGTTTTTTGTATTTGACAGCAAAAACATCAACGCCGTATTTTGGATGAAAGACACATTAATTCCCCTGGATATTATATGGATTAAAGACAAGAGTGTTATCGGTATCGTCAAAAACGCCCAACCGCCGGCCTCCGGTACTCCCGATGGCAAACTTGAGGAATATTTATCGCCAGGCACTATTGATTATGTCTTGGAGGTTAATTCCGGTTTTTCTGACCAAAACAACATTAAGGTAGGGGACTCTGTCCAAATGCAATTCGATCCAGAACAACTTTAGCCCCACCCAAACTTCGTGCTGAACCAATCATAAAGTCACCCCATTTCTCATTAATGTTGTCCACCGCCCGCACCAAACTTTCCTTTCTAGGTATATTGTCAAAAAAATCCAGCTGCAAAGGTCCATCCTTTGTCAGGCTAAAGCAGGAAACCGCCAAATTTAAAACGGGAGTATTTGGGTTTGCTTCAAGAAGAAGCCTAAAAGCTGCTCGGTAAAAATCTCTTGAAGCAAAACAAAAATGAGGCATCAAATATCCCTTATGCCACCAGGAGCCATCCTTGTAGGTAATTGCGAGATGAATACCCCGCGCCCTGAAACCGGCGACTCTAAGCCTGCTACACATCTTCTCCGTAAGTCTGGCGAGCGGGGGGGAGAGTTCCTCGATTTTACTCAAATTTGCACCGATTGCCACAGAATTGCCATAGGAACGTCTTTCACACGCAACATTGTCTACCTCGTAGCCGCTAAGACGCATGTGCCAATATAAACCTGTAATTGAGTGAAAAGCAGCCTTAAGCCGCCAAACAGGGGCCCCATAAAAATCCAAAACCGAATAAATACCCATGGAGTTAAGTCTAACTGCATTTTTCTCCTTTATGCCGGTCAGATCGGTTAGTTTAAGAGTGGAGTATAGGCTTAAGAAATTTTTGGCATTGATTTCATCTAATCCGTCAGGTTTATGTAACCCCGCTGCGATTTTAGCCAAATATCTGTTTGGAGCAATGCCGATAGAAACTGTTAACCATTCACCAATTTCCCTCTTTATCCTATCTTTAATTTCTTGTGCAACAACCTTTAAAGAGTTGCCCTTTAAAGGTAAACAATCTTTCATATCCAAAGAAAATTCATCTATGGATTTTGGCGTCACTTTATCGGTGTAATCAGAAAGCAATCTGCGCAATCTTTGATGCACATTTCTATATTTCCAAGGGTCGGAGGGTAAAACTGTCAGTTTCGGGTAAATGGCCTTGCCGTCCATAACCTTCATTCCGGTTTTTATCCCAAGTTTTTTGGCTTCGACTGAAGCGGCCAGAATGCAGCCTTTATTTGTTGTAAAAGCAGCCACGACAATAGGTTTGCCACGCAAAAAAGGATTTGCCTGCTGTTCAATAGTTGCAAAACAACTATTCAAATCGATATGCATAACAGTTGAAGGAGCGTTGTTAAAATCCACTTTCGGTTTCCTCCAAAGTCCAGTGCAGACTTTCCGTATCAAATTTGAGACGCATAAAGAGTGTGTCGGCAACCACGGAGAAAATGTGGTACAGAATTTTTCCCTCACGGAAAACGTGGTGAAGCCCTATTTGAGTAATCGTGTGGTTTCTACCTTTCCAAAGAACATATTTTGGAGAATCATTAACCATTCCAACGGTTACTTTTTCATCGATTGTCACAACTAGTTTTAACCCGAATAAAATACGAAGTCAAGCACCATTATTTAATATAAATAGAGCGCGATCCTGAGCGAAGTCGAAGGACAAGTAGTATCATATATTTAGTGAGAAAATCTATTTACTATCTCCTAATTACCATTATCTTTATTCTTGTTGGCTGGTTTGCCAATACAGCGTACCACTTACCCAGATCGGTGAATAATCCCTTAAGTGAAATTAAGCCCAGACCTCTCGATAAATACACTATAGAAAATTTAAGCAATGCTAATGTAACACCTTCGCAAATTGAGGTCGGGAAAGTGCTCAAAGATGACCCAAAATTTACATCATACGAATTTTTCATGAATTTTGATCCGTCTCTTTCCGGAAAAAACCCTAAAAAAGTAAGTGGTGTTCTCAATGTTCCCGAAGGAACGGGACCATTCCCGATAATTGTCATGCTTCGAGGCTTTGTTAAGGCAGAGACTTATTTTGTCGGACAAGGCACCCAGCGTGCGGGGGAAGTTTTTGCACAAAGCGGTTTTATCACCATTGCCCCTGACTTTTTGGGCTATGGAGATTCCGACTTTCAGGTTAATGACGTTTTTGAATCCCGTTTCCAAACTGTAACTACTGCTCTTGTACTTTTGAAGTCCCTTGAAGTAAACGGTATCCAAATCTCCAATCAACGAATCAACCAATCATCTATCTCTATTTGGGGGCACTCAAATGGCGGCCAGATTGCTCTAACCACGCTCGAAATTACTCAAAAAACATATCCCACAGTTCTCTGGGCGCCGGTAAGTAAACCCTTTCCCTTTTCCATACTTTATTTCACAGACTCTCCCGGTGATTACGGTAAAAGTTTAAGAAAGGAATTGGCAAAATTCGAGAAAGACTATGACACCGACTTGTATTCTATTCACAAGTATTTTGACAGAATAAAAGCTCCGATTGATCTTAACCAGGGGGCGAAAGATGAAAACGTTCCCCAAGCCTGGAGCGATTTGCTTTACACAACCCTTAATGACCTGAAAGTTGATATTAAATATCATTCTTACTCCGAAGCCGACCACAATATGCAACCATCCTGGAACCAAGCTATTGCCAACGCTTTAAATTTTTACAAAAAACATATACAATGATGTGTCAGTATACACTGTCATAAATCTATGGTACTTCTCGTAAGATTAGCTATTAATGTGTTTGCTCTTTTTGTTGTTGAATACCTGGTGCCCGGATTCTACCTGGCAAGCATTTGGACAGCGATTGTTGCCGCCATCGCAATCGGAATAGTAAACACCCTTATTAAACCGATTCTACAGCTTATCGCCCTTCCTATTTCGATATTAACTTTTGGAATTACCGCCTTTCTAATTAATGTTCTTCTCCTTTGGGGAACTTCCAGGCTTGTACCAGGATTTGCCATTTCAGGTTTTTCTACAGCCATTATGGCCTCAATCGTTCTATCTTTAGTCAGTTGGTTTCTCCAAAAGTTAGCCCACGAAAGCTAAGACCACGAAAAAAGGAAAGATACACATCTCTTTCCTTTGTTTCGTTAAATTACTGTCTGGGCTCCATCGGACGAGCTATGTTGACATTAATCTTTCTACCCTTAAGATCACTTTGATTAAGTTTCTCAACGGCAGCATTAGCCTCTTCGGCTGTAGACATGGTAACAAATCCAAATCCTCGACTTCTACCGGTCATTTTATCCATGATTACGGCTGCGTCTGTTACTGTTCCTACACTTGCGAATAAAGCCTTAAGATCGTCTACTGTGACTGTAAAATCCAAATTTCCCACAAAAAGTTTTGCGTCTTGCATATTTATGTTACAAACTACAATATCCAGTGTTATTCAACGTCCAGATAGTAGTTTGCGTTATTTTCTCACCTCCATCTATTTTTTCTTACCTTGGAGCTAATTCCGAAGTTCTCGGGGACTCACAAAGCTTGTTATGAGAAATATTGTATAATACTTCGATGGCAAAGTCAAAAAACCTATCCAAAACACAGGTTATTAGGGTCAACGAACCCCCCAGGATTGCGACATTGAATTTTGGAAAAAAGCCAGGAGTCTTCTCTGGTGGCCAGTCAGTAGGACCACGAACAAACGTGATTCTACCTCCAATAAGAATTACCCAAAACAAAGGAGGAGGAGGGAAGTAACATGGACAAGGTTACGTCCGTAATTGCCCGTGAGAGTAATGGAAACATACAAATTACTTTTACCATTCCTTTTGACATAATTCAAAAAGCTCAAGAGGAAAGCGTCACCGAAATAGCCAAGGATATTGAAATTCCCGGATTTCGGAAGGGAACAGCACCTATCAGTAAAGTCCGTGACCAAATTCCTCAAAACAAAATTATAGAACACTCGCTGGAGCACGTTCTGCCTCATGCTCTGACCGAAGTTATAACTACCCAAAAACTTAAGATCGCTATTTATCCCAAATTCGAGCTAATAAAAGCTGATGATAATGAAGCCTGGCAGATAAGGGGAGTTACCTGTGAACTTCCGGAGGTTGTTCTTGGAAATTATAAAAATATCGTTGCAGGCGCCATCAGGGCAGGTTCAATTGTAATTCCCGGCAAAGAAGAATCTCTATCCGCTGAAGCTTCACGGGACAAGAAGGAGCAATTTGTTGTTAAGTCTCTTCTGGAAAACATTAAGGTCAATATTCCCAACATTTTAATTGAGGAAGAGGCAGACAACAGACTTTCAAATCTCCTTTCCAGACTCGAAAAACTTGGCTTGGCTCTTGAAAATTACCTTACACAAGTAGGTAAAAAGCCCAAAGACCTTAGAGCCGAATACGCTACCCAGGCTAAAGAAGCAATCTCGCTGGACTTAATTCTTTCTAAAATCGCCGAAGCGGAGGATGTTAAAGTTGATCAAAAGGAGATCGATATGGCGCTAAAAATCGGCGATATTAAAGATACATCGGATGAAAGGAAACGCTTGATTGAATCAATTTTAAAAAGACGTAAGTCTCTGGACTTTTTGATTAATTTGAGGTAAACCCCCACACTAATACTTCAGACATTAACAATACGTTCGTACTTGAATTTTTATTGGTGTGGGGGTAAACTCGTGCCAAATGGCAGACAACAAAAAAGTAAAATCCGATACCGTAAAGAGGAACGTAATCGAATCTCTAAAGGATATTGGGAGTAGTTTTGGCAGTCAGGGAGCAGATCTTCTTAAAAGCACCTCCGAGGATTTTTTTAAGGAATTAATGGGCATTCCCAAACCGGAGATTAAACGTTCAGGAGAAATTGCTCCCGGGCAGTCCCTTCAGATGAATGAAGTTCTAAGCGGAAAGGAAGAGGAAAACAAAAAATTAAGAGCCCAGATATCTCTCGAACGAAATTTGTCTTCTGATGAAAAGCGGCTTTCTCAGGAAAAAATGCAGGAGCTTAGACTTCAACTGCAGGCTATAACTGTAGAAATCGGTAAACTTGCCGTAAGCACGGGCAATCTTGCCACCCAAGCCGAAATTGCAATGATAGAAGTTCCGGAAAATCCGGGTGTTTATCATGTAATCTTTTTTGAAAAGGTTTTAGAATTTTTACAGTCATTTAGAAAGAAAATTGACGAGGCCTCCGTCTGGCTCGGATCAACCAATAAACGTGCCGAGAAAAAAAATTACTGGTCAATGTATAAGAAGAAGGGCAGTTCCTTCCTTCTTTCCCCGGACCATTATAGTCAACGGTCTGCAGGCTAATTTAATCTATGACCGAAATAATCAGAATCCAATACGAAGCTAAAGTAATATCTCCAAACGGACTTTTAATTATGAGGGTTGAGGCGCCTACTCCCCAGACACTTGATGACGAATTGGGCGATAAATTATCCGAATTTACGCTTGAAGAGGGAGGAGATGTTCCGCACGAGTCCAAGGTCGATCTTTTTCAATTCAGAAAGGTTGGTCCTCTTAAAGTTGGTAGGAGTCTTTTAGAAAGTAAACCTTTATAGCCAGGCCTCTTCTTGGTATAATAGTACCTATTCGGACTCGTAGCTCAGCTGGTTAGAGCGTTGCATTGACATTGCAAAGGTCCCCCGTTCGATCCGGGGCGGGTCCACAAGTTCGGTGGTCGGGCACGGCGGGCGGTGTGAGCCACCAAATCCCACGGTTTTTTGAAGCCAAAACTTACCTTTTTATCGTTTAAAGTAATGTTCGAACCTGCTTTTTTGGCGAAATTCGCAATTTCAAATGGGTTTCCATCTATTAATGCTTTTCTGGCTGAATTTGCGGTCAAAATAAATTTTTTCATTTGTTCGAGCCAAACGGATGTACCTTCTCTAAATTTCTTAACACCTTACTCAATTTTTACTTTCTGATTTATTAATTCTTCTTGTTTCAATTTATATTGATTGGGTTTAATTAGTCCATTTAAATATCCGTCCAAAAGCTTCCCCAATTTTTCTTCAGAAACACTTCGCTTTAGTACAAGAGCGAAGTAAAAAAACAGGTTGCATCCAAAATCAAATTACTTTTCTAATGTGCTATAATTCAGCCACAATGCCAGAACTAAAGGCTGATCGTGAATTTGGTAGAGGTACATTTCTTGGAGACAAGGGTAGTGCCTTTTTCGGCAAACCACTTACAGATCAGGTTATGGAAATGGGTTGGTCACACGCGTGTCCGGTAGTTGACGATGTAACAAAAGAGTTTGGTCCAGAGTGGACACTTAAAAGATATGCTGAATGTAATTTTGTTTTTGGTTTAATAGTTGAATCGGCTAAAGACTTAAATCCTGAACTCCATAAACAACTTACAACCCCCGTAACAAGATTAGAAGGTGAAAAGCCTGGCAAAGAGTTTAATCCAAGTCTTATACCAGATAACTTCTATAAAGAAATGTCTCCTCTTTCTACACCTTGGGGTTATGCCTTGCCAAGAGTGATTATTGAGGAAATGGGTAGAGGTGAAAATAATAAAGATAGGACTCAAAAGAGAATCTTAAAATCACTTAGCCTTATTGATAAAGCCGTGAAGGGTTCAAAAACTCCCGACGAGCTTTTAGTTAAAATGGCAGAACAGGCTTCAAAACTTGATGTGAATCCAAAAGCAGTATTATCCCATGTTTTAGCCAATGGCATATTGGTTGAAGAAGGTTGTAAAACCATGTTTGATGATATAAAGCAAAGAATTAATAAATCAGCTCCTACTTTGAGGGAGGCATATGACTCTATGTCTACAGAAGAGCGACAATCTGAAGGAATAATAAACTTCTAGACACTTCACTATTGTGCAAGGCTAAAGTGCTATTGAACACAATTCTTATTCAAGTATAACATTTGTACTCATTCAGGTTTGCTGTCATCTTCAGGTGCTTCAAGACTTTTAACTTGCGGTAGAGCTGTACCAGCAATTAATTGCATTCCTCCATACATTCCTGAAATTCCTTTCAAAAGTCCATCAACCTGCATTTCCCTTTGCTTCCAAAGTTTTTCTGACAATACTCTTTCTTTGGTTACTTGACCTCGCATCTCCAAATATATCTCAACCATTCTTTCAACCTGTTGGATGAAATCGTGACTTGTCACAAAATCGTATAATTCTTCAGCTTTGCCCTGCTTGTTAAGCGTGATTGCTTTACCTTTTGCAACATCATATAAATTTTGCCTCAAGAGCTTTGCTAATGGTTCAGCAAAACCTGCTGTTGCAATCCAAACTCCGTTCCTTTCTCCGATTTCCTTTTTAAAGTCTTTTGGCAAAACTTCTGTAACGATCACTCCAAGCAAGGCTTTATCCCTTCTCATGTCTTCTTTTAGTTTTTTGACCCACTTTTCATCCCAAGTTTTACTTCTCTTCCGTTCCCAAAGAATCAACCCACATTCTGTCCCTCTTTGTGTTTTTACAATCTGCCGGATGTCGCCGCCAAGTTCACCTTTTTTGACTTCGGAAATTTCGTCCGTGGGGAACAACTCTCTTAGCACTCCTTCTAATTCCAATTCACCAACTTCACCTTGAGTTTGCATTGATCCTTGCTGTGAAGTACGTTTCAGGTCTTCAATCTGTTTAGTCATGTCGGAAATTTTCTTGTCTTTTTCAATGTCTTTACCATGGAATTCAGTAACGAGGCGATTGGTCGTAGCCTCCTCAACTTTTTTCCTTTCTTCGTCAACTATTCTTTGGGTTTCAAGTTCTACATTCTTTTCTCTATCTTCAAGTTTTCTTGTTTTTTCTCTAAGTTCTAATTCCTTTTCAGTAAAATCACTAATCTTTGCTTCTTTTTCTTGAAGTGTCTTTTTTAAATCCTGAACTTCTAAATTCTTTTCACTCTCAATTTCCGCACGAACTTCTTTCTCAATTTCTAACCGATTTTCTTCCTTAAGATGAGACATTAACCCTTCAGAAGCAGGAAACTCATGACCGCATTTTGGACATTTAATTGTGTTTTTCATGTTAGGCTTTCTAAAATTGTTTTTAACTCAGTAAGTTTATCATCTTTAATCTTGTTGTTAAAAAGGTGCCACATCACATTTAGTGGTTTTTTGTCCGGTCTATTGCTTGGTTTTGGTATACCTAGAAAAGATTCGAGATCTGGGTCGAAAGCGTACGTCGACTTAGAAAAAGTGTTCATATTCTTTTTTAAAAACTCGTTTACGATTTTTTGTATTTCATTATCATCTTTGTCATAAAGCACCGAATGAGAAATTCCAAATTTACTGAAAATGTTCATAAATCGATGAATATTAAATTTTCCCAATGAGTCTAAGCAATAAATATGTTTATTTTTCAATTCGTGCCATTCATTATTGAGTAAATAATCCAATAATACTTTTTCGCTAGCCCCCTCACATATAATCACGTGTTTGGAAAAAAATGCCGAAGATCTATCATAATCTAGCCATAAGGAAAATCTTAATGATTCTTCTTCCATCTTGATATTTAGGTCTTCATCTTCACTAGCTAGACCCTTTTCTTTAATAGCTTTTTGAATCCCACCTGACGTGGATTTGTTCAAAAGTAAGTCATAAAAAATTTTATAAAGGCCGGAATTGTTATCTAAAATGTCATCTAGGTCTTCCCGTGTAACAAAATAAATTTTACTAATTCCACATTGCCTGAAAACTCTTAATAACATTTTTAAATCGTTAATGTTTCTGCTAACAAAAATTGGTGAATGCGTCGAAATTAGAATCTGTTGTTGAGAATCTAAAGATACCTCTTTGAGACTAATGTTTAACACTTCTTGCTGTGAGGGATGAAGAAAAGCTTCTGGTTCCTCAAAAAGTATCAGATTGAAGTTTGGAGAAAATTCTTTCTTTGTTTCTTCTTTTTTGTCAACATATTTTGCGCTGAGGCGAATAAGTGTATAAATTAAATGTCTTTGTAAACCTTGACCAAACATATTTATATTTACTTTTTCTCCGCCCAATTGCTTATCTTCAATATAATGCGAAAGCAAATTCTTGATAATGTCATCACTGGAAATTGGGTTTATTTCAATACCAAAATCTATTCCCCATTGATCGATATTTTTATTAACATCACTTACAAGTTCCTTCATTGAAAATCCATCTTCTGAAGATTCGTTTTTAAAATCATTATTAAATTTATCAAAAGACGTTTGGAGATTTTCGAAGGATTTACTTGACTTTACAGCTTTACCCATTACAAAATCAATCATGTCCCTCAATGGCGAAGGGCCAGACATTTTAAAACTATCTTCTGTTTTGCTTAATTCAGGTATATATATTATCCTCCCAAGTTTTGCTTGAGAGATATTCTTTGCCCCATAAAATAAATTTACAGAAAGTTTTCCACTTTCATAAGCATATATATTACTTTGGCCTGATTTGACTAAATCTTTGACTGAAGATTGTAGAACTTTTCTAACTATCAATAGTTTATTGGTGGATTTATATTCTTCCTTTAAGTTTTTTTGTTCATTGTCGGTTGTTACAAATGTTATCTCGACCCAACTTTCGTTGTCATCAGTTTTGAATTTTGGGAAATCATTTTTCGTGTCATACTTAATTTCCTCGTAAAACACTCTTAGTGCAGATATTATGTTTGTTTTTCCAGCATTATTCTCTCCAACCAAAATACTATATTTTTGTAATGGAAAAGTTGTGTCTTTTATCGATCTAAAATTGTGAATCTCTATACTAAATATATACATAAATTTATGGCTAATTAAATCCAATGTTTTTATCGTACTTCTAAATTCTTCAAGATCAAATTATGATAATATAAAAAGATCATTGACAAGTCCTAATAAAGATACTTAAATAAGTATACACCAAATATAACCCGAAAAAGTTACTAAAAATGAATAAAAAAAGTTTAGCTTATAAAAATACTATTTCTAACTTCTACCTTGGTGATTGTGTGGATATTCTCAAAGACCTAAATGAGAACTCTGTTGATTTGATTGTTACATCACCCCCTTACTCAGATCAACGCAAAGGTACTTACGGAGGAATACATCCAGATAGTTATGTTGAATGGTTTTTACCAAAAAGCAAAGAGTTTTTTCGAGTGTTAAAGCCAACTGGCACTTTTATACTTAATATAAAAGAAAAAGTTGTTAATGGAGAAAGGCATACATACGTTTTGGATTTAATAAAGGAGATGAGAAATCAAGGCTGGCTTTGGACTGAAGAATTTATATGGCATAAGAAAAATTGCCATCCCGGGAAATGGCCAAATAGGTTCAGGGATTCTTGGGAAAGATTAATCCAGTTTAATAAAAGTAAAAATTTTAGCATGTACCAGGAAAATGTAATGGTACCGATCGGTGATTGGGCAAAAACAAGACTTAAAAATCTTAGCGAAACCGATAAAATTAGAGATAACTCAAAAGTTGGCAGTGGTTTTGGCAAAAATGTCTCAAAGTGGGTAGGAAAAGAGTTTGTCTACCCTACAAACGTATTACATCTTGCCACAGAAAGTTCTAACAAGAGTCATAGTGCTGCGTTTCCAACGAGCTTACCCTCTTGGTTTATAAAGCTATTTACTAAAGAAAACGACGTCGTTTTAGATCCTTTCTTGGGCAGTGGAACAACCGCAATTGCTTCGTCTTTACTTGGTCGAAACTCAATAGGTATAGAACTTTTGGACAGATATTTCGAAACAGCCTTGCAAAGATTCCAAGAAGAAACTAAAATCAACGGCGTAGTAAAAACTAAAGCTAAAACTAATGAAGAAGATATTATTGAAATTAGTCAACAATCCCTCTTATATGGATAAAATTTCTCAAGATGAACTTCAATCTTTTATATCTGAAAAAGTAATATCCCCGTTTTATAAAAAACGTTTTGATAAACTTGAGGAATTAACTCTTAATAAAATTTTAAAGAGAAAAAATCCTTATCTTTTCAAGGCAAAAAACATACAAACAGCTGAGGAGCTGGTCAAATATACTCTTGACGCTTTCTTGTCATCTCAAGAAGAAACGATCTTTGGAAACTTAATGGAAGAACTTGCCATTTTCGTTTGTGCTAAGGTTTTCAATGGATATAAAGCAGAGCAAGGAAAATTTAAGAGCATAGATTTAATTTTTAATCGAGATGGCAATACCTACATTGTAGGTATTAAATCTGGGCCTTATTGGGGAAATAAAGATCAAATTGATAAACTCAAAAACAATTTTAGAAAAGCGAGAGCTGTATTACAAAAGTATGGAGATGGCAATAAAGTAATCGCGGTAAATGGATGTATTTATGGAAAAGAACACAATCCATATAAAATTGACCGTGGTGACAGGAACAAAAGTTATTACAAACTTTGTGGTCAGGAGTTTTGGGAGTTTATATCCGGCGATGATAACTTTTATCAAAAGATAATTATTCCTATCGATAAAGAGGCAAAAAAGAGAGATGAAGTTTTCAAGGATGCCTATCATGCTAAAGTAAACGAGTTAACAAAAGATTTCTCCAAGAATTATTTAAATAAGGATAGTCGTATAGACTGGGAAAAGATAATCAATTTTGTCTCCAAAAAAGACTAAAAGCGCGGACGAATTACCTTTGTGTAATTCGTCAAAGTAGCGGGTAAGTAATGTTCGAGTGAACCTGCCTTTTTGGCAAAATTAGGAGAGAATAGAACGGCGAAAATTTTATGCTATGCGAAGCGAGGGGCGAGCGGTGAACACGCGAAGATTCAGACCTGCGACTTAAAAAATGTCCGAATTTTCCTGAAGTTACACCACCGATCACTTTACAAAAAGCCAGAAAAGTACCGCGAGAACAATGCGGTAAATTCCGAAGGCTGTAAGGTTATGTTTTTTGACATAGTTTATTAGGAACTTGATGGCCAGCATCGCAAAGAAGAAGGAAAAAATTGTACCCATAAATAACGTTAAAAAACCTCCTTGGGTAATCATGTGACGCGATTTGTAAATGTCCAGTCCGGTTGCGGCAAACATTGTAGGAACCGCCAAAAGAAAAGAAAACTCTGTTGCAGTTTTACGGTTCAATCCTGTTAAAAGTCCTCCGACTATGGTTGCAGCAGCTCTTGAAACACCCGGAATGACTGAAACAGATTGAAAAGTGCCGATGATCAGAGCCTGCCCATACGTTGGCTCAGTTGATTTGAGATTTGAGATTTGAGATTTGGATTTTTTTAATATTTTTTCGACAAAAATTATTGCTATACCTCCCCAAAAAAGGGCATTAAGAGTAATTGCACTGCTGCCAAGCAAAACCTCTTTAATAAGCGGGTAAAGAGTAAATCCTACTATGGCAGTCGGAATAAACGCCACAAACAACTTTTTGACAAGGTCAGACCCTGTCACCAACCTCTTAAAGTAAAGAACCACAACGGCCATAATTGCTCCAAGTTGGATTACAATTTCAAAAGTTTTGACAAAGTTTGTCTCAGTAATCCCCAAAAGTTTGCTCATAAGAATCATGTGGCCGGTAGAAGAAATAGGCAAAAACTCTGTAAGCCCTTCGGTTAAAGAAAGTAAAAAGACATGGATTAAGTTCATAATTTGATGTTATAATCATAGATCGTACGGGCCCGTCGTTCAATGGTAAGCCAAAGCTTGCCATTTTTACTGAGGCCCAACTAATTGGGCCCGTCGTTCAATGGTAGGACATGTGGCTGGCAGTCACAGGACGGGAGTTCGATTCTCCCTGGGTCCACCCAAAGGTTTGCTTAACGGCTTCATTTGGAGTAAAATATCCTATAACAGTATTCTGAATTTATGGACATTAGAAATGTTGCTATTATTGCTCACGTTGACCACGGTAAAACTACCTTGGTGGACGCTCTTTTGCGTCAAAGTCATACTGAGATGAAAAAGGAAATCTCTGAACAAGAAGCTATCTTGGATAGTAACGATTTGGAACGGGAACGCGGCATTACAATTTTTAGTAAAAATGCTTCAGTAATGTACAAAGGTACAAAAATTAATATTATAGATACTCCCGGTCATGCCGACTTTGGCGGAGAAGTAGAACGCGTTCTTTCCATGGCAGATGGCGCACTTTTATTAGTTGATGCCAAAGAAGGCCCAATGCCGCAAACAAGATTTGTCCTAAAGCACGCTCTCAAAATGGGTCTAAAAATTATCGTCATTGTAAATAAAATTGACAAAACCGGAGCAAGGTCAAAATGGGTGGAGGGCAAAACATTCGATTTGTTTGTAGAGCTTGGAGCAAGCGAAGATGTGGCATTTTTCCCTACTATTTACTCTTCAGGAAGAGACGGCCTGGCAGGTCTTGAACCGGATCTTTCAACAATGAAAGACATTACTCCGGTATTTGAAGAAATCATAAATTATATTCCGGCCCCAGACGCAGACCCTGAAAAACCGCTTCAAATGTTAATCAGCAATATTGGCAAGGACAACCATAAAGGCAGAATTGCAATTGGGAGAATCAAAAACGGAAAAATGAATGCAAACTCTGATGTTATACACATCAATCGCGACGGAGTGCAAAAGAAAGGAAGAATTACATCTATTTCGACGTTTGTCGGCCTTACAAAGCAGGAGGAAAAAGAAGCGGTTGCCGGGGATATTATTGCAGTTACAGGAATTTTGGATGCCACGATCGGAGAAACCATTGCTGACGTTAATAATCCAATGGCGCTTCCTATTATTTCAATTGAGGAACCAACAGTCAAAATGGTTTTTATGGTTAATAATTCACCATTTGGGGGGAAAGAAGGAGATTTCAAAACTTCAAGCCAAATTAAAGAAAGACTATATAAAGAATTAGATACCGATGTGGCTTTAAAGGTTTATGACAACAAGGATGGAACATGGACAGTTTGCGGAAGGGGAGAGTTGCACTTGGCAATTTTAATCGAAAGAATGAGAAGGGAAGGTTATGAATTTGCAGTATCCCAACCATATGTCATCACAAAAACTGTTGATGGAAAAACCTTGACTCCATTTGAAAAGGTATATATAGACGTACCGGAAGAACACTCAGGTATTGTTATCCAACACATGGGAATAAGACACGCAAAAATGGATGATTTGTTTAAAAATAAAGATGGCATGGTAACCTTGGAATTCACAGTTTCCACAAAAGAACTTATAGGTTTCAGGGGCGAACTGATAACCGACACGAAAGGCATGGGAGTTATGAATACTGAGTTTTTTGATTACCTTCCGGATGACGGTTTTGAAAGAAAAAGAGAAAGAGGCTCAATGATTGCTCACGAAACAGGAGAAACAAGACTCTATGGTTTGGTAAATGTTCAGGATCAAGGACAACTTTTTGTAGGCCCCGCAGTTAAGGTTTATAAAGGTCAGGTTGTCGGACAAAGTTCAAGAGCTGGGGATATGAGTGTTAATGTCTGCAAAGAAAAACAGCTTTCTAATATGCGTTCAAAGGGAGACGGCTCGGCAGAGCATTTCAACTCTCCAAGAGAAATGGGTCTTGATGATGCGCTGGAATATATTGATGATACAGAACTGGTTGAAATAACTCCAAAAAGTATTAGAATACGAAAGGCCATTCTTGACGAAATCCAGGCCAGGAAACAAGCAAAATTATCAAAAAACAAGTGAAAAGAACACTGGTTTGCGGAGCGGGCGGGTTTATCGGAGTTTATTTGGTCCGCCAACTTAAAAAGGAGGGTTACTTTGTACGCGGGGCCGATATCAAAAAACCCGACTTCAGTAAAACCGGCGCCGATGAGTTTTTACTTTTAGATCTTCGTGAAAGAAAAAACTGTCAAAAAGCGCTCAAAATCAGAGGAGGTTTTGATGAGGTTTACCAACTTGCAGCAGACCGGGGTGGGGCAGGCTACATGGTTCCCAAAGAAACCGAAATGATGTACGGTAACGTTCTTATTAATGCCTACATGGTTGATGAAGCAGTTAAAGCCAAGGTTAAAAAATATTTTTATTCCTCCTCGGTATGTGTTTATAAAGATATGCAAGTCGGATCAAAAATAATTAAGGAGGATGATGTTTACCCTGCGTTTCCGGAGAATGAGTATGGCTGGGAGAAACTCTATTCCGAAAGGTTGCTTCTCGCATATGCCCGTAAATACGGCCATGGCCACCCTGCTGGGATTAAAGTTCGCATTGCCCGTTTCCATACAACTTTTGGACCAGAAGGCACTTGGGAAGGACTAAAACCAAAAGCGGCAGATGATCTTTGCAGAAAAGCTGCTCTGGCAAAAAACCCGGGGTTTCTTGAAGTGTGGGGGAACGGGAAAAGTGTCCGCTGTTTTACTTATATTGACGATTTGATTGCAGGCATTAGAGACCTTGTCAAATCAAATATCGATACCCCAACAAATATCGGCAGCAATGAATATGTAACGGTGAATGAATTAGCCGAGAATGTAATTGCAGCCTCGGGTAAAAACTTGAAGATAAAACGGGTGGATGGCCCAAGGGGGGTTCACTCAAGAAATTTTAGTAATGCCAAAATCCGCTCAACCGGATGGAAGCCAAAGTGGAAACTTGCCGACGCCATTAAAATTCACTACGACTGGGTAAAAGCTCAGGTTGATATGAAATACGGGAAAAAGCTATAATCTCCTTAATGGATAATCTTCGTCATTCTTGCGCACATCTTTTGGCTGCTGCCGTGATGGAACTGTGGCCGGAAACTAAACGCACGATCGGTCCGGCTATTGAGAATGGTTTTTACTACGACTTCGACTTCGGCGCGGTAAAAATTTCCGAAGAGAATTTTCCCAAAATTGAAGCTAAAATGCATGAGTTGGTTAAATCCTGGAATGAGTTTGAAAAAAGTGAAGTTACCCAAAAAGTGGCTAAAGAAGCCTACAAAGGCAACGAATACAAACTTGAATTAATCGAGGAGTTTTCCAAAGAAGAACAAAAACTTACTTTTTATAAATCAGGGAATTATTCGGACCTCTGCAGGGGAGGGCATATAGAAAAACCCTCGGAAGAACTTAAGCACTTCAAACTTTTGTCGATTGCGGGAGCATACTGGAGAGGCAGCGAGAAAAATAAAATGCTCACCCGCATCTACGGAACGGTTTTCCCGACACAAAAAGAGTTGGATGAATACCTCAAGATACGAGAGGAGGCAGAAAAAAGGAATCATAAGAAAATAGGCCGCGAACTCGGACTTTTTATGTTCCATGAAACGGCTCCCGGTATGGCATATTGGCTTCCAAAAGGAGTGAAACTCTATCTTGAACTTGTTAATTTTTGGCGTAAGGAACACGAAAAATACAATTACCAGGAAATTGTTTCCCCATTAATAAACAAAAAAGAACTTTACGAGACCTCCGGCCATTGGGATCATTACAAGGAGAATATGTTTATATCAGAAACTGAAGAAAAAGAAGTTTATGCTCTAAAACCGATGAATTGCCCCAATGCTATGGTAGTATTCGGATCGGATACCAGATCATATCGTGACTTACCGCTAAAGCTTTCCGATACGGATACTTTACATAGATACGAAAAATCAGGAACACTGAACGGGCTCCTTAGAATTAGGGAATTCAGACAGGACGACGCTCACATATTTATTTCGGAAGATCAAATCGAGGAACAATACAAGGAACTGTTTGAAATTGTTGAAAGATTTTATTCTGTTTTTGGCCTCAAATATAGTTATCGGTTGGGGACCATACCCGAAAAATACATGGGGGACAAAAAAGTTTGGGATAAGGCCGAAAATGTTCTTAAGGGTATCCTTGAAAAATCGGGGAAAGAGTTTACTGTATTGGAGGGCGATGGGGCTTTTTACGGACCGAAGATTGATATTTTAATGAAAGATTCATTAGGCCGCGATTGGCAGATGGGGACATTGCAACTAGATTTCCAAATTCCGGCTAGATTTGGGTTGAAATATTCCGCACAAGACGGAACACAAAAAACGCCCGTGGTTATTCACAGAGTGGTTTATGGGTCACTCGAAAGGTTCATCGGAATTATTATCGAGCACTTTGGCGGTAATTTCCCAACTTGGTTGACTCCCATTCAAGTTAAAATTCTACCAATCGCAGAACGCCATATGCCATATGCTTTAAGCGTTACGCAAGAACTTAAAAACAAAAATATTCGAGTAGAACTAGATGAGAGATCAGAAACACTTGGAAATAAAATCAGAAACGCGCAGAATGAAAAGGTTCCTTATATGTTAGTTTTGGGTGACAAAGAAATTGAAAACAATGAAGTTTCTATTAGAAACAGGGCGGGAGAGAATTCCACGATGCAATTATCTAAATTTACAGAAAATATTAAAAAGGAAATTGAGAAAAAGAAATTGAATTAAATGCAAGTAGATTTTGTTAGATTCAAAGCAAGTGATAATGTTGAGCTTCGTGGGTGGTTAAGCAATGAAAATAGTGATATCGCAGCAATTCATATACATGGCATGTCTGGAAATGGATATGAGAATTACTTCTTAGACAATCTAAGAGAAATGTTTAGTAAAAATAATATTTCATTATTTACAATTGATACAAGGGGTAGTGGAATAATGAATTCCTTTTGGAAAGATGGAGAAGGAAATAATTGGGGGGAGGGAACTCAATTAGGAGGTAGCTGTTTTGAACTTTTTGAAGAAAGTGAATTTGATATTCAGGGTGCAATTGACCATCTAAAGACAATTGGTAAAACCAAATTCATTTTAATGGGTCACTCATTGGGTGGTAGTAAAGTTGTTAATTTTTTAGTATCTAAAAACCATTCAGAAGTAATTGGAGCCATACTTCTTGCTCCTACTGATATGGTGGGCTGGGCAAATACTGATCCAAACAACCAATCTTATTTACAAAAAGCTAAAGATTTAGCAGCTAAAGGAGAAAGAGAAGAACTTGTAGGCGCAAAGTGTTGGCTTGATGAGACCCCACTTTTTGCCCAAACATATCCAACCATTTGTGAATCAGGAAAAGCGGTCGACATTTATGGAGGAAATGAAGCCCCGCTTGGAAAAGTTGAAACGCCATTGTTAATTGCCTATGGAGATATTGATATTGGAATAACAAAAATAGACGGTTCAATGGATAATTGGTTGAAAAGAGTAAACAAAATCAAAAATAAAAATACTCAAATTTCGATTGTTAAAAATGCCTCACATAGTTTTAAGGGTTATGAAAGCAAGCTTGCAACATCGGTAGAAAAATTCTTAACAGAGACTCTTAAAAAGGAGAAATAGTCCATTTGAAGTCGATCTTGATAAAAGCTTATATTTTAGCTACAATTCACATAACTTAAGCAAGTTGGCAAAACAGAAACTTTTTTGGCGGACAGATTATCAGATTAGGGCTCCCGAGCTTCGCATCATAGCGACCGACGGTAAACTAATCGGAGTATTAAAGAAAGAGGAGGCTATTGCCAAAGCCAAGAAAGAAGGGTTGACCTTAGTCGAAATTGCTCCGAATGCCGTGCCGCCCGTTGCCAAAATAGTAGATTTCGGTAAATTTAGATACGCGGAGGAGAAAAAAGTCAGGGAGCAGACTAAGAAAGTCAAGGGCGGGGAAGTCAAGGAAATCAGATTTTCGCCGTTTATAGCCGAAAACGACTTTAAAACAAGGATTGAACGGATCAAAGAGTTCTTTGCGGATAAGAACAAGGTTAGGGTAGTGGTAGTTTTTAAGGGTCCGCAAATGAGAGTTAAGAATACAGGATATAAGGTAATTGAAAAAATAATAGCCGAATTTGGAGACACGGTGGCAATAGACATGCCTCCCAAATTCTTAGGAAAACATTTAATAACGGTGATATCGCAGACCGCGAAAAAGAAGACTATAGTGGTGAGTGAGTCAAACGAGTCGAACCATGCCAAAACTGAAAACAAGGAAATCACTGACAAATAGACTAAAAATTACCAAAAATGGTAAGGTTATGCGTCGCCAAAGTTTTAGGCGCCACTTGAAGGCCGGAAAAACGGCAAAAAGGCTTAGGAATCTAAAAAAGACAATCGAACTAACAGGTTTTTACGCCAAGAAGATACACAAAGCAACTGGAAGATAGATATTGGATAATGGATATTAGATACTAGAAAAACAAAATGAGAGTAAAAAGCATTTCAGCAAGGAGACATCGAAAGATATTAAAACAGGCAAAGGGCTTCAGACAAGCCAGGCATTCCAGGATTCAAACCGCCAAGGAGGCGGTGCTTCATGCCGGCGCTTACGCTTTTGCGGGACGAAAACTTAAAAAGAGAGATTTGAGGAGCCTTTGGATTGCAAGGGTTAATGCAGGAGTTAGGCTTGAAGGAGTTTCTTATTCTAAATTCATTGCAGGACTCAAAAAAGAAAAAATCGAAATAGACCGTAAAATTCTTTCAAGCCTGGCCATCGAGGATCCTGAAACGTTTAAAAAAATCGTCAAAGAAGCCGGATTTAGCTTTACTAATCCCAAGTAGGGGTAGTATAGCAACTTTAGAACTACCCCGCAGCTGCGGGGTTTTTGTTGTAAACAAAGTTTGGCACTAAATCCTGGCGAATTTATTGTAAAATTATCTAATGCAGGAGGAAATAATCAATACCAAAAATCAAGCCATTGCCCAAATCACTTCTGTTGCGGATGTAAAAGAACTCGAGGAAATCCGCGCATCTTACCTTGGCAGAAACGGAAAGTTTACGCTTCTTGTGAAGAAAATTAAGGAAGTGCCGCAGGAGAACCGAAAGAAGTTCGGCATTAGTCTAAACGAAAGTAAAATTACCATAGAAAGACTTTTATCCGACAAAAAGCACGCGCTTATCAAAAGTCTAACCGAAAAAAGAGAGTGGTTTGATTTAAGTCTACCCGGAATTAAACCTGAGGTAGGACATCTTCACCCTTTAACCAAAGTCCTATCCGATGTTAAAAAAGTTTTTAATTATTTGGGCTATCAAGTTGCAGACGGGCCGGAAATCGAAACCGATTATTATAATTTTGAAGCCTTAAATATTCCCAAAGATCACCCCTCGCGTGATACCCAAATGACTTTTTATTTAGAAAATGGTCAAATTCTCCGCACCCAAACCTCTGCGATGCAGGGAAGGGTGATGGAAAAAATGAAACCACCTTTTAGGGTTTTGGCGCCGGGCAGAAACTTTCGATACGAACAAGTTGACGCATCACACGGATTTGAATTCTGGCAAGTTGAAGGATTTGTGGTTGATAAGGATGTTCATTTGACTGATTTGTTCGGCACGATAGATTATGTTTTAAAAGAACTGTTTGGCAAGGAAGTCAAACTCCGTTTTGCCACTACCAACTTCCCATTTGTTGAGCCGGGAGTAGATACATATATGAGTTGTACCATTTGCGGGGGCAAGGGCTGCTCGTTCTGTAAAAATTCCGGTTGGAGTGAAATCATGCCGGCGGGAATGATTCATCCGAATGTCCTAAAAACTGCCGGAATTGACACCAAAAAATGGAACGGTTTTGCTTTTGCCATCGGACTTTCTAGAATAGTAAATTTACGTTATCAAATCAAAGACTTAAGAACTCTGACAACGCCTGATCTAAGAATTTTAAATCAGTTTTAAAAATATGCTAATTCCAATAAGTTGGCTTAAAGACTTTGTAGAAATTAAATTACCACTAAAGGATTTGATGTGGAAAATGACTGAAGCAGGCTTAACTTGTGAATCATACAAGAAAGTCGGAAGCGAGACTATTCTTGATGTTGAAATAACTTCTAATCGGCCCGATTGGATGAGCATTATCGGAGTTGCGCGCGAGACTGCTGCAATCCAAGGATTAAAACTAAAAAAGGGTAAGGAAATTAACCTACCCAAAAAATCTGCCAACTTTCCTCTTGATTTGGTTCCGAATTTCAACCTCTTTGAAAGATGGACGGGTATAGTTATAAAAGACGTTAAAATAAAACCTTCACCAAAATGGATTCAGGAAAGAATAAAGTTAATGGGCCATTCACCAATAAATAACGTGATAGATATTACCAACTATGTTATGTATGAATTGGGAATCCCAATGCATGCATTTGATTATGACGATATTTTCGGTCAAATAATGACTCCGGAGTTGGCAAAAGGCGGCGAAGACTTTACTTCGGTTGACAACCTAAACTATAAACTTCCGAAAGACGCAATTATTATCAGAGATGCCGAAAGAATTATTGACTTGGCCGGAATCAAGGGAGGGTTAAACTCGGGAATCAAAGACACTACCAAAAATATATTCCTGCATGTAACCATTAATAATCCCGTTCTTGTACGAAGAGCATCCCAAGCGCTGGGCTTAAGAAGCGAAGCATCTGCAATTTACGAAAGGGGGCCTGACAAGGGTGGTGTAACGGATTCAATCAAGAGAGCGGTTAGTTTAGTTCTTGAGTTGGCAGGAGGGGAAATTGCGTCGGAGCTCATGGACTTAAAGAAAGAAAAGTTTGAACCCTGGAAATTGACTCTAACTTTTGACAGACTAGACCAAATTCTCGGAATTACAATAGACGCCAAGGAAGTTTTACAAATATTAACAAGGTTAAATTTAACTCCAAAAAAATCAGGGAAGGCGGTTGACTGCATAATTCCCACCTACAGGGCCGATCTTAAAATCGAAGAGGATTTAATTGAGGAAGTTGCCAGAATCTACGGATATAACAAGTTTCCAAAAACCCTACCGGTAGGACAAGTAACGGCCACAAAAATTCCTTACCACTTCGATGACGGCTTTATTTTAAATCTTAAAAATCTAATGGCTTCCTCCGGGTTTTCGGAGGTGATGACGTTATCGCTTGTATCCTCCCAAGCATTGGACATGTTTGAGATTAAGAAGGAAAATTGCGTAAAGATTACCAACCCCATAAGTCTTGACTATGAATATATGCGCCCAAGCCTTATTCTCGGTCTTGTTACGGGAACCAAGATGAATAAGAGGGAGTGTGTAAAACTTTTTGAGATTGATAAAACATTTCCCGGTGAAAGCTACAAGATTTCGGGAATTACAAAAGGAATTTCGTTCAGAGAGTTTAAGGGAACAGTTGATCTCATTTTTGAAAAATTGAATCTAAAAGCGCCTGAAATAGAATTCGATTCAGATAAACCGTATTTCCATCCGTCAAAAGCCGGAGCCGTAAAAATTAATGGTAATCTAATCGGAGAATTCGGGGAAATTTCCCCAAAAATTTTAAACGGACTTGACATAAAAGGAGATATTTTTGCATTTGAGTTTGATATTGCATCATTGCAAAAACATAAACGTGTAAGAAATTTCAAAATTGTTCCCGAAAACCCTCCACAGGTTGAAGACATTACCCTGACTTTTCCCCAAAAAACCAGAATCGGCGACGTTTTGGCACTAATCACCAATCACCATTCACTAATCACAAAAACGGAACTAAAAGACATTTTTAAAGATTCATACACTTTCAGAATTTGGTACCAAGATCCAAAAAAAACTTTGACAAATCAGGAAGTAGAAGAAATAAGAAAAAGTATTCTTCAGAAAATTAAGGAAAAGTTTGGAGGACAAATCAAAGAATGAGGCTCACGGCGCCGGACTTGGTGTCGCATCCCACGCCGTATTTACCCCAACAGTAATTGTTTTATCCGACTCCTTTCCTGCCGAATCTTTTGCCACGGCACGGATGGTATGCACTCCGGTAGGTAGGGTCGAGGAATCAGTCTGAAACTCATACGGTACAGACGAATAACTCCTTACTTTCGTTCCATCAATGTAAAGATCGGCGGAGGTGATATTATTTGTCGAATCCGCAGTAAATTTGATTGTAATATTACTCTCAACAGTTGACTGGTCGGATGGGGAAGTAAATTGGACACTAATCGGATTTCCGCTGCCGCAATATTCGCTCGGAGAGTGATATTTTGAATCCCCCTGACCGCTTAACCAATTATCTATCCCTTCCTGCCACCTGTTGGGTCCACCCGCGGCAGCCGTCGGGTCTGACTCCTTAAAAATAAAGAATTCCTTACTGTCATAGTCTCCGGAAGATACCTGACCGGGTAGGGCTAGTTTGCCGTCACTTTTACAAAGCTTAAGCATGACATGGACAGAATCAATTGCCGGTTCCGTACCTTTTATAAAATACTCAGACCGAGTGGGGAAGCCGTCGTGGGCCGTATAACCGGAAACCACATCAACATCCTGCCGGACAACATTCCCGGGTACTGTGAATGTTACGCTTGGCTTCCCTTTAAGTGCCTCCTGAACAATTTTTCTCCAAATCGGAGACGCCCCGCTTGCTCCCGAGGCAACGTTAAGCATCGGAGTATTATCATTATTCCCAACCCAAACCCCGACCATGGCGTTACCATTTCCTCCTATGGTCCAGTTATCCCTTTTGTCGTTTGTCGTTCCGGTTTTGGCCATAACGTTTGGTATGTTTAGATGAGAATTGGATCCAAAAACATCACTCCTTGCATTATTGTCAGAAAGAATACTGCTAATCAAAAATGCCGCCTCTTCCGTCAAAACTCTCTTACCCTTTTGCGGTGTATTGTCTTCCAAAACTTTTCCGTTTACATCGGTGACTTTTAATATCGAGACCGGGTCAATTCTGAATCCCTTATTCACAAAGGCAGAGAATGCATCGGTTATGTCAATTAGCTTTATCTCTCCTCCTCCAAGAGTTAGGGATAAGCCTACGCGGTTTAGAGTTTCGGTAGTGGGGGGGAGAGTGGTTATCCCCAAATCTGTTGCCGTTGAAAGCACATCTCTTACCCCGACTTTAGCCAGCATTTTAACGGCGGCTATATTAATTGAGTTTGCAAGGGCGAAACGCACTTGAATCGGTCCTCTATATTTTCCGTCATAATTAACGGGCTTATACTCCGGTAGACTTTCCCCTCCGGGAAAAGTCGTGGAAACATCCATGAGGAGTGTGGAAGCGGTATAGCCCTCCTTAAAAGCAGTAACGTAGGTAAAAGGTTTAAAAGAGCTTCCGGGCTGTCTGAGAGCAGTGGTTACATTGACCTGTCCGTCATAGTCCTGTGCATCAAAGTCCTTGGATCCCACCATCGCAAGTATTTCTCCCGTCTCGGGATTAAGTACGACAGCAGCCCCGTTTGTTATATGCTGTTTTTCGACTTTTGCAATTTCCTCGCTGACTACTGCTTGGGCTTTTTCCTGAAGATCAAGGTCCAAGGTTGTCGTAACCGTCAATCCCCCTTGTTCAACAGAAGAAACGCCGTACCTTTCCTCAAGAATTTTTTGTACATACTGGACAAAATGGGGAGCCTTAAAGTTCCCTCCCCGCGGTTGAAATACTACACTGTCAAGCTGGCCGGTTGCCTGTTTTTCCTGGTCTTTAGTAATAAATCCATCCTCTCTCATTCTTCTTAAAACATCCTTAGCCCGAGTGATATAGGCCTTGGGGGTTGAAGAGTAAGGTGAATATTTTGAAGGGCTTTGAGGAAGTCCGGCTAAAATTGCGCTTTCAACTAAATTAAGATCCGCCACTTTTTTGCCAAAATAGGTCTCACTGGCAACTTCGACCCCCCACGAGGTTCCTCCGTAAGGCGATTCATTAAGATACATCTGCAGAATTTGGTCTTTTGTATACTTTCTCTCGATTTGAACCGCCAACACAAATTCCTTAATTTTTCGAACGACAGTTCTGTCATTTGTCAAAAGAACATTCTTAACAAGTTGTTGGGTCAGGGTAGACCCTCCCGCTACCCGACCTTTCGTAAAAATTCTAAAAAATCCTCTTACAATCCCTACAGGGTCAATTCCCGAATGTTTATAGAAATTTTTATCTTCAATGGAAATCGTGGCTTGACGCAAATACAAAGGCATTTCCTTTAGGTCTACAGGTGTCCGGTTTTGCTTTGAATATACGTCGTAAAGAGCATTACCGTTCCGGTCTAATATTTTGGTGGAGAATCCTTGGGTTCTGACAATTTTATCGGGTGAGGGAAGTTTAAAAGCCAAAAGGGGGAGAACAAAGAAAAGAAAGACAAAAAAGCCGATAGCGCCAAAAAAGGCAAATCTGGCGAGCCTTACCACCTTACGGCTTCTTACAACCGACTTTCTATAAAATCTTCTATCCCTCCACATCTTTGATACATTCTAGCAAATTGCGGTGTAGTTGACTATAATTTGGTTATGGACAAAATAGAAGAAGTTTTAACAAGAGGTGTAGCTCAGGTTTTGCCTGATAAAAAAGGTCTGGCCGATTTGATGGCCAAAAAGAAGATTAGGCTTTACCAGGGTTTTGATCCTTCCATGCCGTCTCTTCACTTGGGTAACTTTGTCGGCTTAATGAAACTTCGCCAGTTTCAAAAACTGGGCCATGAAGTGATTTTTTTGGTAGGAGACTTTACCGGCATGATAGGGGATCCGACTGATAAACTTGCCGCCAGAAAAAAACTATCCCGCGAGCAGGTTTTGGAAAATGCTAAAGCCTGGAGGGAGCAAGCAGGCAAGGTTTTAGATTTTGGCGGGAAAAATCCGGCAAAAATAATGTTTAACTCAGAGTGGACAGATAAACTTACTCAAAAAGATTTAATCGAGATAACTTCCAAACTAACATATCAGCAGTTAATCGAAAGGGATATGTATCAGGAAAGGATTAAGTCGGGAAATGCGATTTATCTTCATGAACTCCTTTATCCGGTTTACCAAGGGTATGATTCTGTCGCAATGGATGTGGACCTGGAAATAGGCGGAAGCGATCAGGTTTTCAACATGCTCGTCGGTCGGAATTTAATGAAAGCAATCAAGGGCAAAGAAAAGTTTGTTCTATCAACAAAGCTTTTAGTAGATAAAGAAGGGAATAAAGTGGGTAAGACTACCGGCAACGCGTTATTCCTCGATTCAACACCGGAAAGTTTTTACGCAGGGGTTCTGTCATTTCCCGATGAAACAATCGAATTAGGCTTTGAGCTTTTAACCGAAGTTCCGTTGGATGGAATTGCAGAAAAAGTAAAGGCAAGCCCAATGCTGGAAAAGAAAAGGCTTGCTTTTGAAATTGTAAAACTACTTTGGGGTGAAGAAAGCGCAAAGAAAGCCGAAAAATCCTTTGAACAAACTTTTCAGGAACATTCCCCGGAATTTAACATTAAAGTTAAGGCAGAGGACACCTTGATCAAAACCATTATTCCCTTTACCAATCGTCAAAGTGCAAGCGCCGCCAAAGAACTTATTAAACAAGGGGCAGTGGACGTTAACGGCAAAAAAGCGGCAGACGGATCAGTTAAACTTAGCGTCGGAGACGAAATAAAAGTCGGTGAACGAACTTTTTTGAAAGCAAAATGATATCTAAAAAAGGTAAGAAAATATTTGTGATAGTCATAGTAATTTCTTCTATATCGCTTCTTCTCGGAGCAGTGCTTCCATATCTCCTATACGCGAGGTAAGATGGCTCATGGATTTAAATTCTCCTGTTTCTGATCTCCCCAAAATCGGTCCGTTTTTTGCTCGGAAGTTTGAAAAACTGAGGATAAAAACTATCGAAAATTTGTTTTACCATGTTCCTTCCCGATACCTCGACTACTCTCTCGTTACAACCATCAATCGACTCCGTCCCGATGAAACCGCCACCATTCACGCCAAAATTATATCTATTAAAAACATTTACTCCAAAAGGGGAATTAAAATGCAGATCGGTTCGGTTGAGGACACAACAGGGAAAATCACCGTCGTTTGGTTTAATCAGCCTTTTTTAATTAAAACTTTATATCCGGATAGACTCGTTTCTCTATCCGGAAAAGTAGGTTTTTTTTCTAGAAAGCTTTGTCTGACATCCCCCGATTACGAAATACTCGATGAGGAGAAAGAAACCGTCCACACGGGTCGGCTTGTACCTATTTACCCCGAAACCATGGGCCTTTCTTCTAAATGGATCCGTACCAAAATTCGCGACGCCTACGCCAACATTTCGATCGAAGACTTTTTGCCAAACGATGTCTTATCAGGGTCGGACCTTGTCAGTCTGAAGGAGGCAATACGGGAGGTTCACTTTCCAAAAGATTTGAAAGAGGCGGAGGAAGGGAGAAGGCGACTGGCCTTTAACGAGCTTCTTAATTTGCAGCTAAAAAGCGAATACCGGAAACTTAACTGGCATAAAAACAAAGTCGCCAACAAACTAAAAATAGACGATATATCGATATATCGATTTATTAATAATTTGCCATATAAATTAACCGATTCACAAACAAAAACTGCCGACGAAATTCTCAAAGATATGGCGCTCGATACCCCGATGAATAGACTTTTGGAAGGGGACGTCGGAAGCGGGAAAACCGTTGTTGCCGCAATTGGCGCTTTTGCCACATTTCTTAACGGTTACCAGTCGATTATTATGGCCCCCACTCAAATCCTGGCAAATCAACATTATCAAACTCTGAAAAAGCTATTTCATAAATACAACATCAGGATTTCTCTTCTGACGTCTGATGTTAAAAAAGTGGAACTTGGCAGAAGTGACGTTTTTGTGGGTACGCACTCTTTAATCCATAGCAAGGTCAATTTTGATAAAGTCGCATTCGTGGTAATTGACGAACAGCACAGATTTGGCGTCGAACAAAGGTCTCACTTGGTTAAAAAATCGGGTACCCCGCACGTTTTAACAATGACGGCAACTCCGATTCCTAGAACTGTGGCTTTGACTACTTACGGAGACCTCGATTTATCCGTACTAACAGAAATGCCCAAAGGCAGGCAAAAGGTCAGTACATGGGTTGTTTCTGAAAAGAAAAGAGAAGGTGCTTACGACTGGATCAATTCACAAATCACCAGTCACCATTCACAGTGTTTCATTGTTTGTCCTTTAATCGAAGATTCCGCATTTGAAACCATGGCAGATGTTAAATCCGTAACTACTGAATTTACTAAGCTCAAAGCTCTATTCTCTAATCTTAGGCTCGGTCTTCTGCACGGCCGGCTCAAACCAAAAGAAAAAGAGCAAGTCCTTAAGGATTTTCGTTTCGGAAAGGTCGATATCTTGCTTTCTACTCCGGTAGTTGAGGTCGGAATAGACATTCCAAACGCGTCAGTTATGGTAATTGAGGCTGCGGAAAGGTTTGGTCTTGCCCAACTTCATCAGTTAAGAGGCAGGGTGGGGCGCGGTGAACAAAAGTCATACTGTCTATTATTCAGTAATTTCCACTCAGGCAACGCTTTTTCCCGTCTTAAAGCTATGGAAAAAACCTATTCAGGTTTTGAACTGGCTGAACTTGATCTAAAACTAAGAGGTCCCGGGGAGATATTCGGCACAGCTCAGTCAGGCTTTGATGAGCTAAAGATCGCCTCATGGAACAATTTTGAACTTATCAAACAAACAAAAGAAGTGGCAGAAGATGTCTTCAAATACCCAAAAAAGTACCCCAGGTTAGTTTCTCAATTGAAAATTGGAAATTGACAATTTGTACTTACAAATTGGTTATTTTATTTGTATAATTGCGGATATGGTTCCACTTCCAAAACGTAAACATACAAGAAGCAGATCCGGCATCAGGCGCGGAGGACAACCAAAAATCAGATTGGGGAATCTGGTGAAGTGCGCAAACTGTGAAAAACTAAAAGAAGGGCATCGGGCTTGCCCATATTGCGGAGTGTACAAATAAAGTGAAAACTTCCACTGACCCCAGACATTTAAGACGCCGCGAGGCCGTAAAAATTCTTTTTGCCGAGACCTTCACCAAACAGCCGAACAGCCCCGAACTCGTAGCAGAAATTCTCAAGCACAAAGTTAAAATAGACAATAAGATTAAAAAGGCGGCTCCGGCCTGGCCAATAGACAACCTGAACAGAATCGATTTGGCAATTCTAAGACTTGCGGTTTATGAACTGGGAAAGAAGGAGGCTCCTCCCAAAGTTGTAATTGATGAAGCGGTGGAACTTGCCAAGGAATACGGAAGCGAATCTTCCTCTTCCTTTATCAACGGTGTCTTGGGTACAATATACAATGATGGACAGTGATTTTACAAAAACTAAAGATAAAGTTAAAAACGAGCTTGCAAACCACCTGGGAATCGAATCGGCAGATATTGAGGATGAATCGGTTCTTTCCGAAGACTTTCATATGAAGCCCAATGATTTGACGGATTTTGCAGAAGGCCTAACAGCCTCCGGTTTTGATACCTCAAAAATCGATCTTGCTGAAATTGAAACGTTTGGGGATTTAATTGAAGCCTTAACTGCCCGAGAGTAGATGCTATGAAAAACTTTAAAGACGCAGCCCTCCTTGATTTAGCCCTAACCCACCGTTCCTGGGTTAATGAACATAAAGGGGTCAGATCCAGCAATGAACGATTGGAATTTTTGGGCGATGCGGTTTTAGAATTTGTAGTATCAAAAGAACTTTACAAAAAATTTCCGGGTGAAGAAGAAGGCTATCTTACGGCCCTTAGAGCCAATCTCGTTAACACTGTATCCCTTGCGGGAGTAGCAAAAAAACTTGACCTTGGACCACTACTTAACCTTTCAAAAGGAGAGGAGGAAAGCGGAGGAAGGGCTAACCCCTCACTTCTTGCAGATACGGTTGAGGCGATAATCGGAGCAATTTTTATTGACCGGGGAATACTTGACGCCGAAAAATTTATAACAGAAAGTCTCCTGGTTGAAACCGAAAAAAGGGCATCCGAACCTCTGAAGGACCCTAAATCGCTTCTTCAGGAACATGTTCAATCCAAATCCTTCCCCGCACCAAAATATCAGGTGGTAGAGGAAAACGGTCCCGACCACGACAAGAAATTTGTTGTGGAAGTAATAGTTTCCGGGCAAGTTTGGGGCAGGGGAGAAGGAAAAAGTAAAAGCGTTGCCGAACAGGAAGCTGCAAAGAATGCTCTAGCAAAAGCTTCTGATGAAAAGGTTTAAACAGTTTATACATACCACCTCAGACGTTTTTAGAATTTACTGGGAAATAGCCCCCGGCCTGACAATTGGTGTACTCGTCACACAAATATTTTCGCAACTCCAAGGTATCGTAACCGCATATCTGACCGGAATATTTATAGATCGCACTCTAAACGTCATTACTGTCACAAAAGATATTGGCCAAATTGTTCCAATAGCGATCCTAATCGGCATGTCATTCCTGTTATTTGACGTAATTGGTATCTTAAATAATTACTTTTTAAGCTTATTGTCTTCACAAGACTCTTACAAAATTAAATTAAAGCAGACCGATTTTATGGTGAGACTCGGTATTCCACAAATGGAGAACCCCGACTTAACCAATAAATCTACCAGATTTAATGAGGTATTCGGTAACATGAATCAACAACTTACCCTGTCGATTGATTTAATATCGATGGTTGTATCCACTTTTGCATTTGGCATAGCTGTTTATACTTTTGCACCGGTTATAGTTTTTGCTGTTCTTACCCTTTTCGTTTTTAAATTCCTAAATAACGGAAGGTTTATTAACCAAGCCTGGCGGTTAAATCTCGAGCACACGGAGGAACGTAGAAATGCCAATTCATCAATTTCCAGTTTGGCAGAACCGGGAAGCCTCAAAGAAATACTTCTTTCCGATGGAACCAACCTTCTCAGAAGAAAATTTGTGGAATTTTTTGAATGGTATATTTCAGCATACAGAAAGCTTAGAACCCGTTGGATTATTTTTGAAAATTTACAGGTATTTGGTGACGCAGCTATTTTTACAAGCGGAATATTGTTACTCATTAAAAAAGCGATCGAGGGAACCATGAGTATCGGTGGAGTTACTTTTTATCTCCGTTCACTCGGATCTTTTTCCGACCAACTTAGCAGTTTAAGTTACAGAATATCAAGAGCGATTGATTCGAGTATTCGCCTCCAAGATGCCTTGGAATTATTTGAGCTATATGAACCAGAAGTTGACGGAACAAAAGTTCTTATCACAGAGGGAAAACCCCCGGAAATTAAAATTGACGATATTGCTTTTACTTATCCGAATGGAATACACCCGGTAATCAAAAACTTAAGTTTAGATTTTAAACCTGGAGAAAAAGTCGCAATTGTCGGAGAAAACGGGGCAGGCAAAACTACTCTAGTAAAACTAATAACCAGAATTTATAGGCCGCAGGAAGGAAAAATCATTCTACGAAATGTCAACCTCAACGACATCAAACGAGAAAGTCTAAATAAAAAATTTGGAGTTTTGTTTCAGGATTTCAACTCCTATGGAAACTTAACAGTTTCGGAAAATATACAGATGGGTAAAACTTCAAGAAAAGTAGATAATGACTTAATTGAAAAAGCCCTAATTAAAGCCGATGCGATGGGTTTCGTGGAGAAGTATCCAAAAAAATTAGACCAGGTTCTTTCCGAACGATATAAAGGAGGTGTCAGGCCTTCAGGAGGACAATGGCAAAAAATAGCTATCGCCAGGTTCTTTTACAGAAACGCTCCGGTCCTTATTTTAGACGAGCCGACAGCTTCGATTGACGCTATCTCTGAAGCTGAGATTTTTAATAACATTTACAGATTCATGGATGGAAAAACCGTGATTATTATTTCCCATAGATTTTCGACTGTCAGAAACGCAGACAGAATACTAGTACTCGATAAAGGTAGAATAATTGAGGAGGGAAGCCACGAAGAACTTTTGGCGATCGATGGCAAATACGCCCGTATGTATAGACTTCAGGCCAAGGGCTATGTATAATATCCCCATATGATTGCCATAAGACTTTCCAGATTTGGCCGTAAGAATGCTCCCTTTTACAGAATTATCGCTGTTGATTCAACTAAAAGGCAGGGAGGAACTTTCCTTGAAATATTGGGTACTTGGAACCCAATCAAAAAGGAATTAAAAATTAAAAATGAAGAATTAAAAATTTGGGTCGGAAAAGGGGCCCAGATAAGTGCTGCGGTAAAGAAACTCTTGAAAAAATGAAAGAATTACTCGACTACTTACTCAAAGGACTTCTGGATAAGGAAAAATTTGAGGTAACAGAGGCCGAAGACGAAGACCGGGCGGTTTATACAATCAAAACAGACCCTGAAAACATCGGCTTAATTATTGGTAAGGGCGGACACATGATCAAAACATTAAGAAACATCCTCAAAGTCCGCGCTACTCTGGAGAAAAAAGCCGTTTCTCTTAATGTAGAATAATCGTCAAGGTAGAAACGGATTTTGTCTCCCAATACTCTCACCGCCAGCTTCGGAGTCCGTTGGTATTTCCGTACTTGCCGGCTGTGCAAAAGCGCTTATCTTATCCAATGTATTTTTTTCTTCAACCGTTAAATCCGTAATGGACTTGGTAACTGCAGGGAGAGTTTGGGGAAAAGCCGCCCAAAATGTTTTCACCGATATCGTGGCCGACGACCCTTCCACACTTTCACTAAAAGTAATCTTATCAACAAGACTGATGGGCGCAGTATTTTCAATCAGTTTCAAAAAAGCAATAATTTCAGATCTGGTGCCTGCCAAGTCAAAATTCAGTCTTACGCTGGAAAGCCCTGAAACATCACTTGCACCTAAGTCTGATTTTAAGTTGGATAAGACTACGCCGTTTGCTACCGCAAGCTCCTTAATCCGGGCACGAGCGGGCAAAACCGTATTTTCCCCGGGAAGGGCAGATGCTGCAAACTGGGAAGAGCTCTCAACTGTTGTACTAATCGTTCGAAGCATGTTTAACTTTTCGGTTAATGCGGTTTTATCCTGTCTGGTCTGAGAGATTTGAGACCTCAAATTCCGCACTCTGCCGATTCCATAATTCCCAAAAACAAGAAAAAGAATTATCACAATAATTAACGGCAATGTTGAACTTAAAATTCTTTTATAGATCATTTATTTGGTTATGCTGATACCCACTGTATAGCCATTAGTTGAATCATATCCAAAAGATGTCAGGACTACCGATCTAAAATCTTTCATATCTGACAGGCTTTTAATAAAGGCAGATGTATCGGCTGTTGACCTAAACTGAAAAGAAAGGTCAATTTTTTGAGCATCAATTTCAAGCTGGTTTAGCGAAGCAGAGGAACTTAAATTTGAAATAAAAGGTTCAATTGCGATCAAATTTTTAATTGCCTCGGGAAGACCCAGAGCCATATTGATTTTTCCGATCCTGTCTTTCAGGAGAACTATTTGCTGTTCTGTCGTCTGAAGCGTTTTTACTTGTTCTTTAAGGGAATTAGTCTCAGATTTAAGAGCATTAAAGGTAATTGTGCTTACAATAAAGTATATAGAAATTCCCAGTCCAAAAACCAAAAAAAAGGCTAAGCCAATTACGCCTACCATTCTTACTGCCTTTAGAATTTTCCCCAAGTTTCCGGTAACTCCAAACCCCGGGGGTAAAAGATTAATTTTTGTTGCCATATTATTCCTCCCTCATGGCCAATCCAACGGAAACTGCATAAAGAGGGGCATATGAAGCCAATTTTTTAAGAATTTCGGGGTCAGCTTTAACTTTTGAAAACGGATTTCCAACCGAAACTTCCATTCCAAGAAGCTCAGATAATGTTGGAACAATCTTAGGCATACTGCTTGTTCCTCCTGTTATAGTTACCATGCTCGGTACTTCTCCTCCTTCCTCTGTTTGATAGTAATTAACGGCTTTTTTAATTTCATCAGCCACCAGCCGTAAAACAGGGTCGAGCGCCCCTTTAACTTTTCCCTCGAGCTTCGTCGTTTCAAGGCCGTAGGTTTTTTTGTATTCCTCTGCCTGGGGCGCGGTCACCCCAAGACCCTGGGAAACGGACCGGCTAAAGGCTTCGCCGGCGGTAGGAATAGACCTGGAAAATGATAGAGTCCCGTTTTTGGTGATAGCAATATTGGTGGAGGTACCTCCGAAATCAACCAAAAGAACTGTTTTATCAAGCGGGGAGAGTGCGCGGGAAAGAGCTAGGAGTTCCGTTTCTATGGCTACCGGGTTAAGCCCTGCCAAGGAAACTGCCTTTGTATACTTTTCGATAATCACTCTGGGAGCCGCAACCAAAAGAACCACAACTCCCGGGGGGGTAGAAGTCTCGTTCCTGGCAATAATTGTATGCTGAACAACGGCTTCACTGACGGGAATTGGTATATACTGCTCGGCCTCCCACTTGACGGCGGAGGCAATTTCGGAGTCCATCAAAAGAGGAAACTTTATTGTGCGCGTAAAAACTTGAGGCTCAGAAATAGATAAAACTACGTCATGGGAAGAAACTCCTGCTTCTTTATGCAATTTTCTTATAACCTGGGAAAGTGAAGTCATCTCCTTCTCGTCTTCAATTTTGACAATAGAGTTGCCTGTATACCCTACAATTCCGGTTGCAGAAAGGGAGAATCCCGCGCCGTCTTTGGCCAAATCTACTATTTTTATTGTTTTACTACCTATATCAAGTCCAACCATGAGCAGTTAAGTCAGTATACTAGATATTTGATACTAGATACTAGATACTTTTCATTTTGTAAGCCCTCCTGTTCCGGCATAAACCGCGTAATCAAAAACGGAAGGCACTTCCGGCCAACTTTGGAAAACCGCAACTTTACGGTTTGCACTGCCGGCAGTTCCGGTTGAAGAAATACTAAGACCTTGGGAGGGGAGGTATGCACCGGCAGGTCCTACAACGGTTATACCAACAGGTTGTGGAGTAGTGTTGTAAAACATTTTCACCCGGGCAAACTGCAGACGATCCGCGGTGCTAGACATAGTTGCCCCAACAGCCGAAAAGGCAAATGTCGTTTTAAAAGCATAGGTTACCCCTGCCCCTGTTGGACAGGCTGTAGTACTACTAACGGGGGCTGCAAAATGATTTGTTCCTTGACGAGTTAAATAATACGGATCCGCCGTAACCCTCCCGATTCGAATCGTAGATAAAGCTGCCGTAGTCTTATAAAACACGCTTACTTCAATCGCTGGAGTTGTGTTATCCAAAGTTCCCGAATTTCCCCAACAAACCGTCATTGAAGTCCCCCTGAAACAGGGGTAAGTGCCGTTGCAAACTCCGGGCAAATTTCCGGTTGCAGGATCATGCGAAACAAACCATGTCGTCATTGAATCTCCGGAAGAAAGAGCAACGGGATAATTATAACTATTACCCCCCACGGCACCTGCAGCGAAACCTGTAGTCGTGGAAGTGTATTGGGCATTGCCAACCGCTGTAAGAGGAACAGTTTCTATCTTCCCAACCACCAAAGCCCTTTCGACTCCCGCCTCGGCAGCGGAAAAAGCCCTGACGGAGGCTTCCGAGCTCGTAGATACAGCAACGTCGGTAACGGAGCGGGCCATGACAAAAAGCACCATAGTAAGAACTACCGATAAAGAAAGAAGAACCAAAACCAAAGCCTGTCCGGACTGTTTTTTCATCAATTCTCAGTGTAACAATCACTTCGCACAAGGTCAATTCCTTGTATAAGTCAAGGACATTTGCGACATTCCTCCTTCATCCATGAAATACTGCAGTGGACTTTTAAGGTTTAGTGAATGATGGGGTCTTTGGGAATTATAGTAAATAATATAATCCGACAGTTTGTGGCCAAAAACCCCTTTGTCATGGATTAGGTGAAGGTTGGGATCTATAAACTCATCTTGTAAGGTTCTGTTGTACCTCTCAATGAAGGTGTCAATCTTGGGACACCTGGGGTAGATAAAGTAATGTGGGATATTGTCTTTCTTTAACTGAGCATCAAATAAACCAAGGTTTTCACCTCCATTGTCAGACTGCCACATTTTGATTTTTCCTGGATAAATATCTTTAAATCTTAAATAAAAATCAGTCATATTCTCTGAAGTTAATCTCTTGTAATTTAGGGTTAAACTGAACTTCATTTTGGCATCAATTGCTGATATAAAATAATCTTTAATCCCATCTGTGATCCTTTCAACTGAATCAGATAAAATGTAGCCAAAATAGTTCGGGTGAAAGGAATGCTTGATCCTCAGCCTTTTTGTTTTCTTTCTGCCCCTTTGTGCCCAACCAGAGCTTGGATCATGATATACCTTTCTTTGGTCTTGATAGAAAAAGTTGTGCCTTTTAATAATATTTCCAATTGTTGAAATAGATATTTTTGGAATATAGTTTTCTTCACAATATCTGTCTAAAAACACCTTTAGTTTTTCTTTTCCAATCCTGAAGTGTGCCTCTCTCTGACCTTTGATAAAATCAACAATTTCTGGCCTTGTAGTGGGTATCCTGACACTCACCGGTTTGGTTGAAAACGGTACAAGAGAGGCTAATTTGCCATCAGAATTATTAAGCCGGGTTTTCCATCTTGAGATAACTTTTCTGTCAACTCCAAAAGCTTCCTTTGTTGAAATTTCTCCATGGGAAGCATAGAAATTAATAATCTTTAGTTTTTGTATGGCTATTTCACTTCCTGAGAATCTTCTAATAGACTCAATCATTTTAATCACCTTCTTAGCGCCTCTGATTCTACTAAATATGAAGTGAGCCTTGGAGGAATGATCCATATATAACGACTTACCCAATGTCGCATATGTATCTTAACTTACACA
>Ga0209210_1000232_pt1 | contig 63562 bp, 58 predicted proteins | sample RifGroA1_FD_183991 | JGI IMG/M metagenome (GOLD analysis project Ga0209210, IMG submission 183991) | Contaminated groundwater microbial communities from Rifle, Colorado, USA - Rifle Groundwater A1 (SPAdes) (version 2) | ecosystem: Environmental > Aquatic > Deep subsurface > Groundwater >...
CATAATTCACGCTGGGAATATACTTACGTTGCCAAGATAACATGCCGTTAACGGAAGTGGATCCGCGTACGGGTTATTATTTCCGCTACCATCGGAATCTTGATTTTATTTTGAAATTACGGGATATAGGACTGGAAGTAATTTCTTTGGGAAGAAAGGATGGGTCGCACGATCATGACTTTCTTACCTATTTAGTTAGAGTCGTAAAGTGATGGTATAATTACGCCTGCGGGACGATCTTACAAACTCGCGGGTATAGTTCACCGGTAGAATGCGTCCTTCCCAAGGATGAGAAGTGGGTTCGATTCCCATTACCCGCTCCAGTCGCTTCCTTTGGCTTCGTCTCACTTTTCTATAAGTATAGCTTCATTAAAAAAATACAATGGCACAGCGGCATTAGGGTAGCAAAGTACCCGCTCCTGAAGAAGTCGCTATTATTTCGGATCTTTTAGCTTGTGGCTTTTCCACAACTTAGACAGCCAAATCAAAAAGTATTATTTTTTTTGTAAGCTTTCAAAAGAAGTATTGAGAGAATAAGTATTATCAATGTAAAAACAGAGCTCATTAGAAATACTCTTCTGTCAAGAAGAATGTTTTTTCGTTCTACTGTAATCTTCAACTCAACCGCTTTCACTTTCCCAGTGAGGTTAATAGATTGTTCGCCTTCGTATCCATTGTAGGCAATAGTGACTTTGTGGTCTCCACCTTCAATATCATTAAACCTAGCTAACCCATCTTTGTCTGTTTTGGCGGTCTTTGGATCAGAGTGAAGTGTAACAACAGCCCCTTCGATGGGTCTTTGGTTAGCGTCAATTACTTTGATACTGACATTGTATCCGTCCGCTTTAGTTTCTACCGTGTCTTCGCAGTGTATTTTTAACACCCAACCGATAGATATATTATTTAAACTTTTAAGGCTTGGGTAAGTCTCTGCATTTAATTCAATGATTTGTGTGTAGTGATCTCCGCTACCAAGTATATTTTTTGCTATATTCCATAAATTGTCACCTGATTTGACTTCATAAGTTGTACATCTATTGTCACTAGATTTTGATTCCAGTTTGAAGTCTTTGGTAACTATGGTGGATTTTTCAAATAGTCCCAACGTCTTTGCAGAAAGTTCGTTACTCCAGGGGCCTGTTGCACACCCATTGCCTGCTCTGACTCTAAAATAATATGTTGTATCGGGAGAAAGTGAGTTAATCGAAAACTCATTTGTATCTTTATTTCCAAAACTAGATAAGCCGAAAGTATATTTTCCAGGTTCGGTACCGTATTCAAGCGCAAAATGATCAACCGGTGTCTGCTGGTTAACAAATCTAATTTTTATGGACCTGCTTGTTTCAGAATTTGCTTCATAAAGCCAAGGGTCTGCTCCGATAGGGGATGAATCGTTGCAGACAGATACTCCAGAAGATCCAGAAGATAAAGAAAGTCCGATGCTAGTAGTTGTTGAGGCCGGGCTCTGAGTTTGGCTCGGATTAGGTGCCTCGAGAGTGGCGACGACATTGTCTATATAATAGAGATCTCCGACGGGCACTATCGGTGTATCAAGATATTTTATAAGCTCATCATAGGTTGCTCCCTTTACTTGGGCCAAAGCCTGAAACAATGAATGGGTTTGTTGGTATGGTTGAATCGCGCTTTCTCCTTGCGTCTCACCATTGTGTGCTGCCATCCAATATGGGGCAATATCTTGGTATTCTTGTATTATTGTTAAGATATCTTTATCGGGATCGTTAGAGACAGCATTGTCTTTGAGATAATCGGCCAGTATCGGCGTTAGATAAGCAAAATTGTAATAAGTAATTAAAGATTCATAATAACATTCATTCTCACAAACGTATGGTTCTTGAGGGTCAGGAAAAGTCAGTAAGTCATCTACTTTCCAACCTAAGAGTTTATTCAATTCAGTTTCGTATGGGCCGTAGACTGCAGGTGATACGCCAGCCAAGATAGAAAGCTCTACATAGCCTTTATAACCCGCAATGAATCCATTGGAAACCAACGGAAAACTTTTCAAAAAAGCCCGGATATTGCCTGAATTAATAGCTTGGCCATTTACAGTAGTAAAGTTATCCTCTATAGGCACCTTTAACTTGGTGCTGCCCCAGGCTGTTAGAAGAGTGGATGCGTTCCCCAAACCCGCCTCTGCATATTTCCAAAGAGCATAGACATTTGCTGGAGGGAATGCCCAGAAATTATTAAAATTGGAGGAAACTTGTTTATCTAGAGCAGGTATTGTAAAGGAATTAAAATCGGATTCTGTTGGTGGATAAGGATACGGATCGCGTTGGGCGCCGCTAACGAATCCCATATGAGCATATGTGGCGGGAGAATAGCTTGCAAGTTCATCTTGCAAGTATGTTTTAACTTGTATCTGAAGTCCCGTCGAAAGAAATGGTAAAGCTCGCAAAAGTATGAGATGTGTATCGGCTGGATTGTGCCAATAATGATCAAGATAGTCATCAATATTTCTTGACTGATAGCTGGAAATACCTCCAGAATGTAAATAGCTAGGCTTAAGGTGTCCTGCATCTACAATTGCTTGAACTTGCAACTCAAGTCGCGCAGTCAACTGAGAGGGGGTTATAGATGAGGTGGAAACAGGCGCGGTTTCCTCAGCGGCTGAGGATAACATTGGTGCACTGCTTCCCGCACCACCCGATCCAAAAGCTACTAAGGCATTTCCCAAAATTGCATATAGTTTACCGTCATACGCAGACGGACCGACCTTATCGTTTTCATTCCAAAAAACAGCCGCAGAGGGCGGATCCCAAAAATATTTAATAGCTTCAGTGTAATAATTTGAAGGTACACCGATATTGGTGAATGGTGTAAAAGGCAAACCGCCACTAGTAACGTATCTCCACTGACGATTGGCATCATCTGAGGTTAAAAGAAAATCAGTGTTTGGTTGGGAAATATCAACCGCTCCCACATACCGATCACAGCAATGGTTCCAATAAATCTTGTTTCCTGCTGCTGTCATTCCATTCGGTTCGTCCCCGGGCCAAGATCCACTTTGGCCGGTAGTATTACTGAACGGAACACTAATTATTGCAGTGCCCACGTCCCACCCAGCAATAGTTTTACTCCCAAAACCACCACCTCCCCGAGTATAAGTTCTAAAATATATAACGTTATCATAACCGGATACTATAGGAGGAGAAGGGTTTCCACCATCCCCCGCCCAACCAACAGGGGCAGCATCGGTAATTGTGTCCCCATCAATATCAAAGTTACGTTCCGCGCCGGTGGCCATAACGTAGTAAATATGATTCCTGTACTCAGGAAATGTTTCAAAATAATTTGCAAATGTTATACCGTTTGAATTGTTATTTAAATCTTGGGTTGCAGTACCGGTTACCCAACCCCCGGCTACGGTACCAAGTGCTCCGGGAGTTGATGTGTTTGAAGGAATGCAACCAGTCGGTCTGACTGCAGGAAAGACAGGGGGAGGACACATTAGATGATCGGTTTCCTCACCAGTTCCACCCGACCCAAAAGTTGTACGTGTAAAAATGACGTCATTCTCGTAAATTACAGGCCACCAGGAATAAAAACCATTACTGGGAAGTTTACTGCCGGATTTCCATACCAATGCGCCGGTTTGGGCATTTAGAGCATACGCATAACCGTCATTGGATGCAAAAAATAATGTTCCTTGGCTTGTGCTTCCTATACCATCATTTTCGGCCTTATAGGCAGCAGATTGTAAAATTTGATTTCCTGTTTGGTATTTCCAGGCAAGACTACCGTCTGAGGTGTTAATGGCATAAAACCAGCCATCACGGTTTCCGGCATACACCATTCCATTGGCAACAACCGGACTGGTAGAAAATCCACCGGTTGCCTCATAAGTCCAGATCCCTGCACCTGTTGTGGTATTTACAGCATGAAGTTTTTTGTCCAACCCACCCACGTACAACACCCCGCTCGAGTAAGTCGGAGAGTGGCCAAGTGGCAACTCTGTAGGGTACACCCATGCTTCTGTACCTGAACTGGCATCGAATGCGTATAGACCTTTAGCTGTAGCAACATAAACATTCCCTCCGGCACCTATCACTTGTACGTGTTGAGAAACATAGGGCTCAATTGGTTTTACCCAGACTGTGGCAATATTTCCAGGGAGAGTCTCTGATGTCCAACTTGTTCTTTGTGGATTAGCGCCGGCCATAGGCCAATCAACAGGCTGGGAACTGGTGTCAACTATAAAAGCAACGGAACCGGAATTGGCAGTGGAATAAGAACTTTCTAAAGCGGTATTGTCAATCGCCTTAACCCGCCAATAGTAACTTCCATTAGAAAGCGTCTGACCGGTACTACCTGTGGTGTAGCTGCCGCCTCCTGCAGCCTGTCCCACCGTGAATGACCTGGATCCCTGGGCCGCAAGGGCAGATGTGTAATCAACCACGGGGCTACTAAAATTAGGCGTGTCGTCTATTTGAATTCTGTATTTTACGGTGTCTGATACCCCAGGGTCGGAAAGACTAAAGGTAAAACCTGGTGCATTGTCGGATGTGGTTGCCCCGGTTGTATGGCCTCCTAAAGAAGTGGGGGCATATGGGTTGGGGCTGGAAGTGAAAATCGTCGAGTAGCGTACCTTCGTAACCGATGCAGAATTTTCAGTCCATATTCCAAAAACTCCATCTGTTGATGAAGCAACACTCGCCCAGGAGTTTGGAGGGACAGCAAAAAATTGGGTACCAACAGGTCCCACCGTAAAGGCCACCGAGGTTCTACCACGTATGTAAAAGTAGGCAATCGACTCCGAGTTTACTTTAGCTGCCTGCCAATCTGAAGGTGGCGTGAAGGCACCATAACCGCTGCTAGCTCTCATAGCCGTTTGTAGCGAGGCAGTAAACGTTAGCGTGCTCCAAGTTGTGCAGACACTCGACGCATCAATAGCAGAACAATATTCCCAGACTAAGGCGCCTGCGCCTGTACCTACGGTTGAACTCTCCCAGTCGCCTGCATCAAAGGTTGTGGATTTGCCAAGATAGACGATATCCCCAACATCTTTTACGACCGTACTTGAACTGGAATGTGCAATGTCGGCGGTACCTGTATCACCGGCATCCGTGGTTTCATCTTCATATGTATTAGCCGAGGCGTCATAGAGCCAAACCTTATTGAAAATGCTGTGATACGAAGCAACCAGTGTAGGATTAGTGTCAAAGTTAGCGGTGGCAAAGGGAGAAACCCCTTTTTTATATGACACTCTTTTGTTTACGCCACCTGTAACACCCGTGGCATCTCCGTAAACCACCCATACATCGGTGCCATCAGTCGCTACCGAAATGTACTGGTCAGGTATGGCGGTGGATGAAACAGTGGCTGGCGTTGCCTGCCAACCCGATGAATAGTATGAAAATAATGTCGTTGAACCCGAGGCAGCAAAATAGATATTGCCACTGGTGTCTCCTACAGCAGAGAAAGCGGGGAATCGAACAAGATAATTTGTCGAGATTGTCGCCTGGGAGTTCCAGCTAGTTAATCCGTCTGAATCGGCACGGTACCGCCATGCCATATCGCTTCCGCTCTCGATGTTGTATATGAGGCCAATGTTTGTGCTAAATCTTGCAAACGTTGGATAGTGATACGACGCGTTTGTACCAGCCGTATCCATCGTCGCTTGAGAAACGGTCCAAGTTGGGGCTATACCCAATGAGTCTGAATAATAAGCAGTAACTCCGTAATTTGTTCCATCAAAATATCTTGACGCCAACCAAATTCTGGAAGTACCTTGAAGCTCAAGAACTGAGTAGTGATACCCGGTTGCGCTTCCCGAACCGTCGAAAACAATTTGAGCTGAATTTAATGTCCAGTTCGATGAACCGTTATAGGAGATTTTTCGATATAAAACATCGTAAGCATCATTTCTCCCTGTTGTTGCAACGGAATAGACAAGATACAAGTTGTCAGATGAGTCGGCACGCACATCTGCATACATTAAATTAGTTGTATCGGATGAAAGTTGACCACCACAAGTCCAGGAAGTACCCGAGTTAGTCGAATAAAGCCACCATAATCCTCCGGAACCGCATTTGGTCGTATTGGTCCCCATTTGAACAAAGGCATGTAAAGTAGTCTCTGAAGTTCTCACTAAATGACGCATGGTTGAAGGTTGGGTGGCCCCGGTTGTAGAAGAAGTGGTAACGATGTCGGTTATGGCAAAGGCGTTTCTGGTGTATAAAACAAAACAGAATAAAACAAAGATGCCTATTACCAAAGCTTTTTTAACTGCGCCATGCATAGAGCAATTCTACTATACAGCATTCAAGGAAACCGTGAGCTTTTAGCTCACGGAGGAACTTTCAACGCTCGATAAGTCGTTCTCTTTCAAAAGAAAAACCGCCTCAAAAGGCGGGGGTCTCATATTTTTGGTTTTTACATTTCTTAATCTAAACTTGCTCTCGACTTTTTACCTTCACAAAGACAGACTTGTGCAATCGGGCGATTTGTCATTTAAAGAATTCGTAACTCTTCAATTAGAAAATCCCCTGCAGATTTTAAGGCGGCTGAAAGAGACTAATGGTATAATTCACTTATCCGTGCCGAGGTAGCTCAGTTGGTAGAGCGGCGGTATCGTAAACCGCAGGTCGTGGGTTCGATCCCCACTCTCGGCTCTTATAAAATGAGACGTGCATATTCAAGATTACAGTCGGTAGAGGAAAAAAGAAATTTAAGAAAGGCGATTCTTTTTATTGCACTTTCGGGAGTTGCTGTTATCGTGCTTGTTTTTATCGGCATTCCCCTTTTCGGAAGATTTACTGTTTTCTTTTCGGACTTAAAAGGCGGAGGTAAGACCACAAACCAAAGTGATACGATTCCCCCGGGTCCTCCCAGATTTAACTCCTTTCCGGCATTTACGAATCAGCAGGTAATGGCTGTCACCGGTTCCTCGGAAACCGGGGCAACCGTTAAACTCACTTTTAACGGAAACGCCCAGGAGGTTCTTGCCGACAAAGACGGAAATTTCTCTTTTAATCTACAGCTTTTAAACGGTGAGAATACTTTTTCGGCCATTGCCCAGGACGCATCCGGAAATCAAAGTCAGGTTTCCAAGGAATATTCGATTACGTTTGACAATAAACCCCCGGATCTTAATGTAACCGCCCCGTCCGACGGCTCAAGCTATTTCGGCTCCAATCAACGCCAGATCACAATCCAGGGGACCACCGAAGTCGGGTGCCAGGTGGTAATCAACGACAGAATCACCTCGGTAGATGATAGCGGCAATTTCCAATACACAACCACCCTTAACGACGGATCAAATTCTTTTGCGGTAAAGTCAACCGATCAAGCGGGCAATACCACCCAAAAAGATATCACCCTAAACTTCACTCCCTAAGGTTAAGGGTAAGAAGGATCACCATATACCCCATTATCCAGGGATAGAACATCGAGTTGGAAAACAGGCTGTGGACCAAAAGGGCGGCGGAAGCCGAAGTAAGAAGAATCAGGTAGGAGCTTTTTTGCAAAGATTTGATAATTTTCCCGATTGAAGACACGAATGCCATGAAACCGGCAATTCCCGTTGTTGTCAGGATAAAAAGAAGACTGGAATCGGACCCGGAGCATGCATGTGAGGTAAATGGCTGTACACCTATGTATTTTTGGTAGGCGATGCACATATTGTTGTACCCAACCCCAAAAATTGGGGATTCTGAAAATATCTGCAGTGTAGTTTTATAATTTTCGATTTTGGCAACGGCGGAGAAAGTCCGGAAAAGCTCAATGCTGTGGTTTCTCGATGTGGGCAGGAGCAAAAGAAGAGGCGTCAATATGACCACAAAAATCATAATTTTCTTCAAAATATTCTTATGTAGGGCAATTACGATAAGGCCCGCCAGTAATGCCAGGTAGCTGGCTCTTGAATAAGTGAAAGCCAATGACACCAAAAGGAAAAGGAAAGTGGCCAAGTTCTTTTTACTCTTGGTTTCAAGCAGACGGACAAGGGAGGCGAGTAAACCAAAGACTATAACAAGGCCCAAAAATGTCGGATCAAGAAATGTTCCGACCAGACGAAATAGGTGCATATCCCAACCGGCACTGAAAAACGGCTTAATGTCGGGAACCGTAAAAAACTGGATCCAGCCAAGAATGGCGGAGACTACCGATACCGCCAAAAGGGAGTCGGTAAGCAAATTTTTCCCGTCCTTCCATTTTTTTGCAAAATTCCAGACATAAATGCCGAAAAAGTAATATGCCGTCAGGCGGGTTAGGTAAAGGAGTCCGTATAAAACTTCAGCTTGCCGGAAGATAAAAACGGAGACAATCCAGGAGGACAAAGCAAAAAGTAAAAAGGCTCCGAGGTATCTATATGCCTTGGGGGGAGCCAGCTTTTTGACGACCGTATATAAAGCGGCAAGACCGACTATCAGGTCAAGAGGTTGCAGGTTTCCGATTCTTATCACCTGCCCAAACGGAAAAACGGCGAGAAAAAGAAAAATAAAAACGTTCTGGCAATTTAATCCTTTTGTAATTCCCATTGTTTTGCCCATCCTAAAAATGAGTGGAACGATTGTAGCATGCTAAAAACAAAACCCCTGCCCAAAAATAAATTCTGTATAAACTTTAGCTTGGGGAATAATACGATTTTGAAAATTCCGGAATTTTTCCCTTCTCGCATGTTTTCGCTTGCATGGATCCCCGAGTAGGTGTTCATTTTATCAATATAGGAGTGAAGGTCCCCGGAAGTATTGTGGACTAAGGAATTTTTCAATGTCCCCACCTTGCCTTTTATTTTCCATGTCTCATGGACCTTCCTTTCCCACTTTCCGGCATCTTTTTTGCCCAGACGCAATACTTTATCTTCCCCTATGCATTTTCCCAAAAAAACAATCTTACGTTTAATATAAAAGCCGTTAAAGTCCTTCGGATCTAAGTCTTTGATCTCCCTGGCCAACTCTTTTGTTACTTCCTCATCCGTATCAAGAAAAAGTACCCAATCGTGACTGGCTGATATCAAAAGCCTGTTTCTGGCTTCGGCAAAATCGGTTATGTCTTTTTCGTATAGTGTCAGCGTTTCAAAATTGTTCACAATTGTGTTTTATAAATATAGGTGGCCGCTTCTGAAAAGATAAGTTTTCCTTCGGAACCGGTTAGATTTTCTTCTCCTTCAATAATTGTATATTGTATCCGTGCTCCTTCTTTAATCTTTGCACCCCGGACGGTTAAAAGGTATATGTAATTATTGGCAAAATCATTTTCAAAATGGTCATTAGGTCCCTTTCTGAATAATGAAAATTCCGCTCCCCGGGCATCCTTGATAATTGAGTTAACCATTTTCAATTGAAGTTCGTAGGGCACTGGTCTTATCAGGTAGTTTACCGGCAGCTTATCCTGGTAGAACCAATTTACTTTATAAAGACCATATAGTCCGATGGTTCCCAAAATGAGGGTTGATACGATTAGAACCGTCTTCTTTTTTATAAGCTTATCCAGAATATATGCGGCTAATATTGCCGGAACCGGGAAAATAACCAGGTAGTAATGTTCGGGGGGATTTCCATGGATAAAAAGTCCTACGTAAGAAACAACAAGACTGATTATTAAAAGAAAGAAAGGCATTTCCTTGTTTTTGTTTTTATAAAACCTTTTAATGAAAAATACTGAAAAGCCGATGGTGAGAATGAATAAAACCAGGGTTAGGATATTTGCATATCCCAGAAAGGACTCGGCAAAGAAATGGTAAATGGAGTAAATATTTTGAGATAATGTTGTGGTATTAACTGTGTTTTTCGGATAAAGACCGAAGAAACCTAGAATGCGGTAGGGAACCCAGCTTAGGAGCTGAAGGGTTATGGAAAATTTATTTGAGACTTCATAAATAATAAAAGCGGTGTTGGGTATCAAGAATCCCAAAATGAAATTCAAAATATATTTAAACTTCGGTTTTACGCTGTAAAAGATAAATCCCGCTATGCTGGCGGGAATCAAAAGGATGGGACTGGGGAAAAAGCTCATGGTTAAGCCCAATATAAGTCCCAATTTAAACAGACTCTTGCCCTTGTCTTTTATTGAGTCCCTTAAAAAGAGGAGAAACGGCAGAAATAAAATTGCAGCCGCGAGATTGTAGCGGGAATTTCTGGTTTGGTTTATCCAGGCCGGGGAGGTTGCTATCAGAAAAGAGGAAATTAGAGCAATATTTTTATTAAATATTTTTTTGACAACCGCGTAGTTTATTAATACAGAAAAAGAACCCACAATTCCCCAGAAAACACTGATTACAATAAGATTATAATTCCAAATCAGTAGAAGTACCGTGTAAATCCAGTAGCCAATGGGTGATATGAAAAGCCATTCATGAGAAGTCCTCGGTCCAATCAAAAATGTCCGTACCCCATGGATAATATTCCAGATATTCATGTAGTCCGTCCCCATTTCACCGGTGTACATGAAGTTTGGTAAAAACCTATAAAATCTCAAGAATGCTCCCAGGGCAACGATGCCTAATAGGGCTAATATATATTTGGAAAGGTTTTTCTTATTTGACATAAAATTTGAGCTTCAAGTAATATTGTGCCGTATTGAGGTGCAATTTTATTGATTGTAAAGTATTTGTTAAATCTTTTTTTACCGTTGCCACCCAGTCGCCTGGCAAGTTTCGGCTCTGAAAAAATACGGAGTATGGCCTTGGAAAGTTCGTCAATATTACCCTTATCAACAACAATCGAACAATCAGAATTGAGTATTTCGGGATAAGGACCTGCATCAAAACTAACTACAGGTTTCCGCATAGACATCGCTTCAAGCAGAACCAACCCAAACCCTTCCAATGGCCAAACTGAGGGAAAAATTCCCAACGAGATAGAGGAAATTTCTTTGGCCAAATTGTCTACCCGTCCTAAAAAAGTTACCGATCCGGTTAAGTCCATTTTTCTAACTAGTTGCTCAAGTTCTCTGCGAAAATCACCTTCGCCAATTAAATAAAGATGTGCGGATGGAAATCTTGTAACAACCTTACGCCAAGCTTTAATTAACAGATCCTGTCCTTTCCCAAGTTCCATTCTCGAAACACAATAAGCAGTTAGTTTTTTGGGTGTTGATGGAACTGACTTAAGTGGATTTATACCGCAAGGAATAATTTTTGTTTTAGCTGTTGATATGCCTGTGATATTTAAATTTTTAATCCGAGTATTTTCACTCGGTTCAATTACAAAATCAGGGAGTTTGCTTACAGCACGGTAAAGAACTCTTGGAAGTCCGAAAAATTTCGAGAAAATTGTTTGCCAAGGTCCAAAATCAATCCAAACAACAGGAATATTCAAAAGTTTTGCCCAAGGAGTAACCAATATTTTTTCAATAAAGCCGGACATTACAATTGTCCCGCTTTTACGGTTTTTAAAAGTCAGGTAAGCGTAATAAACGCTAGCTGCAGGGAATAACAAGATACCTTTAATTAAACCCTTCCAATCCCCAATCACATCGACAACAAAGGGAATTTTTCCTGCCGATATCCCTTGAGACGTCAGATATTTATTAAAGGTTACATGCGTCGACCAAGCTTTTACGGGAACCTTGTTCCTTTTTAACCATGACAAAAGTTGCGTATTAAAATTTTCCGCTCCTCCCATACCCAACGTCTGATTAATAAAAACAACACCCTTTAGTCTTGGTAAACTATCTTTTATATATTCAAATTCGTAATTGGTATCAACCGCAGAATATTTTAAAAGCCTAAACCCTGAAATTGCAGCCAATTCCGCAAATGAGCTGGGTGTATGCCCCGATTTATGTGAACCCCAGATTCCGGACTCGGATGTGTCTCCAAATAAAAACAAATTCCTTGTATCGGGATCATTCGAAAACCTTTCCCATATATCCTCGTTGTTGGGAATGCGGACATGGAGCGTTCCACTCTTACTCAATAGTCGGAACAATTCCCTAAACAGTGAGGATTGTTGCTCTTTTGTTAAGTGTTCAAAAACGTCCTGCGCAATCACCTCTGAAACGGAATTCTCGCGCAAGGGAAAGGGCTTAGTAACGTCGTGGACCAAATCCGCCCCCACATCAGCTCGTATATCAACATTTACAAAACCTTGTTTGTAATCCTTACCGCAACCAAGATTAAGCTTTTTTGTTTGATTATGGTTTTTCATACCATTTCGGCATCTTTTTAAAAACAATAAGATTATTTCTTCTTTTCCCCCACTTTGATTTAAGTTGTGCCACACTTTCCAAATACCTTGCGGGGTTCCCGGCATAAACCGAATTCTTTTTTAACTCTCCCTTAACCACCGATCCGGCCCCGACGATAGTATTCTCTCCAATCTTGGTCCCTGGTAAAATGATTGATCCTGATCCGATATAAACTTTCTTCCCGATTATTACTTTGCCAAACAAAACACCGAAATTGTCAACATTATTTAACGAAGAATCATGAAGAATGATTTTGCTAAACGCAGAAAGAACTACCCCGTCACCGATACTTAATAATCTTGCATTCTCCAACTCGACATAAACATCCTCGCCAAAAAAAATATTCTTACCAACTTTTGCACCACTTTTCCTTAAACGGTACGCAGGAAACAGCTGGAAAAAGATCTTTAGATATATGCGCTTTAGCATTTCGCATATTATACCTCAGCCTTCGTGTTTACGCCCTAAGTGCCTTGCGCACAAAGAATACTGTGAAAGGCAGGGAGATTAAGGTTCCAATAATTGCCGCGACCCCGGCCCCGATTATCCCGTAAGCATGTATTAGAGGAATTATTGTAATCCAAAGCCCCAGTGTGCTTACAATCGTCACAACCGCCGTATATTTTTGCTTTTCCCGAGCGATCAGCAATGACCCAGTAGAGCTTGCTACACCACGCACCACGCCTAGGATTGAAAGCAGTTTGACAACAGGTATGGCACTCTCCCATCCTTTGCCAAAAAGAATTTGTACGATAGGTGCCGCAAAAATAAAAATAAATATCCCGGCACCGAGCATCAGTGCAAAATTAACAACGGTATTTTTAATGAAAGCGGATTTAAGTCTTGCCGTCTCCCCGGAAATTTTGGAAAAAACGGGGAAAGTCACTCTAAAAAATATATTACCAACCTCCGTTAATGGAGAAGTCGATATTTTGTAGGCATTCTGATAAATTCCGAGGGGTGCGACTCCTAAAATTCTTCCAATCGCTATGTTATCACTCTGCGTATAAAGATAGTCAAATATTCCATAAAGTGTAACCCATTTACCTCTGTCAATTACACGTTTTGTCTTAATCGAATTGAAATCAAATTTCGGCCAGGGCCTTGCTACAATAAATGTATAAAATACTTCAAATATTGCTCCCGCAAGTAGTCCCCAGATCATTCCGTAAACAGATTTCAAAATAATTACCCCCAAAACCGACACAATCGATTCAACCACAAAAATCGAAATTCTATACATAAATTCTTTATTAAACTGTAATTCTTTTTGGAACTTTACGATGGATGGATTGATCAAACCCCTTATTAAAGGAACCAAGGCGGCCATGTTAAGAAGACTCTTTGAAGCCGGGGAGTTAAAAAACCCGGAAACTGCACCGGCTGAAGCGAAAATAAGAAGCGAGATTAAAAGACCGCGTACGATAGAAACAACCCAGGCGGTATTAATATAACCGTTGATATCGTCCTTTTCCTGAATTAAAAAAATATTAATTCCGGTTTCCGTGATTATTTCCAGGAATCCCAGGACGATGGTAACTATACCAAAAACTCCCAGGCTAAAAGGCGTCAGAATATGTGCGATAATCGCAATTCTGGCAACACCAATCAAGCGGTATAAAACCCTGAAAGCGGTCATCCAACTTAATCCTTTAACTGCGTCTTTGAAGTAGCCCATTACCCTCCTAGTATACCCGATATGAAACCGCTCATTACAGCTATATCGGATGCAATTTGAAGAACCGGACCCCAGAGCGCTATCCTAATGTCCCCGAACTCAATATAAACTTTTCTGAACGACCAGATTAAGTATGCAAAAATTAAAATTAATAAATAGGGGAGAGTAATATATTTGAAACTCAGTACCAATAAAACTAATCCCAACAGATATCGATTAAGAACCAAAACTGCTTTAATATTGTGCGACGCAAGGCGTTGGGATGGATGCCACCAGATTCCATACTGCACGTCCCACTTTGCATATGCTTGGATTTTTTGAAAAAACTCGGAAAGAGTTTCAGGCATCCCCCACTCTACTATTGCATTTTTCACGCGTGCGTATTTGAGGCCAAGTTTTACTGCTTTGTAGTTAAAATCAGTATCTTCCGCAGAATTCCCCTTCCCTTCCGGAAAACCCCCAATCTCTTCCCAGGCACTTTTTCTAAAGGCCATGGATCTTGTGGAGGGCAAAAAGTTTATATTAAACTTCCTTGGTGTCACGCCCAGGAATACGGACTCCGCCTTTTGAAACCTTGTATCCCCCACCATCCGGTAAAAACCGGCAGATATGTCAACCTTGTTTGTGGCAAACGGGGCGGAAATGTTTTTAAGCCAGTCACGGTCAGCAAAACAACCGGCATCGGTTATCGCAATCACATCATTTTTGGCCAGCTCAACCCCCAGATTCCTGCCTTTTGCCCGAGTGCATTTTTCTTTGAGAAGCTTAATTCCGCCAAACCTTTTTTGATAATGGATAATTATCTCAACGGTTTTATCCGTCGAACCCCCGTCAACAACTATTATCTCATCCGCCTTCTTAGACTGGTTAATTAAGGAGTCAAGTAGGGCGGCTACCGTTCCCTCTTCATTAAATGTGGTTATACAAAGCGATATATTCATTTGAAAATAAAGTAAAAGGCCGGGATAAAAGCTAATATCAGAATCTTTGGATGGTAATCAAGATTCATAAGGGGAAAGATTGTTGCCAGAAGAGAAAATGCAGCCATTTGCAACTTCCTTTTTTCAAAAAATATAAAGGCCTGCAAAATAAGAATTGCCATAAGGGGGTAAATATGCCTCATGTTTGATACGACTGATTCCGCGGGGAAGGTAAATATAAATATAACAAATATTAAAAATCCGATAATTGAAAGTTTTTCTAAGACTTTATCGCGGTTTTTCTTAATTAAAAGGTAGACCGGTAACATCAAAACAAGCACCCAAATAAAAAACTCGCTCAGGAGTGCATTAACAACTTTTATAATAAATGCGGGGTTATTAATAACGTTTGCAACTATGCTCCAGTTGGATGAACTTAAGTTTGCATAATCGGGGCTTCCAGGAATTGAAAAAATACCCACAGGGTAAACCGGATTACCTGTCAGAATATAATTTCTAATATACCAGCTAAATCCGAATACCAGTAAGGGAATAAGAAAAAGGAGAACTTTTATAATATTTGTTTTTTTGAAAGCATTTCTTCCAAAAAATATCAGCAGTATTGCTAAAAATGGCAACCCTGAAAATTTCGCTCCCACCAGCATTCCGGAAGAAAATCCCAATAAAAGATAATGTTTGTTTGTCGGTTTCGGATTTACAAGAAAGTATAAAGTGGCCAGGAAAAACACCGCTACCCAAATGTCAGCGGATTGCGTCAGGGGCCATCTTAAGACAGATTGAAGGGTGACAACGCTTACGGCATAAATGATTGACATTTCTTTTGTCACTCCAAACGATTCGGACACTTTTTTTGAGACGATAAAAAGCAGTACAAATGCCAAAACATTGAATAGATTTAGGGGTAAATGAAGAAGAATAAAAAGGGACAATATAGACTCAGCTGTTGCCGGCAAATATCCCAGTCCCAGAGAAAGATTTGCCGGCAAAAAAATAAGTTTAGAAATCTCTTGAGCAATGGGGATATGAAAAATAATACTGTCTTTTTCATAGATACCCTGCAAGCTTGTAGTTATTCCAAAATATATGAACTGTATAGTTAAAACAACAAATATAAAAAGTGCTATTTTTGAAAGGATGTTTAGGTTTTTCATTTCAAAACATCATTATATAAATCGAGATATTCACTAGCTAATTTATCCCAAGTTTGAGACTTGGCCCAATCTTTTACATCTTTTTTTACAAATGGTGACGTTTTCCAATAATCTTCCTTGACTTTATTATTCCAAAATAATTTCAACTTGCATTCATATGATAGCGCTTCCAATGCAGCAAGATAACCCCCGGGAACGCAATATTCGGCCTTCTTCAAAAACGGAGTTGGATCGGTAAACCCATGAACTGTTCCGTATATTTCGCATTTTTTTCTAAGTTCTCCGTCACCGCAAAAATCCACCTGATACTTGTTATTTTTGAGCCATGATAAGAATTTCAATAAGCCGGTATTTTCCTCCAACCTTCCTACATAAACAATTGTCTTTAATTTCTTATTAGAAGTCTTCCGGTGTTGTACGGCAGCGCCGTAAGTGATTTTATTAAAAGTCACTCTGAGATACTTTTCCATGAACTCCCCGACCCCGATTGTTCTATTAGAAAGCATCGCAGCTAAGCGCTTTTGGAAAATGCTTATCTTATTTAACGGCGAATCCCACTCCAAGCCATGAATCGTAGTTACGACGGATTTCTTTGGGTAAATCAAACAAAAGGGAAAATACCAGATAAAAACATCGTGAATATGCACTACGTCTGCCTTTTGAATAAGTTTTCTATTTTTAAAGATCTGCCACCAAATAAATAAAAGTCCAATAAGTTTAATATGTGGATAATCTACCCTAATAACTTTGGTTCCGTTAATTAGTTCGATATTTTTTAATTTCTTATCAAACTTTTCAGTCAAAACTGAAACACTATTTCCTTTTCTCTTCAGGAACTTGGTTACTTCATAAACGTGCTTCTCCACCCCGCCAACGTGGGGATAAAAAAGTCTGGTGATAAATAATATTTTCATTGTTTCTGAGCGACTATGTATATGTTTGATTCGCCGAGAATCGGAATAGTCAAATCATCCAAAAAAGATATTATGGCCGAAAAGGGCCATCTCTTTAAAATTCTTAATGACAAACCGCCAATGGGGTTGGTAAAAAGAAAATTTCTCAATATCCCCTCAGTTCTTTTTGTTTCTAAAATCCTAAAACCTGCACTTTCAAATAAACTTATGAATTTCTTTTCTGTATACCTTCTCAGGTGACCAACTTCTTTATCAAACTTCTTTAAAAATCCCCATTTAAATAAAGGGGCATTTTGTGACGGTGATGATGCAATTAGTAAGCCGTCTGGGAGTAAAAGCGTTTGGATCTTTTTAACTGCCATTTTGTCGTTCTTCAGATGTTCTAGCACTTCTGAGCAAATAACAATATCGAATCTCCCGTTTGGTATTTTATTGGGAAATTCCAAAACTTTGAAGGCTATTTTTTTATTAAGCCTAAAGTGTAGTGCGTTCTTTTTTGCTACCAAAATAGAGTTCTGTGAAATGTCGATTCCTGTAACATTCCGACCATGTTTGGCTAAATAAAAATCAATGGTTCCCACTCCGCAACCTATATCCAGTATTTTTACTCTATCCCCCCCATACTTTTCCAAAAAATATAAAAGGTTTCGGTATGTAAAATCGTTTTTCAAAATAACCCATTTTTGTAATTTCCGGCCCGAATGAAATTTGTCGTAAAGCAAATTCATAGTCGAAGTTTATCACACAATAGCTTAATTTAGCTTCCTGTACTATAAACCATATTACTTCGAAAGTGATAATATAAATTAATGCCCAAAAGGAAAGTTGGATGGAAAAAGGTTGTTGCTACTGGCGTTATAACTACCTCGCTCGGGCTCGGTTTTTGGGCTTCAAAGGCTTTCTACACCGTTAAGGAAGTGATAGATGGTGATACCTTTATAACTACTGAAAATCGTTATGTAAGGCTTGATAGTATAAATACACCCGAACTTGAATTTTGCCTAGGTAAAGAAGCTAAAGAAGAAATGGAAAAATTAGTCTTGAACAAGAAGGTTTTTCTTAAAGTAACGTACGTTGATGACCGAAAACGTTTAGTGGCCTCTGTATACACCTTAAATGGAAACGTTGGAGAAAAATTACTTGAAAAAGGGCTGGCCACTTTTAATAACAAGGGTACTTTAACAGGAACTTCCCTGCCTAAAACCGAGGTCGCCGCAAGGAAAGCAAAAATAGGTATTTTTTCACCAATTTGCACACAAACTGAAAACCCAGACAACCCAAAATGCAATATCAAGGGAAATATTGTTAAAAACGGAATGTTCTATCATTACCCTGGGTGTGGCCAGTACGGAAATACTTTGGTTCATCTTCATTTGGGAGAAAAATGGTTTTGCACGGAGAAAGAAGCGATAAAAGCAGGTTTTGCCAAAGGCAAAGATTGCTATTAAAAATTACAGCTTCCAGTCATACCCAACATCAATCCTTCACTTTTAGGAAGATTAATCCTCACAAGGAACTTTTTTCCATCAGAAAACACCGGCAACGTTTCACCTTCAATCTCCTCTTTCATCCCTTCAATATTAACCTTGCATTTTTTACTTTCAACAAATTCGGGAATATCCTTTTGATCAATTTCGAACTCAAAATAAAATGAACTTGTGTCGATAATTTTAATTGAACTGCTGGCGGGAGTAACATACAGCCCCGGAACGATTCCGCTATCATCCATGATAATCCCGTCAACGGGGGCGAAAAGGTTTGACTGATCTAATCTTATTTTTACCAATTCCACCTGCTTTACACTGGCATTAAGTGTGGCCTGCTTTTCTGCTTTTGTATATTTATTGTCGTCCTGTGGATCAGGATGTTTTTTGGTAAAGCCATCCCAATCTGCTCTTACTTTTTCATAATCTGCAAGCTGTTGGTCCAATTCGGTTTGAAGAATTTTACGGTCAAGTGAGGCAACCAAATCCCATTTTTTAACACTGTCGCCATTGTATTTGGAAACACTTGAGATCTTCCCGCTCAATGCAAATCTTACTTCTATGATACGTGCTTTGACTTCCCCATCAAACTTTTCTGGCATTAATTTATAGTATCACAACTACTAAATATAGAAAAAGGGCTGATGTTCATCGTACACCTGAAGGTGTTTCATTCCCCTGGGGGTCTGGGACTATATTGGAACTTTTTATTTTGAAAATTCATTCGGTGCAAGTAAATAATTTAATCTTTTAAATCTTTCAAAGATTCCTTCATTTTTTTAATAATATCTTTTTTGTCGTGTTTTTTGTTTATATTAAAATACATAAAAATATTTTTCTTTTTAGGTAACATGGGGTACAAATATATGTTTATTGAGGGTAAGTATTGGCTATCCTTTGGATAATTATTTTTATACCACAAATATAGTTTATCCAAAATTTTGATAATGTAACTCGCGGTAATATTCACCAATAAACTTGTAAATATAACGTGGATACTTAAAAATGCAATTACTTGATGGTAAATATCTGCTGGACCGGCACCTGATTCTGCTTCTCTAAATACAAATCCTGATTCTTCAAATATTGAGGTTAATTCTGTACTAGAATTTTTGTTCGCACCTTCAATGGGTGCATAGATCATGTAGTAACTATCTTTATTAATTGGCATGCTGAAATATATTAAGGCTTTAAAAAAGCAGGGGTGCTTTCACTCCCCTGCAATTTTATTTCTTAACAATCCATCAATTTTATTTTAAAGGATTGTTTTAATTTTGGATTATTTATAAAACCCAAAACCATTTGGTTGAGCGTTTGTTGGGATATAATCACCAACACTATCAACCGGCTCTAAGAATGGTGAATCTCCATTAGATTTTATAATCCACCAACAAAAATCTGTACCAGTGCAAGTAGTTGGATGATATCCATTACCATTATAATCTGGGTCAAGAGTTATATCCCAGTAAGCAAAAGCTCCTGTATCAGATATATCTTGACTGGTAAATACGTTTTTATAATATTCCCAATTACCGCTTGAGTCTCTAGCCCTTTGTACATTCCAATCACCTTCTGATGGACCGGTTCCACCACATTTACCTAATACATAGGAACCATGCATTACAAGCCTCCAATCAATTACGCCAGGTTGACCTGGGTTTTCAACGGTTCCTACAAAAGTAGTTCCTGGTTGGTTACATCCCGGATAAACCGAACCAGAACCCGTTACAACATAATCATAAGCATCAACAACAGTGGCGGCTACAGTAGTCCCATAAGTATCACTTGTTGTATTGATCGCAACCTGAATAGGATATGTCCCGATAGGTAAATTTTCACTTAAGACTGTATATCCGAATATTCCTTTACCTAACGCATCAGTTGTAAATCTGGTTAACTTGAAATAACCGAGTGGCGGATAGCTAAAAATAAAAGAACCAGTATAGCCTGAAAGATCTCTAACCCAAACATCATATTGGGTTAAGGGTATCAATCCGTTAATTTCTCCTGAAAACGATAAGTTTCCAGCTTGGCCCACCACCCCCATCTTAACAAAACCATCTAAAGGATCGCTTAGATTTACCAAGTCTGAGCTACCGGACAATACTCCGTATAATGGAAAATTTGTGAAAATAGGACCTTTACCAACTGCATTCGATTTTGTGATAAAAACAAACACAGCAATAAAGGCGATGACTAAACTAAATAATAATTTTTTAATATTTTTTCACCTCCTTTTAACACCTATATTTACGCACTTTATGGTGTAAGTGCGAAAGCTTTTTCTAAACAAAAAACCGCCCCGTGGCGGTGTGTTCTAAACAATTAGTATCGAAATAATGAAGAAGCATTGTGCAGTTATTAATACACCGTGAAGCATGGTGTGTCAAATAATTTTTAACTTTTACATTAGCCTCTTTTTATCAACTTGTTGAAAGTCATAAAAGGCTCCAAGATTTCAGGTTTGGCTATCTTATAAGTAACAGATTTTCCAGTTCCCTTTCTTTTTACAAGCTTTAAATATCTGAGAGCCATTAAATGCTGTGAAACGTTAGCAACTCTAATTCCCATGGCTTTAGCAATTTGTGTAACTGACATATCTTGGGTTTTCAATAGATTTAAAATTTCAAGTCTTTTTGGACTAGCCATAGCTTCAAAAAGCTCAGCTGTGTTTTTGTAAACAGTCTTGGAATAGGGCGGTTTAAGTATTTTCATAAGCCAACTATAACACAAAGAATTTTAATTTTTTAATTCCTCTTCGATTGAAATAAGAGATTTCTTAAAAACCTCAAAAACATTTAGCCAATCGCGTTCATAATCTAAAGTAAGGTTAAAATACTTACGAGCTTCGGAAATTTCTCTGCGGATTTGACGAATTCCTTCTGGACTGATATCAAAATGTTCATGTATTGGATATTGTTTACGTAAATTTTTAACCATCTGAAAAGTTCTAGTTAATTTTTCCAATTTATCTTCTTTAACCTCATTTAATAACCAGTTTTTAAAAGCTTTCAAACTTTTATTTTGTTTATTTTCTTTTGGTAATCTAACATTTATGTGATCAATGAAACCGGACAAGATACAAACTCTGTACAAAAAATGGGCATTATCTTTTGCAGGTGTACTTAAATCTTCTATCGCCTGACTATCCTCAAAGGCATCATCGAAAGATCTAAAAAATTCAAAACCATATTTATTTACAAAAAAATCGTCCAAATGTTTCTTTTGTTTAAATAGGTCAGCCCCTATTAATTGTACAAAACTGTTTTCTAATCTAACTTTTGTAAAAGATTGTATTCCCTTATTTCTTATACTATTAGCGGTTTCTCTAAGTGTTTTTGCTGAATTGTAACTATCAAACCAAAAACCCTCTTCTGGTGGAGCGGATGCAGTACCTATAACATCAAATATATTTTTAACTAAAAATTCTGCAGCATTTTTTGGATTATCCTCTTGCCAAATTGCTAATATGGTTCTTGTTAAAGCTAACGGAAAAGTATAATCGGTTTCACCAGGACCAATAATCCTTACTGAAAAATCCTCCCTATCTCCAATATTGGGTTGCAATGAAATTTTAAAAATTTGTTTGCCAATCATTTGTTATTCATTTCCTGAATCTATTAATGGAGTTATTGAATAGTTTAAATTGGCTAATTGTGGATTACCCAGTATGATTCTGTAACGGGTTCCTATTACGATATCGATTGGAGTGTTGGATATTACCTTGTTCATTTCAAGTCTAAATTTGTTAAATTTAGATTTATTCATGGCAGGTAAACCATAATCTAATAGGAACATTTTAAATTCTTTTTCAAATTCTTCGTGAAAAATAAATTTATATCTTCCTCCACGATCAGTTATAAAATTTTTCAAAATTTTTCCCACAGGTTCAGTTTTATCAATTTTGCTATGAAGTGCCCAATTGCAATAAAAGTTTAAAACTTTGTATTTTCCTTTAGCGTTTTCAGATTCTAAAACTTTCCTTATTTGTGCCAATAAATACACCGCCTGATATTCGTTTTTAACACCCTTTTTTAATTCAACTTCAAGTTTTGATAAAATTTCAAGTTTCATTTATTGACTGCTTGTATTATATTCTACCTTTGCAAGCGTAAACATTCTTAACGCTTATAAAGCAGCACCCCACGGCGAAGTTGTGGTAAAATGCTCGGCATTGGGAAAAATTTGATAAATTTGAAGAACTAACTTGTTATCCAGGCCATGTAGTTTTTATAAAGCCTGGGGAGTTCGATAAACATTACAACTCCCGTTACTATTGCATAGGAAACAATTGCATACAGGTAGAAGGGTAAACTCCGGAAATCGGTTCCTATAAAAAATCCATGAGCTCCGACAATCAAAAAAACAGCGTAATTAATTACGTGGAGTTTTCTCCAATTTTCTCTCATCCAAGGGTTGGTTTTTCTAAAAATTGCAGCAAAAACAGTAACCGTCAAAAGCCAGAAGGAAATCCTGCCGAGAGTGTAGTAGTAATCAATCGGAGTTTGACAGAGTAGACAAATATCAACAAAGACAAAATATGGGTTCCAACCGGAACCGGTAAAGCGGTTGAAAACCATGAAGGACAGGGCATGCAAAAACGCTATTGTATATATCGTCAAACCTTCTATTACATGGTAGTTAAAAATCCACTCTCCCAGCTTATTTGTAAACTTAGCCATGAAAGCACCGAGAAGAACCTGTACAAAAAGAAGTGTAAATAGCGTGAGACCTAAAATCCTTTGAATAAAATTTGTTAGATTAGCCGGACTCTTAAGTGCCAATTCCAGCGGCGTTACGCGGAGGACGGTGACTGGAATAAGTATTAGGAAAAATGACAAAAGTGCAAAAAAAATAACCTTTCTCATGTGGTCGCGCCCCGGATCGAACGGGGGACCTTACGAATGTGAATCGTACGCTCTAACCAGCTGAGCTACGCGACCTCGTGTATATAATATCATGAAAAGGTTATTGACAGAAAAAATGTTATCCGATAAATTTAAATGTAATGATTCATCTCATTACAGGATATGAATCAGAAATTCCCTTTAGCACTCTCCTATGACGATGCTCTTCTGATTCCGCGATATTCGGAAATAACGAGTCGGGGTAACGTTGATTTGTCCGTAAAGATCACCCCCAAATTAACCCTGAAAATCCCCCTAATTAGCGCCAACATGACGGATGTTACGGGTGTAGCGATGGCTATAGCTTTAGGCAAACTTGGAGGACTGGGGGTTCTCCCGCGCTTTATGTCGGCCGAGGATGAAGCAGACATGGTCTCGGCGGTTAAAAAGGAGGGGCTTACCACAGCTGCCGCTGTCGGACTTAGGAACGGAATGTTTGACCGCGCCGAAACTCTAGTAAAAGCAGGGGCAGACATCCTTTTTTTGGATGTTGCCCACGGACACATGCGGCAAACAATTGAGGCAACGAAAAAACTCAAGCATACGTTTGGAAAAGATATTGACGTCGTTTCTGGAAATGTCGCAACTTATGAGGCCGCATGCGATTTATTTAAGGCCGGGGCGGACTCTGTAAAAGTAGGTGTTGGGCCGGGTTCAATTTGCATTACCCGTGTTGAAACCGGTTTCGGTGTTCCCCAACTCACTGCAGTAATTGAAGCGGCCAGAGCGGCAAGACGTTACAAAAAAACCATTATCGCCGACGGAGGAATCAAAAACTCAGGTGACATTGTCAAAGCTTTGGCAGCCGGTGCCTCCGCTATTATGGCCGGCAATCTCTTTGCGGGTACGGACGAAGCACCAGGGAAAAAGCTTACGGTAAAAGGAGTCACGTTTAAGCAATATTTCGGCTCAACTTCTTTTTTGGAAAAAAAGAATCATTTGGATAACGAAAAAGACGGATATGCCAAAGACTATTCAAAACACATCGAGGGGGTTGAGGGTATGGTTATTTATATAGGTCCTGTTTCGGAAGTTGTCGAAAGACTTAGCGCCAATATAAGGTCCGGCTTTTCTTACGGGGGAGCTAAGAATATTTATACGCTCTGGAAAAATGCAAAATTCATCAGGATCACCGCCATGGGTCGGCGCGAAAGCGGCTCTCATGATGTAACCCCCGTTTAGTTTTAACTTTGTTTACCTCTTGTTATGGGTACCTATAAGTAAATATAATGAATTATGGTTAAGCGTTTGGGCGCCTTTTTTTTGGATATTTTGGAGGTGGTTGTTTTTGCTGTCGGGATATTTTTCTTTATTTATCTTCTTATCATGCGTCCCCATAAAATCAGCGGGCAATCCATGATGCCGAATTTTAACGACGGAGAGTTTCTTCTTACCGAAAAGGTTACGTATTACACGAGAGACCCGAAGCGGGGCGATGTCGTTGTTTTTATGCCGCCGGTATCGGACACGGATGAGTTCATTAAAAGAGTGGTGGGCCTTCCCGAAGAAAGAATTATGATTAAAGGCGGCCGCGTTTTTATAAACGGAATATTACTTCCCGAGTCTTATATTGATACCGGTGTTTTAACCGGGGGCGGGCCGTTTTTGAGTGACAATAAAGAGTATATGATCCCCGAAGACCAATATTTTGTTATGGGGGACAACCGTCCCAATTCTTCAGATTCACGCTATTGGGGACCGATCACCAAAAAAGTTATGACCGGGAGAGCATGGGTATCTTATTGGCCGATAAGTAGTTTGGGTGTGGTGCAAATTCCCGGCTACGACTTTTAAGCAGTCACCGCGTGGTATATCTTTTGAAGCGTACTTTCGGTTTCTTCCACTCCTCCCTTTAGAATAAATACGACTCTGGTTTCCCTTCTGGACCTTATAAGTTTTACGGAATTATTCCTGACTCCGTCCCCTTCCGTATTGTTTTTGAGCGCAGTTTCCATATCCTCCTGCATTTTGTCTATCTCTTCAGAAATTATTCTGACATGACCGCTGGGCCGTTCCACTTCCTGCTGGGATTTGACCTTCATTCTCCTTGCAAGCTCCTCAGCCCGTCTAACGGAGCCGCTTTCCCTCAAAATTATCTTATAGGCCTCTATCATCAAACCACTGTCGTCGATGGCTGCCAGAGCCCTAGCGTGGCCTTCGCTTATCAGTCCCGAAAGAAGCCCGTCTTTAAGGGCATCGGGAAGGGACAAGAGTCTCAGGGAGTTACTTACATAGGCTACACTTTTACCGATTCTTACCGCAATCTCACTTGTCGTCAGGCCAAACTCATTCATGAGCCTTTCAAAACCCTTGGCTCGGTCAAGGGGGTTAAGGTCAACCCTTTGAACGTTTTCCACAAGGGCCATTTCCAGCATTCCTTTGGGGGAAGTTTCGCGGATTATGGCGGGAACATGGGTAAGCCCTGCTAGTTTTGATGCCCTCCAGCGCCTTTCCCCTGCAATAATCTGAAAACCGGCGGGGGTTTTGGCAATGACCAGGGGCTCCAAGATTCCGTGTTCGCGGATTGAATCAACAAGATCAACCAGGCTTTCGGGGGTTATCGCACCACGCGGCTGAAGAGGGTTGGGTTGAAGCTGATTTATTTCGATTTGGATTACTTCTTCTGCCATTTTACTTGGAAACTACACTTATCACCTTTTTTCCTAATTTTTTACTGTATGTCGCTACCCCATCCGCTATGGAATATAGACTGTGGTCTCTTCCCTCTTTTACTCCGACACCCTTACTGAAATTATTTCCTCTTTGACGTACCAGAATTTGTCCCTTAACCACTTTTTCCCCACCAAACATTTTGACTCCAAGTCTTTTTCCTGCTGGACTAACATGTTGTGAAGCTTTTCCCCCTGCTTTATGAGTTGACATATCCTTCGCACAATATAAAGTATGTTTTCACAGTTGTCAAGAGGTCAGAAAGTTACAGTTTGATACCTATCCTATCTTCTCTACCAGGAGCCTGGAATATTGGGGTCTAAAGCCTGTGTGTCTTTTATATCTGCTTTTTGCCTTGAATTTGTAAATTTCAAGTTTCTTTCCCTTTTCCATATCGGCAACAACCTTAATTTTTATCTTGGCGTCTTTAACCACGGGCTTCCCTACTCTGACTTTTTCTCCGTCGGCCAAAAGAAGCGTCTCGACATCAAACTTTTTGGGGTCAGTTAGCTTATCGACAAGAATTTCCTCGCCTTCGGTAACTTTATACTGTTTCCCGCCAATCCGGACTACGGCATACTTCATATGGGGTATATTCTACCTTTTGTAGGCTCCGAGTGCAATCCCCAAGCCTGTCATTGTGGCCAGAAGTGACGAGCCCCCGGCCGACAAAAGAGGAAAGGGCAGACCCGTAATGGGAAGCATTCCCATATTCATTCCGACGTGTACGAAAATCTGGACAAGGTATATCAGAAAAAAGCCTGATATGTAGGCACGGGCCGCGGGTGAAACCGCTTTTTCCAGGAAAGCCGTCAGTCTGAAAAGAATGACAAAAGTTACCAAAAGTACCAAACCGGCGCCAATCATGCCAAGCTCTTCGGCCGTTGCCGCAAAAATAAAGTCCGTTTGTTTTTCAGGCAAAAAAGCAAGCTGCGTCTGGATTCCTTTCCCCAGACCCGTCCCAAAAATCTTTCCGGAGCCCACGGCTATTGTTGACTGAAGACTATTGTAACCCGCCCCCAAGGGATCTTCGGCGGGAGTCAAAAAGGTCAGTATTCTTTGTTTTTGATATGGTGCCAAAACGGTCCAGAATATGGGCAAAAGTACTATCACGCCGGCCCCGAGGGCCAGAAGATGTTTTTTATCAAATTTAGAGGCAATCAGTACGCCGAAAAAACCCACCATGGTAAGAACCGATACTCCAAGACTTGGTTGAACCAAAATGAGAATAACCGGGATGGCCAAAAGTCCGACCGACTTAAACGCCTTTTGGGTATTGAGAGTCCCTTTGGTCAGGTAATTGGCAAAAAACACCAGAAGTAGCGGTCTGACTATTTCGGCAGGCTGAAGGCTGAAAGGGCCAATGGGAATCCAACGGAAGGTGCCCCTTGTAACCCTGCCTATAATCAAAGTCGAAAGAAGAAGGATTATGCTTGCAATATAGAAATGTTTTGAAAAAAGGGAAACGATATCAAAATTGATTTGTGAGAAAAACCAAAAAGCCCCGAGCGCGAGGAATATGTAGACAAAATATAAAGGAAAGGGGGATTTATCAAGAGAGTTTAATATGGCTACGCTGAAAATTATTAAAAAGAATACGGAAAATGACAGAGCCAAATCTTTAAAAAAGGGACCGAATATGGAACGCATGTTAACTGGATTGTACCACCCTGTACTTCCCTTTTTCCAAACTTGCGATCTGGGCCTTTTTCGTCATCCAGTCCACAAGTTCTTTTCTCACAGGAATTTTAGGGATTGTCACATCCACTTTCTGACCAAGATTAAGCCCTAATTTTTTTCTGTCTTCCTGGATGCTTCTTACAAGTTCCCTTACTTCCGCCTCTTCCGCCAACTCAGGAGTAATAACGGTATCCAGTTCTATTTTATCCGACCCTCCGAGAAATTGAATGCTTTTTACGTTCAACTCCGCACATGCCAGGTCTACTATTTCCTTGCTGATTTTTATGTTGGCTCCATACACCTTGGCTTTGGCCAGGGGCTGTCTTACCGGAATTCCCGATTCTTTCCGTTTGGCATGTATTTTTTCAACAAATTCCCTTATTTTTATCATTTCCTCAAGAAGTTTGGCGTCCGGCTGCGACAAACGCGAAGCTTGCTTAAATTCTGGCCAGTCGGCAAGATGAACGGACTTTTCCTTTGTGAGGTTTGTGAAAATCATCTCCGCGAGAAACGGGGTAAAAGGCGCCAATATTTTACAAAGGGTGGTAAGGGTGTAGTGGGTTGTCAGATAGAAATCGTTACGGTCTTTTTCCGACGAAGCAGCGGGTCCAACCCTGTCCCTTGAACGCCTTATGTACCAGGCAGAAAGGTCGTCCACAAACTTTTCGATTTCGCCGGTTGCGCCGACCGCATCGTATTTTTCCAGGAATCCGGTGACAAGGTCAACCGTTTGGTTAATCCTTACGGTAATCCACTTGTCCAAAATATTGGTAAGTTTTCCCGGCTTTGTATGGGATCCCGGAACCCATCCGTCAAGTACCGCGTAGGTAACAAAAAAGTTATATATATTCCAAAGCTTCAAATGGAACTGTCTCCTAACTTCATCGGCAATTCTATAACCAAAAAGCATATTTTCGGCGGGATTTTGGCGGGCATACATCCATCTCATGACATCGGCCCCGATTTTATCCGCACCCTCGTTAAACTCAATCATGTTGCCGGCACTTTTATGCATAGGCTTACCATTCTCCGCTACCAAAGTTCCAAAGCCCAGAACGGTTTTAAAAGGAACCGCGTCTTCCAAAAGGGTGCTCATTGCCAGAAGCGAGTAAAACCAGTTTTTAAACTGTCCCGGAAAACTTTCCGTAATAAAGTCAGCCGGGAACCATTTTTCCCAATCTTCCCTGTCCGTAAGATAAAGAGGTTTGGTTTTTGAAACCGTAAATCCGCAGGCTTTGTTGTTTTCGCTGATCGTGGAGAAAGGAACTATGCCGGCATCAAGCCATGGGTTTCCCACGGGTTCAATCCTGGAAACCGTCGCGCCGCACTTGAAACATTTAATCTTGACCGCATCAATCTGAGGCTTGTGGGGGCTTTTACCCGAAAACCCGTTCCATCCTTCGACGGCTCTTTCTTTAAGTTCCTCTTTAGACCCGAAAACCTCGTAATTATGGCATTTTTTGCACTCCCAAATCGGAAGGGCCAGTCCCCAATACCTGTTTTTCTTACTAATAAGCCAGTCGTGCATGTTTGTCAGCCAGTCCATTTCGCGGTCCTGTCCGAAACTTGGAATCCATTGCGCCTTTTCCGCCACCGCCTTCATTCTTTCCCTGAAGGTTCTACTATCGTGAGGATTTTTGGTTTCCTCTTCGCCGTTTTTCCATTTTTCAATTTCTTTAGCCGTAATTTTTGTGTCAATTCTTTGAGCCGGCCGGTCCATTGCTATATACCACTCGTCCGTTACTTTCCAGACAAGTTCGGTTTTACATCTCCAACATGAAGGATAGCGGTGCTTGTAATTCAAGGTTTTGTAGAGGAATCTTCCGTCTTCGAAATCTCTTAAATAATCTAAAATCAGATTCGGGTCTTTCTTTGCGTTTTTGCCGGTTAGGGACCCAAAACCCGGAAGATAGTTGGCTTGGTCGTCTATGGCGGAAACAACGGGAAGCCCTATTTTTTTACCAAGGCGGTAGTCCTCCGTTCCTGTTCCCGTTGAAGTGTGGACTATACCTGTTCCTTCCTCTGTACTAATCGGAAGTATCATGGCATCGGTGGCGGCAACCGTATGGAATTTATCGTTTTTCGCCGTTCCCGATTTAACGGCTGGGAGATTATCAAAAGCGCCCGTATACCTTAATCCGATGAGTTTTAGTCCCCTGACGACTTTCAGCTCCCTTGCCTTTACACCCGCAAAAACCCTGTCCTTTGCCGTTTTTGCCACCCAGTATTTTTTTGAACCCACCTGCATAAATGAATACTCGGCATCCGCGTTTATGACGAGGGCTATATTGGCAGGAACCGTCCAGGGAGTTGTCGTCCAGGCGAGCAAATACTCGTCTACCTGCCCGACAATGGGAAAGGAAAGAAAAACGGATTCATGAGTGACCTCTTTATAGTCCTCCGTTAGTATTTCGTGTTCGGAAATTGCCGTCTCGCACCGCGGGCACCAGGGTACAACGTCGGCTCCCTTATAAATCCATCCCAGGTCCGAGCAGACCTTCAAAAAGTGCCAAATCATGTAGTTGTTGTCCTCGCTTAACGTGTAGTAGGAATTATCCCAATCCATGAAATAGCCGAGGCGTTTACTTTGCTCGGTTTGAATATCCGAATATTTCTTAACACGGTCGCGGCAAAGTTGGACGAACTTGGCTACACCGAATTTTTCGATATCTTTTTTATTTTTAAAGCCAAGTTCCTTTTCAACCTCAACCTCAACCCAAAGTCCCTGGCAATCAAAGCCGTTTTGGAACCTTTGCCGATACCCCTGCATATTTTTAAATCTTTGCCAGAGATCTTTATATGTTCTTCCCCAGGCATGATGAACTCCCATGGGATTATTTGCGGTGATGGGGCCGTCGAGAAATGAGAAGTAATTCTTGCTCCGTTTATTCCGGTCAAGATATTTCCGGGTAAGACCTGTTTTTTTCCATTCCCCAAGAATGCGATTTTCCTCCTTGGGAAAGTCAATTTTAAGATCCACGGGCTCAAAGAAAGCCTTACTTTTGGCCATATGAACCTATTCTAGCGCACTTACCACCTTTCTTCCAGCCTACTTGATGATTTTGAGGCTGTGTGTTGGCTAATCAGCCTCCATTGGTTGGTTATGGTAGATAGCAATTATTGACTTCCCTTTCTGAATAATAAATACTAGATTGTGAGACAAAAAGGATTTGCCCCAATTATTATAGTTTTAGTTTTAGCTTTATTGGGTTCATTGGGATACATAGCCTATTTAAGGGGCTATTTAAGTTTCCATATTCCCAATAAAACGATTATTACACCCACTTCTTATCCCATTGAAACCAAAACTTCTTCAGGTACTATGCCAACAGAGAACCCTGCCGCAAACTGGAAGACATACACAAATGATCAATATCACTTCTCGTTTAAATATCCAGAATGGGTAATTCTGGATGATAAATCTGTAGCAGGTACGGCTCAAGTGCTTTTGATTGCCCAAGGTTTTAATGAAACGAAAATATCTGCAAGAAAAGATGATCAATCAGAGTATTATTTAGATACAGCCCCAGTAGGTAGAGCTGTTATTGGAAATCTATCTGGAAATAAATATCGTCTGCCACAAGGTTATTGTGATGGACCTGAGTGTAGTTCACCGATTCTTGCTGTTACTGTAGTAAATAATGGAATTAAATATATTTTTTCTGTCTACGTAGGTAAGGATGTAAATACTTTTACAGAATTAGAAAGTCAAATTCTTTCAACTTTTGAATTCACCCAATAGTTGATCTCAAATAATACGGCTTACAATCTCCATTGGTTGGTCGTAGTAGATAGTTATTTAATGTTCGAATTCGGCCCGTGGAACCATTGTGTTTAGCTTCAATTTCGTTCTGATATAATTGACCCATGAGGATAGGTATAGTTGGAAGTATGCAATTTACAGAAAAGATGATGGAACTAAGGGATGTTCTGGAAAAAATGGGTCACAATGTCTTTTTAACAAAGGCTGCAAGCCCGTTTGTTGGTAAATCTGACAGGGAAAAAGAAAAGATAAAAATATTTCAAAAAATGAATAAGGATGTAATAAGGGGGTTTTGGAAACAGATGCAGGGTGCTGACGCAATTCTTGTTGCCAATTATGACAAGAATGGAATTAAAAATTATATTGGAGGAAACACGCTAATGGAGATAGGTTTTGCCCACATATTGAATCAAAAGATTTATTTACTAAACCCTGTCCCAGACATTCCATATTACAAGACTGAAATAGAGGCTACAAAACCACTGGTACTAAATGGCGATTTGGGAAGACTATCTCAGCCAAAATAGATTTTGATTCTCTCCACCAGTTATTTGATCTCAAATACTACAATCATCACTCTTCATCGGTTGTCTATACATTTACCGGAGTATACTTAAATAATGATCATCAGAAGAAAAGACGGATATTTTGTCATTAGCGAAAAAGGAAAGAAAAAACTGGGCGGCCCTTACAAAAAACGTGTGGATGCCGAACGCCGGTTAATGCAGGTTGAGTACTTCAAACGTATCGGAAAAAAGTAAGTTAGCGGATTTTCCTGAGGAATGCGGGAATTTCAAATTTCTCTCCAAAAACGTCTTCGTCCTTTTGGGGTCCCGATTCGTCTTCGGGTGGTTTATCGTCACGCTCATCCTCATCTTCACTATATTTAGTGCTTACCTCACTAACCACTCCCTGAACGATGGGTTTTTGAACCTGTGTTTGGCTCATCTGGGCAAGACGCGATCTGGTTTCGTCAAATCCTGTTGCTATAACTGTAATTCTTACCTGGTCGGTCAGGTCGGATTTTATGACCGCTCCGAAAATCACGTTGGCATCGGGATCTGCGGCCGAGGAAATAATGCGGGCGGCCTCGTCAACCTCAAACATTGTCAAATCGGCTCCTCCTGCTATATTGAAAAGCACTCCGCGCGCACCTTCTATAGATAGATCCAGTAAGGGGGAAGATATGGCCGCCCGGGCCGCCATTTGGGCTCTATTTTCTCCGACTCCCGTTCCTATTCCAAGAAGTGCGCTTCCTGCGTCTTTCATAATTGCTTTAACGTCTGCAAAGTCAACGTTAATAAGACCGGGGGTTGTAATTATATCCGCAATTCCTCCCACTCCCTGGCCTAGCACCGAATCCACCACTTTAAATGCCTCAAGAAGAGTCATTTTTCTGTCAATCACATCCATCAGCCTTTGATTCGGGATAACTATTAATGTGTCTGTAGCCTCTCTCAGTTTTTCAATTCCATCCTCAGCCGCTACCATTCTTCTGGTTCCTTCAAAAGCGAAGGGTTTGGTAACAACTCCCACTGTTAAAGCACCCGCTTCCTTGGCAAGCTGGGCAATGACAGGGGAAGCCCCGGTTCCGGTTCCGCCACCCATACCCGCCGTAATAAATACCATGTCGGAATCAATAAGAAGTTCTTTAAGTCTTTCTACGGATTCTTCGGCAGCCGCACGTCCTACTTCCGGATTTCCCCCGACTCCGAGTCCTTTTGTTAATTTTTCCCCTATCTGAAGCTTGGTCGGGGCTTTGCTGTTGAGAAGAACCTGGGCGTCCGTATTTACGGCAATAAATTCCACGCCGTTAACCAAACCCGACTCGATCATTGAAGAAACCGCGTTTCCTCCTCCTCCGCCCACGCCAATGACCTTTATTTTTGCAATTCTGGCGGAATCAGGTTTAACAAGACCCATAAGTATCAGTTTCTAGTGGCAGCATTGTAACTTGGGCAGAAGAAAAACTCAAGGCAATAGATTTTTTATGTTATCTATAAGCTTACCGAACACCCCGGCTGAGGGTAGTTTCATCTTTTTTGTAAAGCTTGTCAAGCTCTCCTTTGGCATCTCTCGGGCTCCGTAAAGCAAAAGTCCCACGGACGACGCAAATGACGGTTGCATTATATCATCAATCAAACCCCCCACTCCCCCGGGAACTCCTATTCTGACGGGAAGCGAAAGCATCCGTCTTGCCGATTCAACGACTCCGGCGGTTTCTGCTCCCCCGCCCGTTACTATTGCCCCCGAAGGGACTCTATTAGCAAGGCCTTCTCTTTCCAACTCAATTCTGACCATTGTAAAAATTTCGTTCAAACGCGGTCTCATTATTCCTTCCAAAAGAGTTTTTTTGGAAATTTTTCTTATCTCCGAAATTCCAAGCCGTTCCAGATCCATCTCGTCGTCCTCCTCTTTGTCTTTCGGTTTTTTACTTGAAAGGGCAATTTTGATTTTTTCGGCAGCTTCAAGAGAAACTCTAAGCCCTATTGCCAAATCGTTGGTAACATTCTTGGCTCCAACCGGAATCACACCCGAGTAGGCCAAAGCTCCGTCGATAAATACGGCTATGGAAGTTGTACCGCCTCCTATATCAACAAGAACACATCCCAGTTCCTTTTCGGTGGGAGATAAAACGCTTTCCGCCGATGCCAAACCCGAAAAAACCAAATCTTCAATTTCAACACCGACTTCATTTACGGCCTTTTTTATATTTTTTACAGCCGCGGAGGCAGCAGAAATAATATGGGTATCCACTTCAAGCCTTACCCCGCTCATTCCGACAGCATCCCGCACTCCCGCTTCGCCGTCTACTATAAACTCCCTGGGAAGTATGTGAATTGCCTCGCGTGAAGTCGGAAGCGAAACCGCGGATGCGGCTTCTATGGCCCTATCGATGTCGTTTTGCGTAATTTCTCCGCTCGGGTCTGATACCGCAACCACGCCGTGAGAATTTTGCGAATGAATGTGTGCTCCCCCAAGGGCTACAAAAACACTTTCAAGATTATAACCCGCCATTCTTTCGGCCGCTTCGACTGAGGAAATGGTTGCCTCCACCGCCTCCTCTATATCAACGATCTGTCCTTTTTTTATTCCGCGGGATTCCGAAGTGGCTGCCCCCACAACGTTTACGGAGGTTTCCCCTGTAACGGGATCTTGGGCAACCTGGCTTACCAGAGTGGCGATTTTACTGGAACCGATATCAATGGCCGCTACAATTCTTGATTTGGTTGGTTTTGTCATTTTGATACGGGATTTATTATCACCTGCCTAAGGCCCATGATACTATCTTAATACCGGATTCCTATAACGCAGGTCTATTTGCGAATACCCTGCAAGGTTACCATCTTCTCTGAGTTTTGAATAGATCAACCTCAAAGAACCAAGCAGGATTTCACTATCCCCTTCTAAAGGAAATATTACCCTGATTTGGCCTGGAAGTTCAACAAGCAAACTCCCGTCCCGCACTTCCGATTCTCTTATCTGATACATTTGATATGTTCCTACCGCCAGATCCAGGGCAAAAAGATTTACCTGACTTATACTTTGCCCGGTATCCGGTAATTCTTCTTCCAAAGTAATTACGGGGAGTGCCGAATCCTGGGCTTTGGAAAGAACCACCCCTTCTTTATCCACCAAGATAAATAATCCGGTTTTTCCGTTCTTGAAAGCAACTGATGCCTTTTTTACCAAAAGTTCCACCCGCAGAATGTTCGGAATCTTATATTGAAGTGAATAATCGGATATCAGAAGTTCGGAGGAAAGAGCCTTTTTAACACCCCTTTTTGCGGAAAAGAGGCTTTTTCCGTTAAAAACGTTTAATTTCCCCGAAATTTGCTCCGGGCAGTCTCCGTACTGGCTTTTGCAATCAATTCTGACTTTGATGAAAAACTGGGAAAATACTAATGCGGCAATGGGTAAAACTATGGCGGCTGTAATTAATATTCTTTTCACTTTACATACGCTTTCAATATCCGTAAAAGCTTTTTTGAAGCATCAATGTCCGGGCTTTTTTTGTGTTTTACCCTTTCCACAACAGAAGAGTAGTCGTCAATTGAGTTTTCTATGTTTTTTAAAAGAATTTCCGGCGTAAGTGTTTCCTGGGGTATGATTTTGGCTATTCCCCAGTCTTTTGCAACTATTGCGTTCTCCATCTGCTCACTCATATAGCTTATGGGGAGAGGAATAAATATTGCGGGGCGTCTGACGGTCATAATTTCCGAAACCGTGTTTGCTCCCGCTCTGGCTACCACAATATCGCTCTTCCGGTAGACTTCATGAATTTTGCGCGGATTAACCCTTATAAAGACTTCATAATTGTCCCTAAGGGCCTGGGGAAGTTTTTGTTTGATGTCGGAAAATCTCCGGTAATCAAGACCTCCCGTTTGGTGAATCAGTTTGTACTTTATCAAAAGTCTTTTCAGGATTTTCTCAAGTGCCGCGTTTATTCTTTGGGAACCGCGCGAGCCTCCTGTGATAAAAATTACAGGGGGGTTGCCCGGCATTAACTTGGGCTTAACTTTTGTAATCTCCTCCATAACGGGATTTCCGGTAAGTTCGCATTTTTCGGAGGGGTAAAACCTCATGCTTTTTTCCCTTGAAACGGCAATTACCGATGCCAATTTTGCCGAAAGAAGGTTGGCTCTTCCCGCCGCCGAGGTTTGTTCGTGAATTACCAGGGGTATTCCCAAAAACCTGGCGCAGATGGCTACGGGGAAGGAGGCAAAACCTCCGAAAGAAAGAACCACAGAAGGCCTGACTTTTAACAAATAGTAAAAGGCCTGCAAGGTACCGAAGGGAATTTTCAGTATCGAAGGAATAGTCCAGACGGTGAATCTTCTTTGAATTCTGCCCGTTGTCAAAGGAAGAAATTTTACTCCCAATCCCGGAAGGACCTCGGACTCCAAAGTCGTTAGCTTTTTGCCTTCAATGGCGTCTTTAACTCCGATCCAATAAAGCTCCCAACCGAGTCCCGCGGATTTTATTTCCTCCGTCACCGCAACGGCTGTAGTTGCTGCATGCCCTCCGGTTAATACGATTTTACCAGGGCTTTGGCTGGCCAAGGTTTCCTTATCTTTTTTGCCTTTTAATTGTCCCATGTTTTGCCTCCGTGACTCCGAATTTGGATATATTAAGAAGTATACCGCAAGCAGCCAGGATCATCACCAAACTGCTTCCTCCGTAAGAAATAAATGGCAGTGGAATTCCCGTCAAGGGAACAAGAGCCACCATTGAGGCAATATTTAAAAAAGCCTGGCCGCCGATCCAGGCGGTAATGCCTATTGCTAGGGTCTTGGCGAAAGTGTCGGGGGCGTTGCCGGCTACCTTAAGCGCTCTTATAATAAAATATGCAAAAAGGACAATTATGGCAAGTCCTCCCACCAAACCCAGCTCTTCCGCGATAACGGCAAAGATTGAATCGGTTGAAGCTTCCGGAAGAAAAGAATATTTTTGACGGGAGGCTCCCAAGCCCACACCGAATATGCCGCCCGACCCCAAACCCAAAAGAATTTGTCTCATGTGGTACGAGTTGCCCAGGGGATCCTGGGTTATTTGTAAAAATGTCAGAAGCCTTTCTTTCCTGTACGGAGAAAAAAGAATGAGGGGGATTCCGGCCAGAAACCCGGCCGCCCCGGCTGCGAGAATGTACCAAAGGTTTATCCCTGAAACAAAAATTTGGGAAAGGGCAATTACCGTAACTATCAAAGTACTTCCCAGATCAGGCTGAAGCATGATTAATGCGGTAACAACAACAAGCGGAACAAAGTACGAAACCGCACTTTTTCCCCTTGAAGCCAGTTTTGCGAAATAAAGACAAATCGCAAACTTAACAATCTCTGACGGTTGAAAGTTGACAGGACCCAGATAAATCCAGCGCCTTGCACCCTGTGCCGAAAAGCCCAGGTTGGGGAAAAGAACGATTATTAGGGAAAAAAGGGAAAGAAAAAAAATGGGGGTCGCGAATTTTTCCCAGAAAGTATATTTAATTTTCGAGGTTATAAAAAGGATGATAAGACCCACTCCCGCCCACATGAGCTGCTGTTTAAAAAGGAAAAACTTGTCCCCGTAATTATTTAGAGCCTGGGGGGCGGAGGCATCAGCCACTGCAATTAGCCCAATTGCCACGAAGGAAAGGACTAAAAATAATATTTTCTTATCAACCGAATTTTTTTGTCTGTAAAGTTTGGATTTTAGATTTCTCACTTGAACCCTTCACTATATTGTTGCCAGCCAAAGACCGAAAATCGCCAGGAGAATACCTAAGATCCAAGCCCTCATCACAATTTTGGGTTCCTGCCATCCCCTTGCCAGCAGGGCATGGTGGACCGGAGCCAACGGGAATATCGGTCTTTTCAAATATTTCCAACCGAATATCTGAATGGCGCTTGTAACCACCTCCATGACAAAAACACCTCCGATAATTACAAGGGCGATAATCCTCCCCGTGATAAGTCCGATTACTCCCAGCATTGCTCCGAAAGAAAGGGCACCCGCGTCCCCCAGAAAAATCCTTGCCGGCCAGATATTGAAATACAAAAAAGCAATAAGCCCCCCGAGAAGAAGTGACATAAAAAGGGAAAGGGGTGTATCAAGGTTTCCCGCCGCGATTACCTCGAATGCAATCAGACAAATGACCAGAAGGCCGGCCGCAAGGCCGTCCAGGCCGTCCGTAATATTAAAAGCATTACTGAAAGCGACGATGACAAAGGCGGCAAAAGGCACGTACCAGACACCCAAATTAATGACAATATTAAAAATAGGAATATTTATTATGTGAATTCCAAGAAACCTGTAAATAAAAAATCCGATAAAAATGCCAAGAGCACACTGCAGGAAAAATTTGTGTTTTCTCCTCAAGCCAAACCACAGTCCGAGAACCCCTTTTGTCGGCTTGGCAAAGATTTTAAGAAGATCATCGGAAAGACCCAGAAGGCCGAAGGAAATAAATGTAAAAAATATAATAAAAAGCTCCGACCTTAGGGGGAAAGAGCTTGTAATGTACAGGCCGAGGTATTTAGAAAGCGGGAATATAATTGCAAAAAGGATTGAAGTTAAAGCTATGATAAGAACTCCTCCTCCTACGGGAGTGCCTGCTTTGATGTCGTGCAGCTTATCAAAAAGGGGAATTTTGCCGGTTTTCGGGGCTTCGCGCCTCCTTGTAAGTTTAAATTTATAAAGAATGTTTATAAATGGGACTATCAGGACAAAACTCATCAGGAAAGAGAAAATAATAAGCCCCAGGGCAAGAGGTAAGAAATTTGTCATTCAGGTATCTGTATTTGATTATACCCTTGCGTGAAAACGGTAGCAATCACGGAAGGGCATCAACTATTTTATCAAGTCCTATCGAACGGGAGCCTTTAATAAGTAAACTTACCCCTTTTTTAAGACTTCTTCTTACAATCGGGGTTGCGTCCTCCGCTTTTTCAAATAAAAAGGTTTCCGTTCCCTTTGAATGTGATTTTATCTCATCGATTAAAAATTTGGAGGACTTGCCCACTCCGATTACCGTTTTGAAGTTTGACTTGGCTACACTTCTTCCCATCTCCCTGTGGGCGCTTTCGTCATACGTTCCCAGTTCAAGCATGTCTCCAAGTACCGCGATTTTATCGCCTTTGGCAAGTTTATTGAAATAGGCAAGGGTCGAAAGGGCTGCCCAGGGATTGCTGTTGTAACTGTCGTCGAGGATTAATGCGCCGGAAACGTGGTTAATTACCTGCAGCCTGTGAACCGGCTTTTTATATTCGGAGAGTCCTTTTTTGATTTTGTCCTCACTTACTCCGAGGGCCCGTGCAAGGGCTGATGCCGCATTGGCATTTTGGGTGATGGGGTTAATGTCAGGCTTAAACCAGATTATTTCCGACGTCAGTTTATCCGATAGGCTTTTTAACTTTGCGTCGGCCGAGTTAAGTACCGCCTTTCCGTTTCCGGGCAGACCCAAAACCAGTTTGCTTTTTTCCCTGAAAACTCCTTCAATGTTATCCAAAAACTGTGTATGGGTAGGAAATATATTGGTAATAAGTCCTATGTCGGGTTTTGCCATCCAAAAGTAAAAATCCATTTCGCCTTTATACTCAACTCCCATTTCCAATATCAGGTATTTTGTCCCCGGAGGAGTTGCCAGAATTGTATTTGGAATACTATAAACCGAATCGATATTTTTAGGGGTACAGACGGTCCGTCCATCAAGCTTTAAAATTGATGCAACCATTTCTTTGGTTGTGGTTTTACCGGCACTGCCCGTAATTCCTATCACCTTGATGTCTGTATACTTTTGTAAAATTTTCAGGTAGCTTCGTGCAAGCCTTCTTTTAACCGGATGGAAAAGCCATTTGGAAAAAGGGCTGTGTTTGGCACAGACATCTTCAAAAGGAAGCATTGGGGTAACCCACCAACGGATAATCGGATTATTTTTTATCATTTGACGATGGTGCGCGGAATAAAAGGACTGATGCGCGCAACTACTTCATAATTGATTGTACCAATTTTCTTGGCTATTTCGTCGGCGGAGATTTTAAGCCCGTCCATGTTTCCGAGCAGGGCAACCTCGTCTTCAAGTTTAACGTCTTTAATATCCGTAACATCGGCCATGATCATATTCATTGCCACCCTGCCGACTACCATTGCGTAATGTCCGTTGATTATAACCCGGCCGATATTCGAAAGCCTTCTGTCGTATCCGTCCGAGTAGCCTACCGGGATGACCGCAATTTTTGTTTTTCTTGTTGCAAACCATGTTTGGCCGTAACTTACAGATTCTCCGACCGAGAGGTTTTTAATTTGGGCAACCATGCTTTTCCAGGTCAGAACGGGTTTTAGGACTAGATTCCTTTTTTGCGCCAAAATTGAAACTCTAGTTTCTATCGACATCCACCAACCGTAAATTCCGAATCCGACCCTGACCATGGAAAAATGAGTCTCGGGGTAAAGAAGGACTCCTGCGGATGCGGCACAATGGATCATGGCGGGGGAAAAACCGTTGTTTTTTATGATCTTTACCGCTTCTTTGAATTCGCCCAGCTGTTTTTTGGCAAATGCCGGGTCCAGAGTGTCTTCAATATTGGCGAAGTGGGTGGAAACCCCTTCCAAAATGAAGCTTTTTTTATGAGTTTTAATGAATTGAAGGAATTTTGATAATTCGTCTTTTTTGATGCCTTGCCTATTCAGTCCAGTTTCAATCTTGAGGTGGATTTTGGCCGGTGTTTTGAGGTTCAGTAATACAATTTTTTTCAGGGTATCGATGTTGTAGACGACGAATGAAATACCGTTCTCAATAGGTACGGAAAGATCGGACAGCGTTATGTATCCGAGGACCAGCACGGGACGGGAGCCGTCAATTTTATGTACCATAAGTGCCTCTTTTATGCTGTCAACCGCAAATAAGTCCACCTTATCTTTCAAAAGGGAGATGGTTTCTTCCAGTCCGTGCCCGTATGCATTCGCTTTTACAACGGCTGCGATTTTTACATTTTTTCCTATGCTTTTACGGAAAACCTTAACGTTATGGAGTAGGGCGCTTTTCGAAACCTCAATCCAGGTTTTGCCAAATTCCCTTTTGGCCGGATTTTGCTTACCAGGGCTCTGACTGGCCAAGCCATGCTTATTTTTAGTAGTAGGATTCATTTTCCATCATGAAGCAGTGATTTTACAGCTTTTTTGAACTGCATGCCTCTGTCTTTGTAGTTTTCGAACATGTCAAAACTTGCAGCAGCGGGGGAAAGTATCACGACTCCCCCTTTCGGGGTAATCTCAAAAGCTTTTTGAACGATACCTGTCATCGGGGTTTTTCCGAGATTGACAATATTTTTTCCATTTATTCCTTCACCGATCTTTACACCTATCTCTCCAATCAGGATGAGGTTTTTGACGTTGGCTTTTTTCTCTATCGCCTTTCTTAACAGGGTAAAATCAAGTCCTTTGTCACTTCCTCCCAAAATCAGGGTTTCGGGTTCCGTAAATGAGTTGATTGCGGCAATTGTAGGCTGCTCGCTGGTTGCAAACGAGTCGTTATAAAAAGTAACGCTTCCTACCTCCCCCACCAATTCAAGGCGGTGCTCAAGACCTTTAAAAGACCTTACGCTACTTAGGATCACATCTTCATCAACTCCGATTATCTTTGCCGCATTCACAGCTGCGGCAATATTCTCCAGGTTATGTCCGCCCCTTAAAAGCAGATCCTCCTTATACTTGTCTTCCAGGTCTTCCCGGTTAAATAAAATCACTTTACCTTTTGTTAGTCCGGAAAAACTCCGCGGGACATCGTATTCGGAGTTTATAACCGCGTAGTCGTTTTCTGTCTGGTACTTAACAATATTTTTCTTGGCCTCTATATATTCTTTCTTATCTTTGTGCCAGTCCATGTGGTCAAGGGTGACATTTAAAACCACCGCGATATGGGGACTTTTGGTCAAATCAATTAACTGGAATGAGGAAAGTTCCATAATAACTATGCTTTCGGATGTTAACTTGGGAATTAACTCCAGATATGGCTTTCCAATGTTTCCCACAAGGTAGACATCCTTGCCTGCGCTTTTAAGAATTTCATAAATTAGGGTTGATGTTGTTCCCTTGCCCTTTGTTCCGGTTACTCCGATAATTTTTCCGGGGCATTTGTCAAAAAATATTTTCAATGAGGATGTTATTTCAACTCCTTCTTTTTCGGCTTTTATTATCTCCGGCAGGTACCGGTAAACCCCGGGGGAACGGACGATAAGGTCAAAGTTCTTTAAGTATTTCAGATAGTTTTCGTCAAATTTCCTGTCAAGAATCGTAACCTCGTCCCCGAGACTTTTGAAATATTTCTCGGCATCCTGGCCTTCCAGCCCGTAACCCAAAATTGCTACCTTCCTGCCGAAACCGATAAACTGGACTTCGGGTTCAAGGGTAATACCGAATTTTTCTTTTACATCGCTAATTATCATTTTTGAAAGTTCGGCAACGTCGGAGGATGTTGCTTTACCGGATCTATTGATGAGGAATATTGCGTTTTTGGGGGAAACCGCCGCTCCTTTGTAAGGTTTTCCCTTCCAGCCGGCTTTATCAATTAGCCAACCTGCATAGAGCTTATATTTACTTCCAAACGGATAACTGGGGATTCCGGGGATTTCTTTATCAACAATGGGATTTTTGAAAAAGGATCCTGCGTTTCCGTTTTTTGAGGGGTTTTCCAACTTTTCGGCGCGCAATTGAAAGACCGCTTCCCTTACGTCACTCAAAGAGGGGTTTTCTTTGTTTTCCTCTTTCAGATAATTTAGAAGCGAATCGTATTGGACCTTGGGTTTGCCGTTGGGGTTTAACTTAAAGGAGACCGAAGTAATAAGGTATTTCTGCCAATTTTCCGGTTTTTTAAAAAAACTTTCCCTGTAGCTAAAATCGCAGTCTTTGTTGGAAAAGTTTACAAACTCTCCCGACTCCATTTTAAATGCCCTAAGGCTTACCAAAACGTCTTTGACCTCCTGCCCGAAAGCTCCGATATTCTGGATGGGTGAGGCTCCCACCGTTCCGGGAATTCCGGACATACACTCCATTCCCTGAAGGCCACGGGCTACACTATACTCAACAAGCTTGTCCCAGGTCAAACCCGATTCTGCCGTAATGAGGCTTTCTTCAGCCTTTATGCTACTGCCGGTAAATTTTATGACGATTCCGTCAAATCCTTTATCGTTTATTAAGATATCGCTTCCCCCTCCGAGAATAAAAGTCTTCAGATTCTTTTCTTTTACAAATTTGAATACTTCCAGGAGTTCTTCCTCGGTTGCGGCTTCCGTATAATATTTTGCATATCCTCCAATTTTAAAAGTGGTCAAGGGGCGCAAATTTACGTTTTCTTTTATCTTAACGTTATTTTGTCCCAAGTCACCATTTAAGGTATCGTTAATCTCCCTGGCCCAGAGGTAGCTTTTGCCTGCTCCCATGACCAAAATAACATCACCCCGTTTAACCTCCTCCGATAAAATCTTTTTAATTTCTTCAAAGGAGTTAACCCCAACCGCATTTTTGTTGCCGGTTGCGAGGGCGACTGTTTGCGGAGTCATTCCGAAAGTAATGCTATCCCTGGCTTTGAAAATCGGACCTATGATAATTTTATCCGCGGAGTCAAACGCACCTTTATATTTGGAGAAAAGTGCATTGGTCCTGGCAAATCCGTGGGGCTCGTCAACTGCCCATATTCTTGAGTCCGGAAATTCTTTACGGAGCCCTTCTATCGTTGTTTTTATTGCTGTGGGGTGGTGTGCATAGTCATCAAAAACTTTTATGTGTCCCTTTTGAGTGATAAGTTCCATTCTTCTTCCTATCCCGGTAAAACTTTCCAAAGACCTGATAATAATTTTTTGGTCAATTCCCAACTTTTTACCCAAAACGTAAACCATGTTGGCGTTTTTCTGGTTGTGTTCGCCCAAAACTTTGAGGTTGAACTTTTTTCCGGGATTGTCTTTTTCGGTAATCAAAATCTTTTCTCCCCTTAGGTTTCCTATAAATTTCCTGAAAGACTCTTGCACCTCTTCTTCATTTTTGAAAAAATCCGGGTGGTCAAACTCGATATTGTTGAGAATAATAATGTCGGGGTAGTAGTGTAAGAAATTGTTGTTAAATTCATCAGCCTCGGCAATGAAATATTCCCCTTCACCGAATCTTGCGTTGCCTCCCCATTCCGGAACATTTGCTCCAACGATAACGGAAGGATCCAATCCGGCGTCGGTCAGAGGTTTTCCGGCCATGGCAGTTGTAGTGGACTTTCCATGGGTTCCTGTAATGCAAATTACCTTCTTACCCTTTTGCAGGTACTTTCCCAAAAATTCCTGCCATGTAATAACTATCTTTCTATTTTCTCCTAGGATAAGTTCGGGGTCTTTGACCTTTTGAAAATACACGGCGGGGGTCACAACCAGTAAATCAATGTCTTTTAAATGATCGGGTGAGTGGCCGTGGAAAAATTTATCGGAGTAGGCGGTGCTTTTTTCCAAATCACAACCCGTTACCTCGTAGCCCATTTTGGAAGCAAGAAAGGAAATTCCCGCCATTCCGCTTCCCCCGACTCCCATAAAATGAACTTTCGTCTTCGATGCCGGAAGTGTTTTATTATTCATCCGTAGTAAGTAGCCTCGCCATTTTTTTATTTGCCTCTTCAAGTTGCTCCGGGGTATTGACTCCCTGCCACTCGCTATCGTCGGGTAAAGTATAGGTTGCCATCCTTTCGCCCTGGTCGATTGCAAGCTTAACCATGTCAACTAAATAAAATTCGCCCTGCTTGCCTTTCCGGATCTTTTTTATGTTTCCGGCAAACCAGTCTTTATCAAAAATGTATAGGCCGTCATTAATCTCCTTTATTTCCCTTTCCTCGGGGGTGGCATCTTTCTCTTCAACTATTTTGGTAATCAGTCCGTTTTCTCCCCTTATCACTCTTCCTAAGCCCGTGGGATTTTCTTTCATTAGGGAAACAAACGTGAGTTTTCTTTCCCTTTGAGTATGGATCTTAAGAATATTTTTTATTGTTTCGGCTTTATAAAAAGCGCTGTCGTCCCCGTTAATGACAACGAGGGTACTGGACTTTTTATTTACCTTCTCAAACCCGGCCTTGGCTGCATCCGCCGTTCCCCCCTTGGGGTTTTTCTGAACCGCAAATTTAACGGCTCCCCCGATTTCACGGATAACCAGGTTTTTCCTGAATCCCACCACTATTGTTATGTCCGAAATACCCGCCTTCCTGAGGTTTTCCAAAGTGTAGGCTATCATCGGCTTTCCGCAGATTTTCCTTAAGACTTTCGGCACCAGGGATGCCATCCTTGTTCCTTTTCCGGCAGCCAGGATAATTGCGGAGGTTTTATCTTGGGCGGAAAGTAGAGTGATTACTGCTTCTTTGTCTTTCCATGGGTGTTCGTATCCGTCGTAGGCCATGCTATTTTCATGACCCTTTCCCAAAATTGCCAGCGTATCTCCGGGGCGGGCTATCGAAAGGGCAAAAGCTAATGCTTCCCTCCTTTCGGCAATTCTGAAAAAATCTTCCCCTTCTTTTTTCCCGCCACTTTTTGCCCCGGATGCCATATTGGCAAGAATTTTAAAAATATCCTCACTCCTGGGGTCTTCGGCAGTAAAGACCGATTTGTCTGCAAGTCTGACTGACACCTTGCCCATTTTAAAACGCTTCCGGGTGTCTCTCTCGCCGGCACAGCCGAATACCGAAATCAGTTTTCCTTTCGTTTGTGTTTTTAGGTGTGTCAAAACCGCTTCCAAAGAATCGGGAGTGTGGGCAAAATCTATGATTATTTTAATGCCCAATTTATTCGGAACTTCGGTAAGTCTTCCTTCGGGAAGTTCAAAAGACTCAACTGCGGCAATTACCTCGTCCCTTTTAATGCCGAACTTTTCCAGAGTCATTACGGAGGCTTCTACATTCAAATTATTAAAAAGGCCGGGAAGTAGATTAATGGCGGTTTTTTTGGGGGCTATGATTTTAAAGCCGGCGGAATTGACGAATGACATTTTTGTTTTTTTGTATTCCTTGAAAGTTTTATGGTAATCCAAGTGCTCGGGGGCGACATTGGTCAAAACGGCCGCGTCAAACTTAACCCCCGCAATCCTTTTTTGGTCGATTCCGTGAGAACTCACCTCGATGACGGCATACTCGTAGCCTTTATCCGCGAATTCCTTCAGCATCTTCTGGAGAAGTATCACGTCCGGGGTGGTTACATGAAGACCGGGAACCGAAATGGAAGAAAGTATCCCCGCTTTTTTCCCCAGTGTTTTTAAAATGTGGTAAATAAGGTGGGCGGTGGTAGTTTTTCCTTTGGTTCCGGTTACTCCTATGACCTTGAGTCTTTTTGAGGGGTTGCCGTAAAATTCCGAGGCAAGATCTCCCAAGGCGGCTTTTGAATCGGGTACTTTAATGTAATTTTTGAAGCTTTTTGCCAAATCCGATTCCCCGACGATGGCCTTGGCTCCTTTTTCTACGGCCTGAGGGATAAAATCGTGCCCATCCGAAGTTAACCCGTGCGTGGCAACAAATATGAATCCCTGTTTCACCAGCCTCGAATCAGCCGTAATTCCCGTAAATTCGGCCACATGTTCCCTCAGTTCCCCGATATTTTTGAACATCTGTGCTATTATACCAAAGTGAAGCTAAATAAACCTATATTTGTAGTCAGCAAACGGGCCGATAGTTTGACTGAGGCATTGAAAAAATCTCCTCATGCGGTTACCGTTTGGGTCAGATCCGGAAAGTATAAGGACAAGTTTCCGCTCCTCCGGACAAGTATTGCCTATCAAACAAGCTCCGCCTCCGATGCCTTGGATTACCGAAAAAGGTTTATATCAACCGTTCTTGTTCCCGGTACGCATACAAAATTATCGGTTTTAAAAAGCGTTTCGGGTAGGGACATCAGACAGGTTTTGTCTTATACAAAAAGCGACAGGGTGATAAGAACCGCTACCCATGACACGGACTATTTTAAAAGCAAAAGGACTTTTTTGTCATGGAAGAGGCGGGGGAAAACCGTCTATTCCTTAATAAACAGGCACGGAAAGCTTTTTGGGATTATTTGGTTTAATAAAGGGGTCCGCACTCTCAGAATTTATCCGCCCGGACGCAAAAAAGGGGTTGCCAGGAAATTCTCGGAAATAGTCCGCGGGGATTTTGAGGAGGGGTCGCGGAAATCAGCCACTCCGAAGGATGGCAAGGGCTAAATTTTCTGAGTTGTGCCTCAGAAGATGAACCGCCTTAAGGTACTCGCCGAAATTTCCCTTAATTATCCTGACGTTGGGAGCGGTCTTTTTGGTTAAAGCCTCGTCGAGAATAATTGCCCTCTTTTTCTCGCCTTCATATACTTTTACTATTTCCCTGCCGAATTTCTTATCGTTTGCAATCAAAAAGTTGAGTCTTTTTGGGTTACCCAGGTAGAAAACGAATGCTTTTATAAAATCGGATGCTTTAAAGTAATCCGTTTCCCCTTCCTTTTCTATCAAGTTTAAAACGAAATAGACTTTCGCCTTTGATTTTATAATCGCCTCGGAAACTCCGTCGATCAGTAAGTGGGGTAAAACGCTTGTGTAAAGATCGCCGGGAGCAAAAACTATTTTGTCGGCATTTTTAATGGCTTTGATTACCCGGGGGTTGCTGTCCGCGCGGGTGGTGAAATATATTCTCATAATTCTGTCTTTGGGCTCGAAACCGGGTTTTTCCTTGCGGTTGTCGATATTGGCCTCCCCGTTTATCTCATTTCCTTTCTTGGTCATACCCACCAGGTTAAGGTCGGTTAAGGTGGCGGGAAGCACCTGCGAGCGGATTCTGAAAAGTGCCCGCTCCGCATCGGTTCCCCTGTCCTGACCATGAAAAATATGGTCCAGCCTCACTCCTATCAGGTTTCCGAGCGAGTGGCCTTTCAAAGGCCCCGAAGCTTCTTTGAGTCTGTCGTCAAAAAGTCTCTGCGCGATTCTTTGCTGTTCGGCATCCTCCATAAGGGCCAGAAGGCAGGCTCTTATATCCCCGGGCGGGAGAACTCCAAGCTCGCTTCTGAGAATCCCCGAACTTCCTCCGCTGTCCCAGGTTCCCACAACGGCCGTAATGAGTGAGGTGTCGTTATATTTTTTAAGACCGTTCAGAAGTTGGAAATGACCGGTTTTTCCTCCAAAGGTAACTATCCTCTCCCGGTATTTAGGTCGTGCAATCATTTTAGCCTCTGGAGGTTATTTCCGCCCCAAGTGACTTAAGCCTTTCGTCGATTTTTTCGTATCCTCTTGCTACAACCTCCACATTTTCTATCTCGCTTCTGCCGTTGGCGGTAAGTGCCGCAAGAATTACCGAAATTCCCGCTCTTATGTCTTTGCAAAAAAGTCTGTCACTGAGAAGCGGGGTGGGGCCACTGACTATGACCCTGTGGGGGTCTGCAATGAAGATTTTGGCTCCCATTGAAATCAAATCGTCAACGAAAAACATTCTCCATTCATACATCCAGTCGTGGCAAACAACCGTTCCTGCGGTTTGGGTTGCAAGAACTATAAAAGGGCTCATAAGGTCTGTGGGAAATCCCGGCCAGGGCCTGGTTTGAAACTTCCCCCGGGAAGAAACCAGTTTTGAGGGTAGCACGGTAAGGGAATTTTTCCCGGCTTTGAAGTTTACTCCCATGTAGGAAAGGTAGTTCAGAATCATGGGGCACTCAGTCGCCTTAAAATCTTCAATTTCTATATGTCCTCCTGTTATGGCCGCGGCAATCGCGAAAGTTCCTCCCTCAATGTGATCGGAACAGACTTTGTGCTCCGTTCCCTTAAGTTTGCCGCCGTCAACATAGAGGATGTTTGAACCGATTCCTTCGATTTTCGCTCCCATTTTTACCAAAAAGTTAGACAAATCCGTTACGTGAGGTTCGGTTGCGGCGTCCTCTATCTTCATCACGCCGGGAATTGCGGAGGATATCATTATTCCCATTTCGGTTGCCGTTACCGAGGGTTCGTCAAGAAAGATATCTACGTTCTTTTTCTTTTTCCATTCCAGGAAATACCTTCCGTCTTTACGGTTAATTTCCACTCCCATTTTTTGCATCATGGCAAAGTGGGTATCAAGAAGCCTTTCTCCTATCTGGTCTCCTCCCGGCGGAGTAACTACCGCTCTTCCGAAACGGACCAAAAGAGGAGCCGCAAGAACCACGGAAGCCCTAAATTGGCTTGAAAGATCCGGATCAAGGTCAAAGGACGATAAACCTGAAGGGTCGATCGTGACGGCATGGTCTTCACGCGTGACCTTTACCCCAAGCTTTGTAATAAGATCAAGCATGACGGACACGTCGGAAATATCGGGGACGTTTGTTAAGGTTGTGGGGGAGTCGGCCAGAAGAGCCGCGGGGATAAGCTTCAAGGCCGCGTTTTTGTTGCCCGAAAGCTTTATGGTTCCCTCAAGCTTCTTGCCTCCCGTGACTATGAATTTAGACATTTAATAATCTGTATTGTATCACTGACTGGGTGCAACGCCCAAATATGGGAAAAGTTCTTTGGCAATGGAAAACCAGACGGGGGCTGCGGTTTCGGCCGCCCAGGGGGAAGACTGAGGCGAATTAAGCGTCACAAGCATCACAAACTTGGGGTTTTCCGCGGGGGCAAAGCCTATAAATGAATGGTTTGTGTTGGCTGCATCGTAGTGTCCCGCAACGGGAATCTGTGCCGTTCCGGTTTTTCCCGCGACTTTGAATCCTGGTATCCTTGTCCATTTTGCTTCTCCCCTTTCTACCGCTTCAACCATCATTTGGGTAACCTCACTGGCGGCTTTCTCGCTTATAATCCGTGTCTGAGGGGACGGCTTGACCTTTTCTTCCCAACCGTCACTTCTTATTACTTCCACTACCCTTGGAGTCACCAGGTAGCCTCCGTTTGCTATAGCCGCCACGGCCCTCACCATTTCTATGCCGGTTACGGCCACTCCCTGGCCGAAACTGGCGGTTGCCAGATCCACCACGTTCCAGGTTCCTCTCTCCCTGAGCCTGGGGGCAATTTCCCCCTGCAGATCGATTCCTGTTTTTTCTCCGATTCCGAATTTATGTAAATAGTCATAGAGTCTATCCGCCCCCAATTTCTGTCCGACAAAAGACATTCCCACATTATCCGACTCCACTATCACGTCTGTCATGGTTATGCCCGGATGATACCTGTCGTTCCAGGTTTTGATTAAATACTTGTCTACTTTAAGAGCACTGCTGCAGATATCGCAGCTTGTGTCGGGTTGAACTACCCCGGCATCAAGCCCGGCTGCCATTACCGCAACTTTAAGGATCGATCCGGGTTCGAAGGAATCCGAGATGATGGGGTTTTTGAATAAAGAGTCGCTATACTCCGAGTACCTTGCCGGGTCGAAAGAAGGCAGGCTGGCCATTGCCATGACGCTACCGTCGGCAGGATCCATCACGGTAACGCTTCCCCCCAAAGCGCCATACTTTTCAATGCCTGCGGCCAGGCCTTTTTCAACCGCTACCTGAATCCTCTTATCAACGTTTATCTCAAGATCCACCCCGGAAATGGCGTTTACTTCTTTCGTTCCCCCCAAAAGGATGGGGGAACCGAAAGCGTCTTTTTGACCTCCGACAAAACCGGGCTTCCCGCTTAAGGGCAGGTCGTAATAGCCTTCAATGCCAAAATACCCTATGTCGCTTCCCCTCTCGTCTTTTCCTACAAAACCCAAGATCTGGGCGGCGCTGCTGGCTTCGGGATAGTATGAAGATTCCTGCGCATCAAATCCCAAGCCTTCTATTTTCAGGGCTTCTATGTTTCTTTTTACTTCCTCGTTTACTTTCTGTTTCAGGGCAATCCAGCTGACGCCTTCTTTCCCGAGGATAGTCTCAAGCCTTTGGGTTTCCGCAAGTAGTGCTTCTTTATCCTGCGTGTCATCAACAAAAAACGGGGAAAGCTTATTCGCTATTTCGCGCGGTGTAAGTTCCATCTGACGCGGATTAACCCAAATGAGCCAAGCCTGGGTTCTTACTACCCAAAAGCTTTTATCCGAAGCCAAAATATTTCCTCTGGGGGCAGCAATTATCTGGGATGAAGTATATTGGCTTTTGGCTTGATCCGACAGGCTGGCTCTTTTAATAACCTGCCAGTAAAAAAGCCTTACGGAAAGAGCCACGAAAAGAGCCAGAAATACTATGGAAAGTATCCGGATTTTAAGAAGCATTTTTTTGTTTACGGAAGCTTAGCCACCGATTCGGGCAAAGCTACGTACACAAGATTGGCGGGTTTAACATAACCCAAACTTCCGCTTTTTTCGTCCAGCTGGTCCATCGAAAGAGTTTTAACCAATGTACTTTCAAGGTACCTTTTTTGATCGGCAAGCCGTGCCTGCTCCTTTTGGAGGTTGGCAACTTCGGCTCCCGAGGTTGCGGTCGCCACGGTCATGAGTATGGATGAAACAGCCATCGCTCCCAGGAAGAATATGAGCATGTATTTTTTTATGTTTTTCATTTTTTGAATTTTTATTCTTATGATCAAAACTTCAAATTTTCTGTAAAACCCGCATTTTTGCGCTTCTTGCGCGTCTATTTTCACCCAACTCGGCCGCCCCCGCCAGGATCGGCTTAAAAGTCAGGATCTTTCCTCCTTCTTTGCTTTTCTGTCTAAAAAAGTCTTTGACTATGGCATCTTCCCCTGAATGGAAGCTTATGACAGCCAGCCGGCCTCCTTTGGCCAGTAGTCCGAATGCTTTAGGCAAAACCTCTTTTAAATTTGAAAGTTCACTATTGACGGCTATTCTTAAAGCCAGAAAGGGTAGTGTTGCTTTATGCAATCTTTTTTTACCGGTTTTTAAATCTTCGGAAATTTCCAACATGTCTCCGACATTTGCAATCGGTTTGGCGGCTCTTGAATGTAAAACCCTGCCGGTAATCCATTTTGCGGACCCCGGATCAAGAGTTATCTTAAAAAGCTCCTCCAGTTGGTCCTCCCTTAGGACGTTGAGTAAATCCGCGGCCTTCACTCCCTGGGCCTCGGGACTTATTCTCATGTCAAGTTCTGCCGACGGATTTTCAAAAGAAAAACCCCTCGTCAGATCCTTAAGGTGGATATTTGTTACCCCAAGATCCAGTAAAATTCCGTCAACCGGCTCCCAGGCGTACTTTTTGGCTAACGCATCAATGTTTATAAAATTGTCGTTCACCAGCCTGCATTTGCCTTCTTCTATATAGCTTGCGAGTCTTTTTTCTGCCACTTTCAGCATTTCTGGGTCAAGTTCTATTCCCAGAACATGTCCGCCCCTTTTAACTATCTCCAAAGCATGTCCGCCGTTACCTAGGGTTGCGTCAATATATTTGCGGGTCTTTTCAATGTGCAAAACCTCAATAGTCTCATCTACCAGCACCGACTCGTGGTAATTGTTATTTCTCATTCCTGCTTAAGTTTTCAATGTATTCCTTGGTCGACTTGGCCAGCTCTGCCGATTTTTTATCCCAAGCGGCTTTTGACCAAATTTCTACCCTGTCAACAAGTCCTACAAATACGGCTTCTTTGCCTAACGCGGCATAGTCTGACAGGATCTCTGGTATAACTATCCTGCCTTGCTCGTCCGGCTCGGTTTCAAAAGCACTTCCCAGGATAAATCGTTCAATATCGCGTACTCCGATGCCGGCTGTTTTTCTTCCGCCCGTCAGTCTTTCCAAAAGCCTTTGCCAGAAAGCGGAACTTACAAGAATCAAACAGTCTTCATACCACTTCGCTACGATGGGACTTGTCCCAAGTTCTTTTAAAAATTTTTTAGGTACTGCAACGCGTCTCGCGTCGCTTAAGTTGCCCAAATATGATCCGATTAGCATGTTAGTCCTTGGGCAGGGACTCACCACTTTTTACCACTAGACACCATTCTGCAATGTTTTCACAATGTTGTCAAGTATTACTTCACGATTTTCACTAAGAAATGCCACGCAGTTTCGAAAGTGAGAAAGTTTGAAGTTACTGAGCTAACTTTCCCGGGTGAGGTTTTCCGTCGGATGCAAAAACTCCGTAGCCGTTCTGCCAAACCACATAGGCCGAAGGATCGGGCTCAAGAAAGGTTTGCATGGTAACAAAAAATACGTCCTTGGCTATTTTATCAAGCGTGTAGGTAAATTTGCCGTCGATGGAGGTTAATGCCACTTCCCCAGTTTGCAGATGAAAATCCGTAGACAGTCTGCCAATGGACTTACCGCCCTCATCCCTAAAGGTTAAAGTCATTGTTCCCTGCGAAACCCCCGCATCATACCTGAATTTTCCGGACGATTCCGAACCCAGGAGTAGTTTTCTTTCTACATCAGATCCCGTCAGGGCTACCGTTCCGGGAACTCCCTGTTGTCCCCCGTCGCTGGTACTATATACAAGCAAGTAGTCCATGGAGGCTGCCCCGGGAACGTTTATCTTCTGAACCTTTAAAACCAGCCAATGGCCCAAGGAACCTTTAACATCGGACTTATCCGTAGGCGTAAGCGTAACTGCCGGCCACTGGGACTGGGGAAGAACACTGACATTGGTTTCTTCCTCACCGGCCGGCGAGGTCTTATTCTTTAAGCCTTTGGCAACAAAAAAGACCGCGGTTAAAAGAATTAGGACACCAATGCCGATAAAGGGAATATATTTTTTCATTTCAACCTATTTTCAAAGTATTCCGCTAGTTTGTCAATACTCACCCGTTCCTGTTTGGCGGAATCCCTGTCGCGCACGGTGACTGTGGCGTCATCAAGACTTTGGAAATCAACGGTTACACACCAGGGCGTTCCTATCTCGTCCTGGGCAAAGTAGCGCTTGCCGATATTGCCCCGGTCATCCCAGACTACGTTGAGATTCTTTTTCAAACTAAAATAAACCTCCCTGGCTTTTTCAATCAGATCCGGTTTGTTCTTTAGTAGAGGAAATACCGCAACTTTATAAGGAGCTAATTTGGGATTAAGTTTAAGTACTACTCTTTCTCCGTCTTCTTGATATGAATCAATCAGGAAAAATAACATGGCCCGGTCGACTCCCCCTGAAGTTTCAATGACCCAAGGGGTGAATTCTTCACCAGTAATTTCGTCTTTGTATTTCAAACCGTGATTCCCGAGGTCATAGTCGCCCCGGTGGTGGATCCCTTCAAATTCACTCCAACCAAAAGGAGCTTCGTATTCCAAATCCGTTGCAAATTTGGCGTAGTGGGCTCTTTTTTCCGGCTCGTGGTCATGAAATCTCAGTTTATCAGGGGAAATTCCGAGGTCTAAATACCATTTTTTACGGGCGTCTTTCCAAAACTCGAAAGTGTCTTTGCTTTTATCCTCGTCGGGGCGGACAAAATACTCAAGTTCCATTTGTTCAAACTCTCGTGACCTGAAAGTTAAGTTGCCCGGAGTAATTTCATTTCTGAAAGCTTTTCCGATTTGAGCAATGCCAAAAGGAACCTTAATGCGCGTCGAGTCCACCACATTTTTGAAGTTTACGAAGACCCCTTGCGTAATTTCACCCCTGAGATATGACTTTTCTTTCGGTTCGGTGGTTCCCAGAAGAACCTCCGTCATCAGATTAAAAGTTTTTGTTTCCGTCCAGTCCGTCTCCCCGTCATGTTCGGACCCGTGGGAGGAAAGAGCCTTTTTGTCCTCCGCTTTGAATCTTTTGTGGCAAATCTTGCATTCCACCATCGGATCGGTAAAGGATTTAAGATGTCCCGATTTTTCCCAAACGGTGGGATTCATGATAACTGCTGCATCCATTCCGACAACGTCTTCCCTTTCGTAAACCATGCTTTTCCACCACTCCTTTTTTATATTGTTTTTTAATTCAACTCCGAGAGGTCCGTAGTCCCAGAAGCCCTGATATCCGCCGTAAATTTCGCTGCCCTGAAAAATAAAGCCGCGCCTTTTGGCCAAAGAAGTAATTTTTTCCATCAAATCCATACTAAGAAGAATTATATTATCTAACGGTTCAAAAACCAAACGGAGAAATTAAGAATTGTGGCAAAACTCACCCAGGCGATATACGGATAAAGAAGATAACTTGCGGTTTTGTCTATTTTGGCAAAGGCCAAAATCGTTTTTAGAATAAAAATCCACATTAGAACAATTATTATGAGGGCCAGGAAAAGATTTTTGGCTCCGAAAAATACCGGAGACCAGAGGGCGTTTAGTAAAAGCTGTATTCCGAAAAGAAACATCGCGTCACGGACTGTTTTTTTCTTAATGCCTTTCTGCCAGATAAGTGCCAGGCTTACTCCCATTAATATGTAAAGAATTGTCCAGACAGGACCGAAGAGGTAATTGGGGGGACTGAAAAACGGCTTATTTAGGGTAGCGTACCAGGTCGGAATTGAAGAAATCGTGAATATCGTTCCAAGACCTCCCGCCACCAAACAAATTCCGATCGACAAAAAATATCTCAGGAATTTAACCATAATCAATAATAACTCTACTGTATAATAATATTCAATATGAAGAAAAATATTTTAAGACTCGTTCTGGCCGGTGTTTTTGTTTTGGGTTTTGCGGCTACTTATCTGACTCTTACATTTTCAAAAGTTTTTGTTAAAAAGTCGGCCGCTATTACGTCTCCTACACCCAATTCCTACTCCGAAGCCACCCCCGCTTCAATCACAAACCCGAAGGGGGTTTTTAATTTGGTATTTCTGGGTTACGGCGGGGCTGGCCACTCCGGTTCGAATCTTACCGATAGCGTTATTATCGTGCATGTCGATACCAATTCGGCTAAAGCCGCTTTAATTTCCATTCCCAGGGATCTTTGGATTCCGGGAAACCGAAAGCTAAATGCCGAAGCAACGGCTGTCGGGTTCCAGGGCGTGGGCAGTTCCATCCAAAATATAACCGGACAGTACATCAATTATTTCGTGTCGGTTGATTTCGGAGGGTTTACAAAAATTATCGACAGCCTTGGAGGAATCACTGTTGACGTTCCCAAAACTTTTGATGATTTCTTTTACCCTATCGCGGGAGAGGAAAATAATACCTGCGGCATTTCCGAAGAACAAATTAATGTTTTTAAATCGCAATATAGCGGGTTTAATCTGGAAAAGCAGTTTACGTGCCGGTATGAAAGGCTGCATTTTGATAAAGGCCCCGCAGATATTAACGGAACTACGGCCATAAAATTCGTCCGGTCGCGGCATGGGGACAGCGATTTCGGAAGATCTCAGAGACAATTTGCGGTACTGACCGGAATTGAGAATAAACTGATTTCTTATAAATCCCTAGGTAAGATGGATGAGATTATTAATATCCTAATGGGAATCGTTAAGACTGATCTGACGGCGGGAACAATAAAGACTTTGCTTGAAGTTTTCGGGGATCCGGGCAAGTACCAGGTTAATCAAATTCAACTGACTACGGAAAATGTCCTTACCGAAAGCAAAACCGGCGACGGACAGTATATCTTAATTCCAAAAGCGGGAAATCTTAATTTTTCCGAAGTTAAAAGCTACATTAACGCCAATCTTCAGTAGTCGGGTTAGTCAGTCCGGTAAGATATATACGTCCTGGCGGGTATCGCTTACGGCAACCTTCTCCCCTTCCCCTTTTATAATTCTTTCGTAAGGCCGGCAGGAATAACATCCTCCTTGAGGGCATTTAAAGTGGTTTATCTGCCTGGCAAGCTTGATTCTTCTGGCAACCGTATATACTTTTTCAAAAGATTTTTCCATGTCCGGCAATTTCTTATCGGTAAGCCCTTCGTCCCTATCAAGGTACCAGTATGAGGCTCCCGATACCTTTTTACTTTGCGTGTTTGTTGCCAGTAAAAGATAAATGGGAAGCTGAAGTGAATCTTCGGGCTCTTCGTTTTTGCCGGTTTTAAAGTCGATTATACGTACCGAATCGTCTTTTTCCCTATACTCCAGCCAGTCTATCTTGCCGCAAAGAATAATATTGTCTTCTTGCGAAAGGAAATACTTCGGAAGGTTCATGTCGGATTTTATTTTAATGGCCGGGCGCTCAACCGGACCGGGATCCTCCTGAAGGTTAATTAGCATCTGGTTTGCCCTTTGCCTGTAAATCATTTCCTCCGAGCGGGTTTTAAATCCCCCTTTTTTGCCGGTAACTTTCAACCATACGGGGTCCAACTTTTTAACCAGGGATACTTTTAATCTTTCACCGGCCGGGAGGGAGGCTAAAGACTCAATCACTTCGTGGACCGCCTGGCCAAGAGCCAGGGGGGGTGAGGCAATCGTCATTTTATGCCCGGTCCTGGGGTCTTTATAAACATTCCGGAGAAAGTAAGCTTTCGGGCATTTTAAAAAATCCGATATGGAAGAGTGGGAAACCCAGGTGGCGGAATATTTGTCGGGTGCCATAAATTTATTTTTTGACAGGTTTTTTTACAAAAAACAGCAAAAGACCCAAAATTACGGCAGATGCCGCAAAGTATAGCCAAAGGGTCAAAACACCCTGAATAATGGGAGGTACAACTATCCCTATAATCGAATCTCCCATTACAGGACTTACCGGAAGATCCTTGGCCATATTAATCCTCAGGACCGTTCCCGCACCCGCGGCGGTGAGTGCCAAAAGTCCCGAGATAAAAAGGGCCATCCCCGGTGCGGCCAGTCTTTTTCCGGAACCGACTGAGGCATACAAAAGAAACAGTAATAATGCAAGGAACAAAGTGACACCCGCAAAGACAATCCAGCTTACCGGACCCAGTTTGGAAACCATCTGAATTTGGGAAGGGCTGACTCCCTGCACGTTAAATTCTTTAAGCAATTCCGTCAGGCTCATTTCGGTTTTTATCTTATCAAAGCCTGTGGAAAGCAGTGGCAGGGGAATTTTATTTACCGGAACGTAAACGATCAGATCATTTGCTCTTCCGTTTGCGTACCGTAAAAAATTGTTGATGTTTTTATTGAAGGTCTCCTCTAGGTTTTCCGGGGTTATCAAATTTGTCAAAATCTCCACATCACCGGCTCTGCCTCCTTCATCGATTGCTTGCTTCTCCAAATTTTTATTGATGGAGGCGGAAAGAGCGCGAAAGGTATCACCCGAACTCAGTGTTTTATCCCAAAAAGAAGGTGTCAAAAGCTGGAACCTTAGGTTAACGGCAAAAAGAAATATTATAAAAACCGGAATAAATAAAAGTATCAGGATAAGCCTTGCCAGAAATTTCATATGGTTTTATGACTCTAATTTATCTTCTTCCAGCGGGAAGATGATATTGCATAACTAGTATACAATGTAGGGAGGAGTTGGGGGTGATAAATATGGCAGGATATAAAGGCAACTTGGAAAAGGATACTTTGGAAAATACATTCTTCCGGCATGTAATTTATACCGCACCGCATTCCCAGCTGGTTCTCATGAGTCTTAAACCGGGGGAAGAAATCGGAATGGAGGTCCATACGGATAACGATCAATTCTTGCGGTTTGAGGAGGGAGACTGGGAAGCTGTAATTTCCGACGAGAAATTCACCGGGACCTCTGGCGATTGTATAATCGTTCCTGCGGGGAATTATCACAATGTAATCAATACCTCAAAAGAAAAGGATCTGAAGCTTTACACGGTGTATTCTCCGGCGCACCACCCGGATGGGACTATTCACAAAACAAAAAAAGAGGCTATGGAGGGAGAGAAAAACGAATAATAGAGCCTAGCCTAAAACAGGCTGTGTTGGAGTGTGGAGGGATCTTCTGTGGGATATGAAAAATCCAGTTTGATTTCGCGTATTTCATTCCAGAAATCTGTGTATTTCAAAACTCCGTTAGTAAGAACGTAATCGTAAATGTCGCGGGTTATGGCAACATCCGTCTCACAATACTTTTTGAGTTTTGCCAAACTTTTTTCCGTACCCTCATTCCAGTATTTAATTGCGTCGGCTCCGCTGCCTCCTTTGGCACTTCCCAAAGTAGCTTTGGCCAGGCTATCAAGAGACATTCTTTTACCCGCAGCCTCTTTTATCTGTGCCAGAATGTCAAAATGTTTCAGTTTCGGCCAATGCTCCGGAAGATACGGCGAAAGGGCAGGGACATCAAATCCTATGGAGTTAAAGCCTATGATTCTGTCGGCTTTTTCAAATAGTTCAAACATTTCAGGAAAATCTTTTTCCCAGTAACTCTTCATAGCGCCTTGGACCTCTTTAAAAGAATCGTCCAGGGTTCTGGTGTAGACCGAGCAGATCGACACCCCGAGTTTACTAGGGTCGTATCCTTCGATATTGTCGAAAAATTTCTTTGTTTCCGTATCAAAAATTACTTCAAACATGTGTTCACTATTTTACGCATGCTGAGCACTTTTTTCAAACTAAGGGATTGTGCAGTTATTTTTTCCTGAAGAAATAGCTGACAATGAAAAAAACAATGGATGTAAGTACAACTCCGGGGCCCGAGGCGATTCCGAAATTTTTTGCAATTAAAATTCCCAAAACGGCCGAGGCGATTCCGAAACCCGATGCAAAAAGGTGAAAACTTTTAATGCTTTTTGACAGGTTTTTGGCCGTAACGGCCGGGATAATGACCATTGCCCCGGTTAAAAGCGTGCCCAGGAATTTAACTCCCAACGCTACAACCAATGCGACAAGGAGAAGGTAGATCAAATTGATTTTACTTACGTCTATTTTTTGGGATTTGGCAAGATCTTCCGAAACCACTCCCAGGAGGAGTTTTTTGGAAATGGCGGCGGTGACAACAAATATCACAACCGCTCCTACCAGCACCATTACTCCGTCGGCAATACCTATTTTGTCTATGTTGCCGAAAAGAGCTTCCAAAAGGTCCGGTTCGGGGGTCAGAAGAAGTCCGATCGAAAGGCTGGCCGTAAAAAATACCCCTACCAAAGCCTCGGGATAAACCTCGGAGTGCTCACTTAGGTACCAAATTCCGATAATTGCAATAACCAGGGCTACAAAAGCTCCCAGCATGGGGTTAACGCCTGCCGTCAGGGCAATGGCTATTCCGGGAAGAGCCACGTGGCTTAGGGCATCCCCCACAAGAGACATTCTTTTTAAAACCATGAAGCTTCCCAAGTATCCGGAGGCCGCCCCAACAAGAGCACCGACCAAAAGTAAAAATATCAAATTGTTATCCATGGTTGTTTTTTTCCTCGTGTTTGTGGGAATTTAGCCCATCATTATGTTTATGCAGATGAACCTCCTCGCCGTATAATTTTGCCAGATTATCTTTATTTACAACTTCGATAGGAGGGCCGAAACAAATCTTTTCTTTATTAAGACACAAAACACTGTTTGCGTAATGATTTACGACCTGAAGTTCGTGGGAAATAAAAATAATTGTCAGGTCTTCCTCCGCCTGCAGCTTATGGATAAGGTCATAAATCGTTTCTTCCCCCGATACGTCAATGCCGGACGTGGGTTCATCAAAAAGAAGTACGTTGGGTTTTCCCAAAAGGGCGTAGGCGATTAGGACTCTTTGAAGCTCCCCTCCCGAAAGGTCCCCTAAACGGGTTTGCAGTACGCGTTTATCGTTATGCAGGTGTTTTGCCTCTTCCAAAAAGCCGACTGACCTAATAATTTCATAAATTTTTGCCTGTTTCTTTTCTTTAAAATGAAAAAAATCATTTACCGTTAGGGGGAGGTCTTTGGCAACAGCCAGCTTTTGAGGTACGTATCCGATTTTTGCATCATCCGCCCATTCAACTTTTCCCGTAAAGGGAACTAAGCCTAGAAGTGCCCTGAAAAGTACGGATTTGCCTGCGCCATTGGGGCCGATTATTGCCAAAGTGTCATCCCGGGCCACTTCAAAACCGATGTCTTCAAGAATCACATGATTGTCAAACTCAACTCTAAGACCCGATACGGTTAAGATATTAGGTTTGGGTTCCATAATTTTATTGTATCATTCTTTTTCCCACCCTTTTGGAATAAATGGCGCGTTCGATAACCTCGTCAAGTTTTTCATCGGGGGCTGGGAGGGGCTTACCGTCCGGCCAGTATCCCAAAGTAATAAGAAGGGAGGTAATAAAATCCAGGCGCAGCTTTTTGAGCATTTTTGTGGATTTTAATTTAGAAAGCGTCTCAAGAAGTAAGTCGTAAACTTCGGCTTTTTCTTCCCCGTCATGAGTAATCCTGCCAACTACCTCCATTAAATAGTAAGCAAGGGAAATTCTTCTCAAGCTTTTTCTTATCTCGGCAAAGTCCTCAATAACCTCCGCCTCCGTAATCATGCCAAGTCCCCTGCCGCGGGCGGCCTGGAATTTTATTTTATTAAATACCTCAACGTGTCCTCTTTTTTTACTTTTAGGCCGTCGGATTCCTTTGGCTATAAGACTGACTTTGCCGAAATTTTTGGTGTAAAGCACCAAAATCCTGTCCGCTTCACCGAAATTACGTCTTGCTATAACAATTCCTTCGGAGGTGTAAGCCCGGGGCTTCATAGAGGCATTCTACATTCAATAATCCATTTCCTACAATCCTATCTTTAATTCTTTGTCGGTTTTCAGGAAAAACTCTTCCGTGTGTTTGCCAAGGTTAACCGTGTATAAAAACCCGTCGGTTCCCGGCTGTTTTTGTATAAGAAGGTTATATTGCTTGGATACCTTAAAAGGCAACTTATACTGGAAAGTGACCTTTGCCACTCCTTCCGGCCTGAGCTGGAAAAATCCGGCAAAAACGGTTTTTCCCAAATCTTCATAGGGATCCTCTTTGGCCTCAAGTCCTTCGGATGTAATTAGGCTGCTGCCCTTGGGAACATAAATTCTCACCCAGGTGGGCAGAACCGAATTAAGCCAGCCGTCCTGCTTCTCGGGGTTTTTATAAGTAATCGTTACGGTTTTTGTTACACTCCCGTCACCTGAAATTTCAATATCCTGCTCTACCTCCTCATATGCATAAAGGTTGGATTTGCGCCCCCCCAGGTTGGCATCACTAATGTGAAGATAGTCCCCTTCATAATCCCTGATTATTCCCCCGACCCCGAATCCGGCAGCGGCGGCTTGGTTTTTTTCATCCATCAGGTAGAAAAGTACGTGTTTTTCAATAAGGGAGGTGAATGTTGCTCCTATTAAGTCGGAAAGTTTTTCCTTCGGCTGTCCCAGGGCGTTTGCCAAAATTGAATTCATTAGAGGCCCTATTATTTTTTTCCTGTTATCGGAATTGGGGGGTCTTAGGATAATCTTGCCCGTAAGGGGGTCCCAGATGATGGGCCCTTCCACATCCGCAAATGCTTCAAGTTCGTGAATAACCTGGGGGCAGTTACATTGAGGGTCTATCTTTGTACTGAAATTGCCGAAGCCGGGAACGCCGATGGGGCCAATAACATCCAGCAGGTTTACTAGAAGCTGAGTATCAACCGCGATGATTCCGTCGATGTTGCCGATTCCGACCTGCTTAACCGCCGGAACCACATCCTGCATGCTGACTGCAAAATCCGGCGACCAGTTCATGTCCCTTAACCTCAAGTTCGGAGACAGTATGTAGGGGCCTTTGATGTATTTTACAATGGGGGCCGGGGCCGGCTTGGAGGGTTTGTATTGGGCATCAAGCGAATAAATGTCGCTACTGGATACCGGATTAAACTTCGCCTTGTCCACTTTCATTATCGCATAGGCCGTCATAAATCCCCCTGTGGGCCTTAGTTCTTTATCGTTTTGGAAAAGCAGGAGGTAGGTCCGCGGGGAGTCCATTCCCAGTAAGTAAGGTGTTACCTCCAAAAAGGGTTTGCTGTTTACGACAAAGGCGGAGGCTTCGCTCACCAAAGCCTGGACTTTCTTTATCTGGGGCTTTAAGGGTTTATCCTGGAACTTGTCGGGGTATCTGTCCGCGTTAATTTGGCTTAGTTCATCTTGAACTTTTTTAACGTCTCCCGATATGGAATCAATCTTGGGAAGAAGATCCGGAATTGTTTTAACAACAAAATCTATTCTTTCCTGGGTTGTCTGCTCTCCTGTTTTTGCGGCTAAAACGTTGCCGGAACCGTCTTTGAAGCCCAAAAGATCGGCATATGGCGCTACTACCGTCAGGACGGTGTCGCCGGCGGAAAGTCCGGCCTGTCCCGCCGCAATCCCGTGGCCGACGTCCCCGATGTAGGGCCCCGCAAAGGGAATGTATTTCTCCCAGGCAATGAGTTTATAAACTGAAGCCAGTCCGTTTAGGGATTTTCTGGTATTGGCAAGTTCCGATTTGATTTTAACCAGGTCTTGGGTTTTTGCAGAATCGTTAAGTCTATTAGCGCTTGCAAGTACGCCTTTTGCTTTCTGGTAAAAAAGGAGTCCCGAGATTAGGTTATAAAGTAAAAAAAAGCCAACTACTCCCAGGGCAATCAGCAAGGGTTTTTTCTTTGGGTTGGGTTTTTTTACTATTTTGTTGGAAACTTTGTCGGATATTTTGATGGCTGGTTGGGCATCCTTTTTATAAACATTCTGATCTACGTTTTTGTCAACGTTTTGATCAACTTTTTTATCAGCATTCTGATCAACATTCTGGTCAACGTTTATCTTAGGTACAAGGGTGGAACCATTCCGGGCAGTATCGCTTTCACCGTTTTCCAAATTAATTTTAGGCAACAAAACACTTCCTTCTGGCATCATTCATGATACAACAAATAGAAGCGGTATCAAAACTCTCTACACGGCACCGACTCCGCTGATCATGGCGATCGGGGTTTTGAGGATAATAACAATATCCGTCCAAAGAGATTTCTTTCTGGCGTATAGGGCGTCCATCTCTATCCTTTTGTCAAAATTGATGTTGCTTCTTCCCGTAACTTGCCACTGTCCCGTTATTCCGGGTTTTACTGTCTGGGTTTCTACTACAAATTTGTGCGTCCCCGGGTACCTTATTTGCTGTTCTTCTATCTCGTCGGCGTGATAC
>Ga0209210_1000234_pt1 | contig 63486 bp, 73 predicted proteins | sample RifGroA1_FD_183991 | JGI IMG/M metagenome (GOLD analysis project Ga0209210, IMG submission 183991) | Contaminated groundwater microbial communities from Rifle, Colorado, USA - Rifle Groundwater A1 (SPAdes) (version 2) | ecosystem: Environmental > Aquatic > Deep subsurface > Groundwater >...
CAGAACTAGGCAACTGTACCACCCCCACCGAGTGCCGAAATTACTGTGAGCAACCAGCCAACCGCGACTCATGCATGAGCTTTGCCAAGAAAAAAGGATTTTATAAAGAAGTCGAAAACGACATGGATGAATCGAAAAAGGACGAAATGCTTCAAAGTGCACGCGCGGAGCTAGGCTGTACATCCATGGAATCGTGCAAGAGTATTTGCGAGCAAAATCCGCAGCGCTGCAGAGCATTTACACAAAAACATGGACTGGACCGGGCAGAAGAACGACGTGAAGAATTTCGGGAAGAACGCATGGAACAGGAGCGGACCCCCCCACAAGCCGGACAATCCGGCTACGGTCCTGCAGATTGTAAAACAGAAGCTGAATGCGAGAACTATTGCAAGACTAATCCTTCCCGCTGCCCCGGCTTTCGCGAAGGCGAAGCCCGTACTTCACCCATGCCACAGCAATATCAACAACAACCGCCTTCCGCCGGTGAAACCTATTCACTACCATCAAACGCTTCCGGTGAATCTTTTACGCCTGCGCCTACCCAGTAGCTACTCGAAGTACATCACCGGCTCCTCATAAAGTCGGATGCTGCGTTTTTGGAGGAATTTCTGGAGCTTCTTATTTGCTTCTATAACTGACGGAATCGCCAAATACTCAAGCGGCATGTTGACGTTGAGTTTGCGCCTATATACGACGTGCCGAGTGAGTCCGGCCGGCAAAAGCGCTCCGCGATCGACCAGCGTCATCACCTGTTGCGGGGAAAACGTAGGAAATGCGATAAACACATTGAGCTCCGGATGGCGTTTGAACCGCACGGAGATAGATTCCGGTGTCCACGGCGATTCGGAAAATACCCGTTCAACCGGCTTATCTTCGTAGATCGCAACAATTTTCCCCATTTCGCTCACAAAATCGGCAAATGACGTTTTGCACCGCACTTCTACCGCGCCATCTCCTGCAAACACCGCAACACACAGCGTATCCGGCCGCAGAAGCAACCGATGGCTAAATGTTTTGTGCTCCCGCACGGTAACGCACGACATACCCCGAAGCACATGCAGAAACTGTTCTTTAGAAACTACCGTCAAGTGGCTCCAGCTCGTCAGGTGCACCTGATGCGGATCGCTGTAATCTATTTCCTGCACAAGACAATGCGAATATCCAAGTACGGAAATAGCAGTAATGCGATTAGCGCCGTCCAGTTGGATATACATTCCGCTAAGGCTTTGCGTGACAATTGGAGGGTGGCGAAGTATGCCTTCTTTTTTCATAATCTCCGCAAGGGTACCTGCGCGGCGCTTTTGCACGTATTCCTGAAGCCTGATATCGGTAATCGGGAGAATTTTAAGATCCGGATAAAAAGAAGGTGACGGCCCCATAGCGTCCCAATAGGCTTTCCCTATAGTACCCGAACGGGTATACACTTGTCAAAATTTATATGCTTGACAAGTACTTCGTGCCATCGTACGATGGTGTCGTAAGTATCAAGAGTGATGGGGAGGGTTCTAGCCCGTTGATCCATCCGGCAACCGATTCGTCAACCGACGGACACGGTGCTTCCGCTAGTCCCCGCCAAAGGCGGGGAACGATATGATCACCACGGGTGGTAAACATTTTTTTTATTTAGTATTGTCTCCCGCATCTCTGGTGCGGGATTTTTAGTGGCTGCTAAACGCAGCGAAAGGAGGCCATATGGCAATCGAACAACTACATGCATCCGAATCTGTAACCGAGGGACACCCGGATAAACTTTGTGATATCGTCGCCGCATCAATTCTAGATGAGGCAATTATCGCTTCAGAGCCCTTTGGCGTATGGCCACACGTTGCCATGGAGGTAACGGCAAAAGGCGGACCCCATGGCGGGACACTCCTGTTGGCAGGCGAAATGAAACTTGTAGAGGGTGTAAACCTCGACTATGTCAATATAGCCCGCGGAGTAATCCGCCGACTTGGATACACCGATCCTAGCTACTGCTTTTTTGACGGGATGGAAGAACTTATCGTTCGCGTCACAGAGCAATCCGAAGACATCGATAGGGGCGTAAGCCAAAAACTTACAGGCGCAGGAGACCAGGGCATCATGTGGGGCGCCGCATTTGCTGAAAATGAGCGCCTTATGCCCACAACGCTGGTTCTGGCCCATGAACTTACAGATGCATACACCGATGCATTTCATTCACAAAAATTTCCATGGCTTCGTCCAGATGGAAAATCTCAAATAATCCTCCTATATGAAAATGGTAAACCAAAGAAAGTACTTAGTGTGGTTATGGCTGCATCACACAGTTCTGATGTAAATCATGGCCAGGTAGAAGAAGATATTTTTCGCCATATCATCGTTCCCGTTCTTGATGCCCGGGGATTTGGCATCAGTCGTGATCAAGTAATCATCGATGGTGCCGGATCATGGACCGACTTTGGTCCAAGGGCAGATGCAGGCACCACCAACAGAAAAATTCAAGTTGATACCTATGGGACTATCGTCCAAAACGGAGGCGGTGGACTCTGTGGCAAAGATCCCACAAAAGCAGACCTTTTTGGTGCGATCGGTGCACGACATCTTGCAAAAACAATCGTCGTGCATGGACTTGCAACACAAATAAGTATAAATGTTGCCTATGCCATAGGCAGGCCAAAGCCTCTTATGCAAAAAGTTCATCCCGCAGGCACAACTAGTATCGCACCTATAGAGCAATTACAAACCATTGTCGATGCTGCTGATCTATCTGCCGATGGCATTATTAACGATCTCAATCTTTTCCAGCCAATCTATGCACGAGCTGCTGTTGGTGGATTTTTCGGAAGGGAAATCTTTCCTTGGGAACAAATCAACCGAGAGAATAATGGTTATCGTGGCACGCGCAGCGTATAGGCGCCGGTACTATCCCGACGGATAATGGAATCAACAACCGCGCTCCCGTCGGGCGCCAGACACTTGGCATAATCGACAATTAACGTATTTTTGGGCAGCTCACCTATAGACACCTTGTCCGACGGACATTCTGTCGCAAGAAGCGTAATATTGTCTAGGCGCTCAATGCGCACTTCACGCGTAAATTTTCCGGCTAGAGACCGGTCAACATTGCCGGAAAAATACAGATAATAAATCGGCAACCGCGCCAAAACCGGCGCAATAACTTGATCGTAATGTTTCCCGTTGGCGATTAAATATTTCGCCAATTCCTTGTCTCCGCCGTTTCGCAGTATACTTTGCTCTGCCGCCTCGTGCTGTTCGTATTGATGCCAAAAATACACACCCTCAACGGAAAGAAGAATGATCAATAATCCGATGACAACATATTGTTTTCTAGCCCCGTACCTGTCTGCTGGTGCGGGGTTCATTAAGGAAGTAAGGCTATACGCCCCATAGGTAGCCAATAAAACAAGGGGTACGATCATGGCAATTGCCCGATGCGCATGCGGCGGAAAATCTATCGTAATTGCCGCCGGCAATGGTGCAATCAGAAGCAGATATACAATAAGGCGCACAACTGGTGCCGACACTGAATGTTTTACCATTGGAAACAATCCAAACAGGAGAAGCGGCCCAAGGCTGATAAGCAGTAATCCCTGTGCCGGTACATTATAATAGCGTCGTTGCCCACCGGCGTCCAGAAACAGGTGCATGGGCGAAAAATAACTTACATACTGCTCCAAAAAATATCGCGCATAACCGGTTACTTTGTTATGAAACGTGCGCGCAATAGGGACATTGTCCGACCCGTCACCATTGGCAAACATGGTGTTACGGATCGCTACATGCGTGGCTGCTTCATCGCTTGATAGAATCCCCGTTTGCACCAACCGGCCTTTTCCCCACGGCGTCAGCGCAATTGTTCCGGTAAGAACAAATGAGACGATCATTGCACTGACAAGGTGCCTCCTTGTCACTCCATGAGGAACCATCAAAATTATCGGTAGCAATGTGAGCGGCACCAGTAGCCGGAACGAAGGGTACAAAAAATAGGTAAGGAAAAAGAATACAAACGACAGCAATACCGTTTTCTTTCGCCCTGCAATTATACCTTGAATAAGTAAATATAGTGCCAGTGTATACGCCGCAAGCCCGATGATGCCTTCGGCACTCGTGCGCGACAGTACCACGTGCCATGGAAGAATAGCAAGAATAATGCCGGCAAATATCCCCCACCATTTGTTTTGAAATATAAGAAGCGCCAATCCGTAAACAGGAAAAATCGTCAACGCACCAATAAGAGCTATTGAAAATCGTGCTGCAAACTCTGTAAAGCCGAACACATAGGTCGCAAGTCCAGAAAGGTATAACGGCAACACTGGCGGATAATCACCAAACTTGTCAAAATACAATAATGGCAACCGGTTGCCGTATGGGTCTACTCCGTTTTGGAGAATAAACCGGCCCACGTACGCATTCGTCACTTCCTCCTCGTACAATCCCAACGGCAGGCTCCCCAACTTATACAACCGAAGAAACAACGCTAAAAGGAACACCGCAAAAAGCGCAATCGTTTCTTTCTTTTTAAGAAATTTCATGCTCACCGCCCAGATGCTAAACCCATTGTCCCCAATACCGCCACGGCAATCCCTAATTTTTGCACAGGAGCCAATCGTTCACCGAAAAACAATGCGCCGAAAATGGCGGTAAACACCGGCATCGTACTTTGAATCATCGACGCAAAGGAAAGCTCATGCAATTGCACGGCAAAGGTATACAAAATATACGCGATGACATCGATTACCGTAATCAAAAGAATCAGTTTCCATGATGACAACGTAATACTTGGTTTTGTCCGCTGCCTGGTCATAGAAAAAAGCAAATACAGCGGCACGGTAAATAGTCTACCGCCCACATTTGCCGAAAATCCGCCGAACTCCCGAATGCCATATCCCAAAAACAGTACGCTGACGGCTTGCAGCACAATTTGCACCAGTATTGTCGGCACGGCACGCGTGAGAGTTTGGATTCGTTTTTTTAGAAGTAAACCCACATCAAACGAAACCAAGATGACGCCCATAAGCATCACCATGGCGCTGACAATCTTTACCGTCGTAATCCGCTCGTGCAAAAACAAAACTGCCAAAAAGAAAATTAACAGGTTCGTGAGCCGCAGCATTGATTGCACCACCGACACGGGCCCGATGCTTAAATTTTTGCTGTATAACGTAAATACGATAAACACGCCGGTGCCAAAAATAGCAAGCGGCAAAAGCCGGACATCAGGCGTCAATCGCAAGCCAATAAACGGAACAAACAGAAGCGTGAGGGGTACCCTAATACCTGGATCCAAAAGCTTGTCCAAAATGCACCATGCTTGGCCGCCGCCTTGCCAAGATAAATAGACATGATGCTATACCCGATGACCGATAGGAGCGAAAAAATAAGTGCGTAGAGGAAATTCACAATATGATTATAACAGGGTAATGTATAATCTCGGATATGAAGCTTGTTGTTGCAAAGCGAGCATTACGACAAAATGAAATAAATTGTTTAGTTAAGGAACTGTGGCGCTTGCCGCATGTTGGGTTTATCAATAAGCGCTTGTGGCAAACGTTTAAACATATCTACGTCGCCACCCATGATGGAAATTTTGTCGGCGTGTGCGTGGTGTTTCCGCTCAAGCAGTGGACCAAGCTTGGGCCATTGGTAATCTGCCAGAAATATCAAGGCAAAGGCTTTGGCAAAGCGCTACTTACGCATGTTGTCCAAAACATGGATCAACGTAATCTTTTTATCGGTAGTTCTAACCCAAAAGTGTGCAACATAGCAGAAGATTTAGGTTTTAAAAAGGAAACAAGCTTCTTCTGTGTTCCCTCCGAAATTCAGAGATATTTACTCTCCTATATTTTTACAAGATTTTCTTTTCAATATCTTCTCGATGCAATGAAGAAAAAACTCCGCTCCGGACACTGGAAGTATTATTACTTCTTGAAAAGAAACCAATGAAGCAATTCTTACGCAAATGCCTGCCGTCCGTATGCGCTTTGTGCCCTAAGCTCATCCAGTTGCAACCGGACCTGGCGAAGTAATTCGCCTTCACGCTGCTCTGCCTCTTCCTTTTTAGCTTTCAAATTCAGGTGTGTTTCGTACTGTATCCCATCAACCACCTCTTTAATCGGTTGGGTTTCCGGTACTTTTTCAAACACCACACCTGCCGATCCCGCAATGCGCCGTATCCAAAAAACTGTACCTTGTCCATGTATGTTCCATGATATGCCATAACATCTGGTCGTGCAAATCGTCTCGAATTGTGATATACTACACATGTGCATAAACCGTTTTATGCAAGCGGATTTCTTTACCACTCGCCTTCCCAGCAAATTCTCTTGCAACAACTAACCAACGGCGAAGAAACGAAACTCTCATTGTTTCGTACTAAAAGCCACAGGGGCAATGACCCCAAAGCGGTATTTCAACAGTGCATAGAACAGGCCCTCGGTGTGGCAATCCCCGCATCATCCATCCGCCCTGTGTACGATTATATCCACGACAAGCTTGGAGAGCAGTTCATTTTTTACGTGGAAGTCTCCGGTGCAACGCCCAAAACGTATGCATCCAAAAACAAAGCGGAATGGTTTTCGCTGTCAAAGCTATCCAAGCAAGCCATGAGCGAACAAACGCGGCACGATATCATCATCGGCGAGCGGGTCATCCGGTCAATTTTTGAAACCGCAAATCCCCAGCCAAAACCGAAGCGTCATTAATCCGCAAACGTAAGTGCAATTCCTGTTTTATTTGCCCTGCCGGTGCGGCCGATGCGGTGGATATAATCATCGTACGACTCCGGCAGATCGTAATTTATGACGTGGCTCACATCGTCAATATCCAGTCCCCGGGAAGCCACGTCCGTAGCCAACAGAATGCTAATTTCGTTTTGTTTAAATTGCATGAGCGTGCGCTGCCGTTGGCTTTGACGTTTGTTGCCATGTATGGCTCCGGCTTTAAACCCACGAGTGACCAATTCTCCCGCCAGTTTTTCCACTCCCCATTTGGTCCGGCCGAAAATAAGCACTTTGTCAAACCCCTTCTGAATCAGAAGTTCGTGTAAATATTCTATCTTTTTTTTGCCGTTGGTCACCTGCACGATGCTCTGGGCAATACCACGCGCCGTATCCTGCTTACTTACCGACACCGTCATGGGGTTTTTTACAAATTGAGCAAGCACTTCCGATACCTTGCCCGATATGGTAGCGGAGAAAAACAGCGACTGGCGCGCTTGAGGAAGAAGCGAAATAAAATATTTGATGTCGTTGATAAATCCTATGTCTACCATGCGGTCGGCTTCATCCAACACCACATTTCGAAACTGCGACATGGAAATAACACGTTCACGGATAAGGTCCTTTAACCTGCCGGGTGTTGCAATTACCACATGAGCGCCTGCCCGGATGTCCTGCTTTTGCCGCCACATACCGGCGCCTCCGATAATCATGGCCCAACGAATACCTGATCCGCGGGAAAACTCCCGCAACTCAGCCCCTATCTGAAGCGCGAGTTCGCGCGTCGGGGTCACGATCAGCGCGCGCTGATTTTTGTCCTGCACTATTTTTTCAATGAGCGGCACCAGAAATGCAGCCGTCTTACCCGTACCGGTATTGGCAATGCCGATCAGGTCCCGTCCGGCAAGAATTGCCGGAATTGCCTGATCCTGTATGGGAGTAGGCGTGACATATCCTTTGGCCGCAATATTGTCTTTGAGCGCTTGACAGATGGCAAAATCGTTAAATTGATGTTGGGGGATATAGGCTTCATCTGCCACGGCGCCCGCATCGGGCGGTCGCTGGGCATTGGCGCGTATGGCTGCAAGCACAGAGGCGCCGGAACGCACGGACCTATACGTGCCGTTTCCGCGTCCCTGTCCGCGATATGCTGGCCGTCGAAAATTACGTTGTGTTCTCATAAAAGTTTTGATAGAAATCAAAGAAAAGAACCTGCTTAACTTAAAAAGTGTTATTTGGAGAGGGACAAGATAGGGGTTTTCGATAAAATACGAAGTTTCTGTAGCTATCTTTATCTTACGTCTCGCTGTAACGATATCTGAATTAAGCAGATGCTTTTCTTTCATCTGCTAGTAATAGGTACTATACCACAGGCGAATGTCAAAGTCAATGGATGTGCCTTGACATATTGCCTATTTTGGTAGAAAATAGGCAATATGGACATCACACTGCGGCTGCCGTTTGAAGGCGACTTTCCCGTTACGTTTTCTTTCGGCGCCCTCCCCGACGATCCCGCCATATTGGACAAATTCAACGACTGGGGCATTGCCGGCCACCACGGCATAGATTTTGGCTTGCCCCTGGGCACGCCGGTGCTCTCAACCGACCAGGGTACGGTATCCCAAGCCGGGGAAAACGGCGACTGGGGCATATCCGTAACCATCGCCCACCCGTGGGGAGAAAGTCTCTACGCCCACCTATCGGCCGCAGACGTTGCGGTAGGCCAAACAGTAGAAGCAGGTGCCACGATCGGCACATCAGGCGCAACCGGCGCGGCATTTGGCCCGCACCTGCATTTCGGCATCCGGCCGGAAGATTATAACCCAAACAACAGCTATCTGGGCTTTATTGACCCGACTCCGTTTTTCTCTCAAGACAAAGACCACGGGCAACCTAACAGTCATTTTCATAAAACGCTTGAGGAATTTCGCCACAAAGCCAATGAAATACGAAATAAGCGACAGCATGAGCGCCAGGAAAAAATCGTGGAACTCGCCCGGGGATTTCCGGTGACCAATGCCATGGTCCAATCCCAATTTGGCGTCAGCCGCCAAACGGCAAGCAAGGATCTCGCCGCACTTGTCAAAACCGGTTCGCTTTCGCGCCTGGGCCGTGGAAGAAAAAGCGCTTATACGCACACAGAACAAAATTAATAGCCATAACAAACATGTCTAGCATATCAATCTGCCCGCACAGCAAACAATGCTAGAATTTGTATTATTTCAGTTTTGTTTCGTCCTTAATCTTTACAACCACTTTGCCTCGGGGGTGACCCTTTTCCAGATGGGAAAAGGCTTCTTTTATTTCACCAATTGGAAATATTTTATCAACGTGCGGCTTAATTTTTCCACTCTCTACAAATTCTGACAGACGATTCAACCGCTCCCTGTTCCCTTCGGTATTTTGTCCAATCACCCGAACTCCATGCTTTTGGCCAAGTTCCATGCTCGGTTGTCCAGCCATTGAAACAATTATCCCACCCGCCTTCAGCACCTTGAATGATTTGTTGGTAGTTTCCCCGCCAACGGTATCGTAGACCGCATCAAAATCTTTCAACATTTCTTCAAATTTCTGTGTCTTATAATCGATCACCTCATCTGCACCCAGACCTTTAGCGTACTCGACATCATCGCCACTCACCGTTGTTGCCACATACGCGCCCAACACTTTGGCAAGTTGGACGGCAATGGTGCCTATACCTCCAGCGCCGCCGTGAATCAGAATTTTTTGACCCTTGGCAAGCTTGATATGCTCTTCTAATGCTTGTAGTGCGCTTGCCCCCACAAGCGGCAGCGAGGCAGCCTCAAAAAAATCAGCCTTTTGTGGCTTTCTGGCTATCTTGCCAACGCTGGCTGCCAAAAATTCAGCAAAAGCACCTGTTCCCCCGGCATAGACTGCCGCTTGACCATATACCTCATCACCAACCGTAAAATCTGATGTTTTTTCTCCTAAACCTATGACTACTCCAGCAAAATCGCCCCCAATTGTCGTGGGGAACTGAAGCTTGATATATGCTTTGGCATACCCTTCGCGTACTTTCCAGTCAAACGGGTTGATACTCGCCGCATACACTTCTACCAACACCTGCCCCTCGGAAGCAGAGGGCTTTGGGACGTTCTGGGTAATTTCTAAAACATCAACGCCGCCGTAAGAATTAATTTGCGCTGCTTTCATGTTTAGATAGTATAACAGATGAAAAATTTTAGGCAAAACATACTATACTGAAGTAGATGCATATCATTGGCATTATTGCTTTTCTTGTTCTTTACTTTTTTTCACCCGCGGCTGCTCTTGCCAACAACCCGGCATATCCCGTCAATTCCAGCATTGTCGCAAGCACGAGCGTCTTGCCGGCAGATGGCCGCACCATCGTCACGATTACCGTGACAGCCAAAGACAGCCTCAAAAATCCACTCGCTGGAGATCACATTACCCTGACCGGCTCGCCCGCGACAGGACTGGTGATCAACGGTGGCCCCGAGGGTGTGGGTCATCTTACGGGAGCAGCCGACGCAGCCGGGAAAGTCTATTTTACGGTAAGCAGTAAAAACATAAGCCCCGGCACGGTCACCTTCACCGCAACTGATGTAAGTAGTGTTCCTTCCGTTACCTTGGGAACACTATGGATCACGTTTACGCCCTCATCTATTGCGCCAGACCCATCCTGTAAAGATGGCGGCCCGACAACCGCACCGGTCCTTACATCTGCCGTCTCAACGAGTCCAACGCAAATTACCTTAACATGGACAGAAGTGGGTGATCCGGTCAGTTATTATCTGGTCGCCTACGGCACGGCGTCCCAACAATACATCTACGGCAATCCCAATGTGGGCGGCAAAGGAACCACATCCTATACCGTGGGAAGTCTAAACCCCGGAACCAGGTATTATTTTATCGTGCGTGCCGGCAACGGCTGCCACCCTGGATTTTTTTCCAATGAACTTTCCGCAGCTGCCGGGAATATCATCACAAAGTCAACCCCAACACCCCGTCCAGAGGACGGTCAGCCTCTGGCTGAAACTCCTACGCCAAGCCCACCGATCCCACCGACGAAAACTGCACCAATTCCCACCGAAACACCCACACTCGTGCCAGCGCTTGTCGCGGATTCTCCAACGACAAGGATTTTCCCTTACATCGTAGCAGTAATATTCGCTCTCGGAAGTATTGGTATTGCGGGGATTATCTATTGGAAAAACAAGAGTGTGGGAGAAAAAGATTAACTTGCCACTTTGCTCCCCGCATAAGAACAAATAAGAATGGCTATTCAACAATTGCACTAAGTAATTCAGGGAACTTTGTTATCTTCATATCCTCGATACAAAAATGCCCATAGTTGGGAAATTCTTTGTACCCGATGTTATGCACCCTTTCGCGTAATATCCGGACAGTCTTCAAAACACTCGTTTGATCATTGTCAGAACTAAATATCGTAATCCCTGAAGTCCTACTGACCATTTCCGCATCAATCTCAAAATCATCAAAAAAGTTTTTCGTATGTTCGCGGTCCGGATCGAGCCACGGTGCGACGAGAATAACCTTATTTACTCTCAATTCTTTGTGAATGCTCAAATACTTCACAAAGAACCCTGCACCCGTACTGTGTCCAACCAAAATGGTCTCGGGGCCCATTTCAAACCGCTCCACTTCACCATTCCAAACTTTCCAATTTCGGTCAAACGAGTGTGGAACCTCTGGTGTTGCGGTATCAATATCATGTTTGAGAAGTTGCCCTTGAAGCCAAGGAATCCAATGGGCATTGCTCATGCTTGGCATCTCGGGATCATAGTATTCTTCCTTTGAAGGTCCTCCGTGGAGAATGATTGCATTTTTCATATCGAAATTATAGCAGATAAGTGGGTTCCCACCTGTTTTAAGTTATTAGTCCCCGATTTTTAATCTCTTCCAAAATATTACCATTGAATTCCTTGAAAAAATCATGAACGATTATTCTTCAGTTTATACTGAGTTGATGGACCGCGGCCGGTGCGCATAAGTATTCCGGCGCGTACCAAACGCGATAGACGGCGCTGGAGTGTGCGCTTTGGCACCTTTACTGCCGAGACAATTTCGTTAACCATCGTGGTGCCGACCGCAGCAATAAAATCAATAATCCGGTAATCTTCCTCGCTAAGCGTCAACACACCCCTTTGACTCCCCGACCAGGACGCCCGGGTGATCTTTTCGGAAACATCATTGACCACCGCACGAAGTCCTTCGATGAAATAGCTAAGCCACGGAGTCATATCGGCGGCATGCTGATGAGCATAGTCGCTGGCCTGACCCAGCGCCTGATAATACCGCTTGGTATCGGCAAAATAATAACTTTCTGGTACGAACACCTTTCGAAATGCATACCCATGCTGATACAGATATACCAGTGTTAACAGACGCGTAATTCTTCCGTTACCATCCGAAAACGGATGGATGGAAACAAATTCATAATGGAGTATCCCTGCCACGAGGAGTGGATGCAAATCGTGTGTTTCCTCGCGGAGCCACCCCAGAAAATCATCAACAAGCCCCATCATCGTATCCGGTTCCGGACCTTGATAACGCACAATATCTTTCCCCCCAATGATATCCACGATATAAATCGGTGTTTTGCGAAACGCCCCGGACTTTGTTTTTGGCAACAAATCCTTCATGAGCATTCGATGGAGAGTAAGGATATCCTTTGCGGTAAGGGAAGTCGCGTCCTTCGATCGTTTTTCGATATGAGATAATGCTTTTTTGTAGTTCACTACCTCGGTAATAAACCGTTCGGATGCCGATATGGTTTGGCCGGAAAGCACAAGCTCCACTTCCTGTTCACTTAGAGGATTGCCTTCTATTCCAGTTGAACTACGTGTCGCCTCTATGGCTGCACGCCGGCGCAGCACCACTTCTTTGGTCGGCAAAATCCGGCTGTGTTCGATGGCTACACGCAGCCGTTCAATCTCTGCAATTGCCGAGTTTATTTGTGAGGTAATGGTAAAGCGGGGGCTATACATACACAGGTAGTATACCACAAATCGCGCCATAATCGCGCCATAATCGCGCCACACGTACTAGGGTTCCCACCCTCCGGGTGATTTAGCCCCGCCGGCAGGCAGGTTCGCACCTGTTCTTATTTCAACGCTTTTACTGCATTTCTGCCAGAAATATTGGCAAGTTTAGGCATGAAGATACGGAATGGGAATGTGGATTGCTGGGATATTAAATGAGGCTATGGTATAATTTCTACGTTCAATCATTCCCCTGTAGCTCAACGGTAGAGCGCCTCTCTGTTAAAGAGGATGTTGCTGGTTCGAATCCAGCCGGGGGAGCAAGTATTTTTAGCCTCAAACTTTATCCTTATAATTCGTTGCCACACATGGGACTCGAACTTTTGATATAATCCAATCCATGTACAAGTATTCAGATCAAAACGCAGAAACATACAGCAAACTAGGTATTACAGGCACGACCTACGAATCTGGCTTCAACGAGGCAAAAACAATATTTGGTGATCTTCAGGGAAAGATGGCACTTGATTTTGGTACGGGTGCAGGTAGAACTGCCCAGCTTCTTGCTTCAATGGGAGCATCGAGGGTTGTTGGGGTTGATCACAATCAAAGCATGATTGATCAAGCAGCGAAAATTTCCGACCCTACGCTAGAATTTGTCAGAATTGATAATAACATACCTTTTCCCGAAAATACCTTTGATGTTGCAATTGCTGCCCATGTGTTTGTAGAAGTCAGCAGTATTGATGAAATGAAACAAATATCCAGTGAAGTCTACAGAGTTCTAAAACCAGGAGGTATTTTTGTCATTATCACAAATAATTCTAAGGCGATCGGTCAAAATTACCTAAGTTTTGGATACCCGAAAAATGACAATCTCAAAAGCGGTGATAAAATGCCCTGCACAATTAAGAAAGGTAACGATAGTTTTGCCATAGATGATTATTATTGGACAGAGGATGATTATCGGAATGTGTTGGAGAAAAACGGATTCACAGTCTCTATGACATTCCCATTGGTATCAGGTGATGGTTGGTTAGATGAAGCGAAGGTCGCCTCTCATGTGGTTATCAAAGCGGTTAAGTAGATTAAGTGTTGATAATCCACTTCGATTTGAATACTTCGGTTACTGAACATGTCTACCAAGGGGAGCACTTCGGCAAGGACTTCGGCTGAGCTCAGTCGATGCCCTCAGTGCTTTGCCAAAAGATGAAATACGCAGTCTATATTCTTCTTTGCGATCAGAAAACTTTTTATGTTGGAATAACAAAGGATTTGGAGAAAAGACTTAAAGAACATAAAAACAAACAATCATTTTTCACAAAAAAGTTTTCTGAACTTAGCCTAGTCTATAGAGAAGAATATTTGGATAGGAAATCAGCAGAGCTTAGAGAAGAACAGTTAAAAGGTTGGTCAAACGCAAAGAAGAAAGCTTTAATAAACAGAGACATTGATAAATTAGTAAAACTTAGCAAAGCAGTGAGTTTGGCGAAGCCCTCGACAGGATGAGAAGTTTACAGTGAGCGGATTCGGCTGATCTCACCGCCGAAGCCTTGCCGAACTGAATCCAGCCGGGGGAGCACTAAAAATACTTCGTCATCCCGCGCAGGAAGTTGAGCCCCACGATAAAACCGCGTGCAGAAGAAAGTCTATCGCGCGTCACGGGGAATCCCAGTCGATATTCGGTACGCACCAATTCCCACCCTTCTTTGGCATAGAGCCACGCGGCCCTGTGCGGCGCGTGGCGGTAGTATTTGCGCTCATGTCCCATATCCGGAAGATAGATCATGTGTACCCGCTTCTCTTTGTGTGCATAATTTATAACCTGTTCAATGCCGTATCCTACCGCGATAGCAAGCGAGCGATACGGAAAAACAACGTGCTTCCGATAGATACGCGTCCCACCCACCCAGGCAAAAGGATTGAGTCTTGTCCCTGCCTCAATGACCATGTCCCATTTCCCTGTTTCGAACATGCGGATAAGTTGATCGATATGATCAGGAGTAACCCCAGCCAAATCCGCGTCAAGACCTAATATCACGTCGTGTTTCGCCGCTTTCCATCCGGCCACCACTGCTCCGCCTTTTCCTTGCCGTTTGGCGTGCTTGATCAGCCGGATGCCGGATAGCTTTTCCAGTACCTTTTCGCTCCCGTCCTGTGATGCGTCGCAAACCACAATAACCTCTGCAACACTCGGGTGTGCTTTAGCCGCCGCAATAACGCGGCCTACCGTTCGTGCATTGTTGTACACAGGGATGATGACGGAGATTTTCATATCAAAGAGGGTAGCTTACTCGAGGTAATCTTTCAAGCGTTTGCTGCGGCTGGGATGGCGAAGTTTCCGCAGTGCTTTGGCTTCTATCTGCCGGATACGCTCGCGGGTGACACCAAACTGTGCGCCCACTTCCTCCAGTGTCCGGGGCCGTCCGTCTTCCAGGCCAAAACGAAGGATAAGGACTTTCTTTTCACGGTCCGAAAGGGTCGCCAACACTTCTTCCATGTGTTCCTTCAGCAGTTGCCGCGACGTCTGGTCATACGGCGTGGGACCCGGATCGGAAATAAAATCGCCCAGGTGACTGTCTTCTTCATCGCCTACGGGAGTCTCTAAGCTTGTAGGCTCCTGCGACACTTTCATAATTTCGCGCACTTTCGTCACATCAACTTCCATCACTTTGGCAATTTCCTCCGGCATCGGTTCGCGGCCCAGGTCTTGCATCAGGCGTCTGGAGGCCCGCACAAATCGGTTAATGGTTTCTACCATGTGGACGGGTATTCGGATGGTTCTGGCCTGATCGGCAATGGCGCGGGTTATGGCCTGCCGGATCCACCAGGTGGCGTAGGTGCTAAATTTATAGCCTTTTCGCCAATCGTACTTTTCCACTGCGCGGATGAGTCCCTGATTTCCTTCCTGGATCAGGTCAAGCAAACTCATGCCTCGGCCGATATACTTTTTGGCAATGGAAACGACCAAACGCAGGTTGCTTTCGGTGAGCTTTTTTTTGGCGCGTGCATCGCCTTTTTCATAGCGCTTGGCAAGGGAAATTTCCTCGGCAAACGTCAGAAGCGGTACGCGGCCGATTTCTTTTAGATACATGCGTACCGGATCCGATACGCCTTCGCTCGCCACGCGCGCTAATGCCTCGATTTCTTTTTCCAAATCCGCAATGCTTTTGTTGGCTTCTTTTTCCACGTCCGATGACGTTGTTTCAAATACGTCAATGCCCGCGCGGATAAGCTTGTTATATAACTCGTCAAGTTGGGGAATATGATCTTCCGGTTTGGGGAAAAGAGCCAGGATATCTTCCTGCGTCACAAAGCCGTTGGCTTTGCCTTCTTTTAAAAGATCGGCAGCGGTTGCGATGATGCGTGCTTTGGCCATAATAGTACCGTGAGCGCTTGTTTTACAACAAGACGCTTCGCTTGTTACCGAGGGTAGTATATCAGATTGAGGCTGATTTTTCCAGCTCTTTTAGTTTGACGGTGAGCACACGCAGATCGTTTTGCAACGCATGCGTTTCGTCTGATCCTGCCTGCTTCTGGAGCATTTTAGTCACCTCGGTTATCTTTCGCCGGATGCTCATGCGCCGGAATTCTACTCTCGCCTGGTCCCATTCACGGACAAACCGCTCTTCGTCTTCCAACAAATCACTGATATCCCACAAAAATGCCTCGTCCAGTGTGGGCAGCAGTTCCGGCGGCAAACTGTCCGCGAAATCTTTGATAAGAAAAATGGGGTGATCTTTGAGAAATGTGTCCAGGTGCGTAATAATTTTTATGACCGCCGGCTGGAAAACATCAGACAACGAAACTTCTTCTTTAAATCCTTCAAAGCGCTCTGCCACATTTCCCTGCAATAGCAGTGCCAACAAATACACTTCCAGCTTTTCCGGCCGGGTGAGCGGCTTGGGTGTGGTCTCACTGGCTTTTGCACTAATGGGCATACCCTTTGTTATTTTCCGCATGCTTTCTGCAATTGTTTCTTCGCTCGTGTCCAGCGCCTTGGCTATCTGCTTGGCGTAGTGCCCTTGTACGATCGCGTTATCAATCTTACCTAATATCGGCAACAGCTCTTCGCTGATTTTCTTTTTGCCAAGCGCGGTCGTGGCGTCGTACCGCTTAAAGGCCGAAGAAATAAAATAATCATACACCGGTGCCGCGTCTTTTATGGCTTTTTTCAGCGCAACAGGGTTTTCCCTCGCCGCATCGTCCGGATCTTTGCCGGAAGGCAAGGTTACGACTTTCATATTGAGCCCTGCCGCGTCGGCAATTTCTATCCCGCGGCGCGCTGCCGCGTCTCCTGCCAAATCGCTGTCAAGCGCAAAGGTCACGCTTTCGGTAAACCGGCGAAGCAAATGCACGTGGCCCTCGGTGAGCGCCGAACCCTTGATTGCCACGGCGTTGCCGATGCCAGCCTGAAATGACGAGATGACGTCCAGTTCCCCTTCCATCACCACCGCCTCATTTTCTTTTTGGATGGCGGCTTTTGTGACGTCAAGTCCGTACAGTACATTTCCTTTTATATAGACCGGCGTCTCGGGAGTATTTATGTATTTTGCTTCCTTCACATCAGGATCCATGACGCGGCCGGCAAACCCCACCACATTGCCGCGGTGATCTTTCAACGTAAACATGACCCTGCCGCGGAACCGGTCGTAGTATCTTTGTTGAGATTTGATAATAAGTCCTGCTTGTTCAAGGAGCTCTTCGCCGTACCCCTTTTTTTTAAGAAATTTTAGAAGGCCGTCCCAACTATTCGGGCTGTAGCCCAGAAGAAATGTTTTTATGGTTTTATCCGTCACCCCGCGGTGCTTTAGATACTTTTGCGCTTTTTCCCCTAATGTGTGTTTGGTCAGGAGATACTGGTAAAACTCGCTTGCTAAGTGATTCACGCTATAGATTTTTTCCTTGAGTTTTGCCTGCGGGGTACCGGCAATGCGACGCGTGAGCGTGACTCCTGCCACTGAAGCCAAATCTTCCAGCGCCTCGGGAAAATCTACATGGTCATGTTCCATGACGAACGTAAATGCGTCGCCTCCTTTGCCGCAATTGGCCACTGCAAAATGTGAAGCAATATAAGAATGATCTTCGGCAATAGTTAGGTTAAATACTGGCCCGGAATATATTTCTTTCGAAAGTCCATCTATCGGAAGAAGCCAATAATCTGTCCCTTTATGCACATATGTAAGATTATATTTCTGCCTCGCAGTTTCAGACCAAAATAATTTATACGACTTTCTATGACGAACGCTCTTTTTATCAATTTTTGACTTTTCCACATATACAGTTGGAAACCTGTTAAGTCGCAAAAGAATATCTGTTAACTGTTCTGCTAATATCCGAGAAATTGTAGTAATTGACTTGTGATAATGTTTAGATTTATTCCCTCGAAAAGAATATCCGTCTCCTTTATGGATAGCGTCGAGCACAATCAATTGCTTCGTCGGAGACAATTCTTGCAATATCCAAGGAACATGTTTGTTTATTGCTCCCTTCCCGCATAATTCTTCAAATACCTGAGCCAATTGGGAATGACAGATTGTAACTTCTAAGCCGGTTTTAGAGGAGCCATTGCGTCGATGGACAGTGGCTATCAAACCGAATATCTTTTTTGCCAAAAAAGATATTTCTTTAGCGAAATCTTCTTCGTCATTCGACAAACTAAATCGTATATATGCTCTATGTGCGCTGCCTTCGGCAATATAATATCCGACTAGTTTCAAGAAATCATCAGTGAGAAAAATTTTATGGGGGATCTGTTTTGGTTTTGGACCATATTGGCTATGTTTAAAAATATATCTCCCCAAATCAATTTGAGTTTCGTTTTGCTCTCGTCGGTTAATGGGATAAAGCAATAAATCACCGATTTCAAGCTCTTCAGCGGAAACTTTTTGTAGTGGATATTGTTGATAAATTCGTTGACGATGCTTTTCTGAGGAGGCAAATCTTGTAGTATGAAACTTTTTTGAAAAACTTTTATACGTTTTTGCGTGTTTGATAGTATACACTTGATGGTCGCTCGTTAAGCGAACCGGATAACGAATTTTTTTTGTATTCACTGTTATTAGATATCCTTTATAATCGCGGGTTAACACACGATCTATCTTTCTCAAATTACCGTTTCCCGAGACTACCCAATGTTTTGTATCTAAACTATCAATAGTGTGATAACCAAACGGCGTCTTTACTACCTCTCCAGGCGGAAAACAGCCGAAACAATGGAACGTCTGCCGGTCAGGCGACACGATAAACGACGGCGTTTTTTCACTGTGAAACGGGCACAAGCCTTTGAAATTGCGGCCGGCTTTTTTGATGGTCACGCGTTTACCGATAATATCGACAATATTGATCCGCGATTTGATTTCTTCTACGTCAGACATGGCAATCAGGAGAATATCACTCAACGATAGGGATGGCAAATGGGGCTTTGCGGTATTTGAGGTATAGCCGTATGCTTTCACCGTGATCAAAGGCAAACTGGTCAAAGGGCAATAACTTATCTATCGGAATCCAATCCACTTTAGAAGACTCATGATCCGGCTCACCGATTTTTTTTATCGGGCGAACCAAAAATTCCAAGGCTACATTTTGCCGGTCTTCGGCCGGACGGTTTGGTTTGGTGTTCACGCGAAAAAGAGTGATTACCTCGCCGGTCCAACCGGTTTCCTCCTCAAGCTCGCGGATGATGCACTGGCTGGCGGTCTCACCCCGCTCTAAAAAGCCGCCGGGCAACCCCCATTTGCCGGACTCCAGAATGTCCCCGCTGCGCTTTCCCAAAAGAAGTGCGCCGTCTTTTTCAACAATCGCATGCACCACCACATGCCGCAAACTCGTCGTCTTGCCGTTTTCAAACGTACAGGTAATCATACTATGACTTTTCAAAACTCTATCGATACAGCTGACTATGGGTACCAAACAATTTGAATTCTACCACGATCTCTCCGGCGACAGAACGACTCTCCATATAGAGCGCGCGCCAATCGCCGGTAATATTGATACTTCGATATCCTTTGTATAAACCCTTAAGCGCGTGGTTGTGAAGAAAAGGGTGAAATGGGTCAGCTTGAAATAGTTGGAGTCGCTCTGAAAAAGCCAAGCAGGCATTCTTGTTCGCTTTGCGGTATTGTTTACGAAATACTCTATCGTACCGAATGTCCATTCTGGTATCGAGCATTCGGATCGTTAAGCCATGCAATAGAGTCTTTTACGTTACTAAACTTCGGAGAAACGAGCCCTGCCTTGGTGTCCTTTTCGGACTGCTTCAACATCCGTTTCGCCCAAGGAGTAAGCTCCAGATGTACATCGTCGGAAAACTCTACGGTGCGCGTACGGATAAGCTTCCGGAGGTACGCGTTCAATACAGAACTCAACGAAAAACCCAAACGTTCCACCACTGCCTGCGCTTTTTTCTTCACCTTCGGGTCAGTTTTGATATTTATCACTGCCGTATTCATATATACGAAGTATATATTTTATATATACCTTTGTCAATATGCTACCCACCCGTTTTCACTCCCACAAAATTTATTTTGGGAAATACGCTGCGCACTTCATCCCAAAATTTTTCTGAGAGTTTTGCAGAAAACTTTCCGTAATTGCCGCGGGTCTGCTTGGCGCAAAGCCGGCGCTCATAGTCCCGGACCACGTCCATAATTTCACTTCCATACTCGTTAAACAGCTTCTGCCATTCCGGAGGGTTGAGCGCATATTCGTCATGAATTTCTTTGAAGTTGCTAAACAGTTCCTTATTTTCTTCCGTCATGAGTTCGAACATCTTGCGGTATTCGTTCATTTATTTCTTCTTAAACCCTTCGATCGCCTTGAGGATTTCCAGGGGAACGGTAAAAATGACGGTATTGGATTGGTCCGAGGAAATGTCATTGATGGAGTTGAGCGTACGAAGGTGTATAGCTCCGGGCGTATCGGCCATGGTTTTGGCAGCTAAGGCCAAATTTTTCGACGCCACAACTTCGCCTTCGGAGTTGATGATGGTTGCGCGCTTCTCGCGTTCGGCTTCCGCCTGTTTGGCCATGGTACGCACCATAGACTCGGGGAGTTTAATATCTTTAAGCTCAACCGATGAAACATCCAGTCCCCACTGGTGCGCGGCTTTTTCTACCTGCTCCTGAATTTTTACCGCCAAATCGTGGCGTTGCGTAAGCAAATGGTCAAGGTCTACTTCTCCAATCACGTTGCGCATCGTGGTTTGGGCAAGCTGGGATACGGCGGAGTAAAAATTTTCCACTTCCAATATCGCCTTTTTGGCATCGGTAATTTTGTAATACAACACGGCGGTTATTTTGGTGGAGACGTTGTCTTTGGTGATCGCCTCCTGATCCGGCTCCTCGACGACCTTGGTGCGCACATCCACTTTTTGCAGGGATTGGAAAATAGGAAGCACAATCCGCCATCCGGGGGTAAGCACACTGCTAAAGCGCCCCATGGTGAAAAGTATCCCGCGCTCGTACTCGTTAATCTGCCGAAGCGAGGCGAGGAGGAGGACAACCAAAGCAATCAGAACAAATGGCGACAACCCGAGTGCGATCATGGTTTGAAGAATACTACAAATTTAAAGAGGTGACAATAGCTATGACTCTTGGCGGAGTACCATTTACAAAGTTATAACCTATTTCAAAACTGCCGTGCTTCCTCCAGAACAATTGAATTATAGCCTAAATCCGATCTTTGCCCCATAGACCACATATTATTTAAATACCGCGGTATAGTGGCAAATCAATAACATTCTGTGTATACTGCGAATATATGAACGCAGACGACTATCCTTACGAGCGTTTGTTCACCTCTTAGCCACACAAGGCATCGACACCCGTGTGGAAACGGGTGAACTAAGCGATGCCAATGCAGAAGCAAATACATTCCAATCAAAAAAAGATCATGAAGCACCTCCATTCTATAGAAGGTGGCCTTGCTGATTCTATTACCAAGCTCTCTGGAAGTATGAGTTTTGTTTATTTTCATGTACTCTGGTTTTCTTTATGGTTTTTTATAAATCAGGGATACTTTTTGCCTGTCGTCGCAGTTTTTGATCCGTTTCCATATGGACTACTTACTATGATCGTGTCTCTTGAGGCAATTTTCTTATCCACATTTATTATGGTCGCCCATAATCGTCAAACACTCATGGATGAATACCGTGATCTTGAAGAAGATATCGAAGAACAGGAAGCAGTAAAAGATGTTGAAGATATACAGAAAGACCTGAATGATCTGAAGAGGTCAGTGACCATTATTCAAAAGAAAATATTAAATACAGATACAACGCAGGGAAAAAAGTTGTAAATATGATTAAAATAATAAGCCTTATCATTTTTCTCATAGGGTATGTAGCTATTTCTCAAGAACATATCCTAAAAATCAGCAAAACAGCAATTAGCCTTCTTTTAGGAGTATCGCTATGGATGCTGGTCATCGTGGGTGGTCAAAATAATGTTGACCACGCGCTTGTAGAATCCGGTGCGGAAATCTTCGGATTGGTCATCTTTCTTCTTTCCGCCATGACACTGGTTGAAATACTCACCCATTATGGATTGTTTGATGTCATCTACACCAAGCTTGTGTATATGCGGCTTAAAGACAAAGCGCAATTTGTCATTCTTTCTTTTCTAACATTTATCTTCTCCGCATTTCTGGACAACCTCACGACCACCATCGTTTTTTTGCAGATTGCCGGACGCTTTTTCCGAGGACAAAACTTACTTCGAGCAAGCGCTGCAATCGTAATCGCCGCAAACGCGGGCGGCGCATTTTCGCCAATCGGTGATGTGACCACAACGATGTTGTGGCTTGCCGGTAAATTCACTACACCGACAGTCATTACGCAGGGTATTCTTCCGTCATTGACTGTGTTTGTTGTCAGTATGCTATTTCTGAGTAAACGCATAACCGCAGATACAAAAGACGTCGTTGAACGTCCGATCAGAATAGGTAAAATCGAATGGTTGGTTATTTCCCTTTGTCTTTTTTCGTTTGTCCTGCCGCTTGTCATGACCACGCTTCATTTTCCGCCGTACATCGGACTCCTGCTTGGGTTAGGCACCGTGTGGTTTGTTGTGGATGTGATCAAACACCGCCTGCCGCAGCGTACGTCCCTCATGATATCTATTGAAAAGTTCTTCCAGAAAACCGATATCTCCAGTCTGTATTTTTTCATCGGCATTCTTCTGTCTATCAGCGCACTTCGCCACATCGGACTCTTGGATGATATTTCAAAAACAATTTTTTCGAGCGCAAAAACAGAGCACATTATCGCCGGAAACGTGCTCATCGGCTCGCTGTCTGCGGTCTTTGACAATATTCCGCTCACGGCCGCAGCTATTGATATCGTCAAAACCACTGATCAGCGACTCTGGGTGCTTCTTGCTTTTACCGTAGGTGTGGGAGGCTCAATCCTTTCCATAGGCTCTGCACCCGGTATTATTGCCATGTCCATGGTTCGGGAGTTAACCTTTGCGCGATATCTAAAAATAGCCACCATTCCCGCAATTGTGGCATACGTACTCGGAGTGTTAGTCTGGTTTCTCCAGTTCTCTCTTCATACATAGTTTGATACAGTAATAGAAGCATGAAAAAACACCGGAGAATTAAACCACAAAAGAAACATACCTATACCAACCTAATATTTGCAGCCGCAGGAGTTGTATTTGCAATTCTTCTCTCCCGCTACGAACCGTTCCAGACGTTTCTTTTCAGTCTCGGAGGCTACGGATATATTGGCGCGTTTATCGCCGGAATACTTTTTGTATCCACATTTACTGTGGCCACTGCCGCACTTATTCTCCTTATTCTGGCCGAACAGCTAGTGCCTATTGAACTCGGTCTTATTGCCGGACTTGGTGCGGTCGTCGGAGATCTCACCATTTTCCACGTTGTAAAAGACGGTTTATTTGATGAAATTGAAGATATCTACAACCGCTTCGGGGGTAAGCGGGTATCCCGCATACTCCATGTAAAAGCTTTTCGCTGGATGTTTCCGGTAATTGGGGCTATCATCATCGCTTCGCCGTTTCCGGATGAGTTGGGCATAAGTCTTATGGGGATATCCAAAATGAGCACGCTCCGTTTTGCCATCATTTCATTCATACTGAATTCTTTGGGGATTTTTCTTGTTATATCGGCCTCGACAATCATTAAACCATAATATCCTATAATCGATACCAGTACCCTCTCCAGGCTCTTAAAATGGAAAATGTTTGTTTGGAGATACTTTAGCAAGCCAGATCAACCCATTCTGGGGTAGTGAATGGGTCGGGTAGAACCTTGAGACTACTGCGGAGAACCATTTACAAAGTTATAACCTATTTCAAGACTACTGTGCTTCCTTCACAGCAATTGAATTATAATCTAGTTGTTGCTTCTTAAATCCTTTTTGATATCTTCAAACTCTTTTTTGTCAATTTCACCTTTTGCATACCGCTCTTTGAGAATATCCAAGGACGTTTTACCTGCGTCGTTTTGTTTCGTATCTCCTAAATTACGAACTAACGCAACTACTCCTAAAATAATAAGAATCCAAAAGATTATCATAAATATCCAGCCTGGGCCAAAACCGCCCCAACCACCGATATTATTCCAACCGTAACCCATCATAGGATTTCCACCTCCTCCCATCGTCCACATTATCATTTTTCATAGATTACTTACTCTTATCGATAATTCCTCTAATAAGTTCGTCAATTTCCATAGGTAGATTACCAAGATTTGCTTTGGGAAAAAACTGCGATAAGATGACTGGCCGCATACCTGAAATGTACGTTTTGCTATCTTTCTGATAAACATTGATTTTACAAGGAAGGCATAAACCTATTTTTATATCTGCCTTGAGTACTGTGTAAGCACTTTTGGCGTTGCAAATCTCGATTATCTTAAATGGTTCAATCTCGAAACCCTTTTCTTTCAGTGTGGCTGTGACGTCGTGAATATAAAGGACACGAAAGCCGGCATTCTTCGTTTCCTGTTCAACCGCAAGTACCGCTTCGTTACATGATTTTTTTGTTGTGACGGTGTAATCAAAATCCATAAAACGCCTTTTTAAAAGGTAACAACCTTATCATTATCGGAAATCAGCCTGTATAAATCCTCAATCCCTCCTTCGGGACATTCCTGAGTACTGCCTTGTTTGCGAATTGCCATGCAGGTACCGCAAGCGACAATCTTTGCGTTATCTGACTGTAAAAACCTTTCAACCTGTTGCCTGATGTTGAACCTTGATGAGCTTGCTTGTCCGTATTCTACCCCCTCACCAACAAGAAAAATAGAAACAATGTCTCCCTTCGATAATGCCAGATTGGCTAACCGGAACGCGTTCCAGTTTGTTTCTGTATTCTTTGTAGAAAGGATAATGCCAAGTTTCATATTTTAGGTTCTAATCCCTCCTTCTGTCAGGTTCGGGCGAAAATAATGTTAGAACTTGCCCTCCTATTCTTCCTTCTCGCCTTACCTACTATTCGTAGCGCGGCTCGAAGAGCGAATTTAGGAGGGCATTGTCGTTTCTAAGCTCGCTGACTCGCAAAGAAACGTCAATGCGGAGAACCATTTACAAAGTTATAACCTATTATCGATTATCTTTTATTGATTCTCCAATCCAATTCCAAGCGTTGCAATGAGTTTATCGCACAGGGCTTGAGATGCGTCACTTTTACATGAGATATATGCTCCAATCTGTTTATTTTGTTGAGATTTGTCGTTCCAGTAAATCTGAAGCGATGAACATGCTGCGGGCTTGGGTTGCCACTGAGTACAATTCGTACTGTAATCAGTGACATAGAAATAACGTATTAAGTTGCTCTCATCTAAACTACTGGGATTAAATATCCTAGTGACATTGCCAAACTGATTTGTGCGTATAAGCTCTGTGATTGGAATCTTATCAAATGTGTTGCTTTGGCCCTCTTTTGGTATTTGAATAGAGAATTCATATGTTCCATCCGAAATAATTAACTTGGGAAACGAATCGCTTGTGATTGAATAGACCGTGTTAGATGAAACTTTATCGAAACTAATAGTATATGTCTCTTTTTCTTGTGGTGAGTCTAAATATTTTGGAACCGAGAGATTTACCGTCTGTCTCGATGAATTGATTTCGTTCTGAACTAACATTGTTGGAGTAGGCTTCTCAATGTATGTGTAATTTGGCTGAGGCGTTGGCATAGCAGCAATACGGTCCAACTGGCGTTTCAAAGATTGTGCTTGAAGATAAAAATACGAAAATCCTAAAAGAGAAATAAAAAGCAAAACGCACAGAACAAACGTTGTTCGAACTAATGGTTTTTTGGGAGTATCTATACCATCCGATTTAGATATCGAAATGTCCGACGTAATTGATGGAGAATTTTCCTCTAGTTTCATGATTTAAGTATATCAATAATAATGTGTTAGGTTCTAATCCCGCCCCCTGTCAGCCTCAGGCTAAATAACATTTTGAATCTGCGGAGAGGGCGGGAGTCGAACCCGCGTGGGACTTACGCCCCCAACCGCTTTCCAAGCGGTGGCACTAGGCCTCTATGCGACCTCTCCAATCTGAAAACACTCTGCCTATTATAGCAAAAAACAGTGCTATAATGCCGGTATGTCTTCCGGCGCATTGACCCTTATCGCACTGCTCGTTGCCTCAATTTTTTGGGCAACCAGCGGATTTGCCGCAAAGACACTCCTGAAACATTTTGATCCTATTACACTTGGCGCAATCCGGCTGACCGTTGCTTCATTGGTAATTCTTCCCATATTTTTGCGCACTACCAAGCGGATAACCAAAAAAATGGTGCTTGATATGTTGCCGGTCTCGCTGTTTAGCGCGGGCAATTTTATCCTTTTTCTGTTTGGCATACAGCGCACCACTGCCAATGCTGCAGCAGTTATCTATACTGTCACCCCGCTGGTAGCTGCGTTTCTTTCCAAAAAGTTCATACAAGAACATGTGTCGGGGAAAAAACTTGCTGGCATTCTGCTTGGCCTTGTTGGAGTGCTTACTATTTTGGTATTACCCGTATTGGAACAGCGCGGAGTGATCGTTGGCGACATCGGCGGCAATCTCATGATCGTCGGCGCTATGATCTTTTTTGCGCTGTATAACGTCGGTTCGCGGCATTTGATTGCCGCAAAATCCTACCATCCCATTACGATAACTGGATTCTCTCTGGTCGTTTCCGCGTGTCTTTTTATAATCGTAAATCTTTTTGTCCCGCATGCACCAATATTCCCAACTCTCCGTTCTCCATCCATCCTCCTTCTTGCTATTTATATGGGGATATTTGTCACCGTACTCCCGTATATTCTCCATCAATGGGCAGTAAAACATTCATCCGCAACCACCGCCGCTCTTACGACATACATCCAACCGGTATTTGCATTTATGTTTAACGGATTTCTGTTGGGAGAAGTCATCACGCCGGGATTTTTATTTGGAAGCATCCTTGTTTTTGCCGGCGTGTTTCTGGCCACCGGTACCGGATTAATCCGCATGGCACGTGGCGTACGCAATGCGCGTTAGCGTGCAAATTCTTCGTGAAGGGTAGCTCGGATACTGCTCCACCAGTCCTGGGAGCTTGTTGTCGCGAGGTCTTTTGCTAGTGCAACGGCCTCCGGTATGCGCAGGCGGGTAATATTGGCATCCATCCACTCCCTGGCATGCGTGTTGCCTTTTTCAATAAGCAGCTTGAGCTCTACTAAAAACGCAATGACGTTGGCCTCGTACACAATTTTTGCCTCAAGCGTTTGCTTTTTTTCGTAGGTCTCAAGTGTGGCAAGAAGCTCGTCATCTATGCCTTTAAAAATATCGCGGTTGGCGCGGTCCTGATCCCGCGTCATGTAAAACTTAGCAAGCTTGTCCAGGTCTCCGGTGCGCGCCTCATGAAAATCATGAAACACGCTCATTACCAGTACCGTTTCTATGTTGGCGTGTAATTGCTTTGCCAGAAAATACGCAATTACGCACGTCATAAACGTATGCTCGCCCACGCCCTCTTCATTATCCCCAAGGATTTGCCATCCGGTGCGCTTTAGGCGTTTCACCACGGCTGCTTCGTACACGAGACTGGTAATATGTTTGAATTTTTTCATATGTGCACCTGACGGGAGTCCCTGCCCGCAATCGCCTGCCTGCCCGCAAGGCCTCGCCATGCGTGGCGGGCGGGCGCTCATGCGCTGGCAGGCGGGGAACCCATATCACAGCCTTCGGCCCGCTCGCCAAAGCTATCTATGCGCCTCTGATCGGAATCGAACCGATATCACTGGCTTCGGAGGCCAGGACTCTATCCGTTAAGCTACAGAGGCTTTAGCGGGCGAGAGGGCCGCTTTCCCCGCCCGTATTATACCGCCCTTGCGGCTTCTCTGCTAGAATGTGAGTATCCTTCGTTATGAAATGGTTGCTTTCGCTATTGTTGGGGTTTTTGCTGGTTGCCTACCTTGCGCTTGTCTTTTATGCCAACCGCGCAGTATATGGTTCTCGGTTTGATGCCGAGTACTGGCGCGACAAATACGAAAATTCCCAGTGGCTTCTGCCTCAATCCAAACGCGGCATAGGTGATGACGGGGTATACCTCTATCAGGGACATCTCCTGATCCGGGGGGGTGACCCCACACTTCTGAATGCTGAAGTGCCGCCGCTTGGTAAATACGCAATCGGGGCAAGTTTGGCGTTGTTTGGCAACGGACAACTCTATGGATTCATCACCACGACCGCCGCACTCATCGTCTTTTTCTTTCTGACAAGGACGGTCCTTGTCAATACCACGCTCGCTATCGCAACAACGCTCCTTGTCGCTCTCGATCCGCTGGTTACTAGCCAATTTGCCCTTCCGATGCTGGAAAGTTTACAGCTGCTGACTTTACTACTCACCATTGTTTTGGCAATACTTACCCTCCGTCTCTCCTCGTCGAAAAAGCAAATAATCTATATACTCCTTACCGGTCTCTCGCTTGGGCTTTTTTCTGTTTCAAAATTTCCGCTGTTTACCCCCATTGTGGGCGCGCCTATTGTTTGGTTCCTGTGGAAAAAAACCCGGAGCAGTAAATTTCAGTTTGCGCCCTTGTTTGCTATTTTCTCGACTGCGTTCCTCATTGGGTTTCTTCTGCCCTATCTTCAATATTTCCGCCTTGGACACACGCTATTTGATTGGATCGGAGTGCAAAAATGGATCGTCAATTTTTATCGCTCAGCTAACCTCAAGCCAAGCTTTGGAAGCATGGCGACAACGATGCTTGTCGGCAAACTGCAAAATTTATTCACCCACGCGTGGGAGCCGGTTCCCCAGTGGACACCCACGTGGACAGTGCTTCTTCTTGTCTTTCCCATCGTCTGTGCCCGCATGTGGAAACGGTATACTGCCATGGTCGCGGCGCTTGTGGCAACGGTTGTCCTTTTTAACATCATCCCGTTTTGGACACGCTATCTTGTGCCGCTGTTGCCGCTCCTATACCTTGCTACGATTTTTTTCTTTGCCAAAACCATCAAGCGGCTGGCTCCCATCGCCATTGCCATCATTCTGATTTTCAATGCATGGACATCCTATCGCGTACTTTTCCCTACGCCAGAGACAACGGTTACTCAATTTCTCTACAACTGGCAATATGGACTTTTTCAGGATATGTATGAGCTCACCACCGATGAGGTAAAAACCCGCATGGCGCGGGATACCTTTCACCGCATTGGACAAACACTTTATCACGACGGGCAAATAGAAGCAGTGATGATCAAGCCAAAACCCGTAGCGTGGAACCAATGGCAATCACCCCAAATTGTACCATTGGAGATAACGTATATCACCAGAAACCTGGGCGCGTTTGCCCAAACCACCGAACTTCCGGTGGTAAACGTAAATGGAACATGGCGCATCCCATGGCAATGGGAGTTTTTAGTTGACGGAACCGATGAAACCAAGGGGCTACATAGCACGGTTAATCTCGCCAAGCGCGGCACGATTACCGATAAAAAAAAAGCGGCTCCGGTTGCGCGCGATTTAGATAGTTGGCTGGTGTGGGTAACGCCCAAAGATATCGATACATCGCGAGAAGATGCTATGCTCCAGTTTCTCCAGGGCTTGTTTGATAAACGCGTAGCCGCCGCGCTGTTCCACCTTCGCTATAGCCAACAGCCAAGGGATCTGCCGGTTGCCCTTGGTGTTGCCCGGGTGCCGCTGGAGGATGGCGCGCAAAAAGAGCTTCTTTCGTATCCGGGGCTCACCCTCACTCCTGCGTTTTACCGCTGGACAGAAGGAGAAGAGGCAGAAACGGCCGGCTACGTCGGAAATACCCGGTTTATTGAATGCTGTTCCTACCTCTACAACACCACGCTCTACGACGGCGTGAGCGGATGGGAAAAAGAATATAACGAGATGCTCAAAGGCCGAAACGGCGGAAGTTTAGTGATTAAGGATGCCAATGGAAATATCGTGCGCACTATTCTTTCTGTCGAAAAACAAGACGGTCAAAACGTGGAACTATAATTCCAACAACTGTTGCTGCCAGCCGGTTGGGGAAAATCCAAATTGTTCGTACCACGCAAAAGAAGGCAATCCTATATGCGCGTCTAAACGGATCCCGGTTTTTCCTTGCGCCTTGGCGTACTTCACAAACCACTGCAAAAAAATTTTCCCAACTCCTTCTTTGCGTTTATCTTCGCGCACCACGATTGTGTGGAGAAACAACTCATCGCCCCGATCGTATTTACACGGATATGCCAAAATGCCGCCGACTAATCCACTATCATCTTCTACTACGAAGGAGTGCTCATCGCGAAAGTCATCGCCCATGTGATGAAACATCGTTTCCTTTGTCCATCGCATCCCTGTTTTATCAACCGGAAATGCTTCGGCAGCCCACGCAGCAAGCAGCGGTAAATCTTCCCGCGTCATTCTGCGAATTTGAAGTCCTTCCGACAATTGCATTTCCATAAAAAAACTCCCCTTAAGTGCGGAAAACTGTTTACAACAGTTATAACCTATTTCAAAACCACTATCCTACCCACAGAACAATTGAATTGTAGCTTAAACCTGGTAATTTCATAGGCGCTTCTTGTTACTTGTATTTACTCCACAACTTGTCATTGTTCAAGTTCTTTACAGAAAAACTCGGGTCATCCATGTCTGTAAAGTAAAAACTTGAGAACAACAGATATAAATCTGCATACGCCTGAATATCATCGCCATAATCCTTTTTAGCAATACCATAGAGAAACATATAGTCTTCTGGTCTAACATTTGGATCAATCTCATTCCAGGTAAGTACCCCTGCAATATCTAATTTTGGATCACCCACTGCGGCGTGTACACTAAAATCTAGTACTGCAGATATGGTAAGGTCATCGTTCACCAATACGTTATTGAGAAAATAGTCACAATGGACAAGGCTCTTCTGAGTGCTCACAAGTTTTCGCTTGATAAGCGTCTTAAAATGCTCCACTTTCTTATCAAAGTCCGAAACAGACCTTCGTATTGAATCTTGAATTTTAACCATTTTTTGATCAAGCACATAAACAAGAAAATCTGTCCAGCTATTGGAAGTTATTGATTCGGATGTTTTAATAATTTGACCATAAGGTAAATCTGGAAATGTCACCGCGTTCACCTGACGGATCGCGTCATAATAACTCCGGTATAGTCGTTGCCTGTCGGCCGTATTCATTTCAATAATTTTCTTATCCATTTGAATACCCCGTAATCGCTTCTCTGTCGTGTAGAGGATTCCATCTGCTTCACGGACTTCGTATATTTGTGGAACGTCAAATGAAAAATGTTGTTTTACCAAAATATTCTGAAATTCTTGAATGTTTTTCAAATATTGCTTGTCAACAAGTCGAGGATATATCTTTAAAACAGCCTTACCATACTCGTATATCCATCCCTCGCCACCCTTACCAAGTAAAACGGGATTCTTTATCTGGAGATATCTTAATACTACGTTGACCTTTTGTTCTTGTTCCTGATCCGTCATAAGTAAACGCTTTTAGACTCTAGTCTCTTTCCTTGTCCGCCTCAGGCTAAATCAAATTTTGAATCTGCGGAGGGGGCGAGACTCGAACTCGCAAGTCCCCTTACGGAGACAACAGTTTTCGAGACTGTCCGGATAGCCATTCCCTGCACCCCTCCATGAACAAACCGTCAACGTGGCGTCCTCGGACAGAGTCGAACTGTCATCACAGCCTTCGCAGGGCCGCATTCTATCCATTGAACTACGAGGACAATGTGCTTATTTTACTACGGAATAGGATCGAAGGCTAGGATTGGGGTTTTTCCAGAGGGATCTTCTTGGTGAGCCACGAGGCAGCGTTGTCCACCCAATTTTTCTCCGGCTGCTCCCGAAAGGGGATATGTTTGGCCACGAGCTCCCGCACATGCGCTTTGTCCTGATCTGCCAAAAGGATAATAATATGCGGGCCCATGACTGGTCGCAGTTTTAACAAAACCTGCCCCCACTGCTCTTCAAACCAGAATTCCCCCAGCTGTTCCCACCGATAAAAATGCCCCGCACTCTCGATGCCCAGGTTGGTGATGCGATGTTCCACGTTCTCCGGAGGTACGGTGGACAAAACATAAATAAGGAAAACAATCGAAACGACTGCGGCAATCAGAAGGAATTCGCGCGCAAACACGAGAATAATGATAAGAAGAAATACAATCGCGCCGACATTGGTAAAGTACTCGCGGTCCCGGCGTTTAAATAACCGCGACGGCGAGCTCCACGAGAGGTACACTTCTTTTTGCTCTTTCGCTTCTTCGGCAGGGGATGAGTCCATGAAGTCAGTATATCACGGAAATCAATACTTGCGGAGTACTATTTACAAAATTATAACCTATTTTAAAATTTTTGATCGTAACCTCCCAGCGGAACGCTCGTAAAACCCTTGCATGTCTGTTTCATCAAACGGGATAAGCATTTTAGGAAAATCTGTATACTCGGATACTTTCAGAAAATTTTTTGCCATCTGCAACAAATCTATGTGTTCCTGAAACTTCTTGGCGCTCTTTTCTATCAAGCTCTCAATCGTCCACGGTTTCCTTTTCAAAATATGATAGAGATCTATATAATCCCGCGTTCGCGGGATGGTCGCAATCGTTCGAATTTTGTTCACCGCAATATCCATTAGGCTGTCAATTTCTAAACCGTTCCAGTTAGTTGTTGGAGCCAATTTGGTATTTGAATAATGATGAAAATCGATTTTTAGAAATGCCCGATCAGGATATCGGAGATTGACCATTAAAAATCCGTAATCTTCCTCAAAACGAGCTTCTGAATGCCCGATTTTTCCCTTATTTTCCCCAAACCATCTAACGATCCGTTCGTAACGGAAGGGAGTAAGCGAAAAAAAATCCAAATCATCAGACTGTCTGTGATGCAAATACCAATAACTGAGCGCGGTCCCTCCACTGAGGTAAAACGTTTCTACGAAGTATTGCTCGCGGATCGCAAGGTCCAATAGTTGCTTCTGTCTGGCAGTAAGCCCGGCGCCTTTGTCCATTTCTTGTTCCATATGAAGAATTCTAGCACTTTTCGCCTATCAGGGTTAAGACGATCCTTAATTTCCGACCAAGCGTGTATAACTTCCTTTTTATCTAATAGTTCACCATCTAATCCATAATTAATTAACTGAGTAATCCTCCACAGTTTATATTCCTTTAGATGCAGTTTCTTAAATATCTTTTCGTCCGTATTCCAGTTAATCATGAATTGATTATAGCATCATATGCAATAAATTGGCGGAGAACCATTTACAAAGTTATAACCTATTTTAAGTCTATCGTGCTTCCTTCAGAACAATTGAATTGTAGCCTAAAACTCACTATTCTACCCATAAGTCCATTGGATCCCTGTAGTCGAAGATAAATGAGACAAATGAGACAGTATAAAAGGGAAACGTTTCAGATAATTAGAGAGCCTGTGAATCTACTACTTGACGATCCAAGTTGTACGCCACTGATGCAAATTGGTAATCAAGCCCTGTATCTTTATCAATGTTTATTCGCTGTTCTATAAAATCGCCAACAAATCTCAATGGGATATCAATTTCATTCCCCAATGAACTCCAGCTTAAATCGCACACATCGTGAGGTTCATAGCGATTTTTGACTCGCCGGACGGCGACATCCATGTTCAACTTCTTTCGCAAATGCTCTACAAATAAATCTTCCAGAGCTCGATCAGCTTGAAACTCAGGCACCACTGGAGAAAGCGGTACTTCGTTTATAAAAGCTACACCACCTGGCTTTAAAATTTTGTGTATATCATTTACCACACCCCATGGATCTACTAAATATGGAAATACCACACATGAAACTACTATATCAGCACTCTTGGATGGAAGTTTATCTGTTAGGTAGTGTACGTCTCCATAAACAAGTCGTACATGATCCTTTGCGAGTCGTTCACGCTCCCACTCAACATTAGTAAAATGAGAATTAACAGCAACTCCTTGGATACCTTTTTTTCGTTGAGATGAAAGAGATCGCAAAAAATTTGCACTGGGACCTGACCCTACGTCAACGACTGTTATTGGTGCGCCATTTGCTAAACGTATTTTATCATCAATAACTCTGGTCAATGCTTCACCACGCCAATACCCTAATAAATCCCCATACCCAGGCCCGTAGTGATAATAAAGCTCTCGGCGTTCAGCCCATCCTTGAAAATGCTGCGCTCTTCGATATGCGCGTCTGACCTGTGTGGTCAAACGCAATTCATCCAGATATTCTTTAGACATGAAGAAAATTTCTACGGCGGTGGAAAATAGTTTTTAAAACACCTAATATTTTATAAGTCATTATTTTAGGTTCTAATCCCGTCCCAAATATTTCTTAAGTAAACCATTTATTGTTTTTCTTCCATATCCGCTTTTTAAATATACTTCTCGATTTTTCGCATCTATTCTATTTAGAAACGCTTCATAAAAGATTAGTTTATAAGGCCGAAATGGTTTTGTCGCTTGGCTTTCACCATTGTTATGCTGTTTAAATCGTTTTACCAAATCGGCTGTATATCCTATATAAAGGCTATCATCTTTTTGACTCCGAAGAGTATAGACATAATAAAACATAATCGAAGGCGGAACGTAAGAACGTAAGAAATTATTTCATAATTTCAACGTTCAACGTTCCCGCCACGTTAAAATTGCGAAGCAATTTTTTACGTGGCGGAGGGTACAGGAGTCGAACCTGTTAGCCCTTACGGACATTGGTTTTCAAGACCAACGCATTACCGTCCTGCCCACCCTCCCTTGGCGGAGGAGGCGAGATTCGAACTCGCGCGAGCCTTGCGGCTCAAGGGATTAGCAATCCCTCGCAATGGACCAACTATGCGACTCCTCCGTGAAGTGATTATACCATTAATCCTTGCTCTGGATCACCCAAACAATCCCTTCGTGTACCTCAATCGTTGCCTCGATGCCGGGAATTTCATTGCTAATGCCCACAGTTTGTCCCTGATGAGTCGTGAGGCTATCTACTTCGTACAAAAATCCCCTCAATGTTACTATGGCTGATTTCGTAAACGGCAACACGGATACATACCGGTATCCCTTTACCTTTTTAAGGGTACGACGTCCAGAAACAAGAATAATTTCATTTGTTTCATCCACAATACGGGCGTCAATGCTGGTTTTTAAAAATTGCTCAAGCAAGTACAATGATCCAAGCATATGGTCTATTCTCGTGCCTGTTGCACCATAGATAGCCACTTGATTAGGATTTTGCTTAAGTGCATGTTGTACCGCTAATTCCATATCGGTTTCGTATTTGGGATACGGTGGTTGCTTGATAACTTGTTGCACCTTCTTTTCGATGAGTTGAAATTCCTTTTTTGTGACCGAATCAAAATCCCCAACAGCAACATGAGGAATAATATTGTGCGACAAGAGCCACGCCGCTCCGCGATCCACACCGATAATACTATCTGCCTGTTTTATGCCCTTAAGAAATTTTTCTGATAGCTTCCCGCTCCCCACAATTGCAATCTTTTTAGTCATATTAACGTGTTAACATGTTAACACATTCACTATCTCGCCATCGTGACACCCCATACTCGCGTTATCCCAGCACGCTTGAGCACATTAGCCGCTGCCCGCATGGTGGCGCCGGTGGTAAATACGTCGTCGAATAAAATAACTGCGTCTATGTGTCGATGTGTCAGCGTGTCATTGCTAACAGCAAATACTCCGTCCATATTGGCAAGACGATCTTTACGAGATTTCATATGGACCTGCGGTTCGCGAACTTTCGTGCGCTTGAGGATATCAGGATAAACCGCAACATGCAATTGACCAGCAATATTGCGCGCTAATACTTCTGCCTGGTTAAATCCGCGGTCGCGAAGGCGCATCCAATGGAGAGGAATAGGGACAAAAAAGCAGGGTTTAGGGCTTAGGGCATAGAGATTAGAAAACAATAAAGAAGGGACCAGCCCAACAAATTCCTTTGCAAGGTCGGAGATGTAACGATATTTCACTGCCTTCACTGCTTTGCGGATAACTCCGTCGTAACGGAAAAAACTCGTAAGCCCGTCAATCGTATACGCTGTCTGGCATCTGGGGTGCGTCGCTCCATCAATGGCCGGTTTTTCGCACACCGGACAAATTGCTTCATTTGCTTGAATGATCTTAATGGATGAAATACAGCGTTTACAAAAATAGTTCCCAAGTCTCCCGCACCCGACGCAGCGCTTGGGAAAAAGAAGGTCAAGGAGATTCATACGCGCAATGAATTGCGCTAGTACGAGTGTACCGATTGTGGCGCCCCGCCAGAGGCGGGACATCCACAGCAGTAAGCTCGAATACTCGCTAACTGTCTGTGGAGATGCCGAGTAATGAACTCGGGTCCGAATGCACACATTGGTAACATCTACAAGCGTAGTCCGTTTGGTTTCCCGCCGACAATACGAACGGACAAAAATGAAGGCGGGAGGTTGACCTTTTTACTCCGAAACCAATCGGTCAGTTGGCTCCTGACGTCCCGGCTGGGTTTCCGCCTGGCGCGATTCACCGAGAAAAATCGTCACCAAACGTCTCAACTTACGCAGCTAATGCCAACGCAGGTCGAGAAGACATTCCGAAGTACCCTCGCAAAGCTGCGAGCTCCTCGCGGAGTGCCTGTTTTCTGTCTGATAAATCAGCAGATATGTTTTGACAAAGTTTTGCGGCTCTTTTGTCGTCGCCGGCTTGCAGTTTTCAATGTGCCACACTCGTCGAATCAATCATCCCCAAACTATTTTATCTTCCCCCGATACTCAACTTCCAACTCGCGCCGCATGTCTTCCCGCTTCTTGGCCTCGCGCTTTTCGTACTGCTTTTTGCCGCGGGCTATGCCAATCTCAAGTTTAATCAGAGGGCCTTTAGTATACCAAGAAAGGGGTACCAGGGTCAAATTGGAGCCTTCCACCTTACTTTTTAAACTAATAAGCTCGTTTTTGTGCAAAAGCAGCTTCCGGGTGCGCTTAGGGTCATATGCTTCCGGACGCGCATACAGATACGGAAAAATCTGAGCATTCACCAAATACGCTTCCGCGCCGATGATGCGCACAAATGCCCCTTCCAAACTCGCGTGGCCGCCCTTGACGGATTTTACCTCCATTCCCAGCAAGTGAATCCCTGCCTCAAACCGATCCTGGATCGTGTATTCATGCAATGCTTTTTTGTTTATAATTTTCATAAGTTATTTCAGATTTATTGCATAAATTTTTCCTTCCGCCAACAAAAAAATTTTTTTAAGCTTCTCGGACACTGCCAACTGATCTGGTGTGATGTTGCCCTGCCAACTATATTGTGCGATGTACGTGCCGTCAGGGTCCAACACCACCACGCGCTTATTGTCGCGATCCAACACATATACATGTTCTGATTCATCGATTGCTGCGACAACTACATAGCTCCCGAACCCCGGCTCAATCCCTTTTGGAACAAATGTATTCTCTTTTCCTTGGGTAAAGCGTAAAATTTTTCCGTCACTTGTCCCCATCCACACGGATCCATCTATCGCCATACCGGTGGCCCGCGACAAATCCGGAAGCGTATCGGGGTTCAGGTATTCCCGAAGTTCACTGAATCCCTGCCCGCCGGCCGGCGTGGCCTTGTCTGTTGCCACATATTTCCAAATTCTGCTTTTTTGTGTATCCAATACATATAAATTTCCGCCAAAGGAAACGAGCGACGCTACGCTGCCCCATTCAGTACTTTTCTTTATCACGTCCGGGGTCACTTTTCTGTCTGCGCTTGATACCAGTTGAATGCCCGTGTCCGTCAGCACATATAAATTGTCCCCATGAAGCGAAACATCTGATGCTCTTCCCAGCGATGCTCCTCCTGCTACTATTTCGCCGCTTTTTGACGGCACGGCTACGGTATAGACGGTACTGGTCGCTGCATCAAGTATCCCCAATGTCTCACCGCGAAGTGCAATCCGGCTTGCAACACCGCTTTTTTTCAATAAGGACACGTCAAAAAACAACTCCGGCTCCGCTGTTGTCACCTGCATGGCTGCCGTCAGATTATCCATAATTTTTTGATACAGCGCGGCTACCTGGCGGCCTTCGCGGGTCTTGGCAGAAACCGAAGAAATCAGCGGCTCAATCATTGCTTTTGCCTCTGCCAAGCGCTCCCTGCCTTTCACCGGATTGAGCTCCAAAAGCGCCACTCCTTCATCAAATGCATACTGCGCCTGCGTCATGGCTTGGATCACGGCTTGAGAATTTCCTTTTCCACGCTCCCTCATTACCCCCAAGAGAATGCTTATGGCAAAAACAGAAATGATAAGTCCGGTGGCCGCTAGTTTTATAGTCTTTTTACTGCGCAATCCCGATACAAACTCTTTCACTCCGACCCGCGACATGCGCGATCGAAACGATACCGCTGCCGCAGGCTGGGCAATGCTTGCTATTTCCTGCGCAAATTCTGCCGGTTCTTCCTCCTCCACGCCTGTTGCCTGCAAAATAAGCGCCGCGCCTCCCGTGGTATCTGTCTTTTCGTGCAGCATCAGCGTCAGTTTTTCCGCAATATCAGCCGGAGGCAAATGATCAAATGTTTGGGCAAGCGCTTCACGCGAAAGCACGGCCGTAAATCCCAACGATGCCAACAGAAGCGTATCTCCTTCTTTCAGTTCGCCGGAAATTGCACCCTCATGCTCTATAAGCGTTGCAAGCTGATCTTTGCGCTTTAAAAAAACCGTGCCCCCACCGGCAGATGCTATATATATCACCGTCCCGACCGGCGCCAAAAGAATGAGTGTTTTTACCGTTGGCTCCCGCGCACTTTGGATGATGGCGGTAAGATCGGCCAAACTTGTCACTTCCCCCGCAGCTTGTGTCACACTCCCCAATACGCGGAGTCCGCAAACACGCGCCGCGCCCGAGGTGTCTTCCACCTCAACGACGCCATAAATCGTAGGGGTCAAAAGCACTTGCCCCCAATGATTGGCATCTGTTTTCCCCACCACAGAACCGGTAGACGGCTTGATACGCATATTCATATCTTATCACGAGCCCGGCAGAATCCGCCTAAAGAAGTACAATCGCAAGAAGCAGCACCCCCACGCTAACCACAAAGTGGACGATCGTAACTACCCGCAAGACCGGCTCAAACGCTTCCTCAAGAACCGCTCCCATAAGCTGCTCCTGGCGCACCATAATGCCGGCAAATAGCGCATATACCCCAAGTCCCACAAGGGCCAGGAGCTTGACCGCAAGAAATACAACCGTTGGTAATGTCGGTGTCATACGTTATTTTTTGCTTTTCTGGACACTTCTGCAATCGTTTCAACCACCCGTTCCGGCCTGGGCACGCTCCCAAACTCAAAATTCGGGAGTTCCCCGGCGGTTTGAACATACACATCTCCGAAGTTGAAAAACGCAGCAAAAACCCCGCCGGATTTGTACGTCAAATCCTGAATTTTATCTATTCTCGCCTCGGAAAATTCTTTGTACAACAAATGAACAAAGTCTATATCCACCACCCGCTGGTTCGTGACAATATAAATATTAAAAAACCACCGCAGAAAATTCCCCAGGATAAACCCAAACGTAGCCACGTACCAAAACAGCGTCCCGATCACAAAATATCCCGGGGGTAAATTGATCGGCAACCGGAGAAACCGAAGTAAAAACGGCAGTACCACGGTTGGGGCAAGCACCATAATAATCGCCACAAGCACCCACCAGATGTTTGTAATGATGTGCTGGCGCAAAAACAAAATAACTTCTTCTTCATCCTGCTGTGTTTCAAACCGCACGCCCTTAGGGTTAACCGCAAAACAGGTGAGCGGCCCCATAGTGGCAGAATGGGCAGGAATTGGAGTTTTCTCCGATGGTTTCACCGATTTTTTTTGGGGGATGGGCGCTTCAAATATCGTCGGCACGCCCGTATTGTACTACGTCTGTCTACTTTTTCTCAATATTATAGAGTCCGGACTTAAGCGCAATTCTTCCCGGCGCCCGCAAATTAAATGCTTTGTAAAAGTCATTGCCGTTAATTGTGGTGCTTCCTTTGTTGGTCTGAAATGTTACGCTGGACGTTACCCCTCCGTCTGAATACGTTACGCTTACGCCATCAACTCTCGTAAAGCCTCCAATGGACCGGAGTTCATCTATTCTATACGGGTTGCCTCCCCAGCAGGATCCCTGCGGCGTCACCCGACCGCTATCACCCCCGCCATCAAACAACACCTTCCAAGCGTTTAAAATATCCGCCATCTCTTCGCTGCTTAACCACGGGTGGCTCCGGCCGCAACTGTCGCCCGATCGGCTTCGATACCAACCCTTGTAAAACCACGGACTCCCTGCTATTTTTTCATACGCTTGGCTGGTCCAGCCGCCTCGCCCGCTCGGCGTATCCCAAAAGGCTGGTGTGTTGTAATGGCTACCATCTTCCCGATAAGACAGAGCGTCATATGATTCCTGATATCCCCCTGACGTTGATGCATACCAAGCCTTAATTATTTTTCCATCCTTCATAAGAACCCATCCCTTCGTCGCCTCTACTGCTTCTCCCCATTTACCACCTTTATCGCTATTTTTATATACTTGGCATCCTTCATCGGTACAAATATTTCCTCCTGTTCCCTCTCGTGTCCACGCAAGAGCATAACTTCTCGCCGCAACCGCCTGAGCTTTAAGCGCTTCTATGCCGTTTTCGTCTCCCCAGCTATTTGGAACTTCATAAATCCGCCTAACATACGTTTCTATACTCACTCTGCCGTAACCTGCAACCCCGATTTCCTTGTTCTGATCGTAGTCTTTTTTAATCTCTATTCCTGAACCATAATATGCTCGTAAAATTTCCTCCACTAATTGTCCGCTTTTTGCCCTACCAAACGCTCCGTATTGACTCATGCCTTTAAAGTGCGGCGCGCCAAAACTAAACGCTGCAAATGCGGGGGAAAATCCAGGATTATAATCCGGGCGGCTTGCCGGATCATCTGCAAGCGGTACATCTCCCACGGTGGTTTGGAACGTTCCGGATTTTTCCGATAATATTTCCTTTTGTTTTGCCGTCAAACTAGAAATAATTCCCGTCAGTTTTCCCTGATAATCTTCCGCCTCTCCCACGAGTTTCCGCACCGAAGCCGCGCGCTTATCCGTTTCTTCTTTGATGTATGCCAGTGACGCACGTTCACTCTCTAGCGCCTTCTTTTTGTCCTCTAAATCTTTTACCGAGATAGCGGTCTGGGCAATGGCCTTTTTGTCTTCATTTACCGCCGCTTGCTGATATGCCATAACGCGAAGAGCAAATCCGATGTTTTGCGAGGAAAAAAATGCAGCTAACGGATTATGACGGGTGTTTCGGATATAAAACTCGCGGATGCGGCGCGCCGCCACTCCCAAAAATCCGGCAAGTTCTTTTTCACCCTTGGCAATGGCGCCGGCTTTCTTTACCACGTCTGCCTCAATCGTTTTGATCCTGGCCTGAAATGCTGCAATGTCCCCCTCCATTTTACGCAGCGCGTCCACATGCGGCTTTTTGGCAGCTTCCATCTGATTCCACGCCTCCTGGCACTTGGCGATTTTGTCCCTGCACTCATCGGCATTGGCACATGAGGAATCGCACGTCTGAGCGTAGGCGGGGGAATAAATGAAAAGACTTAACAATATCATTGCAAGGATCGTAAGCGCCGAAGCAATTCTGTTTTTAACCATGATTAACTTATTCTACCATGCCCTTCCCTTTTCCCCGACCCTTTGGTAGACTATATGTATGAAGACCGTTCTGGCAGGCCTTTTCGCGCTATTTACGTTTTTTACATGGCAACCTCAAACAGTCTTTGCTGCTTGCTGCAATACATTGGATGCAGCGGCATCATGCCAAAAGAATGTCGGCTGTGTTGACGGTCAAACACGGTGTGATACGACACAGCAGTGTCAAGCCGGCGGGTACAATGGCGGCACACAACCTCCCGCGGGAACTGCGCCCGGAACCGGCCAAGCCGGAACAGCTACGGGTTTTAGTCCGTTTGACGGATGCCAGAACAATGAGGTTAACACCGCCATCGGGTGTATTCCGACTGACCCGTCCGCCTTCATCGGAAAATTCCTAAGCCTTGGCATCGGCATGGCAGGCGGCATTGCATTTCTTCTTATTCTTTTCGGCGGATTTCAGATTTTAACCAGCACCGGCAATCCGGAACAGCTCAACGCCGGACGCGAGCTGGTAGGCTCCGCCGTCACAGGACTACTTCTTATTATCTTTTCTCTCTTTCTCTTGCGGCTTATTGGCTATAATATTTTAGGTATTCCGGGTTTTGGTTAAATAGTATGAATACCCTCTTGGCTCAAGCACCAGCAATTAAACTTCCCAATGCGGAAGGCACACCTGTGCCAATCCCATATCCCACTGAAATGCAATCGTTTATCTTTGCATCAAAGAGCTTGGGTGACATCATCTCTCGCGCCGTTCTTTTCGTTCTTGCCTTTGCCGGCATTGGGCTGCTCCTCATGCTTTTGGCATCCGGCTTTGAATATCTCACCAGCGCAGGGGATGCGAAAAAACTGGAAGGGGCCAAACAGCGGCTCACCTACTCCATTGTCGGATTTTTACTTATCTTCACCGCCTTTTGGCTAGTACAAATTGCCGGCCGCATATTTGGGTTGACGGAAGTACAAAACATCTTTAAATAAATTGCGCTATTGTTCCGAGAAGACAGTCCTTTCAAAAGGACTGTCTTCATTAATAAGAACGGTCTCGCAATGACACGGAGGGCCTACCGTCCAAATCTTCGTTTGCGCTTCGCAAATTCCTCGACTACTTCGTCGAGTTTTTCCGGCGTAAACTCCGGCATATACCAAGCAGGGAAATACAGCTCGCTATACACGCCCTGCCAGGGCAAAAAACCGCTCAAGCGCTGTTGCCCACCGGTACGCACAATCATATCCGGATCCGGAATCCCCGCCGCATCCAAGTATTTCTCAAATTCTTTTTCATTTAATTGAAAATTGGAAATTGGAAATTGGAAATTTTCGCGCCATTTTTTTATCGCGCGAAGTATCTCATCTCTTCCTCCATAATTGAGCGCTAACACCACGGTAATACGGGTATTATCTTTGGTTTTTTCTATAACCTCATCAATCGACGCGCGAATATCTTCATCAAACCTGGACAAATCGCCGATCACCCCAAGTTTTACTCCCCGCTCGTGCATCCGCCTGCCAAACGGCGGTATGCTGCTGCGCAATAGCTGCATGATGCCTTTTACTTCCAGGGGAGAACGCTGCCAATTTTCCGTAGAAAATGCCCAAAACGTCATGTAGCCAATGCCCCGCTTGGCCGCGTGTTCCACCAATGGCTCAAGAATCTCTTCGGCAACTTTCCGGTGCCCGGCCAAAGGAGGCAGGCTGTGTTCGCGCGCCCACCTGCGGTTCCCGTCCATAATGATTGCAATATGTGCCGGTATTTGGTTCATGTTAACGTGTTAACATATTAATATATTACATGGGCACCTTTTGCCGGCTTATTAACGATCGTTTGTTTAATGCCCTGAAAATTCTTCAGGCGGGCAAGTACTTCATCCTCACTTTTCCCCTCACAAATCAAGTGTACATTGGGTCCGGCATCAATAGTAAAGTATACCGCAATGCCCTCACCTCGCCACTGTCGTACGGCGTCCATAAGTTGCCTTGTTTCATTGGTAAAATAATTGAGCGATGGTGATTGAGACTGCATTACCGCGTGCATATCCAAGCAATCTTCTTCAGTCGCTTCGCCAAGCATACGAATATCTTTTATCTCAAGTGCTTTCTTCACCCGTAGAATGCGTTCCGATATCAAGGCCAGGCGTTTTGCCAGTAGCGGGCTCGTCCGGACGTTTTCCATGCCGGAACTACTTCCCACATCTTTTGCTTGTAACTCAACCACCGCCACAATATCGCGTAAATCCCACCAGTCAGCCGGATACAACGAGTGTGCAAAAGAAGTTTCCGATGAATCTTCCTGCCTGCCGGCAGGCAGGCCTTCTTCCCACTCCACAAATCCGTCGGGAATACTGCGGCAGGCAGATCCTGACCCTAAGCGCGCAAGTATCGATAATTCCTTTTCGCTTAACTTCAACCCCAATGCCGCCGCAGCGGCAACCGTGAGCGCGGCAAACCCCGAAGCAGAAGATGCAATCCCCGTGCCAGCCGGAAAACTGTTCCTCGTCTCCACGTGGGCTCTCATATTCGTCCCCATCAACTGTCGCAGCCGGTCAAGATGTGCAATAATTCGCAATTCACTATTTTTCAGTACGTGCTTGAAATAGTGGGGCTCAGAACCAAAAGCTATATCAATAACATCCCGTGCTAAGCCTTTTGAAAACTCCACCGTCGTTGTAGTGTGTGCCTCGCTTAAATTCATGGAAATCGAGGAATTAAGCGGCAATCGAAGCGCTTCATCTTTCTTTCCCCAATATTTAATAAGTGCGATATTTGCCGGAGCAATAGCAGTCGCTTTCATGGGTGCACTCCTTCTGCATTCGGCACCAGCTCCAGCACCTCCCCGCCAACTTCTTCAAGCGCATTCCTTGTCTCTTGTTTCTTGTCTTTTGTCGCAAGAGCAATGACGCAGTCCCCGCCTCCGGCTCCCGAAAGTTTGGCGCCGAGGGCTCCTGCGTGTTTAGCGGCACTGATGAACGATTCAAGTTTTTGGGTACTTACTCCCAAATCTCGCAAATATTCCTGATTAAAATCCATGTATTTGCCAAACCGTTCCCAATCCTGTTTCATCAGCGCTTCTTTTGCCTGCAACACGAGTTTCCCGATGCTTTCAAAAACCCGCTCCACCCGCTCCGGATACTGTTTCCTTTTTTGTGCAACCGCGGCAACTAAATTCACCGTATCTGCTTTTACTCCGCTATACGCAACCAATAGCGGTAACTCTTCTAGCTCAATCGGTTGGATGGTTTTGCCGCCGTCGGCAAAATACAGTGTCCCGCCCCAAACACTCGCGGCCACATCAAACCCCGATCCATTGCCCTGCACCGCCACGACCACGCGGCGGCCAAGCTCAAATAATTCCCGATCACTTATCTCTTTTTGAAAAAGTACCGCTAATGCCTTGAGTGTCGCCACCGTCGCCGCAGCGCTTGAGCCTAACCCATAATTTCCCAACTCACTTTTTGTAGCAATGTGAAGCCCGTGATGATTGATGCCCCACGCTGCTGTCCCAAGCGTAATTGCCTCTGCCACAAACCGCGTATTATTTGACTCCGGCGCATCAATGGTTACCTCACCATCAGCCGCTTCTTCCATAGACACGGTCAGCCTGCGATCAACCGCCGTCACCAGGCACGGATACCCGTAGACTACCGCGTGTTCGCCCATAAGCATCAATTTACCAGGAGCAGAAACGGTAATCATTTTTCTAGCCTCACTCCTTCTTCTCCCAACACAATCGGCTGCAACGTATACCCGTAAGGAATACATAATGCTTCGATCTCTTTGGGTTTATGGTGATAACAAAGCAGAAATCCGACCGCGCCGGACCGGCCGCCACCGCCTAAAATTTTTGCCGCTCCGCCGGCTTTTTCAATCTGCCGGATAAGCGGCATCACCTTACTGCTCACCACCCCCATACCTTCAAGGCTTCGTTGCCCCACCTGTATCGCATCGAGTAATTCTTTCTCATCCCCCTCTTTGAGTGCCTTCGCAACGCTTCGTGTTTGTTCCTCATTTTTATCAAATAAATTTTTATACGTTGCTCTTTGCTCTTTGCTCTTTGCTCTCACGTATTCCACCATTTCCCCGGTTGTTTCTTTCGGCTTGCCGGTATTGATGAGAAAAAAGTGATGAAGATTTTTGGGTAATTTCATTGGCAATTGCCACATGCTTTTCAAAGTTTCCAGCTCCCGCCGGTACCAAATAAATCCGCCAAAGGTTACTGCGGTATTATCTCCGCCCGAAGGCGACCCGTGCATCTTTTTTTCCGCCTCATACGCCAGTTGATTGATAAGCGTGGGGTTCCAAACTTTTCTCAAAAAATACATGAGAGCGCCAACGGTACCTACTGCCACTGCCGCAGACGAGCCAAGATGGTACCCTGCCGGAACCTGCGATTCAATTGTAATTTTTATGGGTGGCAACTCTTTGAGTTTAACGTGGTCCTGCACAACACCAACAATATGCCGCACATAATCCGTCGGTTCGGTCGAAACTATCTCTGTTTGATCACTTTTAACTTTTGATTTATATCGTTGCTCTTTACTCTTTGCTCTTTGCTCTTCTACAGTTACTTGTAAGCGTAGATTTATAGCCGCAAGCAATGCCGGCTTCCCATACACTACGGCATGTTCGCCCATAAGATGCACTTTGCCCGGAACGGAAACGGTTACCATAGGGGTTTTACTTTTATTCCGTATGGAATGACGCCTTCCGTTGAAGGCTGCACCACACGGCGGATTACTGTAATAACCTTCATGCCTATCAAGCCTTTCTTCCCAACCTGTCCGCCAACTGGCGGATCAACCAATTGCGCCATGATCCGTTTGCCTTCAAGCTGGACCAGCACCACCGGATACGGCGCCTGATCGCTAAATCCGGCTGGCGGCACACGCACCATGGTCCACGAAATAATCACGCCTTTCTTACCTAAAAGGCTTGCAATCTTTCCTTGATTTCTCCAAATTTTAACTGGACTATTCATATAGTAAAGTTTAGAGCGTAGAGCTTAGAGTTTAGTTTTTACTAAGCTCTAATCCCTAAACCACTAAGCTCTCTTCAATATATGTACCACTGCGGTGGCCCCGCTTCCTCCCACATTATGTGCCAAGCCAACATTAACACCACTCACCTGCCGCTTTCCTGCTGTCCCGCGCAGTTGCTCGACTAACTCTACCACTTGCTTGACGCCCGTTGCGCCCACCGGATGTCCGCAGCCTTTTAATCCTCCGGAGGGATTTACCACAAGTTTTTTCGATTTTCCCAACGTCGTGTCTCCGGAGGCAATTGCCTTTGCTGCTTTCCCTTTTTCGTAAAATCCCAAATCTTCCATCGCCAACACTTCCGCAATCGTAAAACAATCATGCACTTCCGCCATATCAACATCTTTTGGTTCAATTCCCGCTTGTTTGTATGCCTTTTTTGCCGCTTCTTTGGTTGCTTTAAGTTCGGTTAAACTCTCCCTTTGTGCCAGTCCCAGCGTATCGGTTGCCACCGCCGATGCAACTATCTCAACATCTTTGCTCTTTACTCTTTGCCCTTTGCTCTTTGCCGTGAGTATCACGGCGCTTGCTCCGTCACTAATCGGCGAACAGTCCAGAAGCTTTAAAGGGTCGGCAATTTTACTACTTCGCATCACTTGTTCTACGGTCAACGCATTATGAAACTGCGCGTTGGGATTAAGTGTTGCATGGAAATGATTTTTGGCGGCAACTGCAGCTAACTGTTCTTCACTGGTTCCAAATTTTGCCATATGCGCCCGGGCCAACATGGCATACAGCCCCGGAAATGTGGCACCAGCCAGCCGCTCTTCTTCGCTTCCTGCACCCATGAGCGCTGTTGCTACATCTTCCGGCTTATGGTCTGTCATTTTTTCTACGCCAAGAACCGCCACGGTTTTGTATTGTCCGGACAATATACCGGCAACTGCTGCGTGAATAGCCAATCCTCCCGAAGCACACGCGCCTTCGATTTTAAAAGCCGGGACACCCAAGCCCAGCTCGTCGGCAAAAAATGCACCCAAATGCTCCTGTCCGCCAAGCATGCCCGAGAGCATATTGCCCACAAACAACGCCTCTACGGCAGCAGGTTTGATCCCTGCATCTGTAAGCGCCCCGCCTACTGCTTCCCGCGCCAACGTCCGGGGAGAAATTCCCCATAGTTCGCCAAATTTAGTAGTAGAAGCGCCTATAATATAAATTTTCATAATCCGATGCTAATATACGAATTGATACTAATACTACGAATATATTCGTATAATTCGCATGCATTCGCATATTGGTATCGCATCTAAATCTTGTGCGTCTGTTTCAAATACTCCACATAATCCACATACGTTTTCTTTTCCATCTGTTCTCTTACTGTCTTATTGTCTTTCTGTCTTACTGTCTGAAATTGCCGCAACGCGGCAGTCGCTTCCCAAAGAAACCCGTCGCTTCCGGCCCCCGACCCATACGACACCATAAAAATTTTCTGTCCCGGTTTGGCGATATCCAGTACCGCGGCAAGCCCCAGCATGGCAGAAGCAGAGTACGGATTGCCGATGTGATCAACCGTTAACGAAGGTGCCAGCTGCTCCGGAGTAAACCCAAGCCTTTTGGCAACATCACGCGGAAATTTGCCGTTAGGCATATGAAACACGCAATAATCAACGGTTTCTGGAGTTATCTTTGTCTTTTCCATAATTAAACGAGCTGCTCCCATCACGTGGGCAAAATAGGCGGGTTCTCCGGTAAACCGGCCGGCATGCGAAGGATAGCGTATGCCATCCCGACGCCAAAAATCCGGTGTATCGGAGGAGTACGAAGTATACGCGAACAATTCTGCAATCACCCCCTTATCTCCCTTACTTCCCTTATTTCCCCCAAGAAGAAACGCCGCTCCTGCGGCAGCTGACGTATATTCCAGCACATCATGCGGCTTGCTTTGCGCCGTATCGGCTCCAATTGCCAATCCATACCGGATGTGGCCGGAGGCAATAAGTCCGGCAATTGCCTGCATGCCGGCAGTCCCTGCTTTACAGGCAAATTCTAAATCCGCAGCCAAATAGTTGTTGCCAATCCCCAAAAGCTCTCCCACAATCGTTGATGTTGGGTTGACGGCATACGGATGGCTCTCCGACCCCACAAAGAGGGCTTCTATCTCCCCTCTCTCCCTTATCCCCCCTATCGCCCGTATCCCCGCCTCCAAGGCAATCGTCACCGCGTCTTCATCTGTCCCCGGTACGGATTTCTCTGCCACCCCCAATGCGCCGACTACCTCCGACGGCTCCTTTTTCCATGCACGGGCAATATCGGAAACGTTAATCCGGTATTGCGGTATATACGTGCCGTAGGAAACAATGCCAACCATAAAACAATTTTAAATTTTTAGTTCTTAATTTTTAATGCTTTGATGTTTAAAAATTTAAAACATTTCTTCGTTTGATTAAAAATTGAAAATTTCAAATTAAAAATTATCTCTTTCCTCTCGCCAAGGTCTCGTGTGCGCATGCCAGCGTATTGGTCGCAAGCGATGCCAAAAGGGAAATCTCGCCTGCGAGCACTGCCGCTCCCACTATTTCTGCAAATTGCTGGCTATTCTTCCCGTTTTCGCCGGCTGGTGAAGTACCGGCAACACCAAGCAGTTCCAGCGCTTCTTTCTGTGTTGCCAATCCTGTACCGCCCCCCACAGTCCCTACCATAAGATCAGGAACATACACGCTCATGTATAAATCCTCGCCCATAACCTCCGCGGTCGTTATCCCCATGCTCCCTTCCACCACATGCGCGGGGTCTTGTCCGGTTGCCATAAACAGTGCCGCGACGACATTGGCATACTGTGCATTAAATCCCATAGAGCCGGACATCGCCGACCCCATCATGCACTTAGCAAGCCATGTGTCATAGATATTTTTTGCCGTGGTTTTGAGCACACCCTGAATCACGCTGGTCGGAAGGGTTACTTCCGCCCACACCTTGGTACCCCGTCCTTCAATCGCATTGAGCCATGACGCTTTTTTATCCACACAATAATTGCCGGAAAGTGCAATACATGCGACATTTGTTTTTTGTTTTATGTATGCCACCATGGCATTGGTTGCGATCGTCACCATATTAAGTCCCATGGCATCCTGTGTATCAAACACAAACCGGACGAAGCGATAGCGGCCAACCCCACGGGACATAAAGCGTGTAAGGGTAAGGTGCTTCGATGTCTTCTCGGCGATGGTTTTGAGCTCATCAAAATGTTTTTCAAGAAACGTATTGAGCCGGTTGCTTTCTGCCAGATTGTTTACCCGAAATACCGGCCCACGCGTGGCTCCTACCCGATAACTGTCCACAGTTGCACCCCCGCTTGCGGTGATTGCCTTACACCCACGGTTCACCGATGCAACTAATGCGCCTTCTGTAGTAGCAAGAGGAATAAAACAATTTTTAATTTTTAATTTTAAATTTTTAATTGTTAGTGGTCCGGCGATTCCTATCGGTATTTGTGCGGCGCCGATCATGTTCTCGCAATTGCGGCTTGAAGCCACCGCCTCATCCAGCGTAAATGAGCCGATGTTGGGAAGCACCACACCCGCTTCCTTCTCCAAGGCCTTTCTTCGCTCCAAAACCGTTTTGTAATCCCGCAAGTTCATATTTTAATGTTTAAAAAATTGAAACATTTCTTCGTTTGATTGTAAATTGAAAATTGAAAATTATAAAAACGGTATTCTAAATATTCCCATCCAATACATCCCCACGCTGTAAAATGCTAGCAGTGGAATTATTATCCCAGCCACGATGAGGATTTTCCCAAGGTCCAGCTTAAGCCCGAACCGGAGCGTGAGATACGAAAGCGTCAGCTTCCAAAAAAACAGCGTCGCGGAAAACACAAGATACAGGCCGCTAAATAAAACCCCGGCGAAACTGGTCGTGCGGGGCGGCGGCAAAAGCAGGTACAGTAATGAGGTAGTCAAAAACCAAACAAGCGTCGGAACAAGCGTATACCCCCAGGCAACGGCCAGTCCCCGTAACGTTCCTTTTCCCCCAACTATTCCCCCTATCACCCAAGTCACCCCTACTACCCCGATGTATGTCACTCCTACGGCCGCGCCCAACACCACAAACTCGCGGGTCAGTAGGTACGGCCGGAACGCCGCAGTTTTCACCATCGAGGCAATGGCAAAATATCCGGCAAGAATACTGCCGATGAAACCAAGCTCCCACAGGCTTCCTTTTTCCACAATCCGGCGATAGGTTTCATACGGCAGGGTGACAATGCCCACGAGGTTACGGACAAAGGCAATGCCGGAAACCAACAATACTTCTAACATAGTGTGTATAAGGACTGACTTTGCATACAAAGACAGTCCTTCGACAAAACATTAGTCGTAAAGCCAGGCTAAAACCCTCGCCCGCCTGCCATCGCTACGCTCAGGCGTTAGCGGGCAGGTTGGAGACTAAAAACCCTTTTGCAGTATGGAAACCAGGAGCGTAATTGAGGAGCCAAGCAATATGTAAAGACTAATAACGACCAACGATGAACCCAGAACCAACATCGGCCACGGCATGACTTTGAGCCGACCAACCAATGTTTTGTAATACGGCGTTAAGGGTCCCAGTGTTTGTGGCGGCAAATCCGTCACTTCTTCCCACCGTTTCACGAATTTATGATACATGGTATCTGTCATATAGATAAAAATAGCTCCACAAACGCTTTTCTGGCCCGAAATAGCTGCGACTCAGCACTTTTAAAGCTAATTGCAAGCTTTCTGGCAATATCCGAAACCGATCGGTCTTCCACGTACTTCAGCTTTAATATTTGTCGGTATTGCGGCAACAATCCTGCAAACACACGCGCAATTTTTTCCTTCAGCAGCGTCACATCGAATTCCTGTTCGGGGTTAAGAAGCGGGGAAATAAGCGTTTCCAGCTGGGGTACCTGGGAAAAGACAAAGTGCTTCAGACGGCGCCGGCGGTAAAAATCTATAACCTTATGCTGGCAGATGGCAAACAAAAACGTCTGAATGTTACTTTTGCCGTGAAAGTCGCGGATAGCTTCAAGAAATGCATAGAGTGTATCCTGAAGGATCTCGTCGCAGTCTTCGGGGTTGTTTATCTTGCCCCGGATAAACCGGGAAAGCTTAGGTTGGTATGTGCGGTAAAATGCGGCAAGCGCCCGTCGGTCTCGCGTAAGAATCTTTTGGATGAGGTTTCCGTCGTCCATGGATCTGCGTACTATATCACGACTGGCGGTTTTGGACAAATGTGACGAAGTCAACCAGAAGCTGCCGCATATCATCCGACGTATCAAGTAGCACAAGCGCCGCAAGCGCCTTCTTCTCTAATGGTTTCGCTGCTTTATTAAATGCTTCTTCGCTTAACTCTCCGTCCAACATATCGTCCCGAAGCTGAAACAGCTTGCCCGCCGGCACACCGTATTGTTCCCACGTTTTCAACAAAGACAGTCTTTCTGAAAGACTGTCTTTGAACGCAAGACTGCTTCCAATCTGCAGCGGCCGGACGACGCTATACCATGCGGTTTTAAGCTCATCCGCTTTTTCTTTCGACCCACCTATCACATCAAGCATTTGACCATAAACAACTTCTTCTTTCATTTTTTGGTAAAGACTGCGTATATCATCACGAGCGCCCATCAGCTCATCGGCCCACATGAGGGCAAGGTCTCCTGCCAATATCCCCATACTTTCGCCCCATTTTTCATTTTTCACTTTTAATTTTTCATTAAAATATCTATGGATCGTCGGGCCGCCACGGCGCTCTTTGTCCTGGTCCATAATGTCGTCGTGGATAAGTGCAAACGTCTGAAACAGTTCAAGCCCAACCATTGCATACAAAAGGTATTCCGGCATTCCGCTTTTACCTTTGACTGCTTCGTGCCCCACGAAGCAAAGCAGTGGCCGCATCCGTTTCCCGCCGCGCATCGTCATATCGGCAACCTGGTCCACCAGCTCTAACACTCCACCCCCGGGGTGGTGTTGCGCCTGCGGCACACCCCGGGGGTGTAAGAGTCGCTCTGCCTCTTTCCGCTTGCCCGCAAAAAATCGCGCCAGTTCGGCCTCCACTTCGCGCTTCACCATCCGCATCGCCTCTTCAAGTTTCATATATTTTCATTGCTTCATTCTACCATTCATTGGTCGGATTGGGTTATTGGTCGGATTGGTCGGATTTGTTCCCGCCGTTGACACTCATCGTCACCTTCTCTACACTGAAATCATGGACAAAGTTTTTGCCCAAGTGGACATAGGCCAAGCGTTTACTCCCGCTCGATCGTTTCCCACCTTTGGCGATTTGGTGAGTGTGATTGTGAAAAATGCCTTCATGTTTGCCGGCGTCATAACCTTCGTTCTCTTGATTTTTGGCGGATTTGGCTTTATAGTAGGCGCTGGATCCGGTGATACGAAAAAAATGGAACAGGCCCAAAAAACGATCACCGGTGCAGTCGTGGGCCTGCTTCTGGTCGTTGCGTCATATTGGATTATCCAAATTTTAGAAAAAATTACCGGCGTGTCGCTACTTACGCCCAATCTTGGCCTATGAGTTTATTTACAAAAGTATTTGCCCAAACCGCGGACCCGGCCGAGCTGTTTGGTACCGTCCAAAACCCACTACAAACAGCAGAAGGCCGCGGGTATCCCGGCTTGGCCGAGGGCGGCCTTACACTCCTTTTTAGCAATGTCCTGCGGCTTATCTTCGTGGCCGCGGGTATCTATGCGCTTGTTAACTTCATTATGGCCGGGTTCCAATATATGAATGCAGGCGGCGACAGTAAAGCCATGACGGCAGCCTGGGACCGTATTTGGCAATCGCTGTTGGGGCTTATCATTATCGTCGGCTCCTTTGCGCTGGCAGCACTCTTTGGTTATCTTATTTTTGGTAACGCAAACTACATACTCAATCCCACAATTTACGGACCGGCGCAAGCACCAAAATGAAACTCTTAGCACAAGCAGTATTAGAAGAAACAAAGCTTGGTACACTCGGTGGCGAGGGTCTGGGGCCGTTTGGTAAATCCGGACTTTTTAGCGGAGAAGGTGGAGGAGGTATCGCCCTTGCCAAAGTAACCGGCACAATTTCTTCTATCGTCGGCATCATGACGGTGGCCGCGGCTATTTGGTTCCTTATCCACTTTTTGCTCGGCGGGTTTTTATGGATTACGGCAGGCGGGGACAAAAGCAGCCTGGAAAAAGCACGCCACAAGATGACGGATGCATTTATCGGATTCATTATTGTCGTTTCGGCCTGGATCATCCTTGCGCTCATGGGGCAATTTTTTGGCTACGACATCTTGGTCGGCGACCCGGGAGCACTCATAGAAGAACTAAAATTCCAATAATATGAAACTTTTGGCACAACTAAGAAATCCCGTTCTCCCTGACCTGTTGGGCGGCGGAGAAAACATCGGCCCGGAAACATATAACACCGGCGGCACAGCAGCAGGAAAACTCATCGGCAGCCTGGTAGGTGCCATTTTTATCTTTTCCTTCCTCATGGCCTTCATCTATCTCCTGTTGGGCGCATTTAACTGGATTACCAGCGGCGGGGACAAAGCAAAGCTGGAACACGCCCGCGACATGATCACTCAGGCAATTGTCGGTATCATCATCGCAGCAGCTGCGTGGGCCATTGTGAAGCTTGCCGGGTCATTTTTAGGATTGGACCTGGAGGCACTTCCGATCCCAACCATACAGTAGGCTATTGACAAGTACCGAAGCGTTGCACCACAATGGAAAAGGAGGTATAATCATCCTATGAATTTATTCGCCAGCCCAGTATTTGCACAGGCCAGAATTGAACTCAAGCGCCCGGAATCCCAGGTAAAAATTCAGGACGTGGGACAACTGATCAGTGCACTGGTGGGCACACTCCTTATTATTTCTGCACTGCTTGCGTTTTTCTTTCTTATTTTGGGCGGCATCCAGTGGATTACCAGCGGCGGGGATAAAGCAGGCATGGAAGCCGCACGAAACAAAATCACGCACGCCATCGTCGGACTTATTATCGTCGGCGCCGCATGGGCCATCATGATTTTGGTCCAGAACTTCCTGGGCGTGCAGATTATCGGCGGCACCCTGGAATTCCCCAAGCCGTTCGAATAAGCTTCCTTTAAATTCCCCTAGACTCCTTTCTGTCTTTAGGAGATAATAATGTTATGGCAGCATGGACTGGTTGCTTTGAAAACATTGCCAATGCACAAGATGTGGCGACGATTAAGTGTCTGGAACCCTTGTTTCAAAATATCATAAGCGCTGCCATCTCCCTGGCCGGCATTGCTCTTTTTATCATGCTTCTTATTGCCGGGTTTAACTTTCTTTTTGCCGGCGGAGACCAGAAAAAGCTGGAGGCCGCCAAAGGCACGCTGACCAACGCCATCATCGGCCTGGTCGTGATTGTGGCCGCGTACCTCATCCTTCGCACGATCGGCGTATTTACCGGCGTAGACGTCACGACATTTACCATTCCACAGTAACTCTTGTCAATTGACTGTCGCCCTTATTTACCGGATAATAAAATTATGAAATTCTCCCGCCTGCCAATCATCTTATCTTACTGTCTTATCGTCTTGCTGTCTTTTGTTCTCTTGCCGCCCGCTCCCGCCTACGCCTGGATCGATGATCCGTTCGGCGTAGAGTATGACGCGGCACGCAAACAAGGCCAGGTCAACCATGGCGCATATGTTGACAAAACGCAAAAAGCGGCCATGGCATCCGTCGCCTGCCAGATTCTTCCCATTGGTCCGTCAAGTGAAGGCGCACAGGACGGTCTGTGCAGCAATGACCCCGCGCTGGTCCAGGAAATGTACAACAAATCCGTCATCGGAAGCCTGAACGGCTACATTGCCATGATGTACACTAACCCGCCGGCCTCTACCTATGCCTTTTTGCAAGATATGAGCTATACATTGGGATTCGGCACAAAACCCGTCTATGCCCAAGGCGTAGGATTTTCCGGCCTCTCGGCGCTTCTTCCCATCTGGAAGGCATTCCGCAATATCGCATACTTGCTTCTTGCCATCGTCATGATCGTGATCGGCTTTATGGTCATGTTCCGCAAAAAAATCGACCCAAAGACGGTGGTCACCGTCCAAAACGCCCTCCCGCGCATTGTGGTCACCCTACTTCTCATCACCTTCTCCTATGCCATCGTGGGGTTGATGATTGATGTGATGTACTTAGCCTACGCGCTCATCGTCGGTCTCATTGTTTCCTCTAGCAACGGCATATTCAGTCCGGAAACCACACAAACCATGTTAACCGGTAATTGGGGAGAGGCTGTGGGTCTGTGGGGAAGAGGCTTCCGTGCGTTTGACGATGTTTTGCGATTTTTCAATCCTGGATACTTTTCCGCAACCGATCCCTCTTCAATAAATGCTGATGCTACGTCATGGACCACTGTATTAGCTTTGTCCCTTCAAACGCTTGTTGTAGGACTAGAAGGCGTGCTTTTATTTTTGATTCTTTCTGTTATTCTTCTTTTTGCTGTCATTCGGCTCTTTTTTATGCTTATGTCTGCATATATCCAAATAATTGTTTCCCTTCTTACTGCACCTCTCCAAATACTCCTTGAAGCTATTCCTGGTGCAAACACGTTTACTTCTTGGCTCAAAAATCTTACGGCTAATCTAATTGTTTTTCCTGTAACCGCAGCGCTCCTTATGATCGGCGAATTTCTCGCACGAGCAACAAGTAATTCACTAAGTGTTTCAGGTGGCCTCTGGACTCCCCCTCTCTTAGTGGGGTCAGGCTTAATTGGTTCTCAAGTACGATACGGAATTACAGGCGTTATCGGACTAGGCATCCTTTTGGGAATCCCATCAATTGTCAACAGTATCAAAGAAGCGCTTAAGGCCAAGCCGGCTATATCAATGCTTGGCGGTGGCGGCGGACAGGGACTACAAACTGGCATGCAATTAATTTCAACTGCCTTTTATGCATCACAAATGCTTCCAAAAGAACTTAAAGACAGAGTCTTGGGACGAAGCACGAAGCAATAAACAATACCCCACTAGCGACCGCGTTTTTCCCCTGATAATTCCTCTTGTCCTGTTTCTACCACTTTGGCACTAAGTATTCCAAGACCAATAAGCAGTGCTAGATATGACCTGTAAATTGTTAATGGGATGCCAAGCTCAACATGCTTTTTGAAAAATGGTGGTTTAACTTTCCAAATGAGTCCTAAATCTCTTTCTATTTCACTGTTAAGCCAGTGTATGTCTCTATGAAATGTTACATTGGCGGCCTTTTGAACCTCAACCCAAAATTTGTGAATCTCATTCAGCGAGAGCGAGGGATCGCCATGATCACCCTTCACGCCTACACGCTGAAACGGTGAAGCTGCTTGTATTTCGTCAAAAGCTGATCCGAGCACTGACCAATCTTTCACCGGATCCATTCTTGCACATTTGGCCCAAGAACCAGCAACTATGGCTGCGCCTCGTGCCTTAGTTTGCCCGCCTGCAGTGTATAGTATCTTCATGGCAAATTCCGGCATTGCTTCCATAAGCTGCTTTTCTGACCGAGCACCAAGTATTTTGTTTGCAAGAAGAGTCGCGTTGTCCGTTGTTCCGGCATCGTCGTTAATAACACGTCCCAAACCGCTCTGCAAGCCCTTTCCCTTTTCTCCTCCTATTTCTGACGAAGCTTTAATTTCTATTTGTGCAGATACGAGTGTCTCGCCGCCTTCATATTTAGACCCTGGTGCATCTTTTGGTTTATCAAGATATTTCTCGCGTGCATCAAGATCCTGTGTTAAACGATAGGTATCAAAATATTCCGGCTGAACCAATTTCTCAAGATTATGATTTTGTAACACGTATCCAGAAATCGTATTCATTGCTGCTAAATACTTATCGGTGTTGATTCCAAGACCTTTACATACCTGTTCTAGTCGAATACGCTGTTCAGGTGTCGGTCCGGCTGCATAATTTACCGGGCCACCCCCATCATGAGCAAGTAATTCATCGGTTATCTGGCGAACCCTCTTCAACCCTTTGTACACTATGTCTGGACGATCTGAACCAACAACCACGGCTCTTATGCTTCCGTCCGCAAGCTTCTCCGTAAAAACACCCTGAAATAGTCCATCTGTCACCCACTTTCTAAACTGTCTGCGCGTGTCGTAATCGTGATGTTCCATCATGTCCTGAAAGTGTCGGTCGGGCATATAGTCAGCCATTACCCGTAAAACGCCTGACTCCCCGTGTTCTCCATAAACCATAGTGTCCTGGACGCTTTCCAAATCGTGCGGACCTTCAGCAGATAACAATCCTTTCCCAATATGGCGTTTCCTATCTGACAAACCAATTATCTTTGCTAAATCTTCCCCGTAGATGCGCCTGTACTGTTTAAGTTTTTCTTCTACTACCCATGTAGCTCCTTCATAATCATAGTTTCCTAAAACCGCGTCTGCATATTTTACTCCTTCTTTATACATTAATATTTCTTTAAGTTGTCCTCTTGTTAACCCCTCTAAAACTGTATTGAGTTTTTGCTTTACTTTATCTAAAGAATCTAACGATAATTTCCTGAATTCTTCAGCAGTTGGAACTTTGGGAGGGAGAGTAATTTTATGTCCCTGCCTATCAAAACCAAAATGAAAACCCAATGCTTCCTGTATTGTCTGTCTTCGCTTCTCTGGGTCTTTTTGTTCAGTGATATTCAGCGCATATTCTGCAAGTTCTCTTTTATATTCTGGATCTCTTCCTGCCAAGTCAAGTAAATCTTCAATTCCCAATTCAACACCTGAAGCTACCGCGTATTCGTGTGCCATCACGCGGAGATGCAGTTGGCCGGTTGGCGGCAGAATGTCCCATCGATTAATGAGCCAACGAATCGGACTACGACCTCGAAGAACTAACTCAATGCCGCGGGTACCTGCATATTGTACAGATTGTTCATTCTGTCCCCGTCCCTCCCACGGACTTAGACCACGATCGGTCATGGCAACGTCGCGGAGTGTCACAGTGTAAAGCATTTCTGCTTCGCGAATAATCCCTTCAATTGCGTCATCGGTAAGTTCTACATTTCGAGATGAAACCCCCAATTTACCCTCAATGCCTTGCATGGCTTTTTCAGCTTGCTGTGGCGCTCCCTGCTGTTTTGATTGTTGTTCCCAATATTTTTTATAAATTTCGCCTAAAGCCTCACGGTTATCCCGAAACGTCTGTCTCACTTTTGCTTTCAAAAGTTCTACCTCCCGCCCGGTTACTCTGATTACTTTTCCGTGCTCATCACTTATCCCCATGTCCATACCCATGGAGTCATATAAGTGGTATGCAAGACCCGTAAGCCCGCCGTTGTTCATTTTTATTCGAAAAACACCGGAATCTCCTAGATTGGCTGCGGCCTGCGCAACTTTCTGCATTTCAAGCCCGTATTTTGCAACCCCATATGTTCGCAGTAGGTGTTCTTGTGAGTTTATTCTGTCACTGACATCTTTTAAGCGCCTTACCCTATCTTGATAAAATGGGTGTGACTCTGGGTTATTAACATCAATTCGCACACCATAGGCGCTTTCAACTTCTGCACCGTAATCTTGCATAACACCTCTTACGTCGGTTTCATATGATGCGCTAGCAAAATATTGCGCCATTTGCCGAACTTCCATCTCCATTGCATCTGTAAGGCTCCCCTCGGCAAAAAAATCAACCGTGAGATTAATCTGGCGGTACACTCGCATATATGCCCACTCTGGATACAACACAAGCTGTTTACGCCGTTCCGGATTAAGCATAAAACTGCTCCATGGTTGATCTATGCTTTCCCCTCGATATTGACGGGCTGCCTCTGCCCGCAAATCCACAAGTAGTGTCTGAAGTTCTCTTAAGGGATCAGTGCCAGCGGCTGCAATTTCTGTTGGGCTAAATCCAGCAATGCGATCAATTGATTCATCCACAAACCTAAGGTCGTCAACCTTACTGGCAACGTTATTAAACTGATTTTGAATTTTCTGAAGAAGGTTATCTAAATCTTTATTTCCTGTAAGTGTCCCGTTCCAAATTTTCGGCGGCGTCCGGCCAGCGCCACCTCTAATGGCAAGTTTTTCAAAAACCTCTGGATCATTAGTCAGTGCTGCGGTTACAACTAATATTTTTCTTGCCTCCGTGATTCTTTGAACATCAAGTGGCTTACTTCGATCAAAGTACGCGTCGGCAAGCTCTTCTGCAATGTCAACAAGACTTTTTCCCTCCTGCAATCGCGAGCCAACAAATTCAGCGACATCGGGTGACGTAATAGGGCGTTTTGATATTAAATCAAGAACTTCATCATTTCCATGGGCCATTTTGATAAGTTCCTCATTGACATACGCAATCATATCCTGCTTTTCCATTATGCTTACTGTTTTATCTTCTTTAACTGATCCTTCCTCCCCTGACTTAGATCGCTTACTCTTTGGAGATTCTTCAATAGTTCCAGTTAATTTTTGATCCAAAACAGGAGTAAATTCCTGCCAAATAAGATGGTGATTGGCAATCTTTCCCAAATCTCTTTCTGGTGGTGGCGACCGACGGGCAAGCTCATCCACTTTTATATGAATACGCGTTAATACGGTTAACGCCTCTGCCTGAATATCCAGCGGCATTTCCGAAGGATTAATAGACCATCGTAATTGTGCACCTTTAGCAAGCAAATACTCCGGATCATCCTTGAGCTTTGACGTGGCAATGTCTGCCACCGCCTGGGAAACCAAGTCAGAAGTTGGAGCATCTCCTTTTACCAACCATGCTATTTCTGGTTGTGATTTTTGGATAATATGTCGCGATACCGCAATTTGTTGCTGGATTTTTAACTCCGGAGGAAGTCTCCCGCCCTCAAGACCATCAATTACCTCTTTTGTCCACTCTTTTGTCTCTGGGTCCGACTTTGGCTCCATTCGTCGTTCTTCAAGAAGTCCGTATGTTGTATCCTGTTCTTTTTTCTGAGCGCCAAGCTTGTCTTTTCTTATTGGGCGGAGTTTTTCCTTTGGAGGTCCTTCTGGCTTCCGAACGCCTTTAAGGGTAGACAACATTCCTCCTACTTCAGAAATGATCTGCAAGGGGTCACTGCTTTTTTCTTTTTTGCTTTCTGCACTCATAGAATAATTGTATACTACCCAAATTCTACCACGCCCGCCGCCCGCGTGCCAGAAGAAGCGTATTTCCGTATGTATCCGGCGCCACCTCTTATCAGCCAAAAATAGATTTGTCCAAAAATGCAATTGCACAAACTGACAAATCTATTCTTGCCTAAAAGGCAGGTTGACATGTATGTTGGCCTATGCGACCGCATCGTGTAACTTACATCCTTTGACAAATACACACCCGAACATACATTTGTCCAAAATTCCAATTGGAAAAATTGACAAATTTATTTTATCCTACCAACACGCCCTTAACCCGCGTTCGCGTCATGGCGTAAAGTGGAATTTGAGCCAAGGAATGATCTCTTCTATTTACAACAACCGGAGGAGTTTTTCTCTGGACAATGCGGCATCTTTCAGTATGCCGTGGAGCGTACCCTTTTTGAGCACTCTGTGCATGGGGACGATAACCCGGGCAGTGCCAATTGGCTTGAGATGCTTGATGAGCTTCAGGTGGCTACCTTTTTGACTCATTTCCTGCCATCCGTCTCGCTTGAGGGCTCGCACCAGCGCAACACCCGAAATTTGCGGCAGTTTCCCCATATTAAATTTGCACTTGTACAAGATTTACGAACTGCTGCCTGCTTTGATCGGGAGTCACGTGGTAAAGTTCAGGATCAGCATCTTCAAGATAAAGCTCGATAGCTTCCTTAATATTTGCCCCTGCTTCTTCAAAGGTATCTCCCTGGCTGTAGCAACCGGGAAGATCCGGCACGGAGACACTATAGCCTCCTTCCGGCTCTTTGGTAAAGAGTACTGTATATTCAAGTATTTTTTTTGTTGATCTGCGTTTCATAGTATAGTTCCTATCTTGCTGTCCATTATATCACAGAAAAATAGGTTCGCTCATCTCACCCAAATCCTCCCACGCCCCGGAAGACAACGTTCTCCGTTTTTCAATACGTTCAGTGATAATGGAGTGTAATAGTGATAATTTCGACGGATTGATGATCCCCATGAAAGAAGAAGAGCGCACAAAACTTGCGGTCAATACGAAAGCTATAGATTCCGTGTTTTTTAGGCTCGAGGAGCTCGATGTTCAGGCTTGGATGTTGAGGGTTTAAACGAAGGAATGCAATTTGTTTTACCCATTTTTTCCATAATCCATATTTCAAAAGGATTGCGGTCTGCCTGGCTGTAAGTGGCAGGATGGTAAACATGCATTATTTCGCAAAATAGGAACTTTCGTCAAGCCCAATCTTCATGTCTTTGAGAAGGGCTTTTGAATATTTTTTTGTTTGCGCAAATTCCTTCAAAATGACATTTTTTGCCCGTATTTGCGGGGTAATAAACGGAAACGTCGCTGCGTCCTGTAGGAGCGTCGGCTGATACCTGACCAAACGAATGAGAGACCGGATAAATTCGCTTCTATTGGCAAAACCGTAGCGGTCAATAAAAGCGTCGATCGTCTTGACGTGGTCTGTTGGGAGAGAAATATTAATGGTGCTCATGGTGAGGATATGATAGCAAGCTTTGGCAAAGATTGTCAAGACCTACCTATACAGTCCTTGTTGTTTGATGTATTCCCCCACCGCCTTCGGCACAAAGGGGGCGATTGAAAGGCCTGCTCGGTCGCGGTCGCGGATAGTGGTGGAAGAAAGGTTGCTGACAACCAGTGATTCGTGCGCAACGGCCTTCATATTGTTATAGAGCGGCTCCAATGGATACCCGCCCCGCGGAAATACCCAAAACGGAAGCGCGGAAACGAGTTTTTCCCAATCCAACCACTTGGAAAACCCCGCCAGCTGATCGCTCCCGATCACGAATGAAAACTCATGCTCCTTGGGTAAAAATGGTAAAAGATGAATGGTTTCCCCGTCCAGTTTGTTATCAATCTCAATCGTTGAGACGCGAGTTTTAGGAAGCTCAAGCAGCTTCGTCATCACCAACCGATGCTCCACGCTGGTTGCGGGCTTGATTGGCGCGCTCTGGCTGTAATTTGGCAGAAACCACACTTCGTCCACGCCGCAAAAATCCAGCATTTGCCGGGCCATCCAAAGGTGACCCATGTGGGGTGGATCGAAAACACCGCCCAGAAGCGCAATCTTCATAAAATTAAGAATTAGCCATTGCCTTCGTGTATCGCTCCCTGCTCGAGCGGATTACCTTGTCCCTATTTTGGTTGCGGCTGTTGGGCAGCGGCAGGGTGGTAGCGGAAAACGGGGTGGAGGTGTGGTTGTCAATAGAAAGCTTGAGAACAATCTGATAGTTACCCAACCCCACCAGTTCTTCTTCTTTGTATTTCAGCCCGAACTCGCGGGTCAAAAGCCTGCTGTCTGCCGCTCCCACGCCAAAGGACACGAGTGATCCGGCGTTGCCGAAAATCGCCTTGGCCACCTCCTCATCTATTTGCCCCACGTATTGGTTGGCAAGGGTCAGGTCGAGGCGGTATTTGCGCGCTTCAGAAAGAATTTTTATAAACGAGTTGGTCGCAAAGTTCTGAAACTCATCCACATAGAGGTAAAAATCGCGGCGGGCCTCTTCTGCCATATACACGCGGTTCATGGCAGCCAGCTGCATTTTAGTAATAATCATGGCGCCCAAAAGCGCGCTGCTGTCCTCGCCCAATTTCCCCTGGGAAAGGTTTACGAG
>Ga0209210_1000236_pt1 | contig 63273 bp, 71 predicted proteins | sample RifGroA1_FD_183991 | JGI IMG/M metagenome (GOLD analysis project Ga0209210, IMG submission 183991) | Contaminated groundwater microbial communities from Rifle, Colorado, USA - Rifle Groundwater A1 (SPAdes) (version 2) | ecosystem: Environmental > Aquatic > Deep subsurface > Groundwater >...
CTTTACTAAGCCAATAGTTTCTTTTAGTATTTTAGGCGATAGGAATAAATACAACTAAAGCTTACTATTTAGAGGCTTATTCTCGTAATTAACCTTAAAAAGCTCCTTTGAACCCAAGATTGTACTGGATAGTACATATGGTAGCAGAACAAATAAAAGCGAAGTTAGAAGAGATACTAAATCCAGACACTTTGCTTGACAGCAGAGAAAGACCATCTTTTATTTTTGATGAATTTGCAGATGAAGACAACGCTTTTTATGAAGAGCTATCTAAAGGAGATGTAAATCAATCTAGAGCAGAAGATATCGCAAAGATAGTGGCTCAAAGATTTGGAGTCATTAGCAAAGATCCACACATTAGGGGTTCTAATAGATCGCTCTTCGTTAGTGTTAGACCAGAAGGTTCACAATTAGAATTGAGATTAAAAGGCTTTAACGCCCCAAATCAAATATACAAGAATAAACAACACATAGATTTCTTAAGAGCTAAAGGTGGAGCTGGATATAACGCTGCGATTGGATATGGTGGCGGCGAAGAACACCCATTATATTTAGTAATGTTTAGCGGTGCAGATAGACCCGTTATTGATCGTTCTGCGGATTCAAAAAGAACAGATCCTTTGCCAACCGATTTGAATGATATATTAGATTTCATAAAATCTTATTCTTTGAATAAAGATCACATAGGTCCTACTGAAAATATAAAATTGCATCTAGATTTAGTTGAATCTGGTATAGCCAGACGCATATCAATTAGTGAAGCATTAAATGATAATCAAAAATATTATTGGATAGAAAAAATAAGTAAAGTTATATCAACCATAAAAGGTTTAGTAAGAAAAGAATCATCTATGTGGGTTTTATCAGATGCTCTTCTTGAAAATTTTGTAAAACTTGAAAATAATGATGGTAAGAAACAATGGACTATTACTGACCAAGGTTATTCAGAAGGCCAATTAAATGATTGGAAGCAAAAATATGATTTATCACCCGAAGAGGCGCTTAATGCTAGTTTCTATGGAAGATTTGAATACAATTTAGGACAACTATTTTTCTCACTAAGGTTAAGAGAAAACATAGACAGGCATATTACTGAATTATTTTCCCAAAGAATGTTAACATTAGTGGAATCTGGAATATTTAACAAAGGCAGAGAAACTGATATTGGTAAGCCAAGGAGTGGCAAACAAATTCCTGGTGATCATAATCCATCACTATCGCACTCTTATTTTTATTTAGGTATTTTAGAACAAGTAATGTGTGATATGGCGCGTACTGGAGAAGTGCCAGCCAGTAACAGCTTAGCACAGGGTTTGCTTTATACTATGGATAAAGCGCCTTATGATATATCAGACAAACTCACAGATGGAATTAGAAGAGGTAAAAGTTATCTTTAATTAACAATTTTGACTAATCCGAATTCTTTAGGAAGTTTTTCTAAATCTTTCTTTTTAACGTCGTGTCTGTAGCCACCCCAAAGATATGATTGTAAATGTAGATTTTTTAGATCTAGTCCTAAACCAGACACATATGGCTTTACTTTGTGGTTTTTAGAATCCAAGTGATAAAATCTATTTGCTAATTCTTGAGAAACATTTTCTTTTAGAAGTACTCTAATAGGTATTTTAATTCGCTTTGATAGCGCTTTATCGCAGTGCTTTAGAAAGACTTCGTGAATATTTTTTTCTCCAGATTTATTAAATACGTCAAGAGCGTTTTTTACGCCAGTAAAAGATATTGTATATGGGCAATCTTCAATAGATATGTAACTCCATCTACTTCTTTGTGTAGACTTTAATTGTGTTTGCTTTTTTCTAAGAAATTCTCCGTGATTTAATTCCGCCATATTCTCAATGTAGTCGCAGCATTTTCTTATCATAGTATCTATTTTGTATAAAAAATCTTTGAAAGATGCAGACTGCAGTGCTAATCTTGGAACATTAATTACTATCTCTTGAGCTTCACCAGCTCTGTTTGTTCCTATATGATTTTTCCATTTTGGATCTAATCTAACAGAACCCACAAAACCTGCATTAGGTTTTTGCCAGCTTGGCATCATATTAGCTACATATGTATTTATTGGAAGATCAGATAAGTTAGTTTTCCTCCAAAGCTTAATCAATAGTCTTAGATTTTTGTAATCTTTAGTTTCAAATAAATCTTTTACAATTTTTGTTACATTATCAGCAGATTCTTCATAGTTTTCGTAAGTAGTGCCGTCTTTTGTCCAAAAAGTTGTTGGCAGATTTTTCAATACATCTGGTAAACCTATATCCAAACAAATGTAAGATCTTGAACTTGTTTTATTTAATTCTTCAAAGAATTTATTCATCTCAGAACGCAGTGCTGCGTCGCTGATATTTTTTGATAACGGTGCTATAAAATAATTAAAAGAATCTAAAGATTGGTATCTATCTGCTGATTTTGCAACAAAATCTACAGCGAATAGAATTTGTTCAAATAAATTCTCCATAGTTTCTGGTGTTTTCCCGTTTACGCCGTGAATTGCTATTCCTCTAACATCATGCACGAAATCCAAAAGCTTCGGAGAATCAAGATTCATAATAAAAATATCGCCGTTTGCGTGCTCCTTTAGAGCTTCTGGATGGAAAAATTGCATAACAGTTTTGTATGTTCTTTTGTGACCTTCTGCGATTGTAATTTGTTTTGTAACATCTAAGATATTTTCCATTCTTTTATTTAGCTCATCTTTAAACATATCTCGTAATTCAATAACTGTAATTCCATCGTAAGTTCGTTCTAAAACTGATGCTAACGCATTTGCAACTAAACCGCGCGGCATACCTCTCTTCAAATATTTCTGCGAGAAGATTTTCTCGTCAAAATCCACAAACTCACCGCTTTCGTTTATGATCTTAAATGTGTTAGCTTTTGATGGTATTTTACTTGAACTAGAAATTAAATTAGCAATTCCGCTTGGACTTAATTGCACATCAAAATCACTAATGTAAAATAATCTCTTTAGTCTATTTTCTGAAACTTGTTTGCTTGTAACCAAACTAGCAGCTTCTAATTGTTCAAGATACTTATGGGCTGTAGAGAAGTTTATATTCAATTCTTTAGATATAGCTGTAATAGATTTAGAGCCTTCTTCTATCAAAAGCGCAAGGATTTTGAGTTTTACTAGATTATCTAAAGCTTTTACTTTATCTGCTATACTTTCAAGTATATCGTACTTACCCATCGCAACCCCAAATAGGTTATATCACGAATTATAGAATTTTAAGCCTTTTGTATGGTAACGCAGCTGAAGCTTAGCTTCATCGCGCCACAGGCTTCGCTTATGTTGGTGCAACTAAAGCAACGTTTCATAGCGCCACAGGGCTAACGCCTTTTGCTGGTGGATGTGTAAAGGTTAAAAGATTAACATGTATAGTAAAAGTATGACGGATTCAGGCATAAGAGCAATTGATATTATGACAACAGAAATAGTCATAGCTTACCCAGAAATGAATATCGTTGAAGTTTCTGAACTTATGAATAGATTTAGAATTGGCGGATTGCCAGTTGTTGAAGAGGGAAGACTTATCGGAATAGTTACTGAAAGAGATATTATGAGAAGAGTTATAGCTAAAAATTTACAACCGAGCTTAACTTTAGTTAGAGGTGTAATGACATCTCCTCCAGTTGCAATTGCAAATGTGCACGATGACTTATCTTTACTAGCTGAAAAGATGTCTAAATATGATGTTACGAGATTGCCAGTAATCGATCACAAAGGAAGGTTAGTTGGAATTGTAACAAACAGAGATGTCTTGCAGAATTCTAGCGAATATATGGAAACTCTTTTAGAGCAGGCCAAAATAAAAGGCGAATTGAAAGAAGAGAAAACAGCATTTGGTAAATGTGAACTTTGCGGCGATAATACTCATCTGTATTTGAAAAAAGAAAAATTCCTGTGTGAAGACTGCGGTAAACCAGCTATATTCAAGAAGTTTAAATTTCTTAAGATTTAAACAATCAAAATAGAAAACAAATTTCTCAAGCCTTCAGCTAAACCAAGAATCGCAATTGCAATTAAAAAGAAATTTCGTTTGTTTTTATCTTCTATATCTTTATGAAGGAAATAAGCAATTGGAATTAGAACAATTAGTTTCAAAATATACATTATGGCCGCAGTATCCGCGAGCGTATTAACTAATGCAGGAATTGGATGCTTTTCAACAGCATTAAGGAAATCTACAGCTATAAACGTAGAACTGGCATCAAGCATATGCGCTGGAAATATTATAAATGCTAAACCTTGCGTCCAGTTTAGTTTTAGATATTTGAAAGTGAAATATAGAATTGCACTTGCGAGAGTGGCTAAACCAACAACAACTCCACCAAATATAGCGTCATTAAATTTAGCGTTGAGCAAGGCATATACGAGCAAACCAAACAAAAGAATACCTCCCGTTCCTAAACTTATTTTCCAGTACGAAATGTAAGTATATTTTTCTATTAGGTAAGATAATACAAACGTGATTAAGAAAATTGATGCAATTGCGATATATATACCGGGCGAAACCGTCCAAAAGTTATAAGGAATGTAACTGAAATCAGTCAAACTTCTTACTAGCGAGCCGATAAATACAAACGGCAGAACAGCGTAAAAGAATTTCAAATCAATATCAATCTTTAATTTCTCAAGAAGTTTGTAAATTCCAAATAATAATATCAATGCTATAACTGCATAGACGCTAGAATTAACAAAGTTATAACCTTCGTCTAAATTTATAGGCGTTATAAAATAATGTTGTATGAATTCATTTACAGACATATGTTTTTAGATTACTGAATTATTATAAATCTTTGTAGAAATAAATTGTCTAATAAGTCCAACCCTCGCCTTTTTCTTCTCTTCTTTCAGATGGTTTTATTAGTGCATTTTCTAAATTAATTAATCGCGCATTAATTTGATCTAAAGTGAGTTTAAGGTTATCAATTTTTGTTGATAATTCGTGCAAATCTTTTTCATTACTCGAAGTATAATCATCTTGTAGAGATAAATCTGGTAGATTTGGAATATTCGGACGTGAAAGCAAGTCAAGCGGAGTTTCATCTGAACGCATTGCTCCAAGTTCATTTAGACTCTTTCTGTGTGAGTCCTTTTTCTCTTCGATTTTTGGTAAACCTTCTTGTGCTGGACCATAAGAACCTTCATCGGCATTTGGACCGATTTCAACAAAATCATCTTTTTTCTTGCGCTTCTTGAATATATCGCCTAAGGCCATACGCTATTATTTCTGCAGGCGTTTTAATATCTTGCGTCCAAATTGCTCAGCAAATTCTGGACCTTTGCCGGTAATAAATAAATCATCTTCTTCAACACCAGCATTTGTATATTGTGCTCCTTGTTTAGCAGCTTCAATATTAGCTTCTGGACTCCAGCCAGTAACTCTTTTGCCCTGCGTTAATCCGCTTCTCATCAATGCAACGGTTGCTAAACATATAGCTGCGATTGGTTTGTTTGCATCATAAAAAGCGTGAAATAATTGTTGCAGTTCAGAAAGATCCCATAATTTTGTGCTTCCGCTTCCACCAATAACAACTAAACTATCAAAATTATCTTCAATTGCATCGCCTATAAGGATATCAGTTTTAGCTTTGCCGCCCAGCATACCTTTGCAAATACCACGTTTAGTACTAGCAGTTATAACGATATGTCCTGCTTTTTCGAGAATTTCTTTTGGTTTGAAATACTCTTCGTCTCTGAAATTTTCAGGTGCTATTACAAAAAGAGCTTTTGCCATGCTATTTTAATGTTGCAAATTCTTTTATAGTTGTCGCAAACAATTTGCAAATAGTCTTTGGGTGTATTGTTAATTCTTCGGGACTTATTTTCCCAAAAAAATTAAGCTAAAACTTTTATCATATTTTCAGCTATTCTTTGAACGACTGGAACGACTACACTATTCCCAGCCTGATGATATAATTTGTTATCTGCGAGGTTTTCAGGAAGTTTAAATCCCTTTGGAAAACCCTGAAGCATAAAGGTTTCTTTTGGTGTTAGTTTCCTTATTCCTTTATGATTTTTGATTATAGGAACATTATGACCGCCCAGTCCCATATTTGCGGTTAAGGTAGGCACAACCCCCTTTTTATTTGTCCTGACATATTTTCTACGCCACTGATAAACCATATCCTCTGAATTGATGTCGTTTTTTATTCTCTCATAAAGAGGTTTATCGTTGTAATAATACTTATCATCTGCTTCGTTTGCTGTAAATTCTCTAAAAGACTTTGTTAATTTAATCGACTGCGGAAATTCAAAGGCTTCTGCTTTGTTTTTATCCAAGAAGCCGACAATAAAAATCCTTTCTCTATTCTGTGGAATATTTCCATATTCCATACTATTAAGCACTTTTGTTTTAATGTGATAGCCGAGCTTTTCCAAAGTTTCTATTATTACTTTGAAAGTTTTACCTTTATCGTGTCCTTTAAGATTTTTAACATTCTCTAATAAGAAAGCTTCGGGTTTTCTTTCTTCTAAGATTTCTGCTATTCTAAAAAATAAATTTCCTCTTGCTTCATTAAATCCTTTTCTATATCCAGCAATAGAAAAAGCCTGACAAGGAAAACCACCAAGTAATATATCAAATTCAGGAATTTCTTTTATATTTAATTTCCATATATCTTCCGTGTTAAGTTTTGGCTCACCGAAATTCAAATCATAAGTATCTTTGCAGGTTTTATCAAAATCATTCGCAAATATTGTTTTAAATCCAGCATTTTCAAAACCTAACCTTATGCCCCCAACACCAGCAAATAAATCTAATGTTCTGAAGCCTCTTTCCATATTAGTTTTAGTTCTTATCATCTTTTAATTATTTTGCTTTGAAAGTTTAATTAAATCAAGCCATTTATTCACACCAAGCTTCAATTCAGGGACGGCAAGCTCATAAGGACAGCAATTTATAGCCTGATGAGCTCTTATGAAATTATAATAAATTGAAAGCCCTTTCATAACTGCATTTGCAGATTTAACCGAGCCGTGAAAGCTTCTGAAAGTTTTTGTTCGTGCTCTTATGTTGCTATGCATTCTTTCAACCTTATGATTAAATCCCTCGCCTTTTAGCTGGGTTACTTTGTTATGTGTAACATTCCAAGTATGTGTTTTAAGAGAATATCCAAAAATCTTTTTAACAATATTTTCATATGCAGTATAGCCGTCTGTGGTGCATATCTTAATTTGATTTTCTGTGTTCTGCTTTGCTCTTATAATCACTTTTCTTATTTCTTTTCTGCCTCTTAACTTTGAAAATTCAGAAGAAACCATATATCTCGTTTCGGTGTCTATTGCATCTATAAACCAAGCCTTTCTTCCTTTTGTCTTATATTCCATTTCATCAACTTGTAATTCCTTTCCGACTTTCAATTTAAGATTATCTGTAAAGCCTGAAATCATTTTTGAATATTTGATAATCCATTTATAGATAGAAACATTAGAGCTATTATGTGGATAAAAAGCTTGTAAATGCTCTTGCACTTTTCTTGTAGAGATACCTCTATAAAACAAATCCAAACATAAGGTTACTTTCTGTGGTGCGTTCTTCATTTTGAAAAATCCGTCATCAACTACAAAACGCTTATTACAATCTTGACAGCCGTATCTTTGGATTATTCCTCTATTCTGTGTTTTTCTTTGCCCTCGTCTAACTATGTTTTCGCCGTTGCAGTGAGGACATCTTATTTCTTGTTTCATCTTCTTATTACTATGATTAGTCATACTATACATAGTAATACTCTCTTTATAAACATTTCTATTGTAAAGTATTACTTCATATAGTAAGATTTATAAGGTATGATTTCGTGGATAAAATATGCCTGAAATAGATATTAAAGTTAAAGGATACAAGTGTAATAACTGCGGAAATGTATGGCCACCTCGTTCTCAAAAGGAAAAGCCTCTCATATGCCCTAAATGTAAAAGCTCTCGTTGGGATAAAGAGCCGAAAAACAAAAAAGGCAGTAAAAAGGTTTAAAAGTAATAAGAGCTTGAGATATACATAAGATAGTCTTATAGTTTTAAAATAAGCTCTACGCGAGTTCAGTTAAGCCGTCCCGCCAAGGAAAGCTAAAACCTATTTTTTCACTCACTTGCTATCGCTCGTTATTGTATCCCTCAAACTACTAAGGCTTGACGTTTCTCGCCCCTTCGTTTTTTCATCGGGTCGCGTAATATGATTTGTGATGTTATTCAACATTTTCTTCTTCCCTTTTTTTTACTTCTGGCAATAAATCCAAAAAGCTTCTTACTCCTATTATTGCTTTTGGAAGTTTATTTTTTACTATATCCTCAAATTCCTCTTTATTTTTTGCATAAAATGGAAAGTTAATTCCTGGAGCTTTTATTATTATTGCTATTTGTTCGTTTGTTTCAGGATATGAATTGTCATTATTTTCTTGTTTATCTATTTGTCCAATAGTTTTTGGCTTTTTCTCTGTTCTTGCTCCTTTTTTTCTTTCAGAAAATTTATACTGCCTTTTCTTCAGTTCTTCAGACATCTCAATACCATAAGTTTGACAAAAATTAAGGAATAAAATGGCAGCATATTTTGCTTGAGCTTGACCGAAACCATAATGGCTTACTATAAAATTTTGAATATCATTTCGGCTTACTTGTTTTAAGTCCATAGCATTAAATAATTCAGCATAAGATTTTTTAATAATCTCTTTCATAAAATCTTCCTTATCTTTTCCAACAAGCTTTAATTTTTGAGCCACATTATTATTTACATTTCCATCTCGGTCAATTATTCCAAACCATAGTAGCATATCAATTAGTGTGAAAGCATTTGATAAAGTTGCAATTTTATTGTCTGCTATAAACTTAGTTGTTATCTTTTTGGGGGTCATTCTTCTAAATAAATCAATTACTTGCCTTGCTGCTCCTGGGCTTGCATAGGGTATTCTTAATTTTTTATCTTCTTGTATTTTCATCATTTCAATAGCCAAAATGCCTTTTTAAGCTTTAATGTGCTTAATTAATATATTTAATTAGCTGACAAAAGGAGTATATTTTTGCTATTCTTTAAATAAAACCCCAACAGCCAGTACTTCATACATTTTAGCATATATAGTATTTAATTCATTTATTTATAAATGCTTCGTTTTTAAAGAAGTAGACTACAACTTACAAATTTTTACAGGTTTGAGCCCTTTTGGCTTGATTATGTTGTCAATTATGGAAAATCTTGGTCTTCTGCCTTGCTTCTGCTGGTCTTTAAAGGATTGTTTCTTATTAACCATATGCTTGTAAATCCAGTCAGGCTCTATCTTGTAGGCTTTGAAGCTCCCGTCTGAAGCCGAGAAATCCAAAAAGAACAGCTCGTCCCATTCTGAACGAGGTCCGAATGTGGTTAAGTCGGAAGTTATGCTTGTTGCCTTAATCTGTATTCTTGAGCCAGTCTTAATGTTTATGCAGTCAAAGGAGCATTTCATTCCTTTCAAGCCGACAACACGCATGCAGTCAGGAAAGAACAAAGCAAAAGCATTCTCGCTTATTGTTTCAGGCAAGTTTATTCCTCTCGTTGAAATTGCTTTAAGCTCCTTATTTAATTTATTCCAGTCAGAATAAAGTCTTTTCAGAAGCTCTCTATCGCCTTTCTCTTTTATAGTAATTTCTGCCTCTATCTTCTTTCCCTTGATTAAAATATCTTGTTTCCCAATTCTCATAAAATCTAAACGACAAAGATATTTTTAAGACTTCCTAAAAGTCCCGCAGAGTTAGCAATACAGTCTTTGGGCAACCTTTTAATATTCTCTTAAGTTACATAGAATATGGTCACTTTACAGATAGAAGATGTAGATAAAAAACTTGAATCTATCGGACCGGATAAAAGGAATCTAACAGAAAAGCGCGATTACTTAAACGATTTATTAGATAAAATAAAAGAATTAAAAAATGATAAAGAAGTAGACCAAGACAAATTAAAGGACTTTGAAACTAATGTAAAAAAGAAATTACACAATAATCCAAATATTATTAAAGGCGATCAAACTGCCGAATATACTTTAGGATATGAAACTTTCCAGAGTTCTCTAGAACCAGTTTACTATTGGATATACGATGCTCTGAAAGGTCCGACTTTCGGTCTTAAGTATGATTTAGTTGCGAAAACAAGAGATGAATTTGCAGCCGCTGAAGCATCAGCATTTTATGGAGAACTAGGCAGAAGGAGAACTGAGCTGGAAAAAAGAGCCAGCGAATTGATGGGAACCATAAATATGGTTGTCAAAAGTATTCTTAATTTGATTTATGATTTAAAGGAATTTGAACTGCGATTAGATGAATATAAAAAATTGCACTCTGATGAAGAAGCTGTTTCAAACGGCGCAGATTATGCACTAAAAACAATTTGGTTGACTGAAGTTGATTCTAAAAAAGGACCAGGTTCAATTAACTCATTAGTACAAAATTTGAATTATGTAATGCTAAGAGATGCATTTTTTTCAATTCACATGCCTGTTGGAGAAGCAGACAAAGTTGAAAAAGATGTACTTAACAAAATACAGAAGGAACTTGACGTTCCCGATATGATTAAGAGAATTCTACAAGGCAGAGTAAAAGAATACCTGAAATGGCGCGAATTAAGCGAAAAAGAATTAGACAAAAGATACAAAATAGAACGCACTTATTTGAAAGCGCAAGTTAATTCACTTAAGCTTTATACTAAGTGGGCTCGCCCATATATGATTGCAACACAAAAACTTTTGCCGGCCGAATTAGCAGCTGAAGATATGGGAGAATTACCAACAACGTTTAACACTATGCTAACTTTTTTAGATCTCTTTGCAAAAAAGAAAGTCAAGATTGCTCAAAAACCCGGAAGTTCTGATGTAATAAAAGTTGAGAAATATACAAAATTAAAGAAGGTTAAAGACGAAGAAAAAGAAGAGGAGAAAGACAATGATGTTTATTCCGTTCTTGAAGTAAAATTTGTTTATAGAGTTTTACCGGGCGGACAAACACAGGAAGGATATCGCGGACATCTTGGAAATGTTGACGTAAAAATAGTTGGCTATGAGATGCAGCAAAAAGATTTAGATAATTTAGAAATAGCAAGACAAAATGAAGTTATATCTTTAGTAGATGAAGTAACAAAAGATACATTAGATGCTTTAGAAGACGACATTAAGAGATTTTTGGGAGATGAAGATAAAGGAGAAAAGAAAGAAACAAAATCAAGAAAACATTTAGGAAGACAGATAGATGATACAATTAATATTACTAAAAAACACTTCAGCAATATAAAAGAACAAGTGCAAAAGATTTCAAATGTTGTAAATTCATTAAGCAACTGGAACGCGGAACAACAGACTGAATGGAATACGCAAAGATTAAGAAAGTTAGCAAAAGAAAAGTCAAAGAAAGATGCATATATGTTAATTTATTTGTATAAGAAATTACACAGTATGCTAACTTGGGATTAAAATGGGCACGTTTAAATTAAAAAATGGAGTGGAAAAAACATACCACCACATTAACACACCAGCAAATAGTAACAAAGTTCTAAGAGAGAAAAGTATCAAATATGATGGTTCCGAAATATTAGTATTACAAAAATCTCAAAGTTATACTGCTGATAAATATACTGTCGTTTTAGGAGAGATATGGAAGCAAGAATTTGCTGAAGACGGAACGTTAGTAAAAACTATTGTTTTTACGATAGATGAAAAAGAGCGTATAGACTTAGAAGCTGTTGTAAGAAAAGCAGGTTTTGAAGGCGACATACAATTCTGGTAGTGTAGTTTAACTACAAAGATTTTTATTCTATAAGTTTATTACGAGTATATGATTTACTCTGAAAGTTATGAATCGGCTATGGATAAAAAATATCAAACTACTATGGCTACTGATACTCTTCGTAATATTTACTTTAGCGCTCCGACTTCTTCTACAGAACCTGGTAAACAGCTGAAAGATATAATTGACAGAGCCGGCGGCGGAATAAAAAATGTAGAGATTGGACAAATTGGCGCACAAAAATGGGAAGCAATCCCAAGAGAGCATTTTAACATGGCGAGGCAAATAGCTAAATTAACAATGGGTGAAAAAGCTCTTGTGTCTGTGCACGCGCCTGTTGATGTTGATCCAACAGGTTTCAAATCATCCCAGCAAGGTGGCAGATGGTCCGAAGATAACAGAGTTGAATCTGAAGAATTTATGAAAGATGTAATTGACAAAGCGCAAATGGTTCAGACGGACGACAAGAGACCAGTTCCAATTGCATTTCACGCCAGCGGACAAGTTGGAACGATGTGGAAATGGAATGATGATTACAAAAGAGTAATGCCGGAATACGCTTTTGGCGTAGTTCCAGATACAGGCGAACTCGTGCCTTTGACAACAGAAGAAAAAGTTTATCCTGGCGGCGAAAAAGTAAAATATGTTCCTTACAAAGTAGAAGGAGTTGAATATAATCAAAAAGACCGTGTTGTTTCAAGTTTAGACCAAATGAATCATACTCTATGGCAGAGAGAGCAGGAAAAAGTTTCTCAAATGTGGAAAGAAATTCAAGAAGCTCAAAGAGAGACAGCAAGAACGGATATATCTAAAGAAGAAAAAGAAAGATGGAAAGCAAGAGAAAATTTAATGACGCAGCATTTACGTTCAGCTATACATTCTACTTATAATAAACTCGCTGAAACAGATAACGTAGCTAAAGAATTTATTGACCAATATACTGGCAGTTCTGATGATATTGTAACATTAACTGCGGCAATTTCACGTTTAGGAGTTGATCCAAATGCTCCAAGACCCAAAATAGTAAGGTTGGCAGATGAGTTTGGCAAAGAGAAAGCGGCTAAAACTTTCGCAAATTTAGCAAAATACTCTTACGATAAATATGGCGAATATGGTCCGCAATTAGCGGTTGAGAATTGGGATCCTTGGCATATTATGGGGCGCGGAGAGGAATTAGCAAAAGGTTTGAAATTAGGCAGAAAAGAATTTGTTGAAAAGTTAGTTAAAGAAGATAAACTGCCTGTTAAGAAAGCTAATGAAATTGCCGAAAGACTAATCGGTGCAACGTGGGATATTGCACACATAAATATGATGCGTAAGTTTGGTATACCAGAAAGAACCTCAAAAGAAGTTTGGGAAAAACATATTAAAAAAGAAGTTGAAGCAATAGAAAAAGATATCAGACATATTCATATCTCTGATAATTTTGGTTTTAGCGATGTGCATTTAGCGCCTGGTATGGGAAACGTTCCGATTAAAGAATTTTTAGATCATATGCAAAAAACCGGCAAACTAAAAGATGTTGCTAGTGTTTTGGAATCTGCTGGAACTGCAATTCATCTTGGAATTCCTCCATCGCATTCTGAAGCTCTACAACATTTAGGAATTAGTTCCCCAGCCTGGTCAACATCTCCTAATTGGTATGAAATTGGACAAAACTATTTCTTTGGCGGCAGTAATTACGCTTCTGCTGGCTTCGGAAATATACTTCCACAGGGACACTTTTCAGAGTATGGTGCTGGCTTTTCGCAATTGCCAACCGCAACTGGTGGAATGCGTCCGGGTCAGCAAAGCAAATTTTCTGGAACACCTATGAATTAAAGTGCAAGAAGCTAACTTTAAATATAGCTAGTTGTGAAGTTATATCGGCCACAATGGACGACTTTAAAGAACAGAAAGCTCCTATACCAACTAAACGCAAAGAGCTAAGAAAAATTAATCTCGCTAATGAGGATTACAAAGTAGCTTATGATTTTGCAGGCAAGGTTTACAAGAAATTTGGACCATTAGTTTTGTCGGTAGTAGTTTTTGGTTCCGTAACTAAAAAAGAAGCTAAACCTGAATCAGATATAGATATTGTAATAGTTATAGATAACGTTTCGCAGCTTTGGGATGAAGAAGTAATCTCTTACTACAGAGAAGAATTGTTTAAGATTACTAAATCTCATATCGCAAGAGATAAATTACACGTTAATACGCTTACTTTGTCAAACTTTTGGGACAATGTAAAGGCTGGCGATCCAGCAGTTATGAATATGTTAAGATATGGTGTTGCATTAGTTGATTTAGGATTTTTTGAACCGCTTAAATATCTACTTTTGCTGGGAAGAATTTCTCCAACGCCAGAATCAATTTATGTGACTCTAAACAAAGTTCCGTGGCATATGCTTAGAGCAAGAGTAAAAGCGCTTTCAGCAATAGAAGATTTGTATTGGGCTTTTGTTGATTCAAGCCACGCTGCTTTAATGATGGTAGGTCATACGCCGCCAAGTCCAGAACACGTTCCTGAAATGCTGATAGATGCATTCGTAAGCAAAAAGAAATTAAAGAATATTTATGTCAACTGGTATAATGATATGTACAAATACTATCACGACATCAAAAATCACAAAATAGCTAATATTACTGGGAAAGAATATGAAATGTGGTATGAACGGGCTGTTGAATTTACAAACGTTATGGACAAGTTAACAAGATCAGAAGAAAAGCACTTTTTTAGAAAGTAACTGCTAAACCTCAAATCAGAGATTTGGGACTAGACTACATAACTTATGTATTTTTAATAAGGAGATAAGTTTAACTGCTAAACCTCAAATCAGAGATTTGGGACTAGACTACATAACTTATGTATTTTTAATAAGGAGATAAGTTTAACTGCTAAACCTCAAATCAGAGATTCTGACTACTTTAATGTATTCTTAGAAAGAATAGTAGAACTAACTGCTAAACTTTTTAAATGACTTATACAATGTATCTGTATGGATAACAATACAATAAGCCCAGCTGGATTTAAACCAGTAAATTCTATATCAAACATGCCCATACAAAAACTTAGTCCAGAACAAATAGCTAAATTAAAAGACGCTCAAGAGAATAAAGCCGAAGCGTTAAAGAAAGTCAAGGAAATGCTTGAAAAAACTCAAAAGGACTGCGAGCCTTTCAAGAAAGAAGTTTTAAAGAAATTTAAGAAAGAAATTTTAGCAATTTCATTACTGCCTCCGGCAGGCAAAGATAAAAATTTGGATGTTTTCATAACATTAAAATTAGAAGGCGAATTTGAAGAAAAATTGAAGAAAAAAAACGATATTGATAAAATAATATTAGAAATAAGCAAAAAGAAACTTAAAAATTTGAAAGTTGTTACAGCTTTGCACGATGAGATTTGGGAGATGGCTCTAAAAGGCAAACACGATTTCATTTCTACTTTAGCAATGGCTGTATCAATTTACGATAATAATTTTTTGAAGCCACTAAGAGCGGTTGAAATACATAAAAAAATGGTTCTTGAAAAATTTGAGAAATATGTTGTTTCATATGTTTTGAGTGGTTCTGTTGTACGTGGAGAAGCGACAGAAGAATCCGATATTGATACATTTATTGTAATTGATGATACTGATGTAACACGAATGACTAGCCAGGAATTGAAATCACGATTAAGGGGAATAATTTGGGGAATGGCAGACGAAGCTGCAATTGCTGCAGGAGTTAAGAAAGCTCCGCACTCGCAGGTTTATGTTCTAACAGATATGTGGGATAATATTAGAAGCTCTAATCCAGTTATATTTACTTTCTTAAGAGATGGTGTACCGCTATATGACAGAGGTATGTTTGCGCCTTGGAAATTACTTTTAAGAAAAGGTAAAATTACTCCAACTCCAGAAAGTATCGAATCTTATATAAAATCAGGAAATGAATTGATTGAGAGAACAAAACAAAAATTGAAAGCTATAGCTATGGAAGATTTCCATTGGGCTTTAATTACACCGACGCAGGGCGTTTTAATGAGTCTTGGAATAAGTGCTCCGGCACCAAAACAAGCTGCCGAAGTTATGAGAAAACATTTAGTTAAACCTGGATTACTGGAAGAAAAATATGTTAAGATTTGGGAAGAAATAAATCAAGTAAGAAAAGATATTGAGCACGACAAAATAAAAGAAGTAAGTGCAAAACAAATTGAAGATTTGATGAGCAAATCTGAAGATTATTTGAAGCGACTTGATAAATTAGTAAAAGACGTTGAAATAAAAACATCAAAGAAACAAATTGCAGAATTATATGATAAATCTGTTGAAGATATGACGGCTTTACTGAAGACTGCTGATATTAAATTGGCAGGCAATTTAATTGACACTTTCAAAAAAGAAATTGTTGATAAGAAATTAGCGAGTTCGCGCTATTTAGAAGTTTTGAAACAAATTGAAGACCTTAAGAAAGACGGAAAAGCGGATAAGAAACTTTTAGATTCATTGCATTTTGAGCAGATAAGATTATCAAAAGAAGCTTTTGAATATATTAGAGCAGAAAAAGGCAACAAGTTTGACAAATTTAAGATTTCAGCAACATATGGAGACAAGAAAGCAGACATATGGGTGTTAACAACTATGGCGTTTATAATTGAAGATGCACACGATCCAAATACACCTATTAAAAAATACGTAATTGAAAAAACTGGTGCATTATCAAATCCAGTTAAATCAGATTTGAAAGAACTTAATAAAGAATTAGAAAAATTCGCGGGAACGTCAACACAGCTTACGAATAAAACAATTGAATCTCTTAAGAAAGTATTATCAAAAGATATCAAAATTACGATTGGTGCTTAAGTCTTTAGACGAAACCCTTAGACTTAAAAACACATATCTTAATTTAGTTTATGGAAACACTAATTGCATATCAACTAGTAAGCGTTAGAATGTCAGAAATAGTTACAGGAAAGGATGCTGATGTTTTTGGTCTATATACTAATCTTTCTGATGCCGTACGTGTGTTAAAAAATAAAGGTTTTAGCCCATCTGATATTCGTATACGAGCTATTCACTTAGACGGCTCACAGCTCGTACCTGAAGAAAGATATTCTATTAAATTTGAACAAATATTAGGTAATATCACTGTTGTTAGAGAAAAGTGGCTATCTCTTGAACAAATAACTTCTCAGACACTAAAGTCCTAATCATGCACTGATGTTGACCAAAGTAAAGCGTTAGACTTAAAAATCAGGTAAACAGGATAATATTATGAAAGGCACATTACTTAGATACAGAGGCTCGCACAAGACACAAAATACCAAACAAATGCTATTGCAAGTTGAAGGTATTGATTCTAAAGAGGAGGCCACTAAAATGGTTGGTAAAACTGTCACTTGGACATCTCCATCTGGCAAGAAAATATCTGGCAAGATTTCTGCAGTCCACGGTGGCAAAGGTGTAGTACGAATTTTATTCATAGACAAAGGTCTGCCAGGTCAATCTATCGGTCAAAAAGTTGATATTGAATAAATATGGAAAAAAGTTATGACTTTTTAAATGTACTTAGTGATGTTTGTATGAACCTTGAATACAAAACACCAGAAATAGAGACTTCGGCTTTTAGAAGAATAGGTAGATTTTATTTGCCGACAGGAAGTTCAAAAAAGCCCGTTACCGAATTAGTTATTTATGAGAATGTTTTGCCTCAAGAATTCCTGCCAAAATATGCCGATAAAATGATTATTGAAAGTTTAGCTCCTAGTATATTATACTCCACTTTTGAAAAGCTCTATAAGAAAAAGTTTGAAAATCTAAGTAATTTAAAATTGATGGCTTCAGATAAGAATGTACTATCGGATTTACAAAAAATAGATGCAGAAATGCACGAGTGGATTGATGGACTTGCTAAATATACATTACGTTCAGATGTACCGCTTATTAAAAGCGCATACTCTGTCGTAGAAGACTCAAATAACTTACGTAGATTTTTGGCTATGCACGAAAGTCTAATGCGCTTTCCTTTAGAAGAAATTTTAGCCTAAAAAGATTTAAGTGAAAATTAACGTCTTCTGAAATGATCCCAAACTGGATATTCTTTATTTGTTGTTGGAGAATCTTTGAATATTGTTCGAACTTCATCATTGACAATTTCATAACGAGCGAAGACTTTACCATTTGTAAGTTTTAAGAAATAAACACCATTTGGCCAGCCTCTACAAACATTTTGAACGTGATTCATAAAACCCTTACGTGACTTAAGATTACTTCTATCTAGGTAGAAAAACTTACACTTTCTATACGGCGCAACGAAATTTGCTCTAACTCTGAAGACAGAAAGTCGTGATTCAAAGACTGGAGCATCAACAACTTCGGTAGCAGTCAATGACATTTTACGTTTTGTGATGGCACCGTTAAATTCCCTTTCCATATTTCAATATGTAGATTATACTATATAAAGCTTGTGAAGAAAAATCGCATAGCAGTAATCACATATTGTGATATTATTCATATGTTATTCTCAATTTTAATGTGGTAAAGCTTATATGGCGATTGTTTTAAGTTAATTTATGAAAAAAATACTCGCTATAATGATGATAGCTTTATTCTTTGGCGCTTTAGGTGGAATTGCTGGAACTTATACTTTTATGAATGTCGTAAAACCCTCATTTAGTCAAGAACAGCTAATTGCTGAATACTATGCAACTGAAACAGCAACTTCTGTTAGTCCAACAGAATTAAAGAGTAGAATGGATAAAGGTGATACGAATTTTATAGTGGTTGATTTGAGAAATGAAGGCGCATATAATGCCGGCCACGTTGCTGGAGCCGTTAATGTTCCAAATACAGATGAAGCTTCTGTTATGGCTGCTTTTACAAAAATAATATCTGAAAACCCAAACAAAGAAATCATAACTTATTGTTATTCTTCGCACTGTATGTTAAGCCGAAGAGTTGGAAATATGCTTGCAAAGAATGGAATGTATGTCAAACATCTTAATGTAGGCGGAGCAGAATGGGTAGCAGATTATGGTTCTAACAAAGACTTAACTGAATACGGAAGTAGTGATGCGATTAACTCTAACAGCGCTTATTGCGACCCTAATTCAGAATTAGGCTGCTGATATTCTGTCCTGTGTATGGTAACAATTTCGTCAAGACTCAATTTAGTTTCTAGTTTCATTGCAATTCTTATATAATTTATGCCGTATTTTGTTTTATTTGCAGAATCCTTAAAATGTCTATCTAACTCAAACACACATGATGGATGTAACTTATATTTCTTAGCGATAGCTGCTAGTTTAGTACCATCTCCTCTACCGCCAAGTGACTGATATTCTAATTCAACTATTTCGTGATGAGTATCAACTTGTTTAGCAATTTGCTCAAGATCACGATAACTTAGTCTAGATTTTATCTTAAGTTTACTTTCTTTTTCTCTAATTATATCTCTAATTTGATTTGATCTTCGTTTTGCAACGTCTTCAGATACAGAAATAATATAATCTATAGTCTCCTGTTTAGTCAAAGATATATCATCTTTAGTTGCTTCATAGATTCCTTCAAAATCAAATAAGTGTTTAGGATATTCTCCATTAGCTCTTGGCTTATGTTGATATATGGATTTTTTCATTAGTTCTGTAATTAAATTCTCTGGTCTATTTGCAGTCATATAAACAGAAATAATAGTACTAACTGTATGTGAGCTTAAGCCAGTTTGCTGCATTATATTATATACTGGTATGCCTTTTGTGTGCAGTTCTATAACGATATCTCTCTTTTGGTCTATTATTTCACTTTTAAAGTCACTCTCAGTTTTTCTAATAGCTTTAGTATTATCTTCAATAATTCTAGTGAGTACTCTGTCGCCTCCTTTCAAATCTTTTTCTGCTTGTCTTCTGTTTCTACGAATTATTGTTTTCGCAAATTCACGATTTCTATTCATAGAACTACACCATAGCCAATTAAGTGCCATCTATTTTGTATCTGTCTTGCAATAGCAACTTTAGTTCCCTTGTCAGCACAGACTGGCCGTCTTAATTTTAATCTCATCTTCTTGCCGGATGACTGCACTATACCAACTGTTGTTGCAGTGCCGACGTTTAGCATTAGAGGTTCATATTGTTTGAACGGAGATAATTTCAATTTTTCTTTTGCGCCAACAACATATTCAAATAAATGCGGTTCTAAATCAAACTCTTCAACAACTCTTGGCAAATGGTCTTCAATACCAACCAAACTTCCGACAAATGAATCTGATTTAGTAATAGCTGGATCTAATGATGTTGCTAAAGCAACAGAGCCTCCTGGACCTTTTTCTTTTATAGATGCGTTACCAGAAAATATTCCCGTAATTTTTGCTATAATAGGTTTCCAAACTACGCTGCCTTTTTTTTCTAATTTTAATCCGGGTTTTATTTGCATCTCCTGTCCGATTTTGAATAAACCCTGAGCTACAGCTCCACCTAAAACTCCGCCAGTAAGTTTGTCTATATCTGTACCGGGTCTATTTACATCAAAACTTCTTGCAACCATAAATATTGGATCTTTTTTCAAATCTCTCTCAGGAGTTGGAATTAATTCTTGGATTGCTGTTACAAGTGCATCAATATTTACTTTCTTTTGTCCTGAAACTGGAATGATCGGTACATCTCTTCCTAAAGTTTCTTTGACAAAATTCTTTATCTGCAAATAATTTTCTTTCGCTTTCTCTTTTGTAAGTAAATCAACTTTATTCTGTACAACTATAATATTCTCAATTCCTAAGATTTTCAAAGCTGTTAAATGCTCAAGAGTTTGCGGCTGCGGAACTTCTTCAGTTGCAGAAATAACTAATATAGCGCCGTCCATAATTGCGGCACCAGATAACATAACGGCCATTAATGTTTCGTGTCCGGGTGCATCAACAAAAGAAATTTTTCTTACAACTTCCGATTTAGCACTGCATTTTGGACAGATCTCATCAACGGTATATGGTATATCTTTACACTTACACTTTCTAATAGATGCATCAGCATAACCTAATTTTATAGTAATTCCTCTCTTTAATTCTTCAGAATGAATCATAGTCCACTTGCCAGTTAAAGCGTGTGTAATTGTTGTTTTTCCGTGGTCTACGTGCCCAGTTAATCCTATTGTTATCTCTGGCAATAGTTCTTTTTTAACCATAAGCTAATTTTCAGTAGTCTCTTTAAAAGCTTTAACTTACGTTGATTTTGTTTTAAACTACACAAAGTATTACTTTGCGAGGCAAGAAAATCTCTTGATTTTCTATGATTAATCTAAGATTAGTGTCTGCTGATTTTCATTCTCTTCTAACAAATCAACAAAACACTTAGCTAATCTCACGTGTTTAGATTTAACGTAATTACCATCATAAGGTTTCTTTGGCTCTGAAATCATTTTGTAATAATCTATAACGCCCAAAGGCTGACCGTGTCTAATACTCATAGGTGAATAAGGAGTAAGTTCAAATGTTAGAGAATTACCCCGTGGATAGCCAAAGCCCGGATCTATAAAACCAGCTATATGTGCTTGATGAAATGACATATAACCTTCAGAATATTCTCTTAATTCAGATGCTAAGTAGTTTGGAGTTACTATTCCTTCTAAACTTCCTAAAATATGACACGCGCCTTCTTCGGCAACAAAACTTTTGTTTTGTATTCCAACATTTTTCCAATATACCTTAGCTAAATTTTCTTTCGTTAATTTTACCGCAACATCGTTTGGTGTTGGTATGTATGCATCACCAACATCTGCGTGTAATACTAATCCGTTTGAATTAAACTCTATACCATTTGATGGTATTGGTATGCTATAATCTACATCTCTTAGCAAAGGAGTTTCAGTCCAGATTTGTCTAATTTCATTTTCAGTTACCTGTGCATCAATTGTCTGAAATCTAATTTGCGATAACGCTATTTTTCCCAAAATTATATTGAAAGAACGTGGCTGAACATAAGCAAATAATTTTCCATTATATCCAAAAGGTGTTTTGTTTACGTATTTGCCGTCTTCGGTATAAGTCAAAACATATGTTCCTGTTCTACCTATGGTACTTTTGGGACTTACTTTTCCAAAAAGTGCTGGTGGTATAGATAAGTTTTCTGCAAACTGCACTTCGTAAATTTTTCCCCTCTTTAGCTCTTGAGATCTTATATCTCTAATTTTTTGGATTCTATTTTCAATTCTTGATGATGGAGACATATTACCAAAGCCTTTTACTTCCCAGGCTTCTTCCAAAACAAAAGGCTCATATGATGCTGGCTGTATTTGATCTTGTCTAGTTGTATTCTCCACTATGCCTTTCAACATAAAATCTGGCAGTATACCTCTAACTAAGGCTTCAATCATAGTTATTCAAAATCAACTTAAAATAAAAGTATTTAGCCAGTCTTGTGAACAGCTTTACGTCTAAAGTGTAAAAGTATCCAAACTGCTAGTCCCAATACGATAACTCCAATTATAGCTATATCTAAAATCTCTGTATAAGACCTAATGATGTCCCAATTTTCTCCTAATCTTAATCCAACATAAGTCAAAAAGCCGTTCCATAATGTGGCTCCAATAAAAGTATAGATTACGAATTGCGCGATATCCATTTTAGCATAGCCTGCCGGTATGGATATTACGTGTCTTACAACGGGAATAAATCTACTGACAAAAATTGTTGCGGTTCCGTATTTTTCAAAAAAATGAGTTGTCCAATCAAGATGCTGTTCTTCCAAAAAAAGATATTTACCAAATTTTTTAATTAGTGGCTGGCCGCCAAAATAACCCAGATAATAACTTACTAATGAGCCGACAATTGAACCTATAGAACTTATAATTATAACATTAGAAAAACTAAATCTTCCAGATGCCACCAAGAAACCAGCGAATGGCATAACTGCTTCAGAGGGTATTGGAGCAATCATAGATTCCAAAGTCATTAAGACAAATATACCAGCATATCCAATAGTAGAAATAAATTGAGTAATATAATTAATTAGTATTTCAAGAGCCATCTTAACTTAGTCTCCAAAGATGACCAGCTAAATGCGGACATTTAAGCGCTGCCATCTAATTACTTACCCTTTAGTATTCTCTTTTCTTTTGACTTTGGTCTAAAATGTCTTTGTCCGCACTTTGGACAATGTATTTCGCCTGCTCTAATTTTTCCGGAGTCTCCTTTAATCACAGTTTTACATCTTCTGCAAACCCATTTTCTTCCAAATAATCTCGCCATTGCTTCCGGAACTTTTGCCATTGTTAATCAGTACTCCTTACTTGCTTAATTACTTTTGTACCAAGAATATCCCAGTAAACTATATCTACTCCTTCTTTTATCTGGTCTTTTAAGTTTTCTGGTATTTCAATCTCAAAAGTTTCGTAGGTCTCCATATTCATCGCCTGTGCTTTAGTTTGCTGCACCGAAAGAATTTGAGCTGTTTTTCTGTCAATTACGGGGCAGTCAATTTTATCATGAGCTGCATAAACAACTTGTTTTTTGTTATGCGTTAGCAAATCCATTGCAGTAATTCTACACTTAGCGTGCCCGTGTTTTCCAGGGGCTGACCAGTCTGCACCTACTATTTCAAAAGGCCTATCATCAATTAGTATATACTTTCCTTCTCGTATAGAACTTTTGCTAACTTCCTCTCGTTTAATATCCATAATTTACAAAACCGAGCTTGTTTCTTTATAAACTTTGCTCAGCCGTAGGCTTTGTTTAGGCAAGTGCATATCTTAATATTGCTGCGGCTTTGCCAAGAGATTCTATTTGTTTTCCTTCTTGTGTTCTATTTGTAACTATGATTACATCTGCTCCAGTTTCGTGCGCTTTGTCAATCATTTGGTCAAATATGCTCTCGTCAAGTGATTCAGATATTATTAACTCTTCAACTGCACCCATTTCAAGCGCACGCTTTACATTTTCTTCGCCTTTTGCAACTAATTCTTTTCTGGTTGCAAGTAAAGTAAGAACTTTTTCAACAGCTTTCTTTTCTAACATCGCTTCAGATTCTTTCAAAACATCTTCAGATTTTTCAACTAATTCTTTTAGTCCGTATTCGTCCGTATAACCGATATTTTTTACTGCTATAACTTTATTTTTCAAATCTGTTGACAAAAAATCTCCCTTAACAAAATCTTCTTTTGTCGGACCAGGACCGCCGACTATCAAACCAGCAATTTCGTGCGGATTAAATGATTTTATAGCCTTATCGCCAACTTTTTTGTACCAGTCTTTTGCCATTCCTTCAATTGTTCTGGCGAATCGCTGCGCAGATTGTCCGCCAACTCTAAATTTCCCAGGCACCATAGAATCTAATCGCATTATTGGAACTATGTGTTTACCTTTTAGAAACGCTAAATTTGCTTCTCTTCTGTCAACAACTAAAAGTCCATAAACTATTTTGGTTTCAATTTGCTCCATCAATGGTTCAAGATAAAATACCTGATCGCATTTGTACATCTTTACGCGCAGGTCTTCTGGCGGTTCAATTTCCCAAACTTTAAAATCCATTTGTCCTTCACGTTCGGAAATATTTCCAGAGAAAATTGCAAGTCCGTGTTCTGGAGTTCTCTTGTAAAGTCTAAGCGTCTGTAGCATTTTTTCTAATGCACCCGTAACATTTTTTCTAGTACTTGTTGTTTTGATATTTCTAGCTGTACCTAATTCACTTGATATTTGATCTATAGTACCTTGAATATTATAACCGGCAGGTATGTATACCGTAATAAATTCGGTATGCCTCGCTCGTTTTTTTGAGAGATCTCTGACTATCCTAAGCAACTTCAGTTTTGCTATTTTGCTTTGTTTATCATTTTGATCTGTCATATTAGTATATACAGAATGACGTTTTTAAACGCACTGCTACAGTATTTTTAATGCGCCTTTCTTAAATTCTAAATCTTTGATTCTCATCGTTGACATAATTTCATTTTTTATATTTTTTATAGAATTAATATTATCGTACCATAAGACTAACTTATCTACTTCTGCACCCATACTCATATTTTTCTCTGATTTCCATTTTCGTATTTCGCCAATTATAGTTACAGCTAAATTACCGCAAGATATGGACTTTTTATCTATTTTAGTTTCCTTAGGAAATTGACTAATATGAATTGATTTTATACGTTCAGCCTTTTCAAATAAGTCTTGATATAACTCTTCTGTAATATGTGGAATAAATGGCGACCACAACTGCAAAATTGTTAGCAAACTTGTGTAAAGCGTTCCTTCAGCTTCTGATTTATCTTTTTTGTTCTGCCCGTAAAGTCTGTATTTTATCATCTCTATATAATAATCACAGAATTCGTGCCAGAAAAAGTCTTCCAAAACTCGTCTCGCATTTATAGGATCGTAGTTATCAAATTTTTGTTTGTATTCTTTTGTAACTTCGCTTAATCTTGAAAGTATCCATTTGTCAATCACGTTAGAAGATTTTCCTTTTTTGATTTTACCTTCTGCAAATCTTGCAACATTCCAAAGTTTTGTAACTAATTTTTGTCCTCTTAGTATTTCTTTTTCTTGAAAACTTAAATCACTCCCAATATCTACAGTTGATACAAAGTATCTCCAAGCATCAGCGCCGTATTTACCTAATATTTCTTCCGGCTCAATTACATTTCCTAAACTTTTTGACATTTTTCTTCCTTTTGAATCAAGCAAATGTCCTGAAACCATTATGTTTTTCCAGGGAAGTTTACCAAAATGATAATGAGCTTTTACAATTGTATAAAACGCCCACGTTCTAATTATATCGTGTGCCTGTGGTCTTAAATCCATTGGAAAGTGCTTCATCAAATTATTTTTCTTACCCCAGCCTAATGCAAATTCTGGCGTAAGAGAAGATGTCATCCAAGTATCAAGAACATCTGTTTCTGGAGTCAATTCGTCTTTTTTATAACCTTTTGGCGTATCTGTAAGAGGTTCTACGGGTAACTCATTTTCTTTTGGTAGAATTACATTTCCTTTTTTATCGTACCAAACTGGCAGTGGAACTCCAAAATGTCTTTGTCTTGAAATAATCCAATCCCAGCTTAGATTTTCAACCCATTGGTTATATCTTTCTTGATAGTATTTTGGAATCCAATTAAGCTGCTTCGCACGTTTTAAGAAATCTTTTTTATTTCCAAGTAACTTTATCATCCATTGTTTTGTAACTATGAACTCAACAGGTGTTGCACATCTCCAGCAAGTACTAACTTGCTGCGTTATATCTTCCTGCTTGATTAGTTTCTTTCCAATATCTTGCAGTATTTTTTCTTTGGCCTCTTGTAATTTTAATCCCGCGTAATCTCCTGCATTTTCATTTAATATTCCGTGCTCGTTTATTATTATTCTCAATGGTAATTTGTGCTTCTTCCACCAACCTATATCAGTTACATCACCAAAAGTGCAAATCATTACCGCACCAGTTCCAAAGTTTGGATCAGCCTTATCGTCTTTCAATATTGGAATTTCTCTACCAAACAAAGGTACACTAGCTTTTTTGCCTATGTATTTTGTATATCTTTTATCTTTTGGATTTACAAAAATACCAACACACGCAGGCAATAATTCAGGTCTCGTTGTAGCAATTTGTATCGTTCCGCCGCCTTTAATTTCAAAATCAATATAATTTAATTTTGTTTTGCGTTCAATTGGTTCTATATCTGCTTGCGCTGTTGCAGTTCCGCATCTAATACACCATATTGTTGGTTCTTCCCTGCGACTCAGCAACTTTTTTTTGTATAAATCTAAGAATGATAATTGCGCAGCTCTTTGCGAGTCTTTTGAAATGGTATAATATTCAAGATCCCAGTCATAGCTTTCTCCCAGCCGTATAAAAATTTCTTTCATCTTTTCTCTCGCTTCTGGAAGTTCTTTCATAACAATTTTATTGAATTCATCTCGCGGAACAAATCTAGAATTTATATTCAATTTCTTTTCAACATATCTTTCTGTTGGTAAACCGTTGTCGTCAATTCCCATTGGCAAAAAAACATTGTAGCCAATCAATCTTTTGTATCGGCCAATAAAATCAAACTGAGTATAACTCATTGCGTGTCCGATATGCGTACTCTTTGCAGAAAGTGTTGGCGGTGGGGAATCAATAGAATAAACTTTTTTCTTTAGTTTATTGTCAAATTTGTAAATTTTATTCTTAAGCCAGTAATCCTGCCATTTATTTTCTAATTTCTTGAAATCTGGTCTTTGTTCTAACATATATCTATCAAGATTTACGTATTTTTAAGACTTAGGTAGCCTTTTTTTGAACGTTTTTGAATCCTTCTAAATCTATTCTCATACCATCTTGCGCAGCGATAGTTCTAATATTTGTTTGTTTTTGTACTTCTCTCGCTTCATAAACTGGATTCTCGCGTATCATTTTAGCTCCAAAATGTGTTAAAACAGATAGCTGTGGCTTGACTTTTTGTGTCAAATCAATTGCATCTTGAGTGCAAAAATGTGTCTTCCATTTTTGGTTGCCTGGCTTTAAAACATCCATTATCAGAATATCTGCACCCAAATGAGCTTTTGCTAATTCATCAATAATCGGAGCAGAGTTACCAACATAAGACAATGTAAATTTTGGGGTTTCTAATTTCAGTCCACTTCCGTATTCAACATCGTGCTGTATGGGTGTTGCAGTAAATCTTAGATTTTTCATATTTACTATATCACCAGTTTTTACAACATGCACTTCATCTAAAAACTTTCTATAGTATTTCAATAAAATTGGACCATCGTCGCCAGTGCCATCTATAGTTGTAGGCGTTGAAATCAAAATACCTTTTTTGTATATGCCACCAAGAGTCATTACATCTATCAGAGCGTTCAAATCATTAGCGTGATCTAAATGATGATGTGAAACATAAATTATATCTGTATTTTTAGGTCTGACTCCGAATTGCTTTGCTCTTACTAATGCACCTGGACCCGGATCTATCCATATTTGCTTACCTTCTGTTTGGATAACAAAACCACCAGTAGCAGCAAATTGATTCGCTAAAACGATTCGTCCGCCGCCAGTCCCTAAGAAGATAATTCTGTCTGTCATAGTATGAGTAGCCTTTAAAACAGCAATTATATAATCTTTATTATGGGCCGATAGTTCAGTCCGGCAGAACGCTTCGTTCGCAACGAAGAGGCCGCGAGTTCAAAATGACAGGAGTAGGCTCTTGCTTGAAAGTCTCGCTCGGTCCATACATTACATACGCTAAACTTAAAAACGCCTTGATAAAACTAAAACCAAGGGTCCGTAGCTTAGCCCGGTAGAGCGCTGCTCTGATAAGGCAGAGGTCGGAAGTTCAAATCTCCCCGGGCCCACTAAGATTTTTATAATAACATAACTTAATTTTGGGATGACTGACATACAAAAAATAGCTGAAGCCTTACAAGATGCCGAAATCGTAGTGCTAAAGGCTTTAACTAAAAAGCCAGCTACAACTGAAGAACTTGCAAAACAAACTATGCTTCAAGAAAGAGCAATATCGCGTGCAGCTTTGTGGCTTCAAAACAAAGGGTTAATCCAAATAGAAGAAAAAACTAGCCCATTATACGCTCTAACTGAACTCGGAGAAAAAGACGCTAAAGATTCTCTTCCTGAAAGAAGATTATACAAAGTTCTGAAACTGGCAGAAAAACCATTACACTTCGATGAGATTGCAGAAAAAACTAATTTAAGTAAACAAGAAACTACCGCAGCCATAGGTTATGGAAAAAAATATAATTTTATAGATATAGAAAATGGAGTTGTAAAACTTACAGATTATGGTAAAAATTTATTAGAGACTGAAACCCCTGAAGAAAAATTATTACTTAAGCTTGCAAAAGGCGAAAGAGATAATTTACTAGCAGAAGAAAAGTCAGCATTTGATAATCTCAACAAAAGAGGTTTAGCAAAACTATCAGAAAAGAAAATAAGAACCTTCTCTATAAACGAAACTGCAAAAAGGGTAATATCAGCTATACCATCAGGAATGCGAGTTGGACAACTCACAACTGAAATAATAAAAAATCACGATACATATACTTTCAGAAGGTATGATGTGGAAACCCAAACTCCGAAAATCTATGGTGGAAAAAAGCAAGTTTATCGTGCGTTTCTTGATGATGCAAAAAGAGAACTAATAAGTCTCGGCTTTCAGGAAATGACAGGACCGCTTGTAGAAGCAGAATTATGGAATAATGATGCATTATTTATGCCACAAGACCATCCTGCAAGAGGAATACACGATATCTTTTTTGTAAAAAATCCCAAGTATGGTAACGTAGAACAATACGAAGATTTGATAAAAAATATAAAAAATACCCACGAAATTGGAGGCAAGTCAGGAAGTACAGGCTGGAATTATGCTTACAACGAGAAAACTGCTGGAAGATTAATTTTGAGATCGCAGGGAACTGCGCTTTCTGCAAGAACATTAGCAAACAAAGATCTAAAAATCCCTGGAGCATATTTTGCTATTAGCAGAGTATTTAGACCAGAAAAAGTTGATGCTACTCATTTAGCAGAATTTGATCAGTGCGAAGGAATTGTTATAAGTGATGATGCAGACTTCCAAACCTTATTAGGTTTGTTAGAAAATTTTGCTAAAAAATTTACCGGTTCAGACAAAGTAAAATTCAAACCAGGTTATTTTCCATTTACAGAACCAAGTGTAGAAGCATCAGTATGGCATCCAAAATTAAAAAAATGGGTAGAGATATTAGGAGCAGGAATTTTGCGTCCAGAAGTTACAAGACCTCTGGGTATTGATGCACCAGTATTGGCGTGGGGAATAGGTATCAGCAGATTATTTATGCTAAAAGAAGACATTTCAGATATCAGACAATTATTTAGTCAAGATTTAGAGTTTCTTAGAAAAACTAAATTATGAATATAAATTTAGGCTCATTGACACGCTAATTGATATTGTTTTTAAATCCGAGTTGCGACATATCAAACTTAGTAAGATAACGCCATCTGCCTTCTTCTAATCTGCCTAAATCTAAATTGGCTATACGAATTCTTTTCAAACTCATTACCGGAAAACCAACAGATTTCAGCATTTGTCTTACTTGTCTTTTCTTTCCCTCTGAAATCGTTATCTCAACTATAGAGTAAGTTTGTCCTTTGTTTTTTAATTTCACTTGAGCTGGTCTAGTTCTATATTTACTTAATTTATGTCCGAATTTTATGAATACTTTCAAACCTTTTCTTAATCTCGCAATCGCGGCTCTGTTAATTATACCTCTAACTTTTGCGACATATGTCTTATCTACATCGTGTTTTGGATGAGCTAACTCTTGTGCAAATGCGCCGTCATTTGTAAATAATAATAAACCAGACGTATCAAAATCTAGCCTACCTACATTAAACAAAGTTTTCTTTACAGCCTCATCCATATTTGTTAACAAATCAAAAACAGTTTTCCTTCCTCTTGTATCTTCTCTAGAAGTCAAATAGCCTTTTGGCTTATTTAACATAACATAAATTTTCTTATCAGTTTTCAAAACTAATTTTCCGTCAACAGTTACATTTGGTTCATCTGAAACTTTCGTTCCTAACTTCGCGACAAAACCATCAACTCTTACTTTCCCTTGTCTAATTAGGTCTTCGCATTTTCGCCTTGAACCGTAGCCACTTCTAGCTAAGTAAACTTGTAGTCTCATGTTGCGTTAGCAATATTAGCTAACGATTTCGTTAGCTTTATAAAAAGCTTTTATAATTAACAGAATATAAACCTTACATGGATAAGCTTGAACTAATTAAACGCAATGTTGTAGAAATTGTCAAGGAAGAAGAGCTGGTTTCATTGCTGAAAAAAAAGAAAAATCCAGTAGTGTACTGTGGTTACGAACCAAGTGGTCCACTGCATCTCGGGCATATGGTTACCATTACAAAACTAAAAGACTTGCAGGAAGCTGGTTTCAAAGTCAAAATACTTCTCGCAGACGTACACGCTTATTTGAATAAAAAAGGCGACTGGAACTTTCTTGATGAGCAGTGTAAAATTTGGGAAAAAGCTATCAAAGCAATAGGTCTAGATGCTGAATTCATCAAAGGCTCAAGTTTCCAGTATGATAAAGATTACTGGAACGACGTTCTTGAAATTTCGCTAAAGACAACCTTGAACAGAGGTCTGAGAAGTATGACTGAAATTGCGAGAGAAATTGACAATGCAACTATTTCACAGATGATTTATCCCGTAATGCAGGCAGTTGATATGAAAGCTCTGAAAGTAGATATAGGTTTAGGAGGAATGGAGCAAAGAAAAGTGCAAATGTTAGCACGTGAAACTTTGCCGTTAGTTAATTACAAACCAATTATTGCAATTCATACTCCTTTAATCTCAAGTCTTAAAGGCGAAGGAAAGATGAGCTCATCTATCAAAGGCTCTATGATTTCAGTAATAGATTCATCTGCTGAAATTAGAAGTGCAATAAAGGGCGCACACTGTCCAGAAAAAATTGTTGAAAATAACCCCATAATGCAAATAGCTCAGTTAATTATATTTCCAAACCTAACTGGCTTTTTCAAGATTACTAGGCCAGATAAATTTGGCGGAAATTTACAATTTTCTAATTATGACGAATTAAAGCACACTTATATTTCTGGGGGACTGCATCCTGCAGATTTGAAATCCGGTGTCGCAGATGCGCTAATAGACATACTTGAACCTATTGGAAAAAGATTCAAGAAGTAAAATAGTAAGTATCGCTAGTATGTTATAACGTATTTCTATAGCGAAGCCTTAAAAGTAAACACTGCCTAAACTCCAGCCAAAGTAAAGCTTTCGTCAGTCCACAGTGCTTATGCAGTCTGTCAGTCAGTTCACAAATTCAAATGGTAGAATATAAAATAAATCCCAATACAGATGAAGAAATATACAACTTACTTAATCCAATTGTTAGTAATTGGTTTAGAAAGAAATTCAAAAATTTCTCGCCACCGCAGACTTTTGCAGTAAAAGAAATACACAATAGAAATAATATTTTAGTTTCTGCCCCAACGGGTAGCGGTAAAACTCTTACAGCTTTTTTATCCGTCATAAATGAGCTAATTACTTTATCAGAAAAAGGCGAATTAGAAGACAAAGTATATTGCATTTATATTTCTCCTTTGAAAGCTCTCGCTAATGATGTAGAAAAAAATCTTCTTGAGCCACTTAAAGAAATGGCAGATATAGTCGAACACAAATTCGGCATTAGGGTAGCTCTAAGAACGGGCGATACAACACCGCACGAACGAAATAAAATGCTAAAAAAAGCACCACATATTATGATTACCACTCCCGAAAGTTTAGCTCTAATGCTTGTAGCTCCGAAATTCAGAGCATTACTAAAAGATGTTAAATGGACCATAATTGATGAAATCCACGCTCTTGCTACAAACAAACGCGGAACACATTTGGCATTATCTCTTGAAAGACTACAAAATCTCGCGGGGGCATTTACGAGAATTGGTCTATCCGCAACTGTTTCACCATTAGAAGATGTTGCTAAGTATTTAGTTGGAATCAATAATAACGGAAAAGAAAGAGACTGCATAATTGTAAATGCATCGTTTGATAAAAATATAGATTTGAAAGTTTTATGTCCAGTAGATGATTTAGTTGATGTTACACAAGCACGTTTAGATAAAACTACTTATAGAATGCTTCACGAGTTAATTCAGGAGCATAAAACTACTTTGATTTTTACTAATACGAGAGCTGCAACAGAAAGAGTAGTTCATAATCTGAAAGAACGTTATCCGAAAGACTATACCTTAAACATAGAAGCGCATCACAGTTCGCTTTCCAAACAAAGCAGACTAAAAACAGAAGAGAGATTAAAAAATGGTGAATTAAAATGCGTGGTTTGTTCAACTTCTCTTGAGTTAGGAATAGATATAGGTTATGTTGATTTAGTAGTTCTGCTTGGTAGTCCTAAATCTGTCTCGCGAGCTTTGCAGAGGATAGGAAGAAGCGGACACAAACTGCACGACAGAATCAAAGGCCGCTTTCTTGTATTAGATAGAGATGATATGCTGGAAGACGCTTTAATTTTAAAAAATGCGATTGAAAAGCGCATAGACAATATCTACATTCCAGAAAATTGTCTTGACGTTTTATCGCAGCAAATTTATGGTATGGCTATTGAACAAGTTGACCACATTGAAAATATTTTTGCGACAATAAAACGCTGTTACTCTTACAGAAATTTATCTCGTGATGATTTCTCAAATGTAATAAAATATCTTACGGGCGATTATGCCGAATTAGAATTACGGCACGTTTATGCAAAAATATGGTATGATGAAACGACAGGTAACATTGGCAAACGCGGAAAGTTAGCAAGAGTTCTATATGCGACAAACATTGGTACAATTCCAGATGAAAGTTTTGTAACTGTAAAATTAGGCGACCAGCCAATTGGAAAAATAGATGAAGATTTCTTATACCGAATGAGACGCGGAGATGTTTTTGTATTAGGTGGAAATACATATCAATATAATTTTAGCAGAGGTATGGTAGCGCAAGTCGTTGCTGCACCGGGTAGAGTGCCAACAATTCCAAGCTGGTTCTCCGATATGCTTCCATTGAATTATGAATTAGCAATGTCGATACAAAAATTTAGAGCTCTTGTTGGCGAAAGGTTTTCCAAATATAAAAGCAAAGAAGAAATTCTCGCTTTCATAAACGAATACTTGTATGTTGAAGGTTCCACCGCAGAAGCAATTTACAACTATTTCAAAGAACAGTTTGATTATGCCGAAATACCTACGGCTGACAGAATTATAGCAGAAAATCTTTATTTTGAAGGCAAACACTATTTGATTTTCCACACTTGCTTTGGCAGACGCGTAAATGATGTATTATCAAGAGCTTTAGCTTACATATATTCTAAACTTCATCACACAAACATAATAGTATCTATAACAGATCACAATTTCTATCTCCAGAGCAACAAGAGACTTGGCGCGGCCGAAGGAATTGAACAGTTAAAGAAAGAAAATCTTCAAAAGCTTATGGAATTAGCAGTAGATAAAACTGAAATTCTAAAGAGACGATTTAGACATTGTGCCGGTAGAAGTCTAATGATTTTGAGAAATTATAAAGGACAAAGAAAAGCTGTAGGCAGGCAACAAGTGTCATCTCAAATTTTGATAAATGCTGTAAAACGAATTTCAAATGATTTCCCAATCTTAAAAGAAGCTCGCAGAGAAGTTTTAGATGATTTAATGGATGTAAAAAACGCGGATTTGATTTTAGATAAAATCAAAAACGGTAAATCATATATAAAAGAAATAGAAACAAAAATTCCAAGTCCATTTGCATTAAATCTTATAGCAAGAGGTTTTTCAGATATAATTAAAATGGAAGACCGGCTTGAATTCATTAAGCGTATGCATCAAATGACGCTTGCCAAAATAGGACAAAAATACAAACCTGTTAAAGCTATATCTTAATACTATGGTACAAATACACCCCGGACTTGAAATAATTGACTTAGGTTTGTACTTAGTTAAAGAAAATATAATCATATTTAGCGACTTTCATCTTGGCTACGAAGAAGCTATGGCTCGTAGCGGTGTGCTTTTACCGAGATATCAATTTAAAGATACCGAAGAACGCCTCAAAAAAATATTTGAAAAAATCGGTATAAAATTAAAAGCTATAATAATTACGGGCGATTTGAAACACGAATTTGGAACTATTAACAGACAAGAGTGGCGCGATGTAAATTCAATCCTAAATTTATTCGGTGAGTATACAGATAAAATAATCTTACTAAAAGGTAATCACGATCCTTTGCTTCCAAGCATAGTAAAACGAAAAGGCATAACTCTAAGAAATAGTTATAGACTAAAAGATTTCTTAATTATGCACGGAGACATATTACCAAAAAACGAAGTAAAAGAAAAGGTCATAATAATGGGACACGAGCATCCGGCTATTTCTGTATCAGATGGCATTACAACTGAACGAGTAAAGAGTTTTATTAAAGGCAAATGGAAAGACAAAATTATAATTGTGCTTCCGAGTTTCAATCTCGTAACAGAAGGAACCGATGTTAAATCTGACAGATTATTATCGCCATTTCTAAAAGATGTATCAAACTTTGAAGCATTTGCAGTTCCAGAATTTGATAAAGTGCTGTATTTTGGCAAGATTAAAAATCTAAATAGCAAACAATAGAAATGATTATAAAGCTAATTTGCCCCCATAATCATATGACAGATAACGTTTCTCAAGGCGATGAAAGCAGTAAGAAAACAATTACAATTTCTAAGAGTTTTCTTTGGATGACTGTTGCAGTGATTTTAGCGATAGCCTTAGTAGGTACGTTATTCTTTACAGGTGTATTTAGCGGTATAACTGGCTTCGGTCCAGCAACAATAGATAACGGAAATGCACCATCAATAATAAAATACACTATTCCTGAAGGCGCACATATGATTGGTAATGCTGATGCTCCTATCACTATCGTAGAATTTTCAGATTTTGAATGTCCATTCTGCAGTAGATTTTACAAAGAAACTTTGCCAAGTATAGAAAAAGAGTGGATTGACACAGGTAAAGTTAAACTATATTACTTACAATATCCTTTAAGTTTCCATCCACAAGCAATGCCTGCAGCAAAAGCAACTGAATGTGCAGCAGAGCAAAGCAAGTTCTGGGAATACCATAACATAATATTTGAAAATCAAGCTAAATTAGCTACTGAAGGAATCTTCAGCACGTGGGCAGCAGAAATTGGATTAGATGTTGAAAAGTTTAATACTTGTTTTGAATCTACTAAATATGACGGCAAGATAAACAAAGATATGGCTGACGGCAATACTGTTGGCGTAAGCGGTACTCCAAGCTTCTTAATTGGAAATGAAAAAGATGGCTACCAATTAGTTGTCGGTGCACAGCCTTATACTGTATTCAAACAAGTTCTTAGCAGTCAATAATAGTTCAAAAGTTTTAAATCCTTAACTTTTAGTTTTGTTTAGATGAAATATCTACCATTATTGATAATTGGTATTGTATTAGTCAGCGGATGTACTACTCCAGATATAAAATTTCCTTGGACTGGCGGAGCAACTGCTACAAATTCTCTTTATGATAAATATAACCCGCAGCCATACTTAGACGGCTGGACATTAAATCACGAAAACAAAAATCTCGCAGATATGCCCGATAACATCAGGAAAAATCTTTTGCTTGAAGGCGTTTCAGACGTTGCTTTTTGGGAGTATCAAAAAGGTGATTTAGTTGCAAGAATTTGGACTAAAAAAATAGATGATTCAGATATATTTCATCAGTTACAGTTAAATAATTATTTGGCAACTGGTGCGTGGAGAACACAAACAATTTTGCTCTACGCAGATGTTGGACTTGTTGGCGTAAGACGTATTGACAACGCAAATGATCCGCTAATGATTTATTTGTCTAAGAATCAAGATATGGTTTATATTTTCTACTACAATATGGTTGGTAAAACAACCAAAGAGCCAGCCTACACAGATATAAATCAAGATGAGGATCAGAAATTCCTAATAGACTTAACAAAGAAAATTCTAAAAGTTCAGAACAATGATGTAACTAGCGCTCCAGAAGTAGAGTAAAAGCTTATATTCAATTATCTTAACTTCTTAATATGCTTTCCAAAGAAACAAATCTGGAAGTTGATATAAGGAAATTTGCACTTGCTAATTCACATACTCACGGTAATGCTCAAACTGGAGCTGTTTTAGGTAAGCTATTAAATGAGAGACCGCACTTGAAATTGCACATAAAGTTACTTCTGCCAATAATCAGTAAAACTATCGCCGATGTAGATAAATTAAATCCAGCTGAAAAGGAAGCTGAACTAAGAGAAACATATAATGAATTTTTTGATAAAGTTGTTGTAAAAGAAAAAACTTTGCCAGATTTACAAAATGCAGTGCATAGCAAAGTAATTACAAGATTTGCTCCTTCGCCGTCTGGTCCACTGCATATTGGACATATCTATGTAATGAATTTGAATGCCGAATATGCTAAAAAGTACGGAGGTAAATTCATACTAAGAATTGAGGATACTAACCCAGAAAATATTCAACTTGATGCTTACAAAATGATTCCAGAAGACGCTAAGTGGGCTACTAAACACGTTTCAAAAATTGTAATACAATCCGATAGGATGAAGCTCTATTACAAATGGATTAAAGAATTATTGAAGCGGGAGCACGCTTATGTTTGCAAATGCAGTCAAGAAAGATGGAAAGCTTCAGTAGAAAAAGGCGAAGGCTGTACTGGAAGAAACGTCAAAGCATCAGAACATCTAAAGCTGTTCAAACAAATGATAGATGGAAAAGTAAAGCCAGGAACTGCAATTATAAGATTGAAAACTAATATGTCGGATAAAAATCCTGCTATGCGCGATTTTGCTGTCGCCCGAATAAATCACTCAGCCCATCCGCGAGTCGGCAAGAAATACAAAGTTTGGCCATTGATGAACTTAGCTGTTGCTGTTGATGATCACGAATTAGGTGTAACGCATTCTATTAGAGGAAAAGATCATAGAGATAATTCTAAAAAACAGGAAATAATACAAAAATATTTGGGATGGAAAATTCCTACATCTCTTTTCGTAGGACGTATAAATTTCAAAGACTTAAAATTAAGCACAACAGAAACAAGAAAAGCCATACAAAAAAATAAATATTCTGGTTGGAATGATGTAAGACTTCCTTTCCTGCGCGCATTACGAAGGCGAGGCTATACGCCGCAGGCATTTTCTAAACTTGCTGTTGAATTGGGAGTAAGCGAAAATGATAAGCACGTCTCATTAAATGAATTTTTTGAGAATTTGAATGCCTACAACAGAGATATAATTGATAAATCGGCAGATAGATATTGGTTCGTTGAAGCTCCAACAAAAATATCTATCAAAAAAGCTCCGAAAATAAAACACATTAAGGCAAAATTACATCCAAATAAGAAACAAACAAGAAATATAGACGTCAGTTCCGAACTCTACGTAACAAATAATGATTTGAAAAAATTCAAAGGCCAAGAAGTTAGACTGATGCATCTCTATAATGTTAAGTTAAGCAAAACTTCTGATTTTACGAGTGGGGAAAACAAAAACATTCAAAAGATTCAGTGGCTTCCAGATAGAAACATAAAAGTAAAAGTGCTTATGCCAGATGGTAAAATAATAACAGGCATAGGTGAAGATTCTCTCAAAAAGTTAAAGCAAGGAAGTGTAATTCAATTTGAGAGATTTGGTTTTGTCACTCTTGATTCTCGCTCAAATGCCCTTCTAACGTTTGCATATTTGCATGGATAATTTCTCCTATTTGCTTTTCTCCTTCTTTTGCAACTTGAGGAAATTTTCGTTCAATTTGTTCTTTTATATCGGCAAGAATTCTTATTTCTCTTCTTATCTTATCTAAATTATATACGGCCTTTACGCTTTCTACCATAGCTTCGTGAGCTTCAGAACTACCAAGTTGTAGCACATTTTGATAATTATCTAACATATATTTACTACAAATATGGCTTCCAAATTCAGAGTAAGATGCTATTAAATCATATATTCTAAAACTGATATCAACGTGTACTTCAAGAAGTTTTTCTTTTGGTATAGTAAACGCTAAATTTTCGCTGGTAAATTTATGCATCTTTTTGGCAGAACTTACCAATTTATAACTTTAATGGGGGTTGGAAAATTATAGTATATAACTACCTCAAATACGATATGTTTTTAAATACACTATTTAACGTTTTAAATATCCGATGAAAACCATCGTTGCCCAAATGAGGATAAAATGCAAGGAAAATTTGATGTACCAAAAGAATTGAGCGCTAAAGTTCTCACACTTATTCAGGAAACTCGTTCCGGCGGAAAAATCAGAAAGGGCACTAACGAAGCTACTAAATCTATTGAAAGATCTGAAGCAAAATTAGTCATAATTGCTGAAGATGTAAATCCTCCAGAGATCATATTACACTTACCAATGTTATGCGGGGAAAAGAAAATACCTTACGTTTTTGTTCCGTCAAAAGCGGAATTAGGAGCCGCTGCTGGATTACCAGTAGGAACAAGCGCTATTGCTATTGCTAAAGCAGGCGAATCTGAAAAAAAAATGGCTCAAATTATTACTGAATTAAATGCAATAACTGGCTCAACTGCCAAATCTGCTGAATAATTCTCACATGGCTAAGCCTTCAAAAAATAGTGAAAAAGAAAATGCTGAAAGTTATGCAGGACCTTTTCCAGCCAAAGTAATGGAAATAGCAGGTTCTATGGGAACTAGGGAAGGCGGAAGACAAGTAAGAGTAAAAGTTCTTGCCGGCAGAGATAACGGCAAAATAATCAGAAGAAATGTTTTAGGACCAGTAAGAATAGGTGACATATTAATGCTAAACGAAACTGAAATTGAGGCAAGTCCGCTAAAAGGACGTAAGAGGTAATTATGCCAAAGTGCTCATATTGTAACAAAGAGTTTGACCGTGGCAGCGGAGTTATGTTAATCCAAAACACCGGTAAAATCCTTTGGTTTCATTCTAAAAAGTGCGAAAAATATATGTTAAAAATCAAGCGAAGTCCAAAAAGATTGAAGTGGACAAGAAGCGCTAAAGCTGTAAAATCTGAATAATTCTAATAGTAAATTATTTATTCTACCTATGTAGTATATTTATGAGGTAATTAATGGTCAAACATAAGTCTAAGAAAAAAGTTGTCTCAAAGACTGCGAAACGAAAAGTTGTAAAACATAAAACAAGCAAAGCTAAAAGCAAAACTACAGCAAAAGTCAAATCTCCAGCAAAATCAGCTGGTAAGATGTTAGTTGGAAGTGTTGTACATTTCTTTGACAAGATTTCAGTTGCAGTAATTGATGTTAAGAGACCCTTAAGCGTAGGCGATACTATTTCAATAGAAGGGCCACAAACGAATTTCAAACAAAATATCAAATCAATGCAAATAGAACACTCTAGCATTAAAACTGCGAACAAAGGCGATAACATTGGTATGAAAACAAATAAACCTGTAAAATCAAAAGACTTAGTTTACATTTTGCCGAAGCAAGGCAAAGAAAAACATTAGTTTTTCTAGTCTCAAAAATCAACTGATTTTTAAGGTTGACTAATCCACAGATTAGGCTGACTTTGCCGAAGCAAGGTTGACTAATCCACAGATTAGGCTGAAAATTTAATTATTTACTACTAATTAGATTTTTAAAGTGGCGCATCTTAGGTAATAATAATGGCAAAGATTAAGCCGACTTCTAAAGAGCGAAAACGTTATATAAGGATAAAAGTCGATTCTAATAAGAGAGTCGAGAAAGGTGATTTAGACAAGACGGTCATCCAGGCTGGTCTACAATTTCTCGGAGAGTTAAATATGGCTCGTGCAGGTATGCAACTACTATCCGATACATGGGATGGAAAAAACGCAATAGTAAGAACAGGACACAAATTCGTAGATGATACTATAGCAGCACTTACGCTAGTAAAAGAAATAAATGGAAGCAAAGCATCAATATCAGCAGTCAAAGTTTCAGGCAATATCGATAAGGTGAAATAATCTAATGGCAAATTTATTACCGCAACAAGCAATGGGATACGACCGCGCAATTACGGTCTTCGCTCCTGATGGACGACTTTTGCAAGTAGAATATGCAAAAAAAGCTGTAAGTCTTGGTGTATTGACACTTGGTATAATTTACAAAGATGGTATTTTACTTATGGCTGACAGAAGATTAAGTGAAAGACTTTTAGTTGCAGAATCAGTAAAAAAAATCGCCGAAATAGATGAGCACATAATTTCATCTTTCTCTGGTTATATGAATGATGCAAGAGTAATAATTAAACGTTCGCGAGTTTTCGCACAGCAGTACAAATTAACTTACGGCGAGCCACCCGCAGTCGAAGACATTGTGAAATACATTTCGGACATTGAACAGCAATATACTCAATACGGAGGAATAAGACCTTTTGGTGTAAGTTTCCTTTTTGGCGGAGTAGATAAAACCGGAATACGACTGTTTGAAACAGATCCATCTGGAATCTACACGCAATATTATGCCAAATCAATCGGCGGCGGTGCGCCCGAAGCCAATGCAATTTTGGAAAAAAAATGGAAACAAGGCCTGAGCAGCGTTGAAGCACAGAAGCTTGCGCTTGATATCTTCAAGGAAGTTTTAGGAAAAGAGTTTTCTCTGGAAAGACTTGAAGCCGCTGCAGTAAATGCAGACGGTAAAATGCAAAAGGTAGAATTAGTAGCATAATGGGATTCAAAGCAACACAAACTTACGACAGAGAAAAATTAAGTATGAATATAGCCCGAATAAAAAAAGGTGGCGTAACTTTTGAAATTGTAATTCGCAATCCGGATTTAGCATTAGACTTCAGAAACGGCAAAGATGAAGACTTAAGAGATATTCTTGAAACGCCGAAAATATTTAACGATGCAAAAAAAGGTGAATTGGCAGCTCCTGGCGATATGACAAAATGGCTCGGCACTTCCGAAGAAAAAGAAGTTGCAAAAATAATTCTAAAGAAAGGCGACTTAGCACTAACACAAGAACAAAGAAAGAAGATGTTTGACGCTAAGAAATTAAAAATTATAGATTATATACAAACAAATGCTTCTGACTCAAAAACCGGCTTGCCACACCCAAGACAAAGAATTGAAAACGCATTGGAGCAGGCAAAAGTTCAAATTGATGGTAACAAATCTGTTGAAGAACAACTTGACAAAATCATAGAAAGTCTAAGAGTTGTCTTACCCATAAGTTTAGAAAAGGTCAAATTGAAAATTATTATACCAGCTAGATATTCTGGCAGTGCTTATTCAGCACTAAAAGGAAAATACAAATTCATCAGTGAAAAATGGAACAACGATGGCTCAGTAGAAGTGACAATTCAAATTCCTGCGGGCTTGAAAATTGATTTTTTCAATCTTGCAAACGGCTTGACTTCTGGTGAAGTAATAATAAACGAGGAAAAATAATATGGTTGAGAAAATACACATAAAAGATAAAGATGTAATTGTCCCGGGCACACTATTAGCTGAAGGACTAGAATATTTGCCATCTGGAAAAGCATTCCGTGACGGCGAAAACATATACTCATCTACAGTCGGACTTATCTCTGTTAAAGGCAGAGTTATAAAAGTAATACCTTTGGCAGGCAAATATGCGCCAAAGAGAGGCGACGTAATAATCGCAAAAATAAATGGTTTCGGAAAGTTTGGATGGACTTGTGAAATAGAAAGCCCATACAAAATAGATCTAAATGTCGGCGAAATTTCAATGAACTATGTTGATTTGAAAAACAGCAAACTTGCTGATTACTTCAAAATAAGTGATTACGTATTCGGCGAAATATTAGATATAAGCGAGTCAGGCTACATCAGTTTGACTGCAAAAAGAATGCCATACAGAAAATTAGTTGGCGGAAATGTAATAAAAGTTAGTCCTGTAAAAATTCCGAGAATAATTGGAAAGCAGGGCTCTATGATTAAAATTTTGAAAGACAGTTCTAATTGCGAAATATTAGTCGGACAAAACGGATTGGTTTGGATAAAAGGCAATGCAGAAAACGAAGCGAAAGTTGCAAATGCGATAAAACTAATAGAACAAGAAAGCCATCATTCTGGTTTGACTGAAAAAGTAAAAGCAATGCTGGAGGGCAAATAATGGGTGGCGTAGGTGGACCTGAAAAATTAATCGTCAACGGAAAAAGACTTGACGGCAGAAAACTAAACGAAATGCGTGAAATGGAAATCAAAGTCGGAGTTATTCCAAATGCTGATGGCTCAGCTATGGTTACATTAGGCGAAACAAAAGTAATTTGTGCTGTTTATGGACCAAAAGAAGTCTTGCCAAGAAGAAATCTTGATTCCGAAAAAGCATTCTTGAACTGTGTTTATGGTATGGCTTCGTTCTCTACATCAGAAAGAAACAGACCAGGACCAAGCAGACGAAGCACTGAAATTTCTAAAGTTATAGCAGATGCATTAGCTCCTGCAATATTTATGGAGAAATATGCCGGACTTGAGATAACAGTAATTATGGAAATAATAAATGCAAATGCTGGAACAAGGACTGCAGCAATAAATGCGGCTTCTGTTGCTTTAGCGGATGCTGGAATTGAAATGCGAGACCTTGTATGCTCGGTCGCATCTGGAAAAGCAGACGGGCAATTGATGCTTGATTTGTTTGAACCAGAAGACAATTTTGGAGAAGTTGATATGCCTCTTGCAATACTTCCAAATACAAAACAAATAACATTGTTGCAAATGGATGGTATGTTAACTAAAGCTGAAGCTAAAAAGCTAATAGAAATGAGTATGAAAGCTTGTGAACAAATCTATGAATTGCAGAAAAAAGCTTTGAAAGAAAAATACGGATCTGAAAAGGAGAGTGAATAAAATGTTAAAACAATATTTCATAGAATTACTTGAAAAAGATAAACGCGAAGATGGTAGAAAACCATTTGAGTACAGAGATGTTTCTGTTGAAACTGGCGTAATTGCCCGCGCAAATGGTTCTGCAAGAGTTAAAATTGGAAATACAGAAGTTCTTGTTGGAGTTAAACTTGATGTTGGAACACCATTTCCAGATGGTCCAGAAAGCGGAATACTAATGGTAAATGCAGAATTGCTTCCATTGGCAAACCCAAATTTTGAATTTGGACCACCAAGCAAAGATTCTGTTGAACTTTCAAGAGTTATAGACCGGGGTATAAGAGAATGCCACGCAATAGACTTAGACAAGCTTTGCATAAAGGCAAAAGAAAAAGTTTGGATGGTTTTCGTAGATATCTATCCAATAAACGATGATGGTAATCTTTTGGATGCTGGAGCACTTGGTGCAATAGCTGCACTAAAAACTACAGTGTTACCAAAATATGACGAAAAGGAAGAAAAAGTTATTCACAAAGAGCTTACTAAAACAAAACTTCCTTTAGTGCATTCGCCCGTTATGACAACATTCGGAAAAATTGGCAACAACAAATTTGCTGACAGTACCATGAGAGAGGAAAAAGCAATTGAAACTAGATTATCTATAGTAACTACTGAAGATGGAAATGTATCCGCAATGCAAAAAGGCGGAGCAGGAATGTTTACAGCAGACGATGTAATAGAACTAATAGAAAAATCTGCTGAGCTTGGAAAGAAATTAAGGAAGCTAGTACCTTCAAAGTAAAGGTTTAAAAGGCAAAAATATAGAATTTGGTTATGGTTGAATTTACTAAATACGAAATCGCCCGAATTATAGGTGCGAGAGCACTTCAGCTGTCCATGGGCGCGCCACTTTTAATAAAAAAGCCAAAAGATATTTTTAATACAATAGTTTTAGCGAAATTAGAACTAAAAGAAGGTATTCTGCCAATAAACATAAAGAGACCTAAGGCAATCAAAATAGGAGAATAATGGAACAAACACAAACCAAAGAAACGCTTACTGCACTTGAAACAATGATTGCAGCAGGAATACATATTGGTACAAAATTCAAAACTAAACCTATGGCTTCTTACATTTACAAAATTAACCCAAATGGTTTATGTATTTTAGATATAGAAAAAGTAAACGATGGTCTAAAAATGGCTGCTGCAGAACTTTCAAAATACAATCCAGAAGATATTGTAATTGTATCGCGAAGAGAAAACGGCTGGAAACCAGTAAAAACTTTTGCGAAAGTAACAAATATAAAACACGTATTCGCCGGTAGATATCCTGCTGGTACAATAACAAATACAAATCTTGAAACTTTCTTTGAGCCAAAAGTAATGCTTGTTGTTGATCCATTCCCAGACAAAAATGCTGTCAAAGATGCATTAAATGTAGGCATACCTATAATCGGTTTATGCGATTCAAATAACACTACTGAAAATCTAAACATAATTGTACCGTGCAACAACAAAGGTGCAAAATCTCTTGGACTAATATTCTGGATACTTGCAAACGAGTATCTTAAAGCAAGAGGCGAATTGAAAGAAGGCGAGCAATTACAATTAACAGCTGATGATTTCACCAGCGATTAAACCTCTTTTTCTGTCTCTTTAAGTGTATATGCACCATAACGTGGTGCCCTGATCTCAATCTAAGTGCAATAAATCTCAACACCCTTTGCCCTAAACGTAATCCTCTTAGACCTCTAATTACCTTAAGTTCTTTCAATATTTGGCTCTGCCGTATACCCGCCACAGTATGAAAAACTTCTTGCAGATTTGCTCCACTGCCTACTAAACCACTAAGACTAATATAAGTTCTTGTCAGTAGATAAAACGGAAATATTGCTAGTATATCGAGCCAATAGTATTTGAAAAACTTACGTAAGTTATGGGTGTGGCGCCATTTGAACAATAAATCTGCTACGAATATAAGTATGATTAACCAGTCGGCATATGTTGCATAAGGCTCATATGCGCTTATACCGAAGAATTCTCCGACAATTAAGATTATCAGTAAAATCGTAGCTGGCAGTATAGATACGTCTATTATATCTTCGGCTATCTCTAGAAACTTCTTTTGCTTAGCAGTCTCCTTCCACCTAAAGGTCATATGACTTCTAAACAAAACAATTCGGGTTTTTATGTGTTTAGGGATAAACTATTAAAACTTATAATGTTACGAAAAACTATGCCCGAACCCGAAGAAATACATTTATCTCTTACAGATTATGTTTTAGGTTATTTTTGTTTAACTGGTTATTACTCACTTGCGGGATTTTATAGAAAATTTTATTCCGAACGGGAAAAATTCTCTCAAATTCAGTTAGAATTTGATACTAGTACGTATGATCCTGCAAATAAATCATCACATCCAAAATGCTCTGCTTTAGAAAGAGTAGTGCAGTCTTTAATGGCTGATAACTTAATAGGAATTGCAGACAGCGATAATAACGGCAAGATAATTGTATGCCATAAAAAAGCCATCAAAGAAGGTATAAAATTAGTTGAAATGCATCCAGAACTTTTTAGTGAATTGGAAACCGTATTATACTCTGACGAACTCTATCCTGTTACGAGTTAATACTTCTACAATTTTATTTCTTTGAGCACTATTCATTCCTTTCCAATCTAAAACTACTTGTTCTGGCTTTGGAATTGTTTTGTTAATAATTTGTAAAATCATTTCTTCGTCTAGGTCGTCTAATTTATGTTTTGGGCAAATATGACCGAAAGCATAGCCCTTCTCTTCAATCATTTTCTGAAATCTTGGAGAATAATGATTTCCTCCAAAACCGACCGCTATGGTTCCTTTTTCAAGAGGTTTTGAGACTAAATCATAAACTACATCTGCGACTACTTCGGCCGCAAGCTCATCTTTCCACGCTTCTTCATTTGAACCGATTTCAACAAACAATAAAGGATAATCAAAAGTCGGACTGTGGTGCGTCGCTTCAATTGTAATTTGGTATTCAAGACAGCCACGGCGTTTAGCGTGTTTTCTTAATCCCAATAAAGCTGTTCTCAAATAGAGTGCCGGTGCCACTGAAAGTGTCTTTTTATCTCCGCCTAAATCATTTGTATCAAAATTGCCGGTCGGATGAGCACTAAATGAATTTACACCTGCTTTTGAGGCGTGAGAAGATAAAACAATAATTACTTCTGGTTTCAATTTGTCAAACTTTGGTTTGTGTTTGTCTAAATCCAAAACATCATCATCTACTTCTAACACTTCTGTAAAATTTGGCAAATTATGTTTTCCTAAAAATGCTTTTCCAATATTTATACTAGCGGTATTCTTCCTGCAAATAACTATTAGTTTCATATCTGGTCTCTAAGATGATATATCCTATGATGTTTAACTTTTGTCTTAAATATTGGTTGTTTCTTCTTGCCGTAATTAACTAAGTAATAAACGCCAAAACCAGCTAAAGTAATAACTACTCCTCCCAATATAACATAGTATTCAAATTGTAATATCATAAATATGCTGGCGACTGCGCCAAGAGCCGCTAAAACAGGGAAATTTCCTATATTCAAAGGTGATCTAAAACCACGTTTTATTTTTTTATCTTTGTATCTTAGTGCTATTAAACTTAAGTTTACAATTGTAAAAGTACCAAATAAAGCAAAATCTGTCAAAGACGCTACTTTTACTATATCTCCAAGCAAAACAAATCCTACTGTCAGTAATCCTATAATAGTAACTGCTATCCATGGTGTTTTTGTAACTTTATGCACTTTTTTGCAAATAGCTGGCAGAGCACCATCGCTAGCCATACCATAAAGCATCCTTGAAGTTGATATGAGTGTAAATAAGACTGTGCTTAACGTTGCGAACAAAGCTATTATAGACAAAATAAAAAATGCCTTATAACCAAAAGCAGCCGCTGCAACATCTGCCAATGGTGCAGTGCTCGCAGCTAATCTCTCCCAGCCCAATATGCTAACTGCAGATATAGCTACTAATATATACAACACTGTTGTTATCAAAATTGATAATATTATGGCTTTGGGAATTACACTTTTCGGATTTTTTGTTTCTTCGCTAAGTCTAACTACACCTTCAAATCCTAAAAATGCAAAGAAAATTAACGCTGCTCCTGAGATTAAACCTTGAAAACCTGTTGCTGGTAGTTCTAAAATATCAACATTGCCAAAATAAACAAAGCCAAGTGCAATAATCAAAAGTAAACCAGCAAGTTCTATAAACGTAGCAATAATACCAAACCAAGTTGCTTCTTTTATTCCCCAGAAATTAATAATCGTTAAAATTAATATTGCTGCAATTGCAGTTATAATTATTGGCGTTTTAAACAATGCATTAAAGTAGCCAGCAAAACCCAAAGCCACAGTTGCAGAAGCTATAATTCCGCCTATAACTATTAGCCAGCCCACTAAGAATGCTATATGATTATTGAATGCCTTTTGAGCATAATAATGCTCTCCGCTTGCTTTTTGAAACATTGAACTTAATTCGGCATAACTTAATCCAGTAAAAGTCGCGATAAGTGCACCAATTGCAAAAGCTGCCCAAAGTGAATTGCCTGTTAAGGCTGCAGCCTTTCCTATTAGAACATAGACTCCAGCGCCCAGTATAACACCTACACCATAAAGTGTAGTTTCAAATAAACCTAAGCTTCTCTTTAGTTTAATGACCATTGTTTTGTCAAACACATAGGTGTTTTTATAATTTGTCTAAAACGTAATTGTTTTAGAACGTCTTCGCATATTTCACGAGATTATTATAAGTAATTCTTTTGCCCCATATTTTTTTGACAATTTTGTCGGAAATACCAAAATAAACTATATCCTCTTTTCTGCCCCAAATAGCAGACGGTAGTCTTTTTTTATTTAATCTGCTGTCTATACTAATATTCCAAAGCGTTACAAATTTCTTAAAGAAATGTGCTGACATATTGTCAACTTTTGCAGGTCTATAATTAAATCTAGGATCAATCATATCTCTAAGATGTCCAAGTTCGTGATAAATTATATTTCTAACAGCTTTGTTATCAGAATAGCGGATAAAATGTAAATTAACTGTCAGCTCAACAATTCTGTGTTCTGGATAACGCGTAAGATTTGCATCTCCATCTATCTTACCGTGTCTAAAAGTCAAAATAAATATTGGAACTTTTTTAGGATTGATTCGCAAATCTTTCATTGCTTTCAGAACTATTTTTTCTGTTTTAGTGATAAAAGGATTTACAGAACGCCTAGACATATATCGTCTAAAACTCGTATCAGAATAATTAATTATAAACTTCATAATGTCACCTCGTATATGGAATCTTTAATATTATAATTAACATTTGAAAACTTTATGTCTGTTTCTCTGCAGCCATTTTCATCATAGATTTCATTCTCAGTCAGAAACGGCATATTAATACCACCAATACTTAATTTCACATCGCTGCACGATAGTGTATTTGAGTTTTCGAAAAACAAATGTGCAGTCACTATATTTTGGTTTTCTGGAACATCAATTAAAATTTCGTTTGCTGCTGTATTTGCAGCCGTAAAACTAAAAGGTGCATCTACTAATAAAACACCAGCCAATATGACAACAGAAGCTACGGCTAAAGTAACAAATGTCGTTTGTAAAAATTCTTTCTGTTTTATTTGAGCTTCTATATGTTTTAAATTATCTCTTAAGTGATTAACTCTCGCCTCTTTTTTATGAAGCCACGCTCTTTCAGATCTGCCACCTAAATTCCTGCTTATGAAGTTATTATATTGTTTAGGCTGATTAAGTTTAGTATAATATAATTTCTTTCGCCAGGCATCATACTCCTCTAAATAAAACTCTATTTCTGTTCTGCGTTTCTTCAAATCAGCCAGCCGAACCATTTTAATTCTTATGTACGCGTTAATATTTAATGCTTGCTAAGGTAAGTTATGTTTTTAAAACTTAGAACGGCTATGAACTTATGGAAGAAACACTAATTCTCATAAAACCAGATGGTATGGAGAAAAAACTAATTGGAGAAATAATCTCAAGACTGGAAAAGTCTGGCTTGGACATAGTTCATTCCAAAATTTTAGTGCCTTCAGAAGATATGCTGGAAAAACATTATACTCTAACTGATGAGTGGGTTTCAAGCCTTGCATCCAAAACAAGAGATGCTATGGCTAAAAAAGGCGTGCAAATGCCGGAAACAGATTTGGAAATTGCTAAAAGGGTGCAAAGCTGGCTAAAACAAAGTTTGAGTGCTGGAAAGGTTATGGCTATGGTTTGGAAAGGTAATCAGGCTGTATCAATAGTAAGAAAACTTATCGGGGCTACAGAGCCTAAATCAGCTGCAGGCGGTACAATCCGCGGAGACTTTTCAACAGATTCGTATGATTTAGCAGATAAAGAACAGCGCTCTGTAAAGAATTTGATTCACGCATCTGGTACAGTTGATGAAGCTAAGCGTGAAATACAGATTTGGTTCGGCTATTAATATAATAAATTTTTAACTCAAATTTTAAAAAACCCAATATTTGACTTTAGATATGATTAGACAACCAATAGTAACCGTTTTAGGTCACGTAGACCACGGCAAGACTTCAGTACTTGATTACATTAGAGGCACAACTATAGCCAGCAAGGAAGCTGGCAGAATTACTCAGCATATCGGAGCTACTGAGGTTCCTCTTGAAACTATCAAAAACATCTGCGGCGAATTGCTGCACACATTCAATTTGAAATTTACAATTCCGGGTTTGTTATTCATTGATACGCCGGGTCACGAAGCTTTTACTAATTTAAGAAAAAGAGGCGGAAGTATAGCAGATATTGCCATAGTTGTAATAGATATAACGCAAGGTATTCAACCTCAAACACGAGAAGCTATTGATATTCTTAAAACTTTCAAAGTCCCTTTTGTTGTAGCCGCAAACAAAGTTGATTTAATCAGAAATTGGAAATCACACGACAAAGTTTTCACAAAAAATTATGCTATGCAAACTCCAATTGTAAAAGAATATTTTGATAAGCAGTTTTACAAACTGCTCGGTCAGCTCTCTGAACAGGGTTTCAATTCCAATTTGTACAACAAAGTTGATGATTACAGAAAGACTATAGCCATAATTCCTATATCTGCTAAGACGGGCGAAGGTATGTCTGAATTATTGGCGTTATTAACTGGTCTTAGTCAAAAATTCTTGGAAGATAATTTGAAAACAGAGATAGAAGGTCCAGCAAAAGGCGCAGTATTAGAAGTAAAAGAAGTACAAGGTATTGGAACAACTGCTGATGCTATAATTTATGACGGCACACTAAAAGTAAATGATAATTTAATACTCGGCGGCAAGCACGAAATTATAAAAACTAAAATTAAAGCTTTGCTCAAACCAAAACCTCTCGCTGAAATCAGAGCAGCTTCAAGAGATAAATGGGTTAGTTTAGAAGAGGTGCACGCTGCTACTGGTGTAAAGATAGTTGCGCACGATTTAGACAAGATTTTAGCAGGCTCGCCTTTGCAGAGTGCAAGAGATGAAACAGAAGAAAAGAAAGCTATTAAAGAAATTACTGCAGAACTTGAGAGCAGTCATATTGAAACACAAAACGCAGGAGTAGTCTTAAAAACAGATACTCTTGGAAGTCTTGAGGCTATCGCCGAAATTTTGAATCGTAAAAATTTGCCGATACTGAAAGCTGAAATCGGAGATGTTAGCAGAAAAGACGTAATGGAAGCGATTGCTTCCAACGAAAGAGATGATGTTCATACAGCCATTTTAGCATTTAATGTGAAGATAGATTTTGATGCTAAACTTCTTGCAAACAAAGAAAACATAGTTTTCATTTCTAAAAATGTTATATATCATTTGATTGACGAATATGACGAGTTAGTAAGAAGTAAAAAAGAATCAAAACACTTGAGAGCTGTTGAGAAATTAACTTGGCCTGCAAAGTTTACCATTCTGCCAAATCATACGTTTAGGATTTCTAAACCCGCAATTGTCGGAATAGAAGTAAAAGCTGGAAAGCTAAAAGTTGGATGTAAACTTCTTGATAAACTCGGGCACGAAGTCGGTGAAATAAAAACAATTGAGCTTGCGGGCGAAAATGTAAAAGAACTACTTACCGGCCAGCAGGCAGCTATTGCAATTGACGGCGCAGTAGTAGGAAAACAAATAAATGAAAAAGATACTCTTTATGCATCTATGAGCGAAGCAAATTTCCGTGCATTAAAAGAGAAAAAAGAATTATTTAATGAAAAGGAAATTCAAGTACTAAAAGACATTTCAGAGCTTAAACGTAAAGAGCATAAAACGTGGGGTCTTTAGAGAACGATAAGGATAGTAAATAAGTTATGTCAACAAAATATTACTAATACATTTGCTCAGATAATGGGTTTAGTAATTTTAGCATACATAATAATTAAGTCGCTTGGAGTTTAATTTGTAGCAATAACTTCTTTCGTATCTTCTGCTTTAACTTCTTCTTTAGGCTTTACGCCAAAATGTTCCATCAAATCAATACTGCCCCATTTAGTTATTTTGCTGTTGACTTGCGTTGTTCTCTCATTGATTGTATTACCTGCGATGCCTTTTTTCATTCTTATACCAGAAAATTTCTTTGAAGCTTTGAAGCCAAAGCCTCTTCTTAAAAGTAATTTTGTTCTTCCAACACCTTCAACAGATTTCGACATTGGAAAGCCAGAATTATCTGCACCACCAGTTATTTCAAATTCATAACCAGTAAGGTTGAATAGTTCTCCTCTAAACTTTTCGCCAATCTTTTTTCCAAATAATTGTAATTTAGTTTCGCCTTCGAGCTCTTTCTTGAAAGTTCTCTTTAGTTTTGAATCCCCGATAATTACTCTAATATTTTTTGCTTTAACCATATTTATCTGCTTGCTTGAGCTTGTCTCTGAAGCTCAACTCCCTTTGCTACTGTATTTGATTTTGCATCGCCTTGGGCTGCTAACATAATTTCATCTGCTAATGCTTCCCAAACTTTTCTCTTATTTTTTCTTGATTTCTGAAATGCACCTTGTGTCATCCATCGCAGAGCTAAATCAATTCGTCTTTGAGGTGACAAATCTGCAGCTTTATGATATCGTACTCCGCCGTATTCAATTGAAGCAATACCTTCAGTCGGCGAACCCTTTTCAATTGCTCTTATAAAAACTTCAACTGGATTTTTCTTTGTCTTGCTTTCAATTATTTCAAAAGTTTTTTTAACAATCCTGTATTGAGTGTTAATTTGTCCCGTAGCTGGACCTGAAGTCCAGTAGTGCTTTTTTCCCTTGTGACCTGGAATCATAAGTTTTCCAAATAGTCTTTCAACGATTGATTTCTTGGATTTCCAAAATTGCTTTTTGATATTTCTACCGGCAGAATATGCTACGTGCATTGGAGATAAATTCATATATGGTCTCAAGCTAATATCTATAACATCAATATCTGTAGACCAGCGTCCAAATAATTTCAAATCAAGTTTAGGTTTTGATTGTTCTGAAGTCTGTTGTTCAGATTGTGTTGTCTCTGTAATTTGTAATTCTTCACCCATTTTAACGTCCAACTATTTTCTCCACTTTTCCTTTTACAAGTGATCTAAGAACTTGCTTATTTACCTTTATAACTTCCCATTTTACGCCGGCAAGATCTCCCTTAGGACCACCCTGCTTACCGCCAATTCCTTGAACGATGACTTCATCGTGTTCGTTAATGAATGTAATTGCTTTATCTCTTGGTGCAAAAGCTGTCAATTGCTTTCCGTTTTTTGTCAACTGAACCCTTACGCACTTTCTCATACCTGAATTAGGCTGCTTTGCTTCTACTTGTCTCTTTGAAAGTACTATACCTCTTGCTTGAGGAGCTCCTTCTAACGGATCAACTCTTTCTTTTAATTTTAGAATTCTCTTGACGAAATATTTATTGTTCCATCTAAATTTAGCTCGTCTTTTCTTTAATTTCTTTCCAGCAAACATGCCTCTACTTTTCTTGCCCATTTTGTGTATGTAAAATGACTTTTAGACCATTTATAAGTCTTATTGCTCTCGTAAATTATATTATTGAAGAACTCGCAAATCAGCTATTTCGGGATGATAGCGGTTGACTATAGTTTTAAGCTGTTTTAATTTAGTCTGGGTATTTGCCAGCAATGAACGCCTCTCTCTTGGATAGTTAAATTTTATTTCAATTATTCTCTTACCGCTTCTCTCTGAAATTGATATTGAAGCTGGTTTCAACGGAAAAACGTAATTTGCAATTAACTTTTCGGCGTCATCTCCGAATTCCATTACCTTGATGTTTTTCTTTAACTTATCTTGAAGTAAAGCAACGTTTTGTCCATTCTTACCAATAGCCAAGCCTGCTTTTCCTTCTGGCGCAAAAAAAACTATTGATTCTCCAGCAGTAAAGCAATCTTTTGGATTTAGTTTAGTAACTCTCTTGAAATAATTCATATACCCAAGAACCTCTAAATCATATTTTAAGGTGGTCATTTTGCAAAACCCATATATTTAAAATAATTAGCTAAAATCTTTTTTTGTTTGTTTTTTAGCTTTATCATTTTGCAAACCCCATTACTTCTTATAATTAGATTTAGCATTACCATTATTGTTTCTGTGATTTTACCGCAACTATTGAAACAGGAAATGTTTTTCTACAATGATTTGCTAATTCAAAATTTGTCATTTCTGTAGCATTTATTTTAACGCCTGCTGATATTAAAAGATTTGCTAAACTTGTTTTTTGATGATAGAAGTTCTTTGAAACGAAAACGGAATCAATTTCTTTTGCAAGCAGTGATTTTTTGATATATTTTGAACCAATAATTATATTTTGTTCTTTGGAAGCGCGTTGTAGATTTTTTAATTCATCAGCAAATATCAAGCAGTCACTTCTCCATCTTTCTTTTTTGGCTTTGTAATTTTAGCGCCGTCCATCTTTACAACTAAGTCAGGCAGACCAGTTCCAACAGGTATTGGCTGGTTAACCATTACATTTTCAACTACGCTGTTTAATTTATCTGTTTCGCCTATTATACTTGCTGCAATCAAATGCTGCAACGGAATTTCAAAGCTTGCTCTTGCAAGTACGGAGCTCTTTTGTGATGTTACTCCGTGCCTTGTTACACCAAGAAGATTTCCAGAAACACACATTAAATCTGCTACTAATAAAATATGTCTGATATCTACAGGCATACCTTGCTCTTCTAAAACAGAAACTAATTCATTTATTATTACTTGCCTTGCAGCTTCAATTCCCAAAACTTTTGCAGTTTCGTATAAACTATTAGTTGTAGTTCTTGTGAAATCAACTTCTGGGATTTCGGCAACGCCTTTCAAGTTTGAACCGAACGTTTGTATGACATAAATTTTGTTTTCGCCTTCATCTTTTATAATTGGAAGTGCGTGAGTTATGCCCTTTATTCCACCAATAATAAGCTCCTTAATCTTTTCTTTTAACTTATAGAGTTTCTTTATATCTGACTCTTTTGGTTTGATTATAATTCTGATATTTCCATCTTTTTTGATTTCATTTCCTTTTATCTGCGGAATCAAATTGTCATAAATTTGTGTTGGAGTAAGTCCGTATCTTCTGCCTTCCTCACTATCCAAAACCAAAATTATTTCTTGGTTTGCTAAATCTAAATTTATTTCTTTTACAACTTTTGCAACTTCTATTTCTGTAATTTTGTTTGCGACTGATTCAGCAGCTTCTCTGCTTCTGTTGTGACTTGATTTTAGAGCAATCAGCATAGATGGCGTCTTTGGCTCTTTTCTTACATCTAAAATTTCTATAATTCTTGGTAATCCTAAAGTAACGTTAAGAGCGGATACACCAACGAAGTGGAAAGTTCTCATAGTCATCTGCGTACCAGGTTCGCCGATAGACTGCGCTGAAACAATTCCGATTGCTTCGCCAGGGTCTACTTGCATACTGTGATATTTTTGTCTGACTTTCTCTATGAATTCATCTCTCTTAGCAGCAGATAATTTTCTAGATTTAGCTAACTGCTCAACTTCTTCCATTAAATAGTTTGGAATTTCATTCTTCAGCCAAGATTGATTTGACATTTATTTTTCCCTCCTCTGATCTTGAGACATCAATACCATCATTTCCGAATTCAAATTGGACTATTCGCTGGTTAGCGTCTCTTACTGTAGAGTCATAATTTATTCTCAAATCTTGCAATGCATTAATCAAACGTCTCTGCATATAACCAGATTTTGGAGTTCTCATAGCGGTATCCATTAAAGCATCTCTTCCTACAATTGCATTGAAGAAAGTCTCTGCTGGATCCATACCTTCTGCAAATCCTTTTCGTACAAAACCTCTCGCTCTTGCACTTAAATCATTCTTTTCAAACATAGGCAATGTTCTTTTGTTGTAACCAATATGAATTCTCTCTCCTCTCAAAGACATTTGTCCTGCAAAACCAGACATAAGTGATAAATTTAGCATACCTGCTAAACCACATTTAGCTAACAATACTAAGTTATTATTTTCATTTGCATCTTTCTTTAACATAGTTCCTACAACTTCTCTTGCTTTGTTTAATGCGTAAAGAATCTTGGCTTCTGCTGTTTCTTCAACAGTCTTTCCTGGAATTGGAGAAACTTTGTCCTCTTTTAATTTCTTCAAGATATCTAATACTTCATTTTCGCTGTCCTCAACAGCAGTTCTGATTTTACTTGTGACGTTTTGAGGCAAATCCAAATCAGAGAAAGACATAGTATAAGCTCTGTTTTTTACAACTTCCAATCCTAATCTGTTCATAGTGTTAATGAAATCCTTTGCTGCTTCTGCTCCGTATTTGCTATTTATTCTTTGAATTAAAATTCCTGATTCTGGTCCAATTAATTTTTCGGACAGCGCTCCGTCAATAAGTTCGCCGTTCTTTATTACGAAAGTTTCATCTTCAAAACTGAAATCGCTTGGTAAAAGCATACTGAAAATTTGCCGGCCATTCCACATTTCTTTTCCAGCTGGTTTAGGTAAATCTTTTTCTATTCCTGCGGCAATAGCAAGTTCGCTTGCCTGTGCTCTTACAAGTTCGGTATCGCCTCTTGTCAATAAATATAAACCAACTAGTGCATCTTCTACTTCTCCGATTATACTTAACCCATATCTCGGAGTAATGATGTGATTTTCAATCAGCAAAAGATTTTCTGCTTCGGATCTGGCTTCTTCTGTCTGTGGTAGATGTAAGTTCATTTCATCTCCATCAAAGTCTGCATTGTAAGGTTTTGTAACTGCTGGATTTATTCTAAATGTTTTACCAGAAAGTATTCTTACTCTGTGACCCATCAATGAAAGTCTGTGAAGACTTGGCTGTCTATTAAACAATACAACGTCGCCGTCAAGAATATGTCTTTCAACCAACCAGCCGGGAGCGAGCTCTTCCAAAATCTGTTCTTTTGTATCTTCAGTAATTTTCTTTCTCTTGCCTTCGTCTGTAATTACATAACGAGCGCCTGGGTATTTATCGTTATTTTTAATGAATGTCTTCAACCAGTCTATATTCCATTCTGTTATTCTTTCCGGAATTGTCAAGTCCTGCGCAACTGAGGCAGGTATTCCAACTTCATCTATACTAATAAATGGGTCTGGTGAAATTACACTTCTTGCGCAGAAGTTTACTCTCTTTCCCGCTAAATTATATCTAAATCTACCTTCCTTACCCTTCAATCTCTGTGCCAATGTCTTTAATGGTCTATTAGATTTATGTCTTGCAGGAGGAACCTGCGAGATAGAATTGTCAAAATAAGTTGTAAGATGATACTGCAATAAGTCCCACAAATCTTCAATAATAACTTGCGGAGCTCCAGCATTTATATTTTCAAACAATCTTTGATTTACTCTTACTATATCGGAAAGCTTGTGAGTTAAATCATCTTCACTTCTCTCTCCAGTTACAAGAGTGATAGATGGTCTCATCGTTATTGGTGGAACCAATAATAACGTTATAACAGTCCACTCTGGGCGTGCAACTTTTGAATCCATTCCAATTATCTCTAAATCTTCATCTGCAATTTTTTCCATTCGCTCGCGTATTTCGGTTGGCCAAAGGCGTCTATCGCCTTCGCTAAATGTAGTTGGCTTTTCTAATTTTATTGTAACTTGTTTTTCTGAACAGTGAGGGCATTTCTTAAACTTCTTTGCCTGTGTCAAAACAGATGCTTTTACAACTCCAATTATATCTGTATTTCCAGTTCTTCTGGCGTTTGCGATTCTTGTCTTGTAAGCTTTGACTCTGTCTTCAGGGATTTTTGGTTTTCCGCAGACACCGCAGAAAGCTTTCATAATATCGTGAACTTCACTTGAGTAAATTGCGTGCATAATTGGTTTAGCTAATTGTATATAACCAAAGTGTCCGGGGCAGCTTCGCAGTCGTCCGCCGCAAGTCTTACATCTTAGACCGGGATCTATTACACCCATTCCTAAATCCATTAGTCCTTTCTCTACTGGATAACCATCAGCATCATAAAGTTCTGGACTTGAAACTACAACTGTTGCAATTTTTTTAATAGAGTTTGGCGAAACTATACCAAAACTTATGTTGTCAATTCTCTTTGTTATTATTGTATTTGTTTCGTCCATTAGTATGTATCTCCTAAACCAAGTTTTGGTTTCAAATGCAAACTCTTCAATTCGTCAAGGAATAATTTGAAAGCATATGACATTTCAATTGGATGTATATTTACTTTTTCGCCGCATAAACAATATGCTTTGTTTCTATATGCGTCGTGAACTGCGCTGTCTCCACATTTACCGCAAATCCAAATGACTGCTCTGTCAGAATCAAAACGCTCTTTCATAAGTAATGATGCACCGTGAGCAACAAAACAATCTTTTTCCATTTCTCCAAGTCGTAAACCGCCTTCCTTAGCTTTACCTTCGGTTGGTTGTCTTGTCAAAAGTGTTACTGGACCTCTTGCTCTTGCTTGTATTTTATCTGCAACCTGATGCTTTAATCTTAAGTAATACATATTTCCAACAAAAATTTTAGCGGTATATTGTCGGCCTGTTCTACCATCATACATAGTTTCAGTTCCGTCATCTCTGAAACCTAATTCTAAAAGTTGTTCTCTTAGGCTCTTTGAATCTTCACTTTGGAATGCCGTACCCTCAATTGTTCTGCCTCCAAGTGCACCAACTTTTCCGCCAAGAGCTTCAATCAACTGTGAAACTGTCATTCTCTTTGGAAGTCCATTAGGAGAAAAAACTACATCAGGAACAATTCCACTTGCGGTGAAAGGTAAATCTTGTGGTGGTACAATTGCACCGACTATGCCCTTTTGTCCGTGTCGGCTTGAAAATTTATCTCCAATTTCTGGGCATCTTGAATCTCTAACGTCAACTTTAATTAATGAGCTACCGTCTTCATTTTCTGTTATTACTACTTTGCTAATTATTCCATCTTCACCGTATCTAGTTCTAACAGACGTATCTTTTCTGATATTTGCAGCTGTGCTAAATGCTTCTAATTTTCCTAAAAATCTTGGAGGAGAAGTCTTTCCAATTACAACATCTCCGCCAGAAATTATTGCCTCTGGATAAATTATTCCATCTTCGTTTAGGAATCTATAATCGCGCTCAAGAGTGAAACCTTGAATATCCTTATCTGGAATTTTTATTTCATCAACCTGTCCGCCAGGATATCTCAACTTTTCTGTAACGTAAGGTCTAAAGTGTGTTGAGCGTCCTAAACCTCTTTCAACTGAAGCCTTGTTTAAAACTAAAGCATCTGACATATTATAGCCGTCGTAATTAATTATCGCAATTACGACATTTTGTCCTGCTGATCTTTCTTCGCCAATCATTGACTGCGAGAAACTTCTTACAATGGGAGTTTGAGGATAATGTAACAAATCAATAGCGGTATCCATTCTATTCAAGTAATTTAGAGTATAGCAACCCATTGCCTGCTTTTGTGTCTTTTGACCTCTGTTAAGTCTAGATGACTGATTGAAATTTGCGTAAGGAACTATAGAAGTACATATACCAAAAATTGTAACAGGATTTATTTCAATATGCGTGTGTTTATCTGTCAATTCGTTTTCATTTAGTGCAACAAAAGCGTCTTCCTCTTCCATTGCATCTAGATATTCTACTACACCGGAATCAACTAATTTATTCCAAGTTATGTTTCTGTTTCTCAAAGCATCAAGTTTATCTTGTGTTAACATTGAAATGCCATTCTTTACTATTACAAGAGGTCTCGTGACTCTGTTTCTATCTAAAGCAACGAAAATTGTATCTTGATTTTGATCGTAATGAATATTAAAATGTCGTGAAAGCTTGCCTTCTCTTCGCGTCTGCTTTACGCTGTCAACGAATTTCTGTGCATCATCTACTTTACCTACAAGACTGCCGTTGAAAAATACATCAGACATTATTCAATCCTCCTCAATCCTAAATGCTGAAGAGTTTGGAAGTTATCTGTTACCATCTCTTCTTTCAATTCAGGTGTTATAGTTGCTAACAAAGCAAGATTTTTTCTTAAACCGATTTGCTTTCCTTCTGGTGATTCAAGCGGACATAATCTTCCCCAATGAGTTGGATGCAATTGTCTTGCTTCAAAAGATTCTCTTGTAGCTTCTAGTAAACTTGAAACTCTTTGTAAATGCGACAAAGTTGCGAGAGCATTTTCTCGGTCTAATCTCTGACTTACTCCTTGTCTATTGCCTGTCCAATTTCCAGTTGCTAATGCACTCTTTATTCTCTGTGTTGGTAATTTCATTCTTACGATAGATGGAATAGTCAAAATCTTTCCGCGCCTTACTCCTCTTTGGAAAATGTAAAGCATATCTCCAACTAATACTTTCAAATTTGCTCTGAACAAATCTTCCAGCAAATCACCAGCCATTCTTACTCTCTTATTCATATAGTGGTCTTTGTCGTCTGGCTGTATCTTTCCTTGTTTCAATAGTAAAAGTTTCTTTATCATTCTGCCCAGGAACACTGCTTTTCGTGCTCTGTCCTGCGGTTTCATACTTATGTGAGGTAAAAATAAATTATCCAAGATATATTGTACTTTTTGCAATTTCTGCTCCCGTGGAATCAGCATTGCCATTTCTTTTGCAATTACTTCCTGTGCTTCTTCTTGAGTCTTGATATCAGAACCGTTAATTATGTTAATCATAACATCTTCGTCATCTGTTCCAATCAATCCCGGAATATCAGAATCTTTGGTGTAGCCCAGAGATTTGAACATTACTGTTGCGGGAATTTTTTTGTTGCTTGCGAAGCTTATCAAAAATATTCCATCTTTTCCTCTCTCAACTAAATGAGGAATTTTGTAAAGTGTGCTTGCTGAAAATACTCTTGCTATGTGTGTTATTGGTCCAGATTCTTCTGAATCTACAAAAATTTGATTTGATGCTAAATCTTCCAATAGAACAAGAGCTCTCTCAGTTCCATTAATTATAAAATAACCGCCAGAGTCATATGGGTCTTCTCCGATATTGATTAATTCTTCTCTGCTTAAGCCGTGTAAATAACAATACTTTGACTTTAGCATAATTGGAAGGTCTAAAATCTTAACTTCCTGTCTTTCTCTTTCTTTTCCATCTATTAATAGAGAAACTTCAAGATAAACTGTTGCGGCGTAAGTTAAATCTCTCATACGCGCTTCTGTTGGAGCAATATTTCTTTTTGCGCCGTCAGCCTCAACGATGCTTGGTTTTTCCACTCTTACATTTCCAAAAACAAATTTTACTTCTTCTGCCTCTGGCGGAATAACAGCCGGTACTGCTTCTTTTATTTCATCAACAAGTTTTTGCAGTCTCCAATCTACAAAACCATCAAAAGATTCTATGTTTGACTGCACGAAATTATTTTCCTCAAAATATCTGTTAATTATCTCTATCTTATCACTAGCCATATTAGTCAACCAACCTGTAGTAAGTTGTTTTATGGGCATCTGATCGTTCAACTTTTACTACAACGCCTCTTTGAAGTTCCATAGCTTTTATGGCTGGATCATTTGCAGCAATAATAGGCAATTGAACTTTTGAAATGTTGTAACGAGAAAGAAGTTTTTGTGTTTCTTCTTCTGAAAGAATTATATGTTTTGGTACAAGAATATGTTTAGTACTATCAAATTTCTTTTCAGCAGCTACCATGTTAGGGATTACATTCAGCCACGAATGTGTCGCGTTCTGCTCGCGATTTACCCTCGGTGTCGCAGTCAACTGGAACGGGGAAGGCTATGTGAAATTCGTAAGTTATCCCTATATAAACTTATGCTTCTGCATAATTATTACCAACGGTGCTCTTTAGAGTTGTTTCTAAATCGTCTGACGTTGGCCCTAGAATCATTTTTCGCATACGGGCTCTGTGGTGTGTATAAAGGAAATATTGATTTCCGTTATGCTTAAACGAAGTAATATAGTCATACTTCTCTAAAACTCTCAAATGCAATTTTACAGTCTCATACACTATACCGAGTTTGTTTTCAAGTTCTTTTCGCCTTACACCTGGATGCCTATAAATGTAACTGAATATTTCTGCTCTTTTTGGAACATCTAACACTTTCTCTTTAAGTTCAATTCTTTCAGCCATAATTAAGCGCCCGCGGCGGGATTTGAACCCGCGTCTCAAGCGTGACAAGCTTGTATCCTGGACCAAACTAGACTACACGAGCATACACAATAACAATTAGAATTTGTTTAAAAACGTTATGATTAGCTTTTTATCGCTTGCCTTCGGGTTTTTACTATGACTACGCTATTAGGTATAAAAACAAATAGTGGCGAAGAGGCAGTAGTATTAGTTACAGATACACAAGTCATATTTGGAAACGATGAAAGCAAAGGAAGAACACCTTTTTACAAGACAGCTATTGGCGAATTTTGGGCGCTAAGTTCTATGGGCACATATTGGGATGGCTCAAGAAAATTTTACAACAAACTTACATCTCCAAAAAGATATAAGGATACAACAGAAAAAGATGTAGAAAAAATTATTCTTGAAGCAATAAAAAAAGAACGTTTTATAGAAATTGATACATTAAATGCCGAATATATGCTGGCCGATGGTGATGGTGAAAGTGGCACTTTGCAATTTTTATTTGGAACAAACAAACCAAAAATAGAATTATATTTTATAGATTCTTATGGAAACCTTCGTACTACGCAAGATCTTAATAACGAAGTATCGTTAATCGTTAAAAGTACTGATGATGGCATTGAAGATTCTATATATAATACTATATTAGAAAAAATAAGAGGTGAAGACGTTGGAAGCTCTGACAGAATTGATTTGGAAACTGCATTAAAAGTAGCATATGAAGGAATGAAAAAAATTGATGTAGATTTATATTCTGGCGGTCCAATAGATATAACTGTAATAACTAAAGATGGTGTTTTTAATTACGGTAAACAAATCAAAAAAGCTCTGGCAGATGCAGAATCCGCTGCGTTTGAAAATATATTGAGTAAATACAAGAAAGATAAAGAAGAGTCCCGCTCCCCAGATTCGAACTAGGAACTTCGCGATATCTATTTAGCCGGCGTGCCGGCAAACAAACTACAGTCGCGCACTCTACCGTTGAGTTAGAGCGGGATAGATTATTGGTATAATTTGCTCTTATAAAGTTTTAGAATTAATATAAAAATAAAAAAAGAAATATTTATACAGCGTTGCACTTGCCGTTTGCACATACTTCGCCAATAGGACACGATATAGCTTCAAAAGCACAAATGCTTGTGCCTGCGCACGTACCCTCTATTACAGTATTGCCACTTCCACAGGCATCTCTGTGAAGTCCATTAGCGTCGTCACATACACTTGCAGTATGTATAGCATCTAAACCAAGATCACCGTCACTGCAGAACTCTATTTGTGCTGGTTCTTTTGTAACTGCGAAGCCGGTCTGTGAAGCAACAATGCTTAAGGCGATTACGCCTAATGCAATAGCCAACGCGGTTGTCGTTACGTTAAATTTATTTGACATTATAATTTTAGCTCTCTGGTTTTTCTTCTTCTATTTCGCTTACGTCAATCTTGCCTTTCATTGCAACTCTGTTAGAGTAGAACACTTTTGATTCTCCGCCAACTAGCGCCTTCGCCTTTGCCGCAGGTAATAACACATCTCCGATCAAGCCAAGAGATGATTTCATAGTGTAAGTGAAAACCTTTTCGTCGCCCGGATACAAATTGTCTATTCTCCAAACAACTCGTACTTTACCGCTTTCTTTCTTTACGGCCGTTGGGTGGACAGAT